>Ga0209515_10000381_pt1 | contig 82993 bp, 87 predicted proteins | sample Subgroupgradi54m_FD_187454 | JGI IMG/M metagenome (GOLD analysis project Ga0209515, IMG submission 187454) | Subsurface groundwater microbial communities from S. Glens Falls, New York, USA - GMW60B uncontaminated upgradient, 5.4 m (SPAdes)... ...
TTTGAGGTATTCCCATCTGGCCTGGTGACTCATGATGTAACCCTCCTGTGGCGGGATGACCGTGTGGGTTACATCTTAAATGGCGCGATGATTCCTCGCTCAGTAACATTTTAGACGGCGCGATACGCCCCAGGAGGATACGCAGACGTGGACGACACCTGGAAAGATTATGTTATTGCGACCTATCGCCTGGCCGCCGCAGGTGATCTGACCAAAAAGGCCGAGACGATCGCGCTGGGCATGACCGTCGGCAGTTGGACCGGCCTGCCGGCCGCCCGGCAGAAAGCGCTGGATCGCCACGCCGGCCGCGTGGTGACGGTGGAGGGGAACCTGATCCGTATCGCCTACCCGTTGGCGAACCTCACGCCCGACCTCCCGGCGCTGCTCACCTGCACCTTCGGCAAGCTCTCCATGGATGGCAAGATCCGCCTGGTAGACCTCACCCTGCCACCCCACTTCGCCGCCGCCTTTGCTGGGCCGAAGCTGGGCGTGGAAGGGGTACGTGAGAGAACCGGGGTCCACGGTCGGCCATTGCTTATGAGCATCTTTAAGTCCTGCCTTGGGCTTACCCTTGCTGAGCTGGCCGAGGGGTTCTTTCAGCAGGCATTGGGCGGCGTGGACCTGATCAAGGACGACGAGATCTTCTTCAACGACTCGGAAGCCCCTTTTGAGCGGCGCCTGGAGGCGTGCCTGCAAGCGGCCGAGCGAGCGCGACGGGAGACGGGCCAGATCGTCCTGTATGCGATCAACCTGACCGGTCCGGTGCATCGGCTTCCCGAGAAGGCCCGACGGGCGGTGCGGCTTGGCGCGAATGCGCTGCTCATCAATGTCCTGCCCTATGGATTTGACCTGCTGCATCGGCTGGCCGAGGATCCGGAGATTACCGTCCCACTCGTGGCCCACCCGGCGCTGGCTGGAGCGCTCTATCCTTCTGATGACTACGGCATCGCTGCGCCACTGTTGTTGGGGACCCTGATGCGGATGGCCGGGGCCGACTTGGTACTGTTCCCGTCCCCGTATGGCGGGATGGCCCTGGAACGGTCCGAGGCTCTGGATCTGGCCTCGCGACTCAAGGACAAGACCCACCTCCCCTGTCTTCCGGCTTTTCCTGTGCCTTCGGCGGGGATCCACCCAGGACTGGTGCCACACATTATGGATGACTTCGGCCTCGATGTCGTAATCAATGCCGGCGGCGGCATCCACGGTCATCCGGGTGGCGCGGCGGCAGGTGGGCGGGCCTTCCGTGCGGCGATAGATGCCAGCGTAGCCGGTACTCCTTTAGAAGAGGCAGCCGCAGGGAGCAGCGAGCTTCGGACGGCCCTTGACCAATGGGGTACCGGTGGCGTCAGAAGCGCTAAAGGGTCTCCGACATGAACCGGCAGGTAGTCATCTTCTGCGACTTCGATGGGACCGCCGCCGAGCAGGAGGTCATCGTGTCCCTCTTTAAAGCCTTTGGCCCACCAGGATGGGAGGTAGTGCGCGACGCGATAATCGCCGGGACGATGAGCGTGCGGGAGGGGGTCGGTCGCCTCTTTGCCCAGATCCCTTCGTGCCGCGTCCCGGAGATGGTGGCGTATGCTCGGCGGATCGCCACGCTGCGGTCCGGGTTTCGGGAGTTTCTGGAGTACTGTCGGGTCCATGGCCACCGATTCTTACTGACCAGCGGAGGGATCGATTTCTTCATCCACCCCATCCTGGAGGGGATCCTGCCACGGGATCAGATCTACTGTAACGGGAGCGACTGCAGTGGCCCCACGGTGCGCATTCTCTGGTCCCACGGGTGCGACGAGCACTGCCGGGCCGACTGCGGGATGTGCAAGCCCAGCATCATGCGTCGCTTTCCACCGGAGCAGTATCGCAGGGTGGTGGTGGGGGACGGGGTCACGGATCTGCCCGCGGCCAAGCTGGCCGACCTGGTCGTTGCCCGTGATCTGTTGGCCGTCAAGTGCCGAGAGGCCGGGATTCCCTATGAGCTGTTTGAGACCTTCTACGATGTCATGGCGGTGCTCGACCGTGTGGGGGCGGAGGTGTGCGGATGACAATGGCGCACCAAGCCACGGAGCAGGCCCTGACAGCTCTGGTCGAGATTACGGCCAGCTTCGCCCGGCGGGGATGGTTCCCCGCGACCAGTGGCAACCTCTCAACTCGGGTCAGCGCCCCGGGCGATCCACTCTTGCTGGTCGTCTCCGCCAGCGGTCGGGACAAAGAGGCGATGACGGCGGCCGACTTCCTCCTGGTGGACGGATCACTTCAACCAGTGGAGCCCGGAGTCCAGCCTGTAGTAAGCCCAGCCGAACCACGCCCGTCGTCTGAGACCGTGGTTCATGCCCGCATCTACAAGGCAACCGGGTGTGGCTGCGTTTTACACGTACACACGGTCTGGAACAACCTGATCGCGGAACTCTTCTCCTCCCAGGGTGAGGTCGTGCTCCGGGATCTTGAGATGATCAAGGGACTTGACATCTGGGAGGAGGCGGCAAAGGTCCGGGTTCCTGTTGTGGAGAATCTTTTTAAGCTGCCCGCCCTGGCAGACGCCGTGGCGGAGCGGATTACAGACCCGAGGGCGCCTGGTATCCTGATCCGGCGCCATGGACTGTATGCCTGGGGAGCGAATCCCTTCCAGGCCAAGCGGCATGTGGAAGCCTTCGAGTTTATGTTTGAATACCTGCTCCGTCGGTGGACTGTAGGGGCAGGCCTTGTGCCTGCCCAGCAAGGGGGCATCATGGAAGGTGAAGTATGACGGCGATCAGGCTACACCCCGACAACCGGCGCATCGAGGCTCCGGCAGAGATGGTGAGGTTTCTCGATGGGGAAGGCCTTATCTATCGCAACTGGGATGTGTCGAAACTGCGAGGTGGATTGCGGGACAACTACGCCCTGACCGATGCCGAAAAGGCGGCGATCCTGGCGACGTTTAAGGGCGACCTGGAGAAGCTCAAGGCTGAAGGGGGGTATGTTGCAGCCGACATCGTCGTCCTCTGGGAAAAGACCCCCGACCTGGAGATGTTGCTCGATAAGTTCAACCGGGAGCATCACCACAGTGAGGACGAGGTGCGGTTCGTGGTCGATGGCCACGGCATCTTCACGATCCGCGGCCGCAGTGGCCGCTACTTCGATGTAGGGGTAGGCCCAGGCGATCTGATCACCGTGCCCGCTGGGACTCGTCACTGGTTTACTCTGGCCGAGGACAGGCGAATCAAGTGCATTCGCCTCTTCCAGGACCCTTCCGGCTGGGCGGCTATTTACCAGGACGATCCCCCGAGGTGACAGGTTGTCAAGATAGCAGAGACCGACTCCAGGCGGAGAAGGTGTGGCCATAGCGACCGGCGGGAAGCCGCTATCGGGTACTGTCCTTATTTCGATTCGGACGTCTTCATGCGAGTCATTGAGCCGGAAGTCCCGTTACGCGCGTCATTGCGAGGAAGCGTAGCGACCGTGGCAATCTCACAGTTTTTGGCGTGCGTCGCTGCGGGAAGAACAGGGAGATTGCTACGCAATGACCGGGCAGCGGTTGGTGAGCGAAATTAGGATACTACCGGTGAGTTCTATGCGTATTGGTCTACTGCAGGGGTGTCGGGACCCGGAGCTAGAGTTTATCCCAACCAGATCACCAGCTTTATAAGATACGGCACCAGGAGATAGAACGCTACAAGCGTGCCCAACATGAAAACTGTTTGGAGCTTGCGCCACGTTTTAGGTTTCATGCATCTTCCTCATTTAGGCCAACGACCGTTGGCGCATCTAGACTGCTCAGGTTCCGCCAAACCCGATGGTTACTTTGCCCTTCTCGATAATGACGGGGACCTCGCGTGAACCTTTCGAAACCTCCAACATCTGCGCCAGCGCCTTCTGGTCTTTCTTGACATTGAGGTAGGTGAACGGGACGTTCCGCTTGGCGTACTCCTCCCGGGCCGCCGAGGTGTAGGGTCAGGTATCCTTCCCGTAAATGACGACTGATGCCTCCATCTGTCTCCTCCACTCTCTTAATTCTGTCTGATTTCTGCGTGTTAGACCCGCGTCATGGCCCTGTCAGCTTCTGTGGTTAACCGCTCGTATGCGAGCCTGATGTCGCGCATCTGTGGGTAGAGATCCTGGATCTTCTCGTGGGGAAGCGGGATGGTCCGGCTCAGCTCAGTCAGCCGCTCCCCAACCAGCATAGCCTGTCTGAGGATCTCGCACGTCTTTCTGGCCAGCGGGGTCAGCGTCGCGCCCTCCAGGAGGGCAAGTATCCCGTCCTCATCTCGTGCCTGGTATAGCTCGTCCAACTGCTGCGCCTGGGTCTCGGTGAGGCCGCTTTCCCTCAGGGCATGCAGCGCCTTCATCCGGTCGATTCGATAGCGGATATCGAGCATCGTCTCTCCTTGGGCTCGCGCTCTGATGATTTATTAGGTCCGATCATACCATACCTTGCGCCTCGGTGCCAAAGCTTGAACGCAGGGGGTGTCAGGCCCCTGTCCATGATCTCGCTTCGATACGCGACCAACTCGATCAGATTGCCATCGGGATCGAGGAAGTAGGGGCAGATGTGTTACAATTATTTACTAAGGCATGGTGAAGGAGGAAACGGACTCGGCATGAAATTCCCATTTACCCTTGATCGCTTGGCCGCGCAAGATATCCGAATGATCTTCCGCGTCGTGGCAGAGTTTGTCGACGGGCTGGAGGTGCTCGCCACGATTCCGCCGGCCGTCTCTGTCTTCGGATCGACCCATATCGGACCCGATGATCCCGCCTACACCATGGCCGAGGAGATCGGCCGCTTATTGGCTCAGCACGGGTACGCCGTCCTCACCGGCGGGGGTCCTGGAGCCATGGAGGCGGCGAACAAAGGCGCCTACGAGGCGGGCGGCGTTTCGGTCGGCCTCAACATCGAGCTCCCTCAACAGCAGGAACCCAACCGATACCTGACCAGGCTCGTAAATTTCCAGCACTTCTTCGTCCGGAAGGTCATGTTCGTGAAGCACTCCATCGCTTTCGTCATCCTGCCGGGTGGCTATGGCACGCTGGACGAGATGTTCGAGTCGATCACGCTGATCCAGACCAGGAAGATCAAGCCGTTCCCGGTCATCCTGGCAGGCAATGACTACTGGCGCGGCTTACACGAGTGGCTCCGCGATCCCGTCATGAATGAAGGAAAGATTACACCGGACGACCTCGCAACACTAAAGATTGCCCATAGCCCTGAAGAGGTCATCCGACTCATCAAGGATTCTTCGACCTCCGGACCCCAAACCCCATAGCCCGCCCTTTTCATCAGCGTCCAGGCCGGTATCCTCCAGGATGGGGGCATGATCACCAACGGGCAGATTGATAAGATTTTGCAGTCTGTTCGCCGAGCAATCTCCGTCTGGGAGCCCGGCGTCGTGGGCAAGATCGCCGAAGAGTCCCGCGATCCGTTTCGGGTCCTGATCTCTTGCATCCTGAGCCAGCAGACCAAGGATCACATCACGGGTGAAGCCTCGGAGCGGCTGTATCGGCTTGCCGATCGGCCTGACACGATACTCGCGCTCAGTGAGCTGCAGATCGCCCGGGCAATCTACCCGGTCAGTTTCTACAAGACCAAGGCCCGAACCATCCGGGAGGTCTGCCGAGTCCTGCTCACCCGATTCGGTGGGCGCGTCCCCGATACCATCGAGGCGCTCCTCAGCCTCAATGGGGTTGGCCGGAAGACCGCCAACCTTGTCGTGACGGTCGGCTACAGAAAGTCGGGGATCTGCGTCGACACGCATGTCCATCGGATCTCGAATCGCTGGGGTTACGTCAGCACCAAAACCCCCGAGCAGACCGAGATGGCCCTCCGGCAGACACTGCCGAAGCGGCACTGGATCTATTACAACGATCTGCTGGTCCCGTTCGGTCAGAACCTCTGCCGACCGATTTCTCCCTTTTGTAGTCGCTGCCCAGTCGAGCGCTGGTGCGCCAAGGTCGGCGTGGTGGTGCATCGCTAAGCATCAGAGGGGGAAGCGAAGAAGGGGAAAGGGTGTGAAAGGTGTAAAGGTGAAGGAGCGGGTTGCCTGCCGAAGTTCGAGTCGTTGAGGTTACACATCAAAGACCACTCGGGCTCGCCAGCGATCGCCCTCCTTTTGACATTCGAGGAGGTGATAGGTGGCGGCCTTGACCACACCCTTGAACCGATGCCGCCCCGCCTCTGCCGGCTCTCCCGTCAGCTCCCCACTCGCGCGTCCGCCTTCGACCGCTATCACTCGCACGTCTGAGGGGGCCCATTCTTCCGTCTCGCAACGGTATAAGAGCTCGTTCAACCAGGCAACCAGCAGAGACGGCAGATCTCCTCCCCGCGCCTCAAAAGAAAGGAGGCCGGTGGAGCGCACTGTTTCGGGATCGACCATAAGCGCAAACATCCCTCGAGCGGCATTAGCGAAGAGCTCCTCCAGAGTCTCGCCCCATGCCATGATCCCGACATCCGCCGTCGTCTCGAATGACTCAAACCCCTGATCGTTCATTGCACCTCGGGCAGCCACAAGGATGGGCAGCCACAAGGGCTGCCCCTACTCGTACTTCGCATGGGCGCAGCAAGCAGCGCCCCTACTCATATCGTAGCGCCTCAATCGGGTCGAGGAAGGCGGCCTTGCGGGCCGGGTAGTAGCCGAAACAAATCCCCACCAACGCCGAGAAAGCAAAGGCCATCAGGACGGCGCCTCCGCTAATCTGGGTAGACCACATTGCGAAGTATGAGATCAGGATCGAAACCGAGAGGCCTAGCGCAATCCCGACCAGGCCACCGATGAGCGACAAGGTGACCGCCTCGACGAGAAACTGCGTCAGGATATCGCGCGCCCTGGCGCCTACCGCCAACCGCAGCCCGATCTCCCGCGTTCGCTCCGTCACGGACACCAGCATGATATTCATGATGCCGATCCCACCGACCACCAGCGAGACCGAGGCGATGGCGCCCAGTAGGATCGACATCACTCGGGCCGCCTGCTCCTGGGCGCCAAACACCTCCACGAGGTTCCGCACGGTGAAGTCGTTATCCTCCTCCGGCTGCAGGCGATGCCGCTGCCGGAGGAGGGCCACAACCTGTTCTTCAGCCTCATGCATTACCATCGGGCCGCGAGCCTGCACCACGATCGCCCCCACTGCCCTGGCATTGGCCTGGCTCACTCCAAGCACCTTCCTCTTGGCCGTGGAGATGGGGATCAGGATGACATCATCCTGATCTTGTCCCCAGGCTGACTGGCCCTTGGCAGACAGGCTCCCGATGACGGTGAACGGCACCCTCTTGATCCGGATGATCTGTCCGACGGGGTCGGTCCCGCCGAACAGATTCTTCACCACTGTCTGGCCGACAAGCGCCACCTTCGTCGCCCCGTCCACATCCTGCCAGGTGAACGCGCGACCATTGATGACCTGAAAATCGCGGATCTCTATGTATTCCGGCGTGACCCCCTGGATCACCGTGGACCAGTTGTCATTCCCAAGTACGACCTGCGCAGTTCCACGTACGCTGGAGGCCGTCAACGCTACCGCCGGGCACTCGCTGGCAATCGCCTTCGTATCCTCTTCCGTCAGGGTCAGGACCGAACCATGCCCCAGCCGGATGCCCCCGCTGGTCGCGCTGCCCGACAGGACGATGATCACGTTGCTGCCGATGCTTCGGATCTGCTCCTGGATTTGGGCAGTGGCCCCCGAGCCCACGGCCACCATGGCGATCACAGCAGCCACGCCAATGATGATCCCGAGCATGGTGAGGGCCGATCGAAGCCGATTGACCCTGAGCGCCCTCAAGGCGATCCTAACATTGACCAAGAGATTCATAGACGGCTACCCCGCTTCGTCTGCCGGGTGATGCTGCAACTCCTGGAGCGCTGTTCTTGGCCGCTCAACCGCCTCATCCCGCAGCAGCCGGCCGTCCTTGAAGAAGAGCACGCGCCCGGCGCAGGTCGCGATCTCCGACTCATGGGTCACCAGGACGATGGTGATCCCCGCCTCCCTGTTCAGCCGCTGGAAAATCGCCATAATCTCGGAACTGGTCCTCGAATCGAGGTTGCCAGTGGGCTCATCAGCCAGGATGATCTGCGGCTCGTTGACAAGGGCCCGCGCAATCGCCACTCGCTGCTGCTGGCCGCCCGAAAGCTGGTTCGGATGATGTTCTTTTCGGTCTTCAAGGCCAACCGTCCGGAGGGCGTTAAGCGCCCTGGCTCGGCGGTCGCGGACCGCAGCACCATTATACAAGAGGGGAAGTTCCACGTTCGCTACGGCGCTGGTCCTGGCCAGGAGGTTAAAGGTCTGAAAGACGAAGCCGATCTTCTTATTTCGGATTTCGGCAAGCTCATCTCGATTGAGCTGACCTACGCTGATGCCGTCAAGCCGGTAGCTTCCGGATGTCGGTTTGTCCAAGCATCCCAGGATGTTCATCAAGGTGGACTTGCCGGACCCGGAGGCGCCCATAATCGCCACAAACTCTCCTCGTTCAATTCGGAAGGAGACCCCTCTCAGCGCCTGAACGGTCACATCGCCCAGCCGATAGTCCTTCATCAGGCTATCGATCTCAATGAGAGCTGCCATGAACCTATCCTAGAACCTCGGCCCACGCTGGCCAAACGGCTGGGCTGGCCCGCCCGCGGCCTGCCCTTCGTTAGACGCAACCCCAACAATCACTTCTTGTCCTATATTGAGGTTGCCTTCGGTGATCTCGCTGAAACTCCCATCGGTGATTCCCAGCTTCACCGTGACCGACCGCGGCTTCCTATCCTCACCCAGAACCCAGATGGTCTGATCCCCTCCAGCCTTCCGGATGCCGAGGAAATTCGGCGTCCCCTTCCCTGTCGGAAATCCCTGTGGAGTCTGGACCGACGCCTCTCCTCCTTGCTTCGGTTGCTCCTTTAGGTCGGGGGGCCGAAACCGTAGGGCAGCACTGGGAATCTTAAGCACATTCTCCCGGCTGTCCACCAGGATCTTGACATTCGCCGTCATCCCTGGGAAGAGTTTGAAATCAGGATTGGCAACCCCAATCACGGCATCGTAGGTGATTACGTTCTGGACGTTCATTGGAGCCTGCCGGATCTGGACCACCTTTCCCCTAAAGATCTCACCCGGGAAGGCATCCACGGTAAAGGCGGCCTCCTGCCCCACTCGAACCCGCCCGACGTCGGCCTCATCCACGTTCGTGTCCACCTGCATCTTGGTCAGATCCTGTGCGATCAGGAAAAGGGTTGGGGCGGAGAGGCTCGCTGCTACCGTCTGCCCGACATCCACATTCCGTGAAACGACGGTTCCGTCTACCGGCGCCCGGATATGGGTATGATCGAGATCGATCTGCGCCTGCTTCAGGGCGGCCTCGCTCTGTTTCACCTGCGCTTCGGCCGACGCGATTTGAGCTATAGCTACTTCGTGTTGGGCATGGGCGGCGCGAAGAGAAAACTGTGCAGCCTGCTCCTGGGCTTTCGCGGCCTCGAGGGCCGCGACGTTGGAATCGTAGGTCGCCTGCGCCGAATCGCGCTCCTCAGCCGAGATGCCGCCTTCTTTGAAGAGGTTGATCCGGCTCTTGAGCTTGATCTGGGCGTCCAGGACGGCGACCTTGGCCTTGGCTACGTTCGCTTTCGCGGCTTCCAGTGAAGCCTTTGCGTTGGCGATTTCGGCCTCGGTTTTCTGGAGCATCGCCCGTGCGTTAAGGACGGCCGCCCGAACGTTTTCCAGATTCCCCTTGGCCTGGTTCACCTTAGCCTCAAAGATCTCCGGATCGATTCTGGCCACAAGTTGCCCTTTCTTGACCTTGGTATTGAAGTCGGCATAGAGTTCCTTGATGTTCCCAGAGACTTGGCTGCCGACCTGAACGGTGACTACGGCGTTGGGGTTTCCGGTAGCCGAAATAGTTGCCTCAATGTCGCCCCGCTCAACCTTGGCCGTCCGGTACTCGACCCGGTTCTGCCCTCGCAGGTACACCCAGCCACCCAGGCCAGAAAGCGCGATCAGGCCAATGATGACCGACAGCACCTTCGCTTTTGGTGTCTTCATGGGCATCACAATCACAGCTCAAGCTGATTTTTTTCCAGGATCGTGCCTTTCTGAAGCTCAAGATTGGCCAGGTCCTGATTATAGGTTGTGATCGCCTGGATCTCGCCGGCCTGGGCTACCGCCAGATCTCGCTGAAACGAGAGAACGTTAAAGGTAGTCGTGACGCCGGCCTCGAGCCGCTTTTGCTCGACCCGGAGCTGCTCCTCCGCCAGCGCCCGCGCCGCTTTGGTAGCCTCCACGCGCCGGACATCGGCCTCGATTCGCCGGACCGCCTCCCGAACCTGAGAGATGATCTGACGCTTGAGACTCAGTAGACTCGTTCCAGCCTGATCATGACTGAGCCTTGCCTGAGTAAATGCCGACCTGGCAGAGCGGTTGCCTAACGGGTACGTCAGGACCAGGGCTGCCGACCATTGCGTAAAGTCGCCTGAGGTCAACCGATCCAGATCGCCGCCGGCGCTACCGTTAAGACCGTTGAGGCCAACATTACCTTGCAATTGGAGGCTGGGCAACAACTGGTTCCGCTTGACCCGCAGATCGAGATCGCTGTTCTGCAGCGTGAGCTTTGCTGCGGCGTACTCTGGCCGCTTCTCCAGGGCCTCCTGGACGCTGACGTCGGTATTCATCGGTGCCACCTCAAATGGTAGCGTGTCAGCCGGGAGAACCGTCCTAGCCCAGATTCGCTCACCGTCAGGGAAGTTAACGATAAGCTTGAGTTGATCTTCGGCGTCCTTGATGGCCTTCTCGGCCAGGATGACATCTTGGACCCGGGCCGCCGCCTGCGCCTCCGCCTGCGTCACCTCGACCGGCGCCGCGACACCGGCTCGTACCCGCGCCTTGTTCAGCTCCTCCAACTCCCTGGCCAGGCGTAGCGAGCGTCTCTGAACCTCCAGGTTCTCAATCGCAAATACCAAGCTCCAGTAGGTACTGTGAACGCTGGTAATCACCTGATTCGCCTGCTGACGGAACTGCGTCACCGATATCGCCTGGTTGTTCCTGGCAATCTTGATCGGCGCGGTATTCATATCGACGCCGAAATTCTTCAGGAGATCCTGTGTAAGGCTCAAAACAAGGAACGTCTTGTAAGAGGGGTTGATCTGAGCGAAACTCGAGTTGGTCTTGAACCAGTTATTGGTCATGCTCAACGTGTAGCTGGCACCGAAGGGTAGCTTCTGAACGAGAGAGGTGTTGACATCTCGGTTCTCTATTGTACTGACCGATGTTCCTGCAAGCTGCGTCGCTGTAGGCGAGACCGTCCGGTTCGCATCGAGTGTAAGGGAGAAGGTCGGGTCAAAGACCGCCTTCGCGATAGCGATGTCCTCTGTCTTGATCTTTGGGTTGAAGTTAGCAATGGCGATATCGAGGTTGTTCTTCAGGGCCAGCAGGACGGCCTCCCGGAGGGAAAGGCGAAGTTCGCCCACCTCCGTCGGCTCGGCCCGGCCCGATTCCGCTTGGGTCACCGACTGAACGACCAGGCGCCTCAGATCGTCAGACACCTCTACGCGACTCCGCGCAAACGGGGGGGAAAGGCTGTCCTCCGCCCCCGCCACGACAGCAGGTAGAACAGCCAGCAACATCACCGACATCGTCCACGGGCAAACCTTGCGCTGCAACGCCGTCATGCTACCTCCTTAGAAAGACAGGGTATAGGGTGTAGGGTTTAGAACTCACATGGCAACCTTTTTTATACCCTATACCCGTTTCCCTTTCCCCTATACCCCATACCCTCGTCTCTTACTCTACACCCTCCACCCTATACCCTATCCTACGGCTTGCGCTCCGACGCCTTCGATTGGGAGGCTGCTGCTTCCTCCGATCGACGCTCCTCATCCCACCGCTTGACAAACGCCTCGAAGCGGGGCTGCTGCTCGGTATTCAGGGTCGAGCGAATCCGCTGACGCGCCCGCTGTCTCACCTCCTCGAACTGCGGCTGAAGGCGCCTGCGCAGTGCCAGAAACTCCTCGCGCGTCTCATCCAGCGCCGCGTTCAACGCGCCCATCTGATCCGGTTGGAGCTGCACCGCATCCGTCAACTCTCGGACGTAGCGCTCCCGATTGAACTTCCCAGTCCAAACAGCCTGGCGCGCCGGATCGACCCGGTGCAGATATGCCGATAAGCTCAGGGCGCCCGCCGCGAAACCCAAGAGAAAGACGGCGAGAAAGGCGAGTCTAACCTTAGCGCGCGTCTCGATCATCTGGTTCACCCTATTTTCTCTCTTACTTCGAAGTTCGCACGTCATCCTGCCTCAACACGAACGCCAGCATCTGGTCCCGATTGGGCTGTCCGACCACCCCTGGCAGGTTCACTTCCTCCAGGGAGAAGGCGTACACGTCCGTTCCGCCCCGCACCTGAACCGGGAGCGACGAGCGCGACCCGCCCAAGAGCCCGCCCCGGACTCGATCCGGGGAGAGTGTCACCCCGGCGAGCAGCAGAACTCCCATGGCCAGCGCCGGGATCAATCGCCTGGCGAATCCCCAGGCATGAAGCAGGCTTATGTCGGGCTGGCTGATCTCCGACTCCGCCAATCGCGCTCGCAAGCGAGGGTAGAAGGTGGGACCTGGTCCGGTCTCTTGGCGCAAGGTCTGAAGCAGCGCCGACGACAGCCTGGCGAGCTTTATTGTCTCACCGCACGGGGGGCAACTCTTCAGGTGAAGCGCGAGCGCATCATGGTCTGCAGAGGGGTGGCCTCCCCTGCCTTCGCCCTTCAACAGTTTCTTTGCCTCGTGACAAGTCATCCGCCCCTCCCTTCACGATGTGCCATCTCTTCTTCCTGCCGGATCACGCGCTGAAGCCAAGCCCGCATTGCCCGTCGCGCCCGCCATAGACGGACCTTCGCGGCCGCTCTGGTGCAGCCGATGGCGCTGGCAATCTCCGCGATCTCAAGCCCGTGAACGTCCCGCAATGTGATGACCAGTCGGTCCTTTGGCGCAAGACCAGCCAGTACCCGCTCCGCGAGATCTCTGGCCGCAACCTGGTCTCCAAGTGACGGATACCCCTTCTCGGCCAGGAGGTGCATAAAATCACGCTCACCCTCCCCCATGTCGGTAAAGGTAATCTCGGCGTGTCGACGGATTTTCCGAAGATGGTCGTAACAGGTGTTGACGGTGATCCGGCGAAGCCATGGCCCGAATGGGGCCCCCGGTCGAAACCGCCCGATAGCCAGGTACGCTTTCAGAAAGACATCCTGGGCCAGGTCTTCTATGTCCTGCTTCCGCCGGAGAAAGCTACCAATAATGGCACACACATGCCGGTCATAGAGCCTGAGTAGGACCTCGAAGGCTTGCTGGTCGCCTTCCTGCGCCCGCCGGATGAGATAGACTTCCCGCTCTGAAGCCTCTCGCCATCCCTCAGCAGGCTCCTGGTCTTTCCTCCTATCGTTCATAAATACGTATGGTGAGCCCGTCCGGTTACCTGCAAACTCCCATCGCCTATCCTCGCATGCTTTAAGCGGGGAACGGGTGAGAAGGGAATCCACCATGCCTGCCTGTGCGTGCCGCACGCAGACAGACGCCCCTAGCCACCAGAACAGGTTGGCTGGGGCCGAAAAAGAGGTCAACGAGGAACGAAATCGGAGGCGGCCAGAAGAAGGTCAGTAGCGCTGGGCGAGGCCCTCCCGTTCAACACGGTGTGGCCGATAGGTAACATTGGTTTCGCTACAGGACCTGGTGGTGGGCAAGAGCTTGCCGGGGTTACACCGCAAAGAGGGGTCGAAAGCCACCCGAACTCTCCGCATCGCCTCGAGATCGTCCGGGCTATACATGAGCGGGACGAAGTCAATCTTCTCCATCCCGATCCCATGCTCCCCCGTGATGCTACCGCCGACGGACAGACAGAGCCTCATGATCTCCGCCCCAGCCGCAATGGCCCTCTGCAACTCGCCTTTCCTACGGGAGTCGAAGCAGATCAGGGGATGGAGGTTCCCGTCACCCGCGTGGAAGACGTTCGCAATCACAAAAGCATTGCGCTCCGCGATCGCCTCGATCTCCCTGAGTACCTGCGGAAGTTTGGTCCGAGGGATCACGCCATCCTGCAGGTAGAATTCGTGGGTGATCCGGCCTACGGCCGCGACCGCACCCTTCCGCCCCTTCCAGAGGAGTGTCCGCTCCTGCTCGTCCTTAGCAATGCGAAGGTCAAGGATGCCATGTTGGGCGCAAATCTGCTCAATCCCCTTAGCTTGGGCCTCGATCTCCGCGGCCGGCCCATCCAACTCAATCAACAGCACCGCGCCGGCGCCCTCGGGGTAGCCGATCTGCAACCACTCCTCAAGCGCCTTGATGATGTGACGATCCATCATCTCCAGGGCTGAGGGGATAATGCCTGTGGCAATGATCTCCGACACCACCTCGCTGGCCGCGTCGATGGTGCGGAATGAGGCCAGCAGCGTCTTGCTGGCCTCGGCCTGGCGGAGGAGGCGAACGGTCACCTTCGTAGCAATCCCCAAGGTCCCTTCCGAGCCGACGAACAGGCCGGTAAGGTCGTAGCCAGGGTAGTCCAGCGTCTTACCGCCAACCTGTACAATCTCTCCCGATGCCAGGACCAGTTCCAGTCCGAGGATATGCATCGTCGTGGTCCCGTGCTTCAGGCAGTGGGGGCCGCCGGCATTCTCCGCCACGTTGCCGCCGATGCTGGAGGCGGCCTGACTCGCTGGATCCGGAGCAAAGTAGTGGCCGTGATCCTGAACCGCCTGGGTCAGGGCGATGTTCACCAGGCCCGGCTCTACCACGGCTCGCTGATTAGCAAGATCGATCTCCAGGATCCTGTTCATGCGGTTCAGTCCGATGATCACCCCACCCTGAACAGCAATGGCGCCACCCGACAGCCCGGTCCCCGCTCCACGCGGCAGGAAGGGAAGCTGCTCCCTGCTGCAGAACTTCACCACCTCGGCTACCTGCTCTGTGCTGTCGGGAAGGACCACAACATCAGGCAGCGCCTTCTCCAGGTAAGTCATCCCATCGCACTCGTACACGGTCAACTCGTCCGGGTCGGAGATGACCCACTCGCGGCCCACGATGGCCGACAGACCCTCAACTATCCTTCGCTTATCCACGGTCGTATACCCTTTCTTTTAGATCCCTCCCACGAAGCGACCAGGATTAAGGAGCCCTTGGGAGTCGAACTGTCGCTTCAATTCCCGCATCAGGAACAGGGCGTTTCCGACCGGACCCCACACATCGACACTGGCCTTGATCGCTGGCCGAGCCGACAGGATCACCAGGCTTCCACCATCGCGTAGGACCCATCTCCGAAGCTCCTCAACCCCCTTCGCGATGGAGGTCGGATCCTTCTCTGGCGAACCCGTCTCACCTCTCCAATACAGCCGGACGATCCCGCAGCCGGCCTCAGAGACGGCGGCCGACTCCAGGCCGAGATCTCGGCCAAGCGCTTCAGCACGATGGATGGTCTCAAGGACCTTTGCCAGCGAGACACTCGCCTTCAGCGTCGCCCAACTCCGACCATCGCCGCTCGCTGACGGAAAGTCGCAGATGGCTCTCCACAAGCTTTCTTGCGCGCTCCCCTCCACGAGGAATCCAGCCACGGCCCTCTCCTGGTGACAGAGCTTCCTGATGGCCGCGATTTGAGCATCCACCGCCTCGGACATACTTCCCACTGACACAGCCACCGCGACAGTGTCCGCTGGAAGAGCACAGCCGGCCTGCCTGCCAACCGATTGCGCCGCAAAGGGCGAAAGGAGTTCGACCCTGGTGCAGACGATGGTTGAGTGAAGGATCTGAGCCACCGCACAGCCGGCCGCCTCACCCGTCAGGAACAACGCTATCCAGGTTCGCTCCACGGCCGGCAGTGGATAGAGCCTCAAGGTGGCCTCGAGAATAATCCCAAGAGTCCCTAGCGAGCCGACGTAAAGTTTGCTCATGTCGTACCCGCTGACGCTCTTGACCACCTTCGCGCCGCCCTTCGTGAGAGTACCATCGGCATGGACAACGCGAATCCCGATGACCAGGTCGCGGGCGGTCCCATACCGGTGCCGCCACGGGCCGCTCGAATTGGTGGCGAGGATACCCCCGATCGTTGCCCGCTCGTAGCGCGCCGGATCGAAGGGCAGAAACTGGCCGCCGCTATGGAGAGACGTCTGAGCCTCGCGAAGCAGCATCCCGGCCTGAAAGGTCGCCGTAAGATCGCCTGGTTCGTAATCGATGATCTGATTGAGCCGCGTGAGCCCAACAACCAGATCGACCCTCGCAGGGATGCCCCCAAGGCCAATCTTCGTTCCGCTCCCCCACGGCACAACCGAAAGCCGCTCGGAGGACGCGAGCTTCATGACCTCGGAGAGCTCCTGCGCATCCGCAGGAAAGACAACCGCCTTTGGAGCCTTGTCATCTACGGCGTATGGGGCACAGGACTCCGCCGCTACGACATGGTCAGCCCCGACGATCCCAGCCAGCCGTCCTTCCAGGCGTTCAGAGTTCACGATTCATGGTTCACAGACTGATACACATTCATGGGCCGTTGGCAGTTCACAGTGGACAGCTCATAGAAAGGCACCGATGAATCCGTGACCCGTCAACTGTCAACCCTACAGGGCTCCTTCGTCCCGCATCAGGCGGAGTGCAGCCTCGAAGGCTCGGATCGTCTTCTCGAGGTCCTCATCCGAGTGCGCCGCCGCGACCCACCCGTGGAAGAGGGGGAAATCGACGCCGTGCAGGATCAGTGCGCACCGTAGCCTGTGATATGCCCCCTGGTTCGGATGGTCCATGAGGAGGTAGTGGTCGAGCTTGCAGGAGGGTCGGTCGAGGACAAGGCCATGACGATGGGGCCCGAGGAAGAGGTTGACGATTGAAGATTCACCGTAGACACAGGCATCCGCCCCAAGTGCCTTGATGACCTCGGCAAGCCCATTGCGCAACGTCTGTCCGGCACGATCGGCTCCGATCTGGACCTGGCCATCAGCCAGAAGCGGGAGCGTCGCCAGGCCAGCCGCCGCTGAGAGCGGATTCGCGTTGAAGGTCCCGGCATGACCTACCCGCTCTTCCCGGTTCCATGCCGGATCGTCCCTGAAGGCCAACTGGTCCATCAGAGGGGCGCTGCCGACCACGGCCCCACCAGGGAGCCCCCCGGCCAGGATCTTGGCCAGCGTGGTCAGGTCTGCGTAAATCCCATACCGCTGCTGCGCGCCACCAGGGGCCAAACGGAACCCGCTAATCACCTCGTCGAAGATGAGAACCACGCCCTGGGCTCTGGTGAATTCCCGGAGTCGGGTCAGGAAGTCGTGGTCGGTCGGGATCGTGCCGCAACTGCCACCCGCCGGCTCCAGGATCACACCGGCGATATCATCCCTATTTGAAGCCAGGGCTGTGAACGCGTTCCAGTCGTTCGGTGGGCAAATGAGAATCTCATCAAGGACACCTTGCGGTACGCCAGCGGAAACAGGCCGGTCAAAGGGCGGACGGACCGCGACCGCCGCATAGTCGTGCCATCCGTGAAAGTGGCCCTCGAACTTTACGATCTTGCCCCTGCCTGTTGCAGCCCGGGCGAGCCGGATCGCCAGAAGCGTCGCCTCAGTCCCTGAGCCGACGAAGCGGATTCGATCGACCCAGGGGGTGAGCTTCAGCACCTGCTCGGCCCACCGAACCTCCAGTTCGTGACAGGCGCCGTAGTGGGTTCCGCGGCCAAGCTGCTCGGCAATGGCTTCTCGAACAGCCGGGTGCCCATGGCCAAGGATGAGCGCCCCGTGTCCCACCCAGTAGTCGATTAACTCGTTGCCATCGACGTCCCACTTTCTGGATCCTTGGGCCCGATCCACGTAGATAGGGAAAGGATGGAGGTGCCGGATGTCGTGGGTCAGGCCGCCGGCAATAACCACCTTGGCTTGACGGAACAGGGCCTCCGAACGAGGATGTCTCCGGCGAAACTGCTCGTAGATTGATACCCCGCTCTTCTTCAATCCTTCACCACTTTCACTGCGGCCATACAAGCGGTTTCAGGCTTCGAGTTTCGGGTTTCGAGTCCGAAAAAAGATTTCTCCATCCCCGAAACTCCAAACTCGGGATTCGGGACTTTACCTGGAGAGCACGTTAGCATGCCCTCCTCTCACTGTCAACGCGGCCTCGCGTACCGCGATAGCTCGCACTGCGCTGCCTATGGCTTCACGGGCCGCCTGCTTATTAGCCGATAGCTGTCTCAAGTAAAGGGAATGAGTGTAACGTATCGCAAATACAGCGATTTTCAACCAACAAATGATTATTTTCCCAAGCCCACAAATGACTTGACAGTCGTGCTGAGATGGGCTAAAAGAGACATCTCCTCAACGACTTAATACCGGTAATTACGCATGAGACACGGTTTTCCACAGCCACCTTTTCTTTCGAACCCGTCAAGCGTCGGGGATGAGGGTCCCCTTCATGAGGCGGGACAAGCATTTGCGCCTTATCCACACCTGTGGATAACTCTGTGGATAATAGAAACCGCACCTGGCAAAGATTCTCTAGGACTCGTAAAGAACTTTCTTAATAGATTCAACAGGTTAGATAAGGAGGCTTCCTGTGGATAACAATGGGCACGGTGCACAGGTGGATCCGATCAATTCTCCCGCCAAGGCGCATGAGATCTGGAAAGAGGTCCTCTCAACCATCCAGGGCAAGGTCACACGCCAAAGCTTCGACAATTGGTTTCGCCCCCTGGCCCTGGAGTCATTGGAAGACTCATGCGTCACGGTTCGGCTCCCGAATCAATTCTTTAAGGAGTGGTTCGAAGACCACTATCTAGGCGTCCTCAAAGCGGTGTTCACGGATCTGATGTTCACCAATGTCGAGGTGATCCTCCGCGTTGCTGAGCCAGGGGGGCAGGGTGAGCCCGCTGTGAAGCCCGAAACTGCCGCCAAACGACCGGTCAAGCACCACCGGAACGAATCCGCAATCCTCAACCCGAAGTATGTCTTCGAGAACTTCGTCGTAGGTAGCTCCAACCAGTTCGCCCACGCCGGCTGTCTGGCCGTGGCAGAGCAGCTTTCGAAAGCGTACAACCCGCTCTTTATCTATGGGGGCGTTGGCTTAGGGAAGACTCACCTGCTCCATGCCATCGGCCACCTGGCCCTCAAGCGAAACAGCAGGCTCAGGCTTTCCTATGTCTCATCTGAGAAGTTTACGAACGACCTGATTAATGCCATCCGTTTCGATTCCACTGGTGAGTTCCGTAACCGCTACCGTAGCCTTGACCTGCTTCTCATCGACGACATTCAGTTTATCGCCGGCAAGGAGCGGACCCAGGAGGAGTTCTTCCATACCTTTAATGAGCTGTACGACTCCTCCAAGCAGATCGTGGTCACCTCTGACAGCCTCCCGCGCGAGATCCCTACGCTGGAGGAGCGGCTACGCTCCCGGTTCGAGTGGGGTCTGATCGCTGACATCCAGCTGCCAGACCTTGAGACCAAGGCTGCCATCCTTCGAAAAAAGGCGCAGGCGGATGGCGTGCGGCTCCCCGATGATGTCTCACTCTTTATCGCCAAGAACGTGCAGTCAAGTATCCGGGAGCTAGAAGGCTCGTTGGTCCGCCTCATCGCCTACGCCTCGCTGACGGGCCGCGACATCACCTTGGAGCTCGCGCAGGAGACACTGAAGGAACTGAACGCCGAGCGGGCCAAGGTCATCACGCTTACTGCCATCCAGCATACGGTGGCCGACTTCTATCGCGTCAAGGTCGAGGAACTCAAATCCAAAGATAGAAACCAGGGTGTGGTCTTGCCGCGCCAGGTAGCCATGTACCTCAGTCGAACGCTCACCGCCTCCTCGCTGCCGGTTATCGGCGAGGCGTTCGGCGGAAAGGACCATACGACAGTGATCCACTCCTGCGAGAAGATCAAGCGGAGGCTCACAACCGATGAGGCATTCCGGCGACAAATCGAATCCCTCTCCCAATCGATAACCTCTTAGCGTGCTTAGGGCAGCCACACGGGACTGCCCCTACACACCCCGGACCTGCACTTCGCGCTTCGCACCTCGCGCCTCGTGTTCATCGTTGCCTAAACAGAACTGTTTACGTATTATCCAGCCATGCTAACCCTTGTTACGGGTGGGACCGGCTTCGTCGGCACCGCCATAGTTCGCCTGTTACTTTCGGAAGGGCATACCGTCCGGGCGCTGGCTCGGCGCGGGAGCAACCTTCAAAACCTCGACGGCCTCGATATTGAGTTGGCCTTTGGCGATCTCCTGGACAAGGAAACGCTACGACACGCTCTCAAGGGATGCCGGCGGCTCTACCATGTCGGGGCACACTACTCGCTCTGGGAGCCCTCATCGGAGGTCTTTTACCGAGTCAACGTGGATGGCACCAGAAAGCTCTTGGAAGCCGCTATAGAGGAAGGGGTTGAGCGGGTTGTCTACACCAGTACCGTCGGCACGCTCGGCTACCGGCAGGATGGCGGCCCAGCCGACGAGGAGACACCGGCCAGCCTTGACCAGATGACCGGCCACTACAAACGGTCAAAGTTCCTGGCCGAAGAAGAGGCGCGAGGGGCCGCGCTTCGCGGACTGCCGGTCGTGATCGTCAACCCAAGCACTCCGGTCGGACCCCGCGATATTAAACCCACTCCGACTGGTCAGATCATCGTCGATTTCTTAAATCGTCGAATGCCGGCGTATATCGACACTGGCCTGAATTTCATCGACGTAGCGGATGTGGCCCGAGGCCACCTGCTCGCCGCCGAACGTGGCCGGGTCGGAGAGCGGTACATCCTCGGCCGGAGCAACCTGACCCTGAAGGATCTCTTCGCCATCCTGGGACGGATCGCGAAGCTCCCGCCGCCAAGGGTCCGTGTGCCATATCGACTGATTCTGCCGCTGGCTTATGGGAACCACTGGCTTTCCTCACTCATCACCAAGAAGCCCCCACGAATCCCATTAGAGGGGGTGAAGATGGCCAAGCGGCGGATGTTCTTTAACGCCTCCAAGGCTGTGCGGGAGCTGGGGCTGCCGCAATCACCGATCGAACAGGCGCTTGAGGAGGCCGTCCGCTGGTTCACCGATAACGGGTATGTAACGAAATAACGTACGAGGTGCGGGGTGCGACGTGTAGGGGCAGCCCTTGTGGCTGCCCCTATGTGCCTAGAGCCTCTGCCAAAGCCATTGCGGCGTCAGGCGAAGCGCGTACGCCGAGAGGAGTGTGAAGTAGTTAGTGAGCAGGAGGCTGCCGACAAAGACCAGGAAGATCCCGCCGACAGCGCTCACAATCGGTACCAGATGTTTCAACTGGTCAAAATAGTTGAGAAAGCGATTAATGGCGAGAGCACTCAAAAAGAACGGGATGGCGAGACCGAGCGAGTAGGCGCCGAGCATCAGGATCCCCATGTAGGCAGTCTTGGCCGTGCTTGCGTACAGCAGGATAGAACCCAGGATCGGACCGACACACGGGGTCCAGCCGGCAGCAAAGGTCACCCCCACGATGAACGCGCCCAGATATCCGGCCGGCCGATTTTGCAGCTCGAGCCGGAAGGTCCGCGTAAGAAAGGGGAGTTTAAGGAAACCGGCAATGTACAGGCCAAACAGGATGACCAGTACGCCCCCGACCTTCCTGAGAATCTGCTGGTAGTCAAACAGGAGCTGACCGAGCAGACTGAAGGAGGCGCCCAACGACATGAAAACCACGGAAAAGCCGAAGATGAAGCAGATAGCGTTCAGGATGATCGCCCGTCGTGTTCTGGCATTGTCCACTGAGCCCGACAGCTCACTGAACGAGAGGCCGGTCACGAAGGAGAGATAGGAGGGAAAGATTGGAAGTACGCAGGGTGAGAGGAAAGAAAGGATCCCGGCCCCCAGGGCCATCCAGATGGTCAATGCTTCGCCGGTCCCCAACATCAGCAGTCTCTCGTCTTAGCCTTGCCCTACTCGGAGAGCGCTGCCTTCGCCTGGTCGGCCACGACGACCAGGACGTAACCCTCCGGCCTGAGATAGGTGCGCGCTACTCGCAGGATATCCTCTTTGCTGACGCCATCGATCAGCGTCCGGTAGCGGTCCGCATAGTCCAAGCCTAGCTTGTAATACTCCACCGAGGAAATCAACCCGGCGAGTTTCGCGTTGGTATCGAGCCTAAGGGGAAAGCTTCCGGTGAGGTAGGACTTCGCATCAGCCAGTTCTTGATCGGTCACCCCCTGCTCCCGGATCCTCCGAAGCTCACGCACCACCTCCTGTACCGCAGGGCCAGCGGTCTCATTCTTGGTCTGCAGCACCACCTGAAATGACCCTCGCTCCAGACCAGGAGAAAATTGGGAGCTTACATCATAGGCCCAGCCCTTTTGCTCACGTATTCGCTCCACCAGGCGGGAGGAAAATCCGCCTCCGCCCAGGATGTAGTTCATGACCGTCAAGGCGTAGAAATCCGGGTTATCCCGCCGGATTCCTTGATGGCCGAGGACGATATTCGCCTGCGTCACGCTCCGGTCGACCTTTTTGACGACAATCTTTTCCTGAAGCAGCGCGGGCTCCGTCGCCCGCTTCACTGTCGCCTTGCCTTTCGGCCACGAGCCAAGCAGCGCGCGGATCTGGCCGGTGATCTCGCTTCGGTCGACGTCGCCCACCACGGTGATAAAGGCCCGTTCCGGAGTGTAGTGATCGCGATAGAACCCCACAATCTCATCCCTGGTGATCGCGGCGATAGTCGTCTCGCGTCCCTCCAGCGGGCGACCGTATGGGTGGCTCCCAAAGACCAGATCGTCGAATACCTCCTGAGCCACCTCGCCCGGATCCTCTTGACGCTTCCGTAACGCCGCCCTGAGCTCCTGCACCTTCCTGGCGATCTCCCCTTGCTCAAAGGCCGGATGAAGCAGGGTATCCACCACCAGCTCCAGCCCCTTTGGTAAATCTTTCCTCAACACGGTCAGATCTACTTCACTCAGATCCCGACCAGCGGATGAAGAGAGGGAGGCGCCGATAAAGTCCACAGACTCATCGATCTGGGCGGCTGTGCGGGTCGCCGTGCCCCTCGTCAGCAGCAGGGCCGTCAGATTGGCTAGCCCCGCACGCCCCTCCTGCTCCCATAGAGAGCCCCCTTGCACTGTCACTTTGATGGTGACAATCGGTAGCGCCCGGCTGCTCCTGACCAGCAGCGTAAGACCGTTCTCCAGAACCTGCCGTTCGGCTAACGGGGCCGCCGCCACGAGCACAGGCTGCAGCAGGAGCAGGCTGAGGCTGAACGACAGAGCCCATCGGTATCTGCGCCTCGCGCTGGTCATCACCCTTCGCACTTCGCACCTCACACGTAGGGCAGCCACAAGGGACTGCCCCTACTTCTTCATTTTCTCCGGGATCAGCACCGCGACGGTGCGGTGATCCGGCGTCAGGTAGGCTCTCGCGACCCGTTGCAGATCCGCTGCCGTGACGGCGCGGATACCGGGGAGGTACGCCTCCCATGCGCGCCAGCCGGCCACGATCTCATACTCGGCCAGTTGCCTGGCCAGATTGAACACCGAATCCTGCCCGAAGAGGAAACCGGCTTCGATCTGATTCTTCGCCTTCTGCAGCTCCCGGTCCGGGACAGGCTCGTTCTTGACGCGCTCGATCTCCGCCGTCAGAGCCTGTTCAACCTCTTCAGCCGTTTTGCCCGGCATCACGCTGGCGTAAAACGGGAAGAGGTTCGGATCGATACTTTCCCGGTCATACCCCCCGCCAGCAAACAGGGCAAGCTGTTTCTCGTAGACCAGGCTCTTGTAAATCCTGGCGCTCTTGCCGCCGGACAGGATATAGGCCAGCATCTCGAGGGCAAAGTTATCGGGATGTTTCAGATTCGGGACATGGTACCCCATAAACACAAACGGCAGTTCCGCCTCCTTCTTCAGGACAAGCCTCCGCTCTCCCCGTTGCTCCGGTTCTATAGCGCGGACAGCCGGCGGATCAGCGGCTCGCGGAATCGCGCCGAAGTGATGCCGGATCTTTGGAAGCAACTCGTCGCTCTTGAAATCGCCGACTACGATCAGTACGGCGTTATTCGGAACATAGTAGGTGTTATAGTGGCGTACTAGATCCTCCCGGGCCAGCTTCTCGATGTCAGACATCCAACCAATGACAGGCTGGCGGTAAGGGTGCACCTGAAAAGCAGCAGCCCCCATCACCTCCCTCAGGGCGGAGATAGGCTCGTCTTCTGTCCGCAACCGGCGCTCCTCCATGACTACATGCTTCTCCGCCTCCGCCTCCTTCGCATCAAGGAGGAGACCCCGCATCCGATCGGCCTCGAGCTCCAGGGCCAGTTCGACCCGATCCGAAGCGAACGTCTCGAAGTAGCCAGTGTAATCCTCGCTGGTAAAAGCGTTGTCGCGACCGCCGTTTCTCCTGATGACCCTCGAAAACTGGCCGGGACCAAGCTTCGAGGTCCCCTTGAACATCATGTGCTCCAACAGGTGAGACAGACCGGTGGTTCCTGGTTGTTCGTTGCGCGCGCCAACCCGATACCAGACGTGGACCGTTACCACGGGCGCCTTGTGCTCTTCAAGCAGCAGGATCTTCAGTCCGTTCTCGAGCGCCGACTCCTTCACCCTGGCCGTGACTTGCGCGTCCACGAGGCCTGGGGCCAGGATGACACAGAGAATCAACCAGGCCATCGCCACTCCCTGTCCTCGTAGTCGCTGTATCCGCTGTCTCATCGCCGCTGCCATGGTGCGCTAACGACTCGATCCTTCATATCTGACACGGACCGTCTGACCTACGCTGATGCCCATCTCTTGGGTGAAGCCTGCCTGGACCTCCAGCACCAGATCGGCCACATGACTGACGATGGCGGGCGTCTCATGTGAGCGCGGCGGAGCGACGTTCGCATCAATTGCCATAATCTTACCCTCCCGGATCCAGAGAATATCGAGCGGGATCAGCATCCCCTTCATCCAGAATACTCTGGGTTTCGCCGCGTCAAAGGGAAAGAGCATCCCTCCACCCTTTGGAAGCGATGACCGGCCCCCCAGCCCCCTCGCCTGCTCCTGTGCGGTTCGCGCCACCTCAACGGTAATCGTTACCCGGCCGTCAATGACCACCCCGCCCCCTTGAAGGGCCGAGACATCAGAGACCAGGAGCAGGTATAGCAGAACAGGGAAGAAGAAAGGGAGCCCCTGGATGAAGAGATTCTGAACCGCCCTCATTTCTCAGGAAGCTCTCCCAGTCGAACCGATAGGGCGAGGGGCCGGCCATCCCTGAGAAGCTCGATCTTCACCTGGTCTCCCACCTTTCGTTCCCCATCCAGAAAGGCCGTCAGGTCGTCTATCGATGCCACCTTTCGGCTCTCGACCGCAACGATGATGTCCCCTCCCACACTGACCAGCATGTTACCGACCCGCGCCTTTCTTGTGCTTCCCCTGATACCCGCACGGTCCACCGGACCTTTTGGAGAGACCTGCATAACCACGATCCCCTGTCGAACCGGAAGCTTCAGGGCGCTGGCCACCTCTGGCGTGATGTCCAGGCCGGCGACGCCCAGCCAGGGATGACTTACCCGCCCCTTGGCGATCAACTGGGGGAGCAGTCGCTTCGCCGTATCGATGGGGATGGCAAAACCGATTCCGACAGACCCGCCGCTCGGTGTGTAGATGGCGCTGTTCATCCCAATCACCTCGCCATGCGAGTTGAGCAGGGGACCACCTGAATTGCCGGGATTGATCGGCGCGTCGGTCTGGATGATGCCTCGAATCTGGCGTCCGCTCCCGGAGCGGAGTGTCCGACCCACCGAGCTGACCACCCCACGCGTGACCGTTCGATCCAGGCCGAACGGATTGCCGATGGCGATGGCCATCTGCCCAACCTGCAAGGCATCGCTACTTCCCAGCTTCAAAGGGAACAGCTTCTCCTTCGGAACAGAGATCTTTATCACTGCCAGATCGTTGCTAGGGTCACGGCCGATCAACTTTGCCGGTACCTTACTCTTATCGGTTAACGTCACCTCCAGACTGTCAGCCTCTTCCACCACATGGTTATTGGTCAAGATATACCCCCGGTCATCCACCACGAAGCCAGATCCAGCCCCTTTCTGAGGCACCGGATTGAAGAAAACATCGTACGCCATGGCGGTGCTGGTGATGTAAACGACGCCTGGGCTGGCATGTTTATAGACTGATATCACAATCTGTTCCTCAGGGCTGAGACCAGGACTTTCCGCTTGGGTTTTTTGTGCCAGGGCGTGGGTCCCAACTGCGAGGCACCCAACAGTCAAGAGCGCAGCCAAAACTGCGCGCCGAACCTGAACGGAAAAGTGGGCAGGCAAATGTCTCGCTCCTTCGATTGCGTCAGCAACCCAAAAAGAAAAGTGGACCCTCCGTCCATTTCGATGACTGTAGAACACCACCGTGGGCTTGTCAACGCCCAAGGCGGCTAATCCAGCCTTGCGAGCAATTAGCGTCTACAGAGCGGGGCCCATAGCACTTCCCCCCCTAGCCTCGTACTCCTACGTTGAAATGTATTTCTCCGGCGACTGCTCAAAGGCCCGCTTGCAGCCAACAGCGCAGAAATAGTAGGTCGTTCCCTGATAGACGGCTGTGGCCGCCGCCCGCTTTTCATCCACCATCATCTCACATACGGGATCTTTGGCCATCTCTTTTCCTCCGCTCACCTTGCGTATTTTCGGTCAATTACCGCTTTGATCTCTGCAATTGTCTTCCCTTGCTTGTACATGGCATACGCATCCAGCGTAATGTCTTGGCACATCGCTCACCCGTCGGCATGCCGATCCGCGTAACAATCGAGGTTGCTTTGATGGTTGACCGACGCGACGCAACCGCAATAGCAGGGCATCTGTTCGATCAGCTCCGGCACTTCCTTGGCGATCCGATAGGCCTGCGCCGTTTTTCCACTGAACAGCGCCGGTGAAGGCGTGACCGGCCGCGGCCGTCTCGGAATGACCTGAAGCACGCCATCGGCGCCCTCTGCTCTACTCATTGCCGGACGCCAACCAGCGTCAAGCCCGACGAATAGGCCGACCAGACCTCCGCCAAGGATCTTGAGAACCGATCGTCGGTCAGGCTGCTCTACTTCACCCTGTTCCATATGCCTGAACCTCCTCCCTTGTGAATGAACTACCCCGCGGCAAGCCGCGGGGTATCGTCTTTTGTTCTGGCCCGTCATTCCGTGCTTGACACGGAATCCAGTCGGGCCCCCTGGATACCGGCTTCCGCCGGTATGACGAACTCGCGGCAAGCCGCGGGGTATCGACCCTCAACGAAAATGAACCCGAATCAACTTCCCGATCAACTGTCGCGTCGATTGCGTTTGTTGCGTCGCGGGGCCAGGTCGGCCATCGAATTACTTAAAGATACGCGTACCCACCGATACCGCTATGAGGACGCCGTCACGACCATGGGTTGAAATCTCCGCAATCGGAGGGCATTACTGACCACGGTGACCGAGGAGAGCGCCATGGCTGCGCCGGCCAGGACCGGACTCAGCATCACCCCAAACAACGGGTACAGGGCACCGGCGGCCACCGGGATCAGGACCACATTATAGGCAAACGCCCAAAACAGGTTCTGCTTGATGTTCCGCATCGTCAGTCTACTCAACTGCAGCGCTGTCACGACGCTTCGCAGGTCGCCCCCGATCAGGGTGATATCGGCCGCTTCCATCGCCACATCGGTCCCTGTTCCGATAGCGATCCCGACATCGGCCTGGGCCAAGGCGGGGGCGTCATTGATCCCATCGCCCACCATCGCCACCAGCTTCCCCTGTTCTTGAAGCCTTCGAACCTCCAACGCCTTGTGTTCCGGCAAGACCTCAGCCAGGACCCGATCAATCCCGACCTGCCTGGCGATGGCCTCGGCGGTCCGACGAGTATCGCCGGTGATCATCACCACGTCGATGCTCAAGCCACGTAGCGCGACCACCACCGCCTTCGAATACGGCTTGACGACGTCCGCAACGGCTACGATGCCGAGGAGCCGGGCATCGGCAACAACGAACATCGCCGTCTTCCCCTCCCCTGAGAGCGCCTCCACCTGCTCGCCCATCCCGGCAAGGTCGATCCCGCGCTCCTGCATCAGAGCGTTGTTGCCAAGGAGGACCTCCTGCCCCTCCACGACGGCCCTGATCCCATATCCTGGGATCGCCTTGAACTCCTGCGGATCGGCCACGTCGAGCCCCTTCGCCTTGGCGTGATCAATGATCGCCTGCCCAAGCGGGTGCTCTGAGCCTTTTTCCGCCGATGCCGCCAGCCGAAGCAACTCTTGCTGTTGAAAGCTCAGCGACAGGTTTCGGGTTTCGGGTTTCGGGTTTCGGGTCAAATTCGATGGAGAACTCGAAACTCGAAACTCGAAACTCGAAACAATATCCGTGACCGACGGTTGACCGACAGTCAGCGTGCCGGTTTTATCGAAAATGATCACGTTCACCTGGTAGGCCCGTTCAAGGCTCTCGGCGTTCTTGATCAGAACACCGTACTCTGCCCCCTTCCCGATTCCAACCATAATCGACGTGGGCGTCGCGAGGCCCAGAGCACAGGGACAGGCGATCACCAGCACGGCCACGAAGTTCGAGAGGGCAATAAGAAACGCCTGCTCTCCCCCGAGCAGCAGCCAGACCCCGAAGGTCGCGGCCGCGATAACCAGGACGATCGGCACAAAGACCCCGGCGATCTTATCGACCAGCCGCTGGATGGGCGCCTTTGATCCCTGGGCCTGCTCAACCAGCCTGACGATCTGGGCGAGGACGGTCTCTTGTCCAACCCTGGTCGCCTCGAACTTGAAGCTGCCCATCTTATTCATCGTTGCGCCGACCACCTGATCGCCCGGCCCCTTTTCGACAGGGAGGCTCTCCCCGGTCAGCATCGACTCATCAAGCGCCGACCGGCCCTCGCGGATGATCCCGTCCACTGGCACCTTCTCCCCAGGCCTGACCAACACCAGGTCGCCCGTCCTGACCTCCTCCACCGGGATATCTTGCGCGAGGTCCCCACGGATGACCCGAGCGGTCTTGGCCCGAAGTCCCATCAGCGTTTTAATCGCCTCAGAGGTTCGACCCTTCGCCTTGGCCTCCAGCCACCTTCCCATGACGATCAGGGTCATCAGGATGGCTGCGGTGTCGTAGTAGGTCATCGCCCCCATCCCCGTCGGCGCGATAGCCGCAGGGAAGAAGGTGAGCGCCGCACTGTACAGGTAGGCCGCATTCGTCCCGATCGACACCAGGGTGTTCATGTCGGCGGTTCGGTGTTTCAGGCTCATCCAGAACCCTCGATGGAACTGCCAGCCGACCCAGAACTGTACTGGTGTGGTGAGGACAAAGAGCAGGTTGGGGTTGGATAACGGCGCCGGGGCCCACGGAAACCAGTCCGGAAAGCTGCCAAGCAGGACGGGGACGCTCAAGGCTGCCCCAATCAGAAACCTGGCCCGAAGCAGGCGGATCTCCGCATCTGCCGTCGCCTTCTCCTGATCGGGCGTTGGGGCAGCATCCATGTCCGGGACAATATACCCGGCTGCTTCGATTGAGTTGCGCAGATCAGCCGGCTGGGTGACGGAGTCGAGATAGGTCACGCTCGCCCGCTCCGTTGCGAAGTTGACGGAGGCGGAGACCACCCCCGGGACTTCCAGCAACGTCTGCTCGATACGCTGCACGCACGAGGCGCAAGACATCCCCTGGATCGAGATCTCGACCACCCTCGTGCTCGCGCCTCGCACCTCGGGCGCTACACTCAAAACCCCCCTTTGCCCCCCTTTGCTAAAGGGGGGGTGGGGGGATTTCGCGTCTCGCGCCTCGTGCTGTTCAGTCACATACTGCTCTGGCGACTTGTCGAACGCTTCCTTACAGCCCACCGCACAGAAATAGTAATCCACCCCTCGGTAGCGGCTCGTGCCTGCGGCCTCCTCGGGGAGCACATCCATACCACAAATCGGGTCTCTTGCCATTACCAGCTTCCCAACTCTTGGCGTCTGTCGCTGAGGCCTCCTCGATCGGCCAAGAGACCAAACAGCATGACAACGGAACGAGGCGTCCCCGCCCAGACCTGATCCTCAAACGAACGGTAACTCTCTTCGCCTATCAAGACCTTTCTGTAGAGATCAATCACCCCGCGACGCCGTCTGAGCACCTGAAACCACAGCCAGGGAAACCGATGGGCCGCACGGCTCAGCCGGCCAGCCGCCTCAAGCGCCGGTGTGATCTCTGTCGAGATGGCCGCCTGATACCACTGGAGATCACCGCCGTGGCTCCCCGCCCTGACAATGGCCCTGGCTGCCAGTTGTCCGCTCTGGATGGCGTAGTAGATCCCTTCCCCTAAAAAGGGATCGACCAGACATGCCGCGTCACCCGTGAGAAGCGCGCGTCCCCGGTGAAGCGGGCCGGTCCCGTCATGATAGACCGGGATCATCGCCCCGGTGGTCCGCACCGCTTTGCCGTTGCTGAAGCCGCCGGCGCTGAGGAAGGCCGTGAGGCACGGTAGGGCCCGCTTCGCCGACCTACGGTCGACCGACACGCCGACAGAGGCCACCCCACGCTTCGGAAAGGCCCAACAATAGCCCCCTGGGGTCCTGCCCACATCGATGATCACCCGGCCCCTCAGCGCAGCCTCACCAGCGCTCGTCAAGGGAAGCTCCGCGTCCAGCCCCACTGCCATTGGCTGCGCGCGATCCGGGAACAGATCCCGGGCGACAACGCCGCAGGCGCCATCAGCCCCGATCACAAAGTCAGCGATCGCCGTCCGCCCGCCGAGATCAACCTCGACACAGCTCGCCGATTCTCTGACGGCTCGCACCGCCTGTCCATCCTGCAACTCGGCTCCGGCGTCAACCGCACGGCCGCATAGGGCCTGATCGAACTTGTCGCGCCAGACCATGTAGGCCACCGGCTCTAAAAAGGTCGCCTCGACCGGATTGCGACCGCGCCAGGTAAAGGTGAGGTTGGTGATCTGCTCCTCGTTCAGCTCGCCCAGATCGAACGGAAGCAGCCGCTCCACCCGCCGCGACAGGCAGCCACCGCACGCCTTGTAGCGAGGCAGCCTCCGTCGTTCCAGTAGAAGCACCCTGGCGCCCGCCTTTGCCAGCATGAGCGCCGCCGTCGCCCCGGCAGGCCCGCCACCAACTACGATCGTATCGTATCGCACCAGATTCCTCAGGCGCTACCGGCCGTAGCGCGCGAAGACCTCCAGAAGCTCTTCGATCTTCTTCTGGCGATCCTCTGCCCGCCCGGAGGCCATCGCCTCTGTGACACACGATTCGATATGATGACCCAGGAGAATCTTGCGGACCTGCTCCAACGCCCCCTGGATGGCGGAGAGCTGAAGCAGGATATCTACGCAATACTTTCCTTCCTCGACCATCCGCTGCACGCCCTGCACCTGGCCCTCGATCCGGCTCAGGCGAGCCAGCGCCTTTTGCTTCGCCTCTTCGTCCATCATCTTCGCCTCTGAAAGGGTGTTAGATTAGATACCCTACTACGGTATAGTATAGCTTTCCCAGACCATCCCGTCAATATCCAGGTTATACCACTCTGCGCCCCTCCTTTTTGCACAACTGACCGCTACCAGGATTTGTCCTCTGCGCTTTTCACTCACTCATCCATGGCTTGTTCTCCCAACCTGATCTCCTTGCCTGTACTTTTCCCTTGACCCCTGCTTAAACCGGACATTATCATCGGGCCACCTCGACAGCCCTACCTTGCGGTGAACAGAAGCACTTGTTCCGTGGGAAGAGGGAGCGTAGTCATGGCAGCCGGTAGGAACCAACACGCGAACCGGACCGGTGTCCGACTGAAGAAATCTGTCGCGGCCCTTTGGGGGATTGTGACCCCCAAGGGGCCGTCCTGTTTTTGGGGAACCCTCTTCGAGATCCAAAGGAATACGATCTGTAGCGGGATATACCACGCCGTCCATCAGCCGGTTAAGCGGTTCATTTAATAGTTCGACAACAAATCTATGAAGAAGCGCCTAAATCAATATTCAGGCCGTCTTAGTGCAGCTCAGATCGCGGAAGGCATCAATTTGGCGCGCCGAAATGCAAGCCGCCTTGCCGCCGATTCTGCCTCATTGCTCGATGCTGGTCGCCTACCCTCTGCAACAGCATTGGCTGTGCTGGCCATTGAGGAAGCAGGCAAATGCTCCATACTCAGAGAGATTGCGCTTGCGCGCGACGAAAGGGAGCTACCTGAAGCTTGGCGCTCATATAGGTCGCATACTACCAAGAACCGAACTTGGCTATTTGTCGAACTATTTTTAAGGGAGGGAGGAAACTCAACGACTTCGCCCCGCTTTTCTCCTCAGCCTCTGATCATCCGTATCTTCTGGATCAGATTAAGCAGATCTCCTTCTATACCGATTGTCTCGGAGATGCCCACTGGTCGTATCCTGAGGATGTTATCGACGCCGGTCGGTGCAAGTCATTGGTGTTTACGGCGAGCATCCTTGGTAAAGGCGATAACATCACACCGAGAGAAATCGAGTTGTGGATTCAGCATGTCGGCCCTGTCTGGCGATCTCATCCAGAACGTATGGAGAAGGGCCTAACTGATTGGTATGCGTCCCTTCAGGCTGAAGGCCTAAAACCGCACGGCAAGAATGCCATGCGGTCGTTTATCCTTGAAGGCTTCTGCAAGGAATAGTGCCAAACATGGGTATGCAGCGGATAGCCTATGGCCGCCGCTGAAGCCGTATATTAGCCGCCATCACACGGAGTCCTTTCTGGACCCCTTCATTCCTGGTATTATCGGGATGCATGGAGGAATTGCACTATGAGAAGGATTTCCAAAGTCAAGGTATTGGCGGGGTATCGGCTGGAGCTGGAATTTGACGACGGAGTATCCGGAACCGTGGATCTCTCTGAAGCCGTCGGCAAAGGTGTGTTCGCCCTTTGGCGCGACCCGCTCGCCTTTAATCGGGTGCGTATTGGTTCATCCGGTGAACTGGTCTGGGACGACCGGATTGATCTGTGCCCCGATGCGCTCTACCTCAAGGTGACAGGCAAGAAGCCGGAGGACATTTTCCCTGCGCTGCGCAACCAGCCTGCCCATGCCTGAGATCAGCCGCTTCTTTGGCATCGTCATCAAGATGTTCTTCGATGATCACAATCCCCCGCACTTCCATGCGGAATATGGTAATGACCTTGCGCTCATCGATATCCGCAGTTTGGCCGTATTTTCAGGGCGGTTGCCGCCTCGCGTCACAGGTCTCGTGATCGAGTGGGCAACGCTTCATCAGCGGGAGCTTCTGGCCGACTGGGATAGGGCACGGGCACGAGAGGAACTCCAGAAGATTGCGCCCTTGGAATGAGCACTGAACTTAGTTAGAAATCTCCGGATAGCACCATCAATTGAGCCGCCTGAACAACCGGGATGATGGATTATCCTTCCACATACCCGATTAGCGTCCTAATTCATGGCAAGGCAGATGCGTCATAGGCCAGGGTCGAAGATCTCGTTGAGACCACTCTTCGAGGCGCCGGGCTTGACGCCACCACCAATGACGTAGATTTTGCCCCCGACGGTGGCCGCGCCGAGACCATGTCGCGCTGTCGGCATCGGCGCTATAGCCGTCCATTGGTCTGTAACTGGATCGTAGGTTTCCGTCTGGGCCAGGGTCCTTGCGGATTCCTCGCCACCGAAGACAAACAGCCGCTCTCCAAGGGTAACGGCCGCAATACCGCCTCTGGCGGTCGACATCGGCCGCCTCGCCTCCCAGCGATCAGTGGCCGGATCGTAGGCCTCTGTGACGGCCAGATTCCGGTCCAGCGATCCGACGCGGCCACCGACCGCATACAGCTTGCCACCCAGGGCCACGGCCGCCAGGTGATCGCGACCTGTCGGCATCGGTGCCCGTTCGCGCCAGGTATCCGTGGCTGGGTCGTACTCCTCGTTGACGTGGAGCACCTGGTCAGCCATCCCGCCCACTGCGTAGAGCTTTCCATTCAGCACAGCCACGGCCAGCGCCCCGCGCGCGGTCGGCATCGGCTTAGCCGCCTGCCAGCGGTCGGTGGAGGGGTCGTAGCGCCAGAGACTCGCCACCGGCTGCCAAGGCCAGACATGGCGATACCCGCCGACCACATATAACTTGCCGTCTAAGGCAGCGGCGGCAACGTGATGCAGCGCCTGGGGAAGCGACGCTCGGTCCTCCCACCGGTCAAGAGCCGGGTCGTACGCCTGGACGGCATCGGTGACGCCACCGACAAAGAACATCTTGAAACCCCCGATCACGTAGATCTTTCCAACGAGAGCTGCCGTCGCCACCTCGGTTCGTTCGAGCGGCATGAGCGCGGCGGTACGCCAGCTCCCCAGGACCCCGGCCCAAATGCCAGGCGCGGCGAGCAGGCAGGCTAGCCCAGCCGCCACCGCCAGGTGTCTTGCGCCTCGCTTCATCCGTCCCTCACCAGATTGATTGACATCCATGATCTGCCCCCTTACAATCGCCTCTATGCCAAAAGTCCGGGTCGGCGAGATTGAGATATTTTACCACGAAGACGGCCACTGTGAGCCTGTCGTCTGGATCCACGGGCTCGGCATCGACCACCGGATCTGGGCGCTGCAGATGCCGCTGTTCACCCAGCACTTCCGCTGCCTGGCCTTCGACAACCGCGACGCCGGCCAAAGTGACCGCTCACCGGGTTCCTATACTATAAAGATCATGGCCGATGATGCTATCCGCCTGATGGACGCGCTCGCCATTGATAAGGCCCACATCGTGGGTATTTCCATGGGCGGGGCAGTCGCCCAGGAGTTGGCGATCGCCCATCCTACCAGGGTCAAACGACTGGTCCTTGTCTCGACCTACACCTCGGCCGATCGACGCGGCGTTGACATACTGAACTCGTTCGCCTTGATGCGGGCCCGCTTCAGCCGGGAAGAGTATGCGCGGGCCACCAGTCCATGGGTATTCACGTACGAGGACTATCTTATCCCGGGATTGGCGGAGTCGGCCATCACCCGGTTCCTGGAGGATCCATACTTTCTCCCGGCCGACGTCTACGCCCGCCAAGTCGAGGCCGCACGCAGTCACTTCACCGAAGATCGCTTGAGCCAGATTACGGCGCCAACTCTGATTGTGGCCGGCGATGAAGATCTCATGACCCCAATGCGTTTTGCCCAGACGCTCCACGAGCGAATCCCCGGCGCTAAACTGGCAGTGATCCGGGGCGGCGGACACGCCTTGGTCCTCACCCACGCCGAGGAGTTTAACCGCGTCGTCCTGTCATTCCTCAAAGAGTCCTGAACCTCGCTCAAATCCCCCCTCGCCCCCCTTTATCAAAGGGGGGTTGGAGAGATTATGGACGCGCCACTTCGCAATACCCTGGATTCTTACGAAACCTACCTCGTCGAGCACAACCGCTCCATGGGTTGCCTGGTGACCATCAGGCATCCGTTCGTGCTTTTCACGAACGACGAGATCGCCGTGCCCTGGTACAACTATGCCGGCGTCGTGCCGTGGAGCGAGATACCAGGGCGCGAGCGCATCGAGGAGGTCATGGCGCACTACCGCGCGCGGGGCTATAGCCCGCACTTCACGTTCACGCTCGAGACAGCGCCGGGGGGACTTACCGAGGCATTGCAGTCGGCAGGCTGTGCGCTCGAGTCCCGCAAGTACGTCATGTTTCAGTACGAGCCGGTCGACCCGCCGGTACCAGCAGACGTGCGCCTGGGTAAGACAGGGCCTGAGGACATGCCGGCCGCCGGGCGCATCCTGGGCGTCAGCTTCGAGTCAGGCGAGTCGGCGTGGCAGGATCCAACGGTGCGTATCCGGCTGGTTACGCGCATGCGTGCGGCGCGCATGCACCAGCTCGGCGCGTGGGTGGATGGACGGCTTGCCGCAGCGGCGCACCTGCACACGGGCGTCGGCGTGGGACATATCACCGGGGTGGCCACCGCTCCGGAGTTCCGCGGGCGCGGCCTGGCCGGCCTGCTCACCGCGTACGCCGCGCGCTTCGCCCGCGACGAAGGCGCCACGCTCGTCGCACTCGAGGCGGCCACACCGGACGCGGAGCGTGTGTACACGCGCATCGGCTTCAGGCGCGCGGCAGAACGAGTTGCATACAGTTCAAAAAGCCAAGGGACCGCTCCCGGCCGTCCTCCGTCTGGCAACCCGCAGTGATTGCGCCAATCTAGCAGGTCTATCTCGTCTATTCCGTCGCCGACCAAATAGACGAGATAGATCAAACAGACGAAACAGGCCAGAGAGACCTGCCAGACCGTTGGAATTATTTTCTTGACACTGCCCCGGTCAACGCTTAACCTACTTCCGTTTATCGATACTGATAATCGTTTTCACTTTCTTTATTATGCAGGATAAACTTCTCCAATTCCAGCGGTACCTCAATCGAGCCGGGCTGAAGGCGACCCGTCAGCGCGAGTTGATCGCACGGGCCTTCTTCGGCACCACTGCGCACGTCAGCGCCGAGGGCCTCTATCGCCGGGTGGGGGGTCGGAACCCACGGATCGGGCTCGTCACCGTCTATCGGACCCTGAAACTCCTGAAGGACGCCGGGCTCGCCCATGAGCGACAGTTCGGCGATGGGCGTGCCCTGTTCGAGCACGCATCCAGTGAGCGCCACCACGATCACATTATCTGCACCGAGTGCGGCAAGATCACCGAGTTCGCAAATTGCGAGATCGAGGCGCTGCAGGAGCAGATCGTCCGTAGGTTGGGTTTCTCCATCAAGTATCACAAACTGGAGCTGTACGGTCTCTGTCGCGACTGCGGTGCGAACGTCAGCAGAGGACCCGGTAAGGTTTCTGCGATTGGGGCTGGCTGAAGTCCCCGGAAGAAGTCTTTTTGGGCGACCTCATTGAAAATGATTGTCTTTGTCATACGGCGTCCCAAGATCCGCAGCTAGGAGGTGCAATGGCACATTTCAGAAGGCTGGTGCGTAGGCACCTATCAACGCGACTCCTGTCCTCTTGGGCCTTTCTACTTACCGTATCGTTGCTCTTACACGTACACGCTGCTGCATCGGCCTCCGAGTTAGTCATCTACTCCGGACGTAAAGAGAGCGCGATCAAGCCGGTCGTGGATCTCTTTGAGCGACAGACCGGTATTAAGGTTGCGCTGAAAACGGGCAAGACCTCCGGCCTCGCGAACGAGATGCTCCAGGAGCGAGGACGGCCGAGGGCCGATATCTTTATCGCCACCGAGGCCGGTGTCTGCGAGATCCTTGCGAAGGAAGGGCTCCTGGAGCCGTACGCCTCTCCCGGCGCCCGCGCGATGCCAGCCGCGCACAAGAGCACTCGCGGGCTTTGGACCGGTATCTCCGGACGCGCCAGGGTCATCATTTACAACAAGAACCTCGTGAGGGAGAGCGATATCCCCAACTCGATATTCGGCCTGACCGAGGCCAAGTGGAAGGGGAAGGTCGCCATCGCCGGTACGCGCGAGCGGACGACCCTGGCCTGGCTGAGCGCCCTGCTGGAGGTCATGGGCGAGGCGAAGGCCAAGGCGTACATCGATAAGCTACTAGAGAACGGCCTGAAGGTCCTGCCGGATAACTCCGATGTCTGGCGCGGCGTAGGGAGCGGTGAGTTCGCCGTGGGATTGACCAACTCACCCAACTACCACTTGGCGCTTGAGGCTAAACTGCCGGTCGGGGTCGTGTATCCGGATCAGGGGCCTGCAGGCATGGGCGTCTTGGTCAACCCGAATGCTGTGGCAATCGTGAAGGGCGCGAAGAACCTCGATCAGGCCAGGCGCTTCGTCGATTTCCTCTTAAGTAAGCCGTCCCAGGAACTCCTGGTCCACCACGCCTTCGAGATCCCGCTGCTTCCTGGGATAGACCCTGGCCTGGTCCGGCCGCTCGCGGGGTTCAGGGCGCTCCAGATCAGTCAAGAGCGTCTGGCTGACCTGGAGGATAAAACTATCGCCCTCTTTCCTGGTCTGTAAGGGCCGGCCGAACACCGAAAGACATGGTGAAGAGCGAAGTATGGTAAGCAGCGACGTGCGACGCGTAGAACTTGGAGGACTGGGGACGCTGTGGCGGTCACAGGCAGCGGCACTGGGGACCCCGGCCGCGGTCGGGACGGCCCTGATTATCCTTCTGACGGCTTCTCCTTTAGTGAATCTCCTGGCTTCCGCCTTTGCTGGAGGGTCGAAGGTGTTTGCGATCCTCGCGAACAGCTCCACGCTCTCGCTGATCGCGCGGACTGTATTGCTCGCCACACTCGCCACACTGTGGGCCATGATCCTCGGGTTGCCACCAGCTTGGATCCTCACCCGTACGGATCTCCCGGGACGGCGTATCCTCCAGGTCATAGGAGTCCTGCCGCTGGCGATCCCCCCATACATCGGCGCCTTCACATACATCACACTGCTCGGTCCCGTCGGCTGGGTCAACACAACGTATCGGGCTATGGGCGCCGGCGGGCCGATCGTGAACATCTATGGCCTTTGGGGTGGGGCCTTGGTGCTCGGCCTGTTTACCTACCCGTACATCCTCCTCATTGTCGGCAGTGCCCTGAAGGGAAGCGATCCGGCTCTCGAAGAAGCGGCCAGAGCCGCAGGCCTTGGGCCGGTTGGTATTTTCCTTCGGGTGACGTTCCCCCTGCTGCGCCCAAGCCTCCTGGCCGGAGCGCTGCTGGTCTTCCTCTACGCCCTCTCGGACTTTGGCGCCGTCTCGCTGCTCCGGGTCAACACCTTTACCACCGAGATATTTCATCAGCTTAATACCCGCTTTGATCAGCGGAATGCGGCAATCCTTTCCGCCATCCTGATCCTCCTCACGGCCGTAGTTTTGATAGCTCAGCGGAAAAGCTTAGGCCGCCGCAGCTTCGTCCAGCGACGAAGCGGTACCAGACCACCCACCATCTACCCCCTCGGGCGGTGGAAAGTGCCGGCCCTCTGCTGCTCCTATCTCGTCCTCAGCGGCTCGGTCTTTCTGCCGATTGCGCTGCTGCTCTACCAAACCGGCTCGCCGCTGAACCTTCTACACACGCTCATCGCCGGTCACCGTTATCTATGGAACAGTCTCTGGACGGCGACCGTGGCGGCCACAGTGGCATCGGGACTTGGGCTCTTCGTAGCCTACCTCACCCAGCGCCGAAAGGGGCTGGCGGGACTCCTCCTCACCTCCGCCACCCAACTCGGGTATGCCATTCCCGGCACAGTCCTTGGGCTGAGTCTGATCCTCCTCTACAATGCTTACCTGCCCTGGATCTACGGGACCGCCGCCATGGTGATCCTCGGCTACCTCCTGCGGTTTCTCCCGCAGGCGGTCCAGGGGAGTACGGCTGCGCTGGTCCAGGTCAATCCGAACCTGGAGGAGGCGGCCCGTAGTCTTGGCCGGTCTCCCTGGCAGGCGCTTCGGGAGGTCACCGTCCCCCTCATCCGACCGGGGATCGCAGCGGGATGGATGCTCGTCTTCATCTCTTCGATGAAGGAGCTGGCGGCTACGCTCCTCCTCCGCCCGGCCGGGTTCGACACCCTGCCGGTCAGAATATGGATCGCCTCTATTGAGGTCGATTACGCCGTGGCCGCGGCGACCTCGCTGATTCTTATCGCTATCACCGCGCTCCCCCTCTTCCTCATCAGCAGGCTTGACGCCACCGTGTCACAGCTCGATTGAGTGCAGTGATGGGCAATGTGGCGAGAAAGAGGATTGGGGAGATCGCAGCAGTCGGAACGAAGATCATCCCGTGGGAACAGGTCAGCCACCCTGATGGAGCGAACGCTGTGCCGATCTCATCCCCGCGCCCCATGGTCATCCGGCTCGATCGGGTGAGCAAGCACTACGGGGGCGACGCTATCGCCGCGGTCGAGGAAATCTCCTTCTCCGTCGAGCAAGGAGAGATCTTGGTGTTGCTGGGACCTAGCGGATGCGGAAAGACCACGACGCTGCGTCTGATCGCCGGGTTTGAGGCCCCAGACGGCGGGCGGATCGAGATAGGTGGCCGAACGGTCGCCCACGACACGACCTTCCTGCCGCCGGAGCAGCGGGGCGTGGGAATGGTCTTCCAAGACTACGCGCTCTTCCCGCACCTGACAGTTCAGGAGAACGTCGCATTCGGCCTGCATCACCTGGGTGCGGAGCAACAACGGAACCGAATCGCGGAATCGTTGGACTTAGTAGGGCTCTCAACACTTCAAGGACGGTATCCGTATGAGCTCTCCGGCGGGCAGCAGCAACGGGTTGCTCTGGCGCGCGCGCTGGCCCCAGGCCCACAGGTGGTCTTATTGGATGAGCCGTTCAGCAACCTGGATGCCGATATGCGGGCGCAGATACGGGAAGATGTCGGCTCGATCCTCCGCCAAGCTGGAACCACCGCTATTTTCGTGACCCACGACCAGGAAGAGGCATTTGTCATCGCCGATCGAGTTGGGGTGCTGAACCATGGACGCCTGGAGCAACTCGATCATTCGGAGGCGATCTACCATACGCCAGCCACCCGTTTTATCGCCGGATTCGTCGGTTCGGCCGATTTCGTCCCAGGCCTCGTCCAGGGCGAGAGAATCATTACGGAGCTAGGCACGTTCCCGAACCAGCAGGGACTTTCGGTAGGGCAGGCGGTAGAGATGATGATCCGGCCAGATGATATCGACCTGGCCCCTGATGAGGCAAGTGAGGCAACCGTGCTTACCAGGCAGTTTCGTGGCGCAGACAACCTCTACTGCGTGCACCTGCCATCCGGCCGGAAGATCCACAGCAGCCAGGGTTCAACAAAGCTCATCGAGCCGGGGACCAGGGTCACCGTGAAAGCCAATCCGACCCATGTGGTCTGTTTCAACATCAATGGGCTCGCGCAGTAAATCAGGCTTCGGAGAGCAACGATGCGATGCGATAGGAGGAGATGATCTGAAGACGAGCTTCTAACGGTTCCAAAGGTTTCACAGAACAAGAGAAGGCGACTCCACCGCTCCCTGCTTGCCGGCCGGCGCGGTGGAGTCGCCTGACGCCTCGGATGGCCATTGTGTCAAGCGACCCCATGGGGCCTTTTCCGCTTTTGGCCTTCCTGGCCTTTTAATTCTACCAACCTCCCCGGAGGAAGTCTAGTGCCGTTCCAACTATGTACGCCGAACCAGCGAGGCTTCGGTGAAAGAGGCGTATGTGCTGGTTATCTCCCTCTGCCATTCGCCGCAACAGGTTGGAACGGCACTAGGCGAAGCACCGGCGAGTGGTGAGGTAGAAGACAGGAGGTTTCGATACTAGTGATCAGCCCCTGCATGAGGCTTGAGGAGATCTTTCTCTGCTACCCGGAAGCAATACGGGTCTTCACCAGACATGGCTTGGCCTGTCTTGGATGCTCACTCGCTGCTTTCGACACGCTTGAGCGGGGAGCAAAGGCTCATGGCATCGATCTGATTACGCTCATCCACGAACTCAACGAAGCAGCGGCTGAAGCCTGGCCAGCGGTGACTTTCGCCAAGTGACAGCGGCATCGAGCAATTCGAGAGAAAGGTAAAAACATGTCCATCGTCGTTTCTGGCCCAAAGCGGCTTCTTGTCGTCCTGTTCTATTGCGCCAAACTTCCGACGCGCAAGCAGCCAGATGGGATCATCTACCCCGCGAGCGCACAGAGACCGCCAGGCCCGATTCAATCGCCAATGAGCGGGGCCCCTCCTCGCCCACTCAGGCTCTACAAACGGATTATGGGTCGGGTGATCGGAATGACCCTAATCGTGGCCAACTCAAAGCAGCTCGATCAGTTGGGTGAACTGAGATGCCTCTAGTCACGGCCGGAGAGAAAGGGGTTGCGACCACGCTGGCGAATTTCGACAGTGCTCGGGTTGGAAGACGCAAGGGTGACAGCGAAGTGGGGGTACGGAAATGTCATTGAAACAGGTGAGTATTCAAGGACTTCACCGATGCCGAAAGGCGTGTCAGGCAGCTCTGGTCCTGGGCTCCTCAGCCGGATGGAAACTGTGGATCGCCTTGACACGCGAGGAGGCGCACCGCATTGCGAGCGAGCTTCAGGTCGAGAGCAACCACCCTGCTTGTTGGTGTCATACGAATTCGCTCTACGCTGTTATCGAAGGTCTGCTTTTACGCACCGGCGGCGAAATCACCGGGGTCGTGCTGGACGCATCGGCGCGCGACATGGTGATGGCTACGCTCCGGATGCGGACCGGTGTTGTCGAAACGTCCACGCTTTGCCGTACGACTGATGCGCTGGCCCTGGCGATCCGCTTGCATGCGCCGGTCTTTGCGACCGAAACGCTGGTCCAGCTTATTGAGGCGAAAGGCGCCAGCGGCCGGCAGGATCCCCTGCCGACTAATGTGGAGGCGGCCCCATGGCTCGATAGGGTCAAGCCATGCGACTTCGTGAGGTGAGTCTCGAAATGGAGAGGAGAAACTTGAGAGAGGAATTTCCTTATGACTGAACGTGATCTGCAGCTCCTTGACGAGTTCGACCTTAGCCGTAGACGCTTCCTCCTGACGATCGCCGGAGGCTTTGCGGGCACGCTTTTCGGGCTCCTCTCACCCGGAAGAGCGTGGGGCAACTCGAAGATGCAGGCGCTCACCCTCGGCCGTCACCTGATGGGCACGGCCGTGGAGATCGAGGCGAATCACCCTGATCTCTCAATTGCCAGGGTCGCGATCGAGGCTGGCCTTCAGCGAATGGTGGACGTTGATCGCCTGATGAGCACCTTTCGGTCCGACAGTGAGATCGGCATGGTAAACCGCCTGGCCGCCACGCGCCCTGTCTCGGTCGGGAAGGAAACCTTCGGCGTGCTGACGGAGGCTAAGCATATAGGGCTGATGAGCGGTGGCGCCCTTGATGTCACCATCCATCCGTTGATGCAGCTCTGGCGTCGCGCGACGCAACGAGGCCGGCTTCCATCATCGCGGGAGATCGAGGCAACCCTCGGCCTGGTGGCCCATAGTAGCCTTTCCGTTAATCCCAACAACCGCAGCGTTCAGCTACAACAGCCCGAAATGGGCATCGATCTGGGGGGCATCGCCAAGGGCTATGCCGTTGACGCCGCGGCGGAGGCTCTCGCGAAGCAAGGCGTTCACAGTGGCTTGGTCAATGCCGGGGGCGACCTCCGAGTTGTCGGCCGCAACCGGGATGAGGGCATCTGGAGGATCGGCCTGCGGCATCCTCTCACGCCTTCGAGGCTGCTGCTCTCGGTTCTGGTCGAGGATGGGGCGGCGGCAACATCTGGAAATTACTTTCGCTACTTCACCGTTGGCGGGATGCGTTACGGCCACCTGTTACACCCTCGAACCGGAACGCCTGCAGATAGCGCGCTGAGCGCGACCATCATCGCAAAGAGCGCCATGCGCGCCGACGGCCTGGCGACCGCCGCCATGATCCACGGGGCAGGCGCGATGGCGTTCATACAATCGGTGAGCGGGGTCGAAGGGATCGTGGTCCACCCCCTCGCTCGCCATCCAGGGAAGGTCTCGGTTCACATGACGCCGGGACTTCGTGGCCGCGTGGAACTGTTGGATCGCTCGGCCGAGCTTGAACGGTAATCTACTCGTACAAACCGGTAACCAAGGAATCGAAAGGAGAAGGAGATGAAGGTGTTGCGATGTCTCATGGTTGCATTGATGGTCGTGATCGCCTCGTCCAGCATGGCGATCGCGGCGACATTGGGTGATCTGGAGGGGCAACTGAAGGCGATTCAGTCGGAGATTGAACGACTCAAGCAGGACAAGCAAGCACAGGATCAAAGGGTACGTGAGCTCGAGGCCGCTCAGAAGGAGCAGGCGGTCAAGGAGGCCCAGGCTCAACAAGAGCAGGCGAGGCGGCGAGAAGAACAGGAGCGGAAGACGGTGATCCTCTCGGAGGAGATGGAGGCGCTCAGGAGCAAGTTCTTCCTGCCCGAAACGGTCGAGTACAAGAGCCTCTATGGCCTGGGTCCGGCGGCCTCGAAGATCTACCAGATGCCGAGAGGGCTGTCAATCGGCGGCTACGGCGAGGCCAACGCTAACTTCTTCGTCGGCGACAATGAGGAGCCTGGCAAGAAGAGAGATGTCGGCGATCTCTTGCGCTTCGTCACCTATATCGGGTACAAGTTCTCCGATCGGATCATCCTGAATACGGAGATCGAGTACGAGCATGCGAAGGTCCAACCCACGACGAGCTCAAGCGGTGGGGATGTCGAGATCGAATTCGCCACGCTGGACTTCCTCCTGACTGAGCGGGCAAACATCAGAGCGGGACTACTCCTGATGCCGATGGGATTCATCAACGAGATGCACGAGCCCACAACCTACTTCGGCAACCTCCGCCCGGAGGTGGAGCAGCGGATCATCCCGAGCACCTGGCGGGAGCTTGGGGTGGGGCTTCACGGCACGATTCTGCCGGGGCTGACCTACCGGACCTATGTCACAAACAGTCTGAACGCCAAAGGCTTTTCCAAGACCAATATCCGGGGCACCCGGCAGAATGGGAACCGAGCCCTGTTTGAGGACTTCGCCTGGACCACGCGCCTCGATTACACCCCGATGCCGGGCCTCCTACTCGGAGGGTCGGTCTTCTGGGGCGACACCGGACAGGATCAACTGTTCGACGGGAAAGAGATCGCTGCAAACCTCAGACTCTACGAGTTCCATGGCCAGTATCAGTATCGAGGGCTGCAACTACGCGCACTGTTCGCCCAGGGTCACATCAGCGACGCCGATATTCTGAGCGCCGCGTTGAAGACACCCATCAGTCGGCGTATCGTAGGGGGTTACGCGGAGGCCAGCTATGACATTCTTCCGCTCGTCTTCCCCGGGACCGACATGTCGCTGTCTCCGTTCATCCGGTTCGAGCGGCTCGACACCCAGGCCGATGTTCCCTCCGGCTTTACCGCAGACAAATCAAAGGACATCAGAGTGATCAACGCTGGGCTAAGCTTCAAACCGATCCCCAACGTGGTGCTCAAGCTCGACTACCGGAACCTCGATGGGAAGGGGAAGGCGGGCCAGATCGCCGACGAGCTCAACGTCGGCCTCGGCTTCATCTTCTAGCCGGAACCGGGCAACCTAAAGAGTGGCGTGAGGCGGGGGCTCAGGAGCATCCGTAAGGTCGTCCGAGCCCTCGCCCTCATGTCTCCAACCCTATCAAGGAGAAAGGCTATGCGTGCCCTGGCGGGTCTGACCTTCCTGCTCGTCTTGCACCTCTGCGCACCCGTTGGCCTCCTCGCCAAGGTGTTTTACGCCAAGGACGAGGCCGTCCGGGCGGCGTTCCCGGAGGCCGACGTCATCGAGAAGCAGACATTTTTTCTGACAGACGACCAGAAAAAGCAGATCGAGACCCTCGCACGTACGCCACTAGATTCCAAGCTTGTGACGATGTACATCGGCAAGCGAGGCCAGAAGCTGCTGGGCTATGCTACGATCGACGTTCACACGGTACGGACCCTGCCGGAGGCTGTCATGGTTGTGCTCTCTCCGGACGGGCGGGTGGCCTCCACGCTCATCCTAGCCTTCTATGAGCCACTGGAATACCTCCCAAATGAACGCTGGCTCAAGCAGTTCGATCAGGCAAGGCTTACCCCTGACCTCCGGGTGGGAGGACGGATCGCGGGAATCACCGGGGCAACCTTGACTGCTCGGGCTATGGCCGAGTCGGTCCGCAAGGTGCTGGCCCTCTATCAGGTGTTGATCGCAAAAGGAGGAGGATGATGCGTTTCGTCGTCACGGGGGAGTGGACCCAGAATCGCCTCCTTCGTCTCATCATTTTGTGGTTTCTCTTGTACAGTACAGGCCTTTGGCTCACCAACACATTGCTCTTCTTCAACCAGATGGGGCTTCATTACGAGTCCGTCGTCGCCTTCTACCGGGGATCCGAAGCGCAGTTCATGCCGCCTCGCAGTTATAAGGTCTTGCTCGAAATCAGCCATTTCCATCTCCTGGCGATGGGCATCTTCATCCTGACGCTGAGCCACCTGGTGCTGTTCGTGCCTCTTACGCCTCGAGTCAAGTACTGGCTGATCCACCTGACCTTCCTATCCGCGATTTCAGACGAGGCCGCAGGCTGGCTGACCCGATTCGCACATCCCATGTTCGCCTATTACAAGATCGGGGCTTTTATTCTCCTCCAGACAACCATGGCAGCACTGATTATAGCTGTCCTACTCGCCGTGTGCCGGAAGGCACGCAGCACATACACAGAGGATATTTGAAAAGCTTGAGATCGGGAGGGACATCATGAACGACTCGCGACAATCGTTTGCCTACTACCGGTGGGGTCAATACCAGGGATTGAAGGTTCTCTTGCTGCTGTTCGTCACGATGCTGATCGGGTGCACATCCGTTCTAGCCCAACAGACCCGCACTTATCATATCGCGGCTATCGAGGTGGATTGGGATTACGCGCCGACCGGCATCAACCAGATCAGCGGGAACGCGTTTGGTGAGAGCGAAAATGTCTTCGTTCAAGGCGGCAAAGAGCGGATCGGCAAAGTGTATCAGAAAGCTGTCTATCGCGAGTACACGGATGGGACCTTCACAACACCCAAGACTGTCGAGCCGAAATGGCAACACCTGGGTATCATGGGTCCCGTCATCCGAGGGGAGGTCGGGGATACCATCCAGGTCATCTTTAAGAACATGACCAGCTTCCCCAACAGCATGCACCCGCACGGCGTCCTGTATGCAAAGAGCTCCGAGGGGGCGCCGTACAACGACGCCACGTCAGGATCCGATAAGACCGATGACGCTGTGCCGCCGGGCGGTACGCATACGTACATCTGGCAGGTCCCGGAACGGTCTGGTCCAGGCCCAATGGATGCCAGTTCCGTCCTTTGGATGTATCACGCCCACACCGATGAGCCGAAAGATACAAATACCGGGTTGGTCGGACCACTCATTATTACACGTCAAGGAAGTGCTTACGCTGACGGCACACCTAAGGACGTCGATCGAGAGTTTGTCACGCTGTTCACCGTCTTTGATGAAAATACTAGCCATTATCTGGAACAGAACATTACAAGATTCACCGCTAAGCCGCGTAGAGTACTGAAGAAGCGGCTGGAGGACCCTGAGTTTCAGGAAAGCAACCTTATGCATTCGGTCAACGGCTACGTCTATGGCAACCTGCCTGGGTTGATCATGAAGCGTGGCGAACGAGTACGCTGGTACGTCCTCAGCATAGGAACAGAGGTCGACCTGCACACACCGCATTGGCATGGCCAGACCATCCTGATGATGGGAATGCGCATGGACATGGTGGAGCTCCTCCCGGGGAGTATGAAGACGATCGACATGGCACCGGACAACCCGGGTACCTGGCTCTATCACTGCCACGTCAATGACCACATCACCGCAGGCATGATGGCACTGTTTACGGTCACTGAGTAGCAAGGAGGTTTCCGCATGTATAAGGAGCAATGGAGAGCAGGAAAGGGGGAAAGTAGGAGGATGGCCTTGCAGGAAGGAGAGTTCATTCTAGGTGGCCAGTTCAATGAAGATGGAACGACACGACTCGAGGTTGCCCTTCTGGCTTCTGGGGGTAAGACACGATTAGAGCTTCGCCTCTTAGGCTGGGGCGAGGGGATCGGCTGGTATGTCCAGAAGCGCATTCAGCTCGATCCGCTTCAGATCGGGGCCCTGAGGGGGATTTTGGGGAGAGGCGAAGGTCGAATGAAATCTTTTACGCCAAGATTGAAAATGACATGCAATATCGAGGAGTGCGCAACGGAAAACCCTCAGAGGTCCAGCGTATCGGTCTGCCCCTGAGGGCTCCATTGGAGAGGGAACCTTGGATCAGCCGACCTGTTTTAAACGCACCTCTTTGGTGGCGATGACAAGCCGCTTCTGGGCGAGGAGCTTCTCAAGGCTTTCGATGTGCTCCTGCGTATCGAGACACAGTTGCTCGAGCAACACTCGGAGGGGGACATCGTCCTGGACCTCGGACAACAGCCCTTTCAGGGCTTTCAGGGCCTCCCGCTCCGCCGCCAGGCCTTGCCCAAGCATCTCGGCTACCTCGATCGATTGCGTGATCAGCGCCGGCTCAATAGTGGGGACGCCGCCCAATGCCACGATTTTGTCGCCGAGGCGCTCTGCATGCCCCATCTCTTCTTTGGCCCGACCCCTGAAGAGCCCGGCGAGGTACTCCCGCTCCAGGCCCTGGATCAAGAAGCTGTCCTGGAGGTACTGGATCATAGTTGCATACTCGATGGCCAGACACCGGTTGAGCCCTGCGATCACCCGTTGAACGTCCATGGTTTCCTCCTTTCCAAGGCCCGTGGGCCAAGGGATAAAGGGAACAACGTTGCGGCGTAGAAAGCGCCCGGAACAATTCACAAGTTAGACCTCAAGCCGCGACTTGTCAATCCTGCTAAGAGTGGGCGAATGGCACCCAAAAAGTCATCCCGAGATGTTCAGGCGTCGCTGGGGAGAAGGATCAGGGCCCTTCGGCGGGCCCGCGGTCTTCGCCAGGAGGCTGTGGAGAGCAGGGGCCTCAATTACAAATATTACCAACGCATAGAGGCAGGACGGTGCAACCTCACGTTGAGCACACTTCAAAAGATCGCCTCTGTCCTGGAGGTCAAGGTCGAAGACCTATTCCAATTTCCTCTTGGGTCGTCCCAACCCCTTCCGGAAGCCCAGGAGGTTATCGGTCTCGTGACAGCGATGATCGCCGATCGAGATGAGGAGGGTCTGAGGAAGCTGCGCACTTTCATGCTGGAGATCCTGGATCGAAGAGTGTAGGAGGATGAAGGAGGGGAAAGAGTGCGCTCCGCTGACGAAAGGAGAATAAGAGAAATGCTCGCATCTATGCGTCGGTTCACGATATGGATTCTGTTGTTGATCGCTGTAGGTCTGGAACAGACCGCCATTGCCAATCCGGTCCCCTCCCCCGGCTTCCTGGTCATCGCCCCTGACCGTGAGTATCTCGGCAACGAAGAGATCAAGGTCGCATGGGCGGAGTTCCGTCAGGCCCACCTTACGCGGCTGGTCCTTATTTCCATGGTCGAGGACTTTCAGCGAGAGGTTCAAGCGAAGCTTCAGAGCGCGGTCGCCGAAATGCAAGGTGAAGGGGCAACGGAAATCGTGCTGATTCCGCTCGTGCTCTCTGAAGCAGACCCCCACCTGAAAAAGGCCAGAGACCTCCTGGCGAGCGCCAAGATCCGGATCGCTCCCGTGTTGGGGGGAGATCCGCTTGCGGGGCAAATTCTCGAAGACCGCGTCAGAGCCCTCTCGAAAGAGGCCAGCCAGGAGCGACTGGTCGTGATCGGCTTCGGAGCGACCAGCCAGGAGGAGGCCGAAGCCATGAAACGGGATCTTGAGCGCCTCGCGACAGAGGTCCGGGAGACCCTTCACCTTGCTGATACGTCCATCGCGATCTTTTATCACGGCCAGACTCCCGATTCCGTCAGGGACCATGGCAATCGGCTTGCAGAAACGACCATCCTGACGTCGATTGAGAAGACCGACCTCCGAACGCTGGTGGTCCCCTTCCATCTCGGGCACAAGCATACGGGGTCGATGCGGCTTAGTCGGAAGATTGAGTCACTGTTGAGGGAGAACTCGGTTGCCTATGACGGTCGGGAGATCCTTCCCGATCCGCTTGTCGCCCGTTGGCTTCGGAAGGCAGCAAGCCCGCGCCTCGCCATCCGCAAGGAGGAGCTTGGGATTATCGTCATGACGCACGGAGCTGGTGAGTATTACAACGAACCGATCCTTAAGGCGGTGGAGCCCTTGCGCAAGCGGCACAACATCGAGGTAGCGTTCGGGATGGCTGATGACGAAACCCTCCAGGCCGCCATAGACAAGCTAGAGGCGCGGGGCGCGAGACGAATCCACGTCCTCAGACTCTACACTATCTCGCGGAGCCTCAAGGCAGACACCGAGTTCGTCCTGGCGCTCGCAAACACTAGAGGCGCCATGAGCCACAGCCACAGCGGGAAGGGCGGCTCATCCCGCGTCAGGAGCGGCGGGCTGCTGTCAACATCCGGGGGGTTCGACGACCACCCGCTCATTGCCGAGGTCTTGCTGCAGCGCGTACTTGAGGTGAGCCAGGATCCTGATCGAGAGACGGTGATCCTCCTCGCCCACGGCGCCGGTAAGGATGAGGACAACCGGTTCTGGATCGAGCAGATGACCCAGCAGGCGGAGTTTATCCGGGCAAAGGCCCCTCGGAAGTTTCGGGCGATCAAGGTCGCCACGGTGCGGGAGGACTGGCCGGAGAAGCGGGAGCACGCTGTGGCCGAGGTGCGAAAGATGATTGAGGAGGCTAGAAGAGACGGCGGGCGAGCCCTTGTTATCTCGAACCGGATCGTAGGGACCGGCCCGTACCGAAAATTGCTCTCCGGTCTTGATTACACCCTGAACGACCGGGGTATCGCGACGCATCCGAACCTCACACGCTGGCTCGAAGAGCAGATTGAACAATGGAGTGGCTCCCTCACGTTGCAGAACTGACTGATGGAGTTGGAGCGCAGTTAACGCAAGAATGGGAAACTCAGACTCACGTAATGAGGAGAGATGATATGAGACAGTTACCTGTGAAGGAAGCCGCTTTGATAGGTGTCTGTGTGGTCGCTCTGGCATTTCTAGCAATCTGCATGAACTCGGGTGTAGCCCAGGCGGTAGGCGCCAACAAAGCCCCAAAAGACACGTCCGGCGCTGACTGCACCATCAGTTCGGCGCAAACCGGTGCGGGGACCACAATGATTGTCGTTGCCAACAGGTTACCAGTTGCCAAGGGATATGAGAAGGAGTTTGAAAAGCGATTCGAGCATCGCATTGGGGCGGTTGACCAGATGCCGGGATTCATCCGAATTGAGATTCTTCGGCCTCTCCGAGGCGATCATTACATCATTTTGACCTACTGGGAGAGCAGGGCAGCGTTCGAGGCCTGGATGAAGAGCGAGGCGTTCAAACGAGCCCATGCTCATGAGACCCAGGCCCAGGCCAACCCGGCGCCCAGAGAGATATTCGCGGGCCGCAACGCCTGTGAGGTGCACGAGGTCATCCATATGTCGGAGAAAAAACCATAGCGGCAGGTTGACAGCAAATTCCAGTCATGCGAGAACATCATTCAAATAGGAGGCAGACCATGTCACATTATGTCATCCTGGTAAACTTCACAGACCAGGGGCTCCGAACCATGGCGCGATTAAAAGATACAACAACGTTGGTAAAGCGCTTCCAGGCGAAGGTGGGCCTGGCAGGGGTCAAGCTATCGGAGATCTACTGGACCATGGGGCGTTACGATGGCGTGCTCGTGATGGAAGCTCCAGATGATGCGACAATCAGTACCGGGCTACTTACCATGTGTTCGGTGGGCAATGTCCGAACCGAGACGCTCCGGGCCTTTTCCCCCAAGCAGATGGAACATATCTTGGAGGGCCTGCCATACGAGGCAGGCAACTCGATCCCAAAAGAACTGTAATACTTCATGGCCTTGTGGGCCCCATACACCATGAAAATCTGCTATCATGCGGTTCCTGAAGGAAATCTTGTCAATAGGCGTGTAACACCTCACAACGGCAACTGGCTTGGATGTTAAGAGTAATAAGCAGGATTATACCCCGCGGGAAAGGTGCAGGTTCCTGACCCTTACGACAAAGTGGAGATGCCGATGACCGCGAAACGATCGTCGCAATCGACGGGTTTACCGGGCAGCGAGCTGAATGCTGCAAAAATGCCGGGTCACTGGATTCTTGCTCAGATGGGCAAGCGCGTTCTGCGCCCAGGAGGGCTGGAACTGACACGGGCGCTGCTTGACGGACTGGCGATCGGAGAGGACGACGAGGTCGTCGAGTTTGCGCCTGGCCTGGGGGTGACTGCGCGTATGATCCTGGACCGGAAGCCCCGACGTTATGTGGGCGTCGAGCGTGACCCAAAGGCGATGCAGTGGACGGCGCGACAACTCCCCCAGGCCGCGAACGTGTCGGTGGTCGGCGGCGCCGCCGATCAAACAACATTACCCACCGCCTCTGCCTCTGTTATTATCGGCGAGGCTATGCTGACCATGAATACTCAGGAACAGAAAGGCCTGATTGCGGCGGAGGCATTCAGACTTCTACGGCCCGGCGGACGCTATGGCATTCACGAGCTGTGCGTTGTTCCGGACGATATGCCGACGGATCGAAGGCAGGAGATCGATCGCATGTTGTCCTCGGTGATTCACGTCGGCGCCCGCCCCTTGTCAGAGCATGAATGGAAGAACCTCCTGGAGGGAGCCGGATTTCGTGTGGTGGGGGTCGGATACGCGCCGATGCACCTGCTGAGACCGCGGCGCCTGGTCCAGGATGAGGGAGTACTCGGAGCGCTGAGGCTCACGAAGAATCTCTTGCTCGATAGCACGGCGCGGCGACGGGTAGTCGCGATGCGACAGGTGTTCGAACATTACCGTAACAATCTAGGCGCGATCTATCTCATCGCGCAGAAGGGTCTGGATTAAACCGGCCTAGTGACTCCATTGCTGCTCATGGATGGTTGGGGTATGGCGCGTTGATACTCCCGCTATATGAGATGTGGGGAAAAGGCTGGGAGCAACCGACTGGGGAGAGGAAAGGAAAAAAGCGCTATCCGGATTGATCTGTTGAAATGGGTTATATGACGCACTCCTGAAAGAACCTCGAAATTGTAGAAATGTCCGCGCCGATCTCCTCGGTCCTCACGAGCCCATGCCCATGAAATCCCGACCCCACCCGTCATTCGGCAGGAGGATGTAAAGTTAGAGTACGGTGAGCGCCGTCCCACCGTTGGATGGGCTACGCTATCGAGATGTCAGGAAAGAGCTATCCGTTGAGAGGAGGGGGCAGCTTCTTGAGGAGAGGGCTACGAAGTGCATATTACGGGGGTGTAATCTGCTCCCCACTCGGTGGCAGACGCGGTTCTCGCGAGAGCACCACCAACCTACACTCTGGCACCTCACGTACGACTCCCAGGGAGCCTCCAGATAGTCGCTTCGAGCCGGCGCCGAACTCAACGGGATCCTGGCCTTCATCCCTGACTGGGGAGACGATTCGAATTACATACCCGTCGGCCTACTGCCGCCTTGATCAGGCTGAGCGGCCGGCGCCGAGCCGGGCCGCTCAGCCTGCCGTTAGACGGCTCAACCGAGCCCACCTGAGATCCCAAACGTCTTCTTCTCCGGATCGAAGTGGATAGTCCACAGTAGCTCGGGCTCGTTGCCCGCCATCCGACCTCGAAACTGCCTTGCGGGATGGTATGAGGCGACGCACTCGCTCACTATCTCTCGAAGCAGGTGAAAGACGTTGATTCCGCGGTCGAAGAGGGCCTGAAACTCCGGCCACGGCACCTTTCGGGGAAAGCCTCCGTTTCGCTTCCGGAGCCGAAGGCCATCCCTCCAAATAACGTAGTCAGCATGAGCGTAGGCGTTTCGGATGTCCGGGTCAAAGGCATCACGAAAGACCTCCGCGAGCTCCGATAGGCCAAGGGTCGCCGCATGTCCTGCGAGGTCGCGGAGAACCTTGTTCGCATTCGGCGCGATGACTGCCCCGGTCTTCCTGTGCGTGTCAACCAGATCCTGGAATGGCCACATGTTGTAGGGTTGGCCACCAACAACACGAAGCATGTTCTTCGGGACTTCGTAGTATCCAGATGCCTCCGCAAGGTGACAGTAGAACGCCAGAGCGACACGCGCCTTGAGAGATGTGAACGCGCCTTCTCTGCCCCAGCCTGGACCCGCCACCCTGTGCTGGACGCTGCTGCAGGTGGCGGGCCGCATCGTTCGCCATGCCGGGCAGGCGGTGCCGAGGCTCGTGGTCGAGGCCGAGCGGCGCATGCTCCTTTCGGCGCATGCGTCAGCGGTGTTGGGCGCTGTGCAGGGCGAGCCGACGCGACCTGAGAGCGAGGGGAGGGGCACGGGAAGACGCGAGAGGAGGGGTCTGCCTCTGAGTAGGTGCGACGGGCCTCAAGCGGCCGTGGGAGTGGGGGAACTACGGCAACGCTCCTCGCTCCTGGCGAGCCATGCTGGTCACAGGGTCGTAACATGGCGGTGATCGGCTTACAACGTGATCTCAGCAATGGCGATCTCTGTTTTTGGGAGAGACATTGGCTTTGACTGGCGCAACAGACTGTGATAGATTATCCGTGTTTGGCCTATCGGTGGGCAGGAGTATGGCTTTCGATGCGTTGTCGTCCGGGCCTGTCCCCGCGGAGGTGGGGATTGGATTCCACCCGCCTCTGTATGCGAAACAAGGAGGGACGCGATGAGAACCGGCGGCTGGGCTGTTCGACGGTCCTTTGCACTCACTTTGATCAGTGTGGGGGCATTACTATGGGGCTGCTCAGGGGTGCATCTCAGGCCGGAATCCTACGATTGGGTCACCGGGGAGCGGACTGCTCCCGCCGCTGTGAGCGCAGCCAAGGCGGCTGTGGCCGAGGCGGAGATCGCAGGCGCAGCGAGGATCGCTTCAGCCCGCTACCACGTAGCCAGAGCGAAAGAGTACCTGATCCTGGCCGAGCGGGAGCTGTTTGAGCGCGATCTGGCGGCGGCGGAGATGGCGGCGGGCATCGCCAGGAAGGCCGCAGAGGAGGCCAAGGCGATTGCGCAGCGCGGAAAATAAACACAAGGTGAGCCGACCGATTTCCACAACAGGCCATGCCCTGAGCCTGTCGAAGAGGGGGGGATCGAAGATGGACGGGAGTCCGAAGACCGGCCGGGTATTCCAACTCGCGCTTATCTGTGCATCGGTGGCTCTGATGATCGCAGGGTGTGCGACCACCGCGTCGTATCGCCCTGAGATCGACAGCATGAAGGCTGCCCTCGCCGAGGCGAAGGCCGCGGGCGCCGAGGCGCGCGCGCCCGAGGAATTCGCTGCCGCGGAAGCCTGCCTGGATTGGTTCACTCACGAGGCCACGGAGTTCAATCCGTTTGCAGATCCTGACGCCCGCATACGTGGTAAGTGCCAGGCCGCCTTTGCTGCGCTGAGGGACAAGATGGCCGCTGCCCCTGTGGCGAGGATCCCCGCTGAGGCGGTCTCGCCCCCCGTGACTCCACAGCCGGAGACCGCTCTGGCGAGAGGCACAGCAGAAGAGAGGGCTTCACCCCTGAAGGATATCTTTTTCGACTTCGACAAATCGTCGATTCGGACGGATATGAAAAAGAGCCTCGTCGAGAACGTGCAATGGTTGAAGACAAATCCGACCGCCTCGATCATCATCGAGGGCCACTGCGATGAGCGCGGGACAGGGGAGTATAACCTCGCCCTCGGCCAGCGGCGTGCCAAGTCAATAACGAACTACCTCGTAGCCGCCGGGATCAACGCCAAGAGGATTAAGGTGATCAGTTATGGGAAGGAGCGGCCCTTCGCCACAGGCCACGACGAGTCGGCCTGGAAATGGAATCGGAGGGTCCATTTCGTCTTGCAATAGGGGAGAGGGAGGTGATCCCCTCTCCGACCGACCACTGGTCGGTGTGTCAAGAGTTGGGCCGCCCTCCGATGTCGTTCAAGGGGTTCCCCCGGAAGTCGTGATATCACCTCCCTGTGCTGATCCGTCCCCTCAAGCCAGTCTCTAATTCCGGGAAACCGTCCTGCCTGATGTCGTTCGATCGGGCTGCCGCCAGTCCAAGATAGGCCACGCATGCATGAACGGATGATTTACGCGACGTATGATGAGATGCAGGCGGAACTCCTCCGCCTGCATCTTGAGCGCTATGGTGTCCCGTGCTGGCTCCGTTCTATGCGAGTCGGCGGGTTTCAGGGGATTACCTTTGGCCCGCTTGGGGAGATCCGGCTGATGACCTCCGCTCCGTATGCTGCAAAGGGGAGGCGACTCATTGAGCAGGCCGCTCTAGACGGATTGCTCTCCCTTTTACCAGGGAAGGTCGAGGAAGCGGAATGACGGTCGGCGCCGATAAGATCAGGACGCTCTACGAACTGGGTACCATCGTCCGGCAGCACCGGGCGCTGGGAGAGCGGGTGGTCTTTACCAATGGTTGTTTCGATCTACTCCACCGAGGACATACCCGCTTGTTGCAGCAAGCGAGGGCGCTGGGTGACCTGCTGATCGTCGGCCTGAACAGTGATGCATCGGTTCGGCTTCTCAAGGGCCCATTCCGGCCTGTACTCTCGCAGGATGAGCGGGCAGAGCTGCTCTCGGCCCTCACCTCGGTTGATTACGTGGTGATCTTCGAGGAGCCGGACCCGAGCTGCATCATCGAAGCGCTTGAGCCTGATCTGTTGGTCAAGGGCGCCGACTGGGCGAAGGAAGAGGTCGTTGGCCGGGAGACGGTAGAGAGGCGTGGTGGGCGGGTCGTCACGATCCCGTTGGTGGAGGGCGCTTCCACAAGCAGCATCATGCGTCGTATCATGGAGACGGCACCTCCGCAACAAGCTGAAAGCTAAGGGCTGAGAGCTGACCTTATGGTGATACGATCGATGGAGCAGTCAGAGGATCTCCTGATCCCTGAGATTGCTGAGATCGCGGCTCGACTTGACAGCGGGGCCGACGCGCTGTCTCTGACCGGTCTCTTCGGGGCTTCGAAGGCGTTGATCCTCTCACAGGTCGCTCGTCTGGCGAGGCGTCCCCTCGTGGTATTGGCCTCCTCGTCCGCCGAGGCCGAGCTGCTGGCGAAGGATCTGCAAGTCTTCTTCCGCGGCCCAGTGGGCTTCCTGCCCGAACGTGATGAGGACCCCGAGACCGGGTATCAGCGGATTGCCTGTCTGGCGGGTCTCGCCACCAAGGAGCTTCCCCTGGCGGTTGTCTCTCTCCGGGCTGCCCTCGAACGCCTCGCCCCTCCATCGGCCCTCCTGGGAGCAGCCTTCACGCTGTACGTTGGACGACTGATTGCGCGGGATGAGCTTCTAGACGCCCTGGAGGTAGGTGGCTACCGTCGAGTAAATCAGGTGACAGACCGTGGCGAATACAGCCTGCGCGGGAATCTCCTCGACCTCTTTCCCCCCAAACCTGTCCTGAGCCGTGTCGAAGGGTCGGATCTTCCCGTTCGCGCTGAGTTTTTTGGCGACGAGGTGCTTGAGCTCCGCGCATTCGATCCGGCCACCCAGCGGTCCGTCCGCCCTATCGAGCAGGTCACCGTCCTGCCTGTTATAGAAGTGCCATTGACGGGTGAAGCGTGTCAGCAGGCCCTGGACGCACTCCGCAAGGTGGAGAAGGCCCAGGGCGGCTCAGTTCCCTCCGAGATCATCAGGGCGCTTGAGGATCGCCGCCCGTTCCCAGGTCTTGATACGTATCTTCCATACTGTTATCCGGAACCAGCCGATCTGCTGCAGTACGTCGCGCCCGATGCCGTTTGGGTCCTGGTAGACCAGTCGGGCCTTAAGGCTCATGGTGCAAACCTTGCGGAACACGGTGCGGAGTACGCTGCTGGATCTCGCACCTCATTTCTCGACTGGAGCGACTTTGAGCAGAGACTCTCCCTGAGGCCGCGGATCCTCCTGGAGGAGTTCTTACCAACTAACAGCCTTGCGGGAGAGGCGGCTATCGGTTTCCAAGTGCGCACTATCCCGGCCTACCGTGGACGAATGATGGAGCTCATACGCGACCTCGAAGGGTGGCGTCGGCAGAGCCGAAGAATCCACCTGGTCTGCAGGAGCGAGGCCCAGGGTCGGCGCCTGGCTGAGGTGCTCATGGAACATGACGTCGCAGCCTCTCTCAGCCCAGGGATGGCGTTGCCAGGCGGGATCACTATCCTCGCTGGCGAACTCAGCGGCGGCTTCCACCTGGATGAGGCTTCACTGACCTATATCACCGAGTCCGAGATCTTTGGGACTCGACACATTCCGCCCCGCCGCTTACGACCGAAGGAGGTCTCCCCCCTCGCCTCGTATCAGGACCTGGCCTATGGCGATTTCGTTGTCCACGAGGAGCACGGGATAGGTGTATACAAAGGGCTGCGGCAGCTCGCTGTCGGCGAGATAGAGGGTGACTACCTGCTCATCGTCTATGCCGATCACGCCAAGCTCTATGTACCAACCAGCAAACTCCATCTGGTCTATCGGTATGCGGGCGCTGACGGCAATTCACCCGCCCTCGACCGGTTGGGGAGCGCCTCCTGGACCAAGGCCAAGGAGCGGGTCAGGGCTTCCGTCCGCGAGATGGCCCAGGAGTTGCTCACGCTGTATGCGGCCAGGCATGTTGTCAAGGGATATGCCCTCCCTCCTGATACGCCTTGGCAACGGGAATTCGAGGCTGGATTCCCATACGAGGAAACCCCTGGCCAGCTCCAGGCGATCGTCGATGCCAAGGCCGACATGGAGCGGGACCGGCCGATGGACCGCCTGATCTGCGGCGATGTCGGATATGGCAAGACCGAGGTGGCGATGCGGGCCGCTTTCAAGGCGGTTATGGGGGGAAAGCAGGTGGCGGTCCTGGTCCCGACCACTGTCCTCGCCCTGCAGCATTCCAGGACCTTTTCCGAGCGGTTCGGCAACTTCCCGATCAAGGTGGAGATGCTCTCGCGTTTCCGCAGTCGTAAGGAGCAGGGCGACGTACTGCGTGGCGTCCGTGACGGCATCGTAGATATCGTCATCGGTACCCACCGCCTGCTTCAGAAGGATGTTCATTTTCGGGACCTTGGGCTGCTTGTGGTGGATGAAGAGCACCGTTTCGGCGTCGCGGCCAAGGAGCGCATGAAGCAGATCCGGCGACAAGTCAATGTCCTGACGCTCACCGCAACGCCGATCCCGAGGACGATGCACATGTCGATGCTGGGGGTTAGGGATATCAGCACCATCGAGACCCCGCCGGAGGATCGCCTCTCGATCAGGACGACCGTAGCCAGGTTCGACCCGGCCCTTATCAAAGAGGCGATAGAGCAGGAGCTGGATAGAGGAGGACAGGTTTTCTTCGTTCATAATCGTGTGGAGAGCATCCAGAGCGTGGCACGCCTGATCAAACAGTTGGTCCCCCGGGCGAGGCTGACGGTGGCTCACGGCGAGCTGTCGGCAGAGCGCCTGGAACGGATCATGTGCGACTTCTACGGCGGCACGTTCGATGTCCTGCTGTGTACCACCATCATCGAATCCGGTCTGGATGTCGGCGCCGCCAACACCATCATCATTGATCGAGCCGATGCCTTGGGCCTCGCGCAGCTCTACCAGCTTCGCGGGCGGGTCGGTCGGGACAAGCATCGAGCGTACGCCTACCTCTTGGTGCCGGAGGATGCTGTGCTCTCAGAGGTGGCAAAGAAGAGGCTCCAGGTCATCGCAGAACTGACCGAGCTTGGCTCTGGATTCAAGGTGGCGGCGAGGGATCTGGAGATCAGAGGAGCGGGCAACCTCCTGGGACCCGAGCAGCACGGCCAGATCGCCGCCGTGGGATTTGATCTGTACTGCAGACTGATCGAGTCAACGGTCAGGGAGCTGAAGGGTGAAGTAGCTGCGGAGCCTGTCGAGCCTTCCATCAGGCTGGAGGCGGCAGGGTATGTGCCGGAGGCCTTCGTGGAGGATCCCAACGTCCGGCTCCAGCTCTACAAACGGTTGGCTGCGCTCACATCTACACAGGAGGTCTCCGCTTTTCGGGAGGAACTGGTCGATCGCTTCGGTGAGCCTCCCTATGAGACAGAACGGCTGCTTACCGCAATGGCCCTCAAGATTCTGGCCAGAGGGCTCCACATCCGTGAGGTCGATGCTGCCGGCAAGACGATCCGTATCGTCTTCAGTGAGTCGCCACCCCTTGCCCCAGCCAAGGTGGCAGCCCTGCTTCGTGAAGAGGCCGGCCGGTTGCGCTACATCCCCAGAGACACAAAGCATGCGGGGTGCGCCCCCCCACCCATCCCTCCCCCTCGGAGGGGGGAGGGGCAGGGAGGGGGTGCGATGGGCGATGCCCTGGAATATGCGGTGGAGGGGGGCGACAAAATCGCGACCGCTCAGACCCTGCTGTCGCGACTTCAGGAGTGTCGATGAAAAAAGCAGGGTTTCGGGTTTCGGGTTTCGGGTTTCGGATGTGGAGTACCGTCAGCGCGTCCCTCCATCCTATACCCTATACCCTATACCCTACGCTCCTGCTGGTGGTGGCTATCCTCTGGACAAGCTTGACAGCTCTTGTGTCCGAGGCAGTCATCCTCGATCGCGTCGTCGCCGTTGTCAACGATGACGTGATCACCCTGACCGAGGTGCAAGAGGAAGGGCTCCAGGCCATCCGAAGGATCGTGCAGGAAACGCTGGGGATGGAGCGAGAGCAGCGGCTTCGTAGCACGGAACGCCAGATCCTGGACGAGCTGATTCTCAGGAGGCTGCAGCTCCAGGAGGCGAAGAAGGAGAAGACCGAGGCGACCCCTGCGGAGGTTCAGTCCGCCATTGAGGAATTGAAGAAGCGCAACGGGTTGGCCAGCGACGAGGATCTGAGGGCTGCTCTGTCCAGAGAACTGCTCAGCGAGGAGCAGTTTCGGAGGGGGATCGCCGATCAGATCATGCTGACGAAGCTGGTGGCGAGGCGGGTGCGATCCAAGGTCGTGGTTCTTGACGAAGAGGTCCAGCAATATTACGAGCAACAGCAAGGGCAATTCAAGGACATGTCCCAATTCAAGATGCGCCATCTCCTCGTGGCTGTACCGCCGCAGGCGACGCCCAGTGAGGTAAAGCGTGCCAAGAACCGGATTGAGGAGGCGCAGAGGCTTATCAAGTCGGGGACCAACTTCTCTGCGGTCGCTCAGCAGTACTCGGAAGGGCCGCTAGCGGCATCCGGCGGTGAGGTCTGGACGATGAAGCGCGGAGAGCTCTCGCCGGAGTTGGAGCAGGCCGCGCTTACCCTGCCGGTCGGGCAGGCCAGCGACATCATCACGACTCCGGCTGGTTTCCACCTCATTGTCGTCGAGGAGCGGGTTCCTGGACTGGCCCTTCCATTCGACCAGGTGAAGGAACACATTCGCGCCATCCTGTTTGATCAGAGGACTGAGGCCAAATTCAAGGAGTGGATCGAGAGTCTCAAGGCCAAGGCCAACGTCGAGATGAAATTGTAGGGGTAGGGCTTGCCCTGCCCAAGGCGGGCGCAGCAAGCAGCGCCCCTACACCTCTACCCTAGTCTTTTTTCGCCTTTTTGAGCTGTCGCTTGAGCAGAAGACGCTTTGCCGTGCTCAGGCGGTCGATGAACAGAATGCCATTTAGGTGATCGATCTCGTGCTGTAGGATACGCGCTAACAGGCCAGCCTCCTCCAGAATGACCTCCTTCTCATTCCGATCATAGGCCTTCACCACCACCTGCTTGAATCGCGAGATTGGCTCCGTCAGGTCTGGGATGCAGAGGCATCCCTCCTCCTCTACGATTTGCCCTTCAGCAGCAACCAGCACGGGATTAATAAGGGCCAGGGGCCGCGTAGACGCGCGATCATGAGAAGGGTCCATGACGATGACCCGCTTGAGTGCCCCCACTTGGGGAGCGGCAAGCCCCATACCTGGGGCCGCAAGCATGGTTTCCACCATGTCATCGATGAAGCGCTGAAGTTCGCCATCGATCGACGTGACTGGCAGCGACTTCTTTTGGATGACGGGGGATGGGTAGAGCAGAATTGGTAGCTTCGCCATTCGTATTCCCTTACGTCAGGCCGAGTGCGAGATCGGCATTGGCGTTCAATGAAAGTAAAGCTCGCTCGCCGCGCAGAAGGCGAGGGTAACCGGCGGCCGCGATCATGGCAGCGTTATCGGTGCAGAGCGACGGCTTGGGGTAGTAGACCTGCACACCTTCCTCTGCCGCCCGCTCCGTGAGCTTCGACCGGAGCCTGCCATTGCAGGCCACCCCTCCGACCAGGACGAGACGGCGAGAGGTGGACGCCTTCGCCGCCGCCAGACTCACGCGAACCAGCACATCCACCACAGCCTCTTGGAATCCAGCGCAGATGTCCGCAATAAGACCAGGGTCTAGGGTAGTTCCCCCTACACCCTTTACGTAATTGACGACTGCGGTCTTCAGGCCGCTGAAGCTGAAATCGTATGACCCTCTCGGGGGAACCGGCCTGGGAAACCGCACAGCGTTCGGGTCGCCCTTACGCGCCCACTCCTCGATCAGCGGCCCACCTGGATACCCGAGGCTGAGCAACTTGGCCACCTTGTCGAAGGCCTCTCCGGCAGCGTCGTCCCTGGTCCGACCGAGCAAGCGGTAGACCCCTGGGGCTGTGGCCAGATAGAGGTTGGTGTGGCCACCCGATGCCACGAGTCCGGTGAAGGGAAAGAACAGCCCCTCATGATCCAACGTAGCGGCATAGAGATGTCCTTCCAGGTGGTTCACGCCGACCAATGGGATATTACGGGCAAAGGCGAGCGCCTTGCCGAAGCAGAGACCAACCAGCAGGGAACCGATCAGTCCTGGTCCCGCCGTTGCCGCGATCCCGTCAATCTCGGCGAGGGAGACCCCTGCCCTGGTGAGCGCCTCCTGGACCACCGGCCAGATAGCCTCTACGTGGCGGCGTGAGGCCAACTCGGGAACGATCCCGCCGTAGGGGGCATGGAGGGTATCCTGAGAGGCGATCACGGAAGAACGGATTCGCCGGCCATCCTCTAGTACAGCGGCCGCCGTCTCGTCACACGAGGTTTCGATCCCCAAGGTTAGGTGTGCCATTGTGAAGAGCAGCTATCAGCGATCAGCTTAGAACTGACTGCTGAACGCTGCTGCTATCCCGCGTTCCCTTTCACGAATCCCTTCTCGAGGATCCGGCTCGCCTTGAGAATCTCCATTGCCCGCTTTAACTGGACGTCGCTGTTGGGATCGGGCCCCTCTCGCTTGCCAATCTGGAGACTCGTGTCTCCCTCCTCTTCGGAAATCTTCTTCTCCTGCCGTTTCTCAGGCCGCTCCTTTCCTGGCTCACCCTCCTTTTCACCGGGGCCACCCTGTGCCTTGGCCACGGTGGGCCGTGGCGTCTCCACGATGATATCAGGCACAAGCCCGGTGCCGTGGATCGACCGTCCCTGCGGCGTGAAGTACTTCGCCGTGGTCAAACGCAGGCCGGAACCATCGCTCAGCGGAACAACCGTCTGCACTGACCCCTTCCCGAAGGTCTTTGTCCCAAGGATCACCGCTCTCTTCCAGTCCTGAAGGGCGCCTGCGACGATCTCGGAGGCGCTGGCGGAGCCCCCATTCACCAGGATCACCATGGGAACCTTGGGGACCTGAGCCCCGTGCTCGGCCGAGAAGCGGAGATCCTGGTTCTTGAGCCGACCCTCGGTGTAGACGATGAGCTGCCCTTGGTCCAGGAACAGATCGGATACCTGGACGGCCTGATTCAGGAGGCCACCCGGGTTGTTGCGAAGGTCCAGCACAAGGGCCGACATCACGCCCTGTCCCAACTGTTCGATCGCCTTCAGGAGGTCTTTCCCGGTCCGCTCCTGGAACGCGCTGATCCGGACATAGGCGATCCCATCGCCCAGATCCTTGACCTTGACGCTCTTCACCTCGATAATTTCCCGAATCAATGTCAGATCGAACGGGCCAGGGGACTCCTCACGGAGGATGGCCAGGGTGACGCTCGTGCCCTTGGGGCCCCGGAGCTTTTTTACCGCCTCCATGAGGGTCATGTCTTTGGTCGGGTTCCCGTCGATCTTCACAATCCGGTCGCCCGGATGAATGCCGGCCCGATCGGCGGGGGTCCCTTCGATTGGCGCCACTACCGTAAGCATCCGGTCCTTGACCGTGATCTCGATCCCCAGGCCGCCGAACAAACCCTGGGTTTCGACCTGCATCTCTTTGAAGATATCGGGCGGCATGAACGCGCTGTGAGGATCGAGCGTCTCCAGCATCCCTTTAATGCTGCTGTAGATAAGGTCGCGGGGCTTCGTCTCCTCCACGTAATTCGTCTGGATCAGCGACAGGACCTCGGTGAAGACCTTCAGCCGCTCATAGTTGTCCTCGACAGCCGTGACCTCATGGTGGCCGCCGCCACTGATGACCAACAGCACCAGGGTCAATGCGACGACCAACCTCTTCCATCCCTTCCGAAAATGACCTCCAGATCTCATCGATTCCTCCCAATAGAAACCCACAGGGTTTAGGGTATAGGGTTTAGGGCATAGGGTTTAGGATCCCTGCTGGCTTGAAACCCTAAACCCTTGACCCTAGACCCTGTTTTTTCACCTTAGTTAGGGGCAAGCCAGGCCACTGGATCCTGGGGCCCGCCCCGATGCCGCACTTCGAAATAGAGCTGCGATCCGGTCACTGACCCCGTGTTACCCACCAACCCGATAGCCTGCCCCTTCGCCACTCGATCGCCCACCTTGACGAGGATCTCTGCGGCATGCGCGTAGACGGTGTAGTAGCCTTCCCCGTGGTCAAGGACGATCAAGCGGCCGTACCCTTTGAACCAATCGGCGTACAGCGTCGTGCCGTCAGAGACCGAAGCGATCTTTTGTCCCTCTGGCGCGTTGATCTCGATGCCGTGGTTGAAGGTCGCCGTCCTGTACCGTACGTGCTCTTGTCTGCCAAAGGTAGAGGTCAGGGTGCCGGTCGTCGGCCACGGCAAGCGGCCCTTGAGCGAGGCAAACGACCCAATCTGTCCTTCAGAAAAAGCAGGGGCTCGTAGCGGTCCGGGGGAAGGCGCTCTCCCGATCTGAGACCGCTTCTGTTGCTGCAGGCGACCAATGAGGCCCTGGAGTTCGCTGGCCGCCTGCTCTAGCCCACGGATGGCGGCCAGGTGGCCCTTTTTCTGCTCCTGAACCTTGGCCAGCAACAGGCGTCTGGTCTGCTGCTCCTCCAAGATCTCTTCGCGCTTTGCTGTGACGGCCTTCTGACCCAGGGTCAGTTCAGTCTTCGACCGTTCCAGCTCGGCCTGCTGGGTGCTCAGGGTCTCGATGGCAGCCGTGTAGGCAACAACCATCCGCTGGTCCTGATTCGCAATCGCAGCGAGGTATCGTATGCGACGCCCGGCGCCAGACAAATCCTCCGAGGACAGGAGGGCCTGGACATAGCCATGCCGTCCCTGTTTGTAAATGGCGCGGACACGCCTCCGGAACAGACCCTGCATCTGGTCAAGGTGAGTCCGGGTCAGCTTGATATCGCGCTGGGTGGTCTGAAGCCGTTCCGTGCTTACCTTTAGCCTGGTCTGCAATTCCTTCAGTTCCCGTCCCTTCTGCTGAAGCTCCCGATCGATCTGGTTCAACTCCTCGGAAAGCGATCGCTCTTTCCTCGCCACCTGCTGTGCCTGCTTACGCTTCCGGTCCAGCTCCCCTTTCACCTGCTTGAGCTCTTCGCGCTTCTCGCGGAGGCGCGAAGAGGGTCCTGTCCTTGTTTCGACTGCCAAGCCAGATGGCGGGCAGAGGAGAAGGGTCGCCATGAGGGCCACCACTACCCCAAGGGTAAGAGGCGAACGAGCCATTGTCCCCCTTTCGAGTGACTGCCGGCTACATCTTCAGGAAGCGGCTGACAGCGATCGAACTGCCCAGGGCGCCGATCACTGCGCCTCCGCCCACCAAACCTACCATCATCGACGATTCCAAGAATCCTTGACCCGCCGTCGTCGGGAAGAGCGGGGAGGCCAAATTGAAGGTCGGTGCGACGAATCGGTAGGCCGCGAACAGTATACCCAAGGCGAGCCCGGCGCCAAGGCTGCCCTGAAGCATCCCCTCCACCAGGAAGGGAGCACGGATGTACGCCTTGGTGGCGCCTACGAGGCGCATGATCTCAATCTCCTGCGCACGGGCATAGACTGCGAGTCGAATGATATTCGAGACGATCATAGCTGATCCTAGCGTCAGCACCGAACCGATGATGACGCCGAGCAGTCTGATGAGTCGTGCGGCCTGGGAAATACGCTCGACCCATTCCTTCCCGTACTGGATATCCTCCACCCCCTCGAGGCGGCTCAGGAACGCGCTGAGCCCTTTGAGGGCTTCCGGGCTTTGATACCCTCCGCGAATCTTGAGCTGGAACGAAGCGGGGAGCGGATTATCACCTAGGCCCTCGAGGAGACTTTCCTGCCCCTTGAGTTCCCGGCGGAAGTTTGCAAGCGCCTCCTCCTTGGTCGTCAAAGTGAAGGCCTTGACGGCTGCCTCGTTCTCGATCCGTCGCCTGAGCATCTCTAGCTGCAAGGGGGTGATCCGATCATCCAGAAAGACAGAAACCTGGAACTGTTCCTTCCACTCAGCAACAAGCGCGTTGAAATGCTGGATCAAAAGGAGAAAGATGCCGATGATGACAAACGACACCGCGATGCTGGCGATCGACGCCAAGCCGCCCCACCCAGCGCGAACCAGGTTGATCAGGACATGAGCCAACAGATGTTTCAGCTTCTCAATCATCAGCCAAATGCAAGGTTTAAAGTACGAGATTCGAGACGAGCCGGTTTGAACCCTCTACCCTACGCCCTAAACCCTTTTCTGTTGAGCCGGGCCTGTCGGCCGGTTCACCCGCTGCCATTCCTCGACGATCCTTCCTTGCTTGAGAAACACTGTGCGGCAGCCCGCCTCCTCCGCTAGTTTGAGATTGTGAGTGGCCACCAAGACGGTGGTCCCCTGCGAGTTAATCTCAAAAAGAAGTCGTATGACGTCTGCGGCCAGCTCAGCATCCAGGTTCCCGGTTGGCTCGTCGGCCAAGAGGATGAGAGGATCATTCATCAGCGCCCTCGCCATCGTCACCCGCTGCTGCTCGCCGCTTGACAGCTTATACGGAACCATCTGTGCCTTGTGAGAAAGCCCCACCAGCTTCAACAGTTGCGCGATCTTTCGCTGCGCCTGTATCGTCGTCATGCCGGCCACCGAGGCCACCAGGGCAAGGTTCTCCTCGATAGTCCGGTCGCGAAGGAGCTTGAAATCCTGAAAGACGATCCCCAGAGTCCGCCTCAGATACGGGATTGCCCTCGGTTTCATACGGACGATGTTGCGGCCATTGACCAGGATCTGTCCAGAGGTGGGAAGCTCGTCGCAAAAGATCAAGCGGAGTAGCGTGCTTTTCCCTGCACCGTTGGGACCGGCCAGGAAGACCATCTCCCCTTTGTGAATATGAAAATCGACATCGACCAGGGCCTCCAGATCTTTTCCAAACGTCTTGTACACATGGAACATCTGGATCATAGCGAAACAGCCCTGGTTAACCTCCTTGTATCTTCTCTTCCGCTAGCCCGCGGCAGGGCCACAGGCGCGGACCTATTCTCACCTCTCCTGGCGGCCCCACGTTAACCCCTTTTCAGAATCAATGCAACCAAAAATCTTCCCGGTGATGGCAGAGCGATCAATGAAGTCATACGACAGGCTATCACTCAGCCCGCTGCTCATCCGCGAGACCTCGAAGGGTCTCCAGATTTCGGCGATCGGCTGTTACGAAGTCGCTGTCCTTCGGGGTTTCGATGATCATCGGGATGCCACGTAGGCGGGGATCAGTGACCATGCAGCGGAACGCATCGAGACCGATCGTTCCCTTGCCGATGTGCTCGTGACGGTCCACGCGACATCCCAGATCCTTCTTGCAGTCGTTGACGTGAATGACCTTGAGGGAGGGTATGCCTACGACCTGATCGAACACACGCAGGACGCTGTGATAATCGTCGAGGGTCCGGATGTCGTAGCCGGCGGCAAACAGGTGGCAGGTATCCAGGCAGACGCCGGTCCGCTCCGGGAGACTGATCTGATCCAGGAGCAGCGCGATCTGCTCAAAGCGATACCCCAGGGCGGTTCCCTGGCCAGCGGTCGTCTCGAGAACCACCTGGACGCGACAGCCCTTCGTCCGCTTCAGGAGCTCCCGGAGACTGTTTGCCACCTGTCGTAATCCCGCCTCCTCGCCGGCCCCCATGTGGGCTCCTGGATGGATCACCAGATATGGGATGCCCAGCGCCTCGGCCCGCTCAAGCTCTTCCAGGCAGGCTGCCATCGATCTCTGATGCAACGCGGGGTCGGTGGAGGCCAGATTGATCAGGTAGGCGCCGTGGGCCACGGCAGGAGCGATTGCAGCAGCCTGAAGATTCGCGCGGAATCGGTCGATCTCTTCGGAGGGCAGGGACCTGGCCCGCCACTGATTGCTGCTTTTGGTGAAAAGCTGGATGGTCCGACAGCCAACCTGCTTGCCCCTCAGCGGCGCCAGATCGACTCCGCCCGCGATCGACATATGGGCGCCGAGGAGCAGATCGGCCTCAGCGAACTGCTGCGGTTTCTGCATCATCATCAGTGAGAGTGCCGACAGAGTCCCACTCTCAATGGAGGCGGAACCGTTCGGCCAGGAGTCTCCGGAAGCGGGGCTGATAGATCAGATCGAAAGCCAGCTCCTTCCCTGGAAAGAGGCGCAGCGCCAACGCCCTCGTGGCGGTGACCATCTTGGAGGCCTCCTCCAGCGAAAGCGTAGTCTGGCTGATCGTGCTCATCGTGAGGCTGACCACGACCCGGAGTTGCCGTAACTTTCTTTCCTCTTCCTTGAGTTCCTCAGGAGTTGGCATGGCCTCCCCGTTTCTCACTTTCATGTGAATCATAACAGAGCGTTCGATCGTTTCCAAGGATCGTCCGAGAAGGCGAATCGCAACGCGCCTTCCGGTCCCAGTTTAGACTTGACCGCTTCGCCAGGGGCATCTTACCATCCGGCTACGTGCGAAGAAGGCATACTGAAACAAAAGGAGGATCGAACCATGAAGATCCGAGTGGAGCGCAACCCTTCTCCGGAGCAACTCACAGCGCTCAAGGTCGAGGACTGGCCAACCTGGAGTAAAGAGGTCTCCACCTTTCCCTGGAGCTACGACAGCACGGAAACCTGTTATTTCCTGGAGGGGGAGGTGATCGTGACGCCAGAGGGCGGGGAGCCGGTGCAGATCGGCAAGGGGGATCTCGTCACCTTTCCCGTCGGGATGGCCTGCACCTGGGACATCCGCCGCCCCGTCAAAAAGTATTACCAGTTTGACTGATCTGACCGCTACCACAAGGGGGAACCGGTATGGCGCGTATCCTGGCCATCGGGACGGCGACGCTTGACCTCGTCTTCACCCTCACGCGCTACCCCGCTGAGGACGCCGAGCTCCGCGCCAGGGGACTCCGCATCAGCCCGGCCTATTCGAAAGATTGACTGAAGGCGTGTCTGCGAAACCGAATGAAGTCGTCTGAGACGTATTTGCCCGATCCTCCTGGAACCGGCAAAGAGTTCACTTACAAATGGAACAAGTATGTCCCGCCGAATCAGCCGTACAGTGGGTGGGTGATGATCGAGGCGCGGTTCTCTGATAATACTAAGTTCTACAAGTCGGGTAAGGCGGCCTTCACCGTTCAGTGCATTCCACACATTGAGGTCGTGGGGGCAAAGTGATCGAACCTGGCCACAACTACCCTCGTGTCTTGATCGCCTGGAGCAGCGGGAAGGACTCGGCCTGGACGCTCCAGGTTCTGCGGCAGGCGGGCGAGGTGGAGGTGGTAGGGCTGCTCACCACCTTCAACGAGGCGTTCGACCGCGTGGCCATGCATGCCGTGCGGCGAGGGCTAGTCGAGGCGCAGGCACGGGCCGCCGGTCTCCCGCTCATCGATGTGCCGCTGCCCTGGCCCTGTTCGAATGCGGCCTACGAGGAGGCGATGGGCCGGGCCCTGGCCGACGCCCGCACACAGCTCAAGATTACGCATGTCGCCTTCGGCGACCTCTTCCTCGAGGATGTCCGGCAATATCGTGAGAGCCGGATGCAGGGCACTGGGCTTACGCCGCTGTTTCCGCTGTGGGGCCGGCCAACGCGAATCCTTGCCCACGAGATGGTGAGCGCTGGCCTCAGGGCTCGGATCACGTGCGTCGATCCGAAGAGGCTCTCCCCCTCGTATGCAGGATGCCTGTTCGATGGCACCCTGTTAGGTGAATTGCCAGATCAGGTAGATCCCTGTGGCGAGCGGGGGGAGTTTCACACCTTCGCCTGCGCAGGGCCGATGTTCGCCCATTCCATCCCGGTGAGCCTCGGGGAGGTTGTTACCCGCGACGGTTTCGTCTTCGCTGACCTGCTGCCAGGAACCGACGGTGACGGGACGAGTGAACTGTAATCCACTCACAGAGTGCCTCGCCGAATGGCCCGCCCTGAGAACTTGACATTGACCTGCCCCTCGCAGTGCGCTACAAGGTAAGGCATGGAGCTGTGTCGGTATCTGTTCGGGCGATTTAAGGAAGCCGGGGTACGGCATGTGTTCGGCCTGCCGGGTGATTTCTTCCTGCCCTTCTTCCGAGCCCTGGAGGAGGAGCCGGGGATCGAGCCGGTGATCCTCACCCATGAGCCGGCCGTGGGGTACGCGGCGGACGCCTATGCGCGCGTCCAAGGCCTGGGCGTAGCTGCCGTGACCTACGGCGCAGGCGCTCTCAACATGGTGAACGCGATCGCCCAGGCCTATGCCGAGCGATCGCCGGTGCTCGTCCTTTCCGGCGCGCCCGAGATCGCCCATCGAGACCCCGATGCCCTCCTGCATCACCGGGTCAAGACCTTCGAGAGCCAACTCCGCGTCTACCGCGAAGTGACCGGCGCCGCCGCAGCTCTCGATGACCCGGCCCATGCCATCGTCGAGGTGGACCGGGTGATCGACAGCGTCCTTCGCACGAAGCGCCCCGGCTATATCGAGATCCCACGGGACATGATTCGGGCGGACGTACCCGTACCCGCCAGGCGCCCACCGGAAGCCCGGCCTCGAGATGAGCGCGCCGCCAGCGAGGCCCTGGCCGAGGTGCTGGCCCGTATCCGGGTGGCCGAGCTGCCGGCCATCTATGCAGGGGCTGAGATCCGCCGCTTTCGGCTCCACGACAAGCTCGTCGCGCTTGCCGAGAAGTATGAGCTGCCGGTGGCCACATCCCTGGACGGCAAGGCGGTCTTTCCGGAGCATCATCCCCTCTTCGTGGGCAACTACCTCGGTGAAATAGGGTCACCCAGGGCCCGCAAGGTGCTGGAGACGGCCGACTGCGTCCTGATGCTTGGCGCCCTCATGACCGACGTGAACACTGGCATGTATACGGCTCGATTCGATCGGCGCAAGGTCATCTCGGCCTTTCACGAGGGCGTGACCGTAAGCTATCACCGCTTTCCGGATGTCACTTTGGAGGATCTGATGGATGCGCTCCTCACCCAGCCCGAGCCGCCGAAGCGCACGGCGCCGATTCCACCGCCGCTCACGCCTCCGCCGGCGCCCGCCGGGACGCTGACGCCCGATGCGATCATCGCCGTGCTCAATCGGGTGGCGGCCGACCAACCGGTCCTCTATACGGCAGATGTGGGGGATGCGCTCTTCGCGAGCGTGGACCTGGCGACGGATATATTCCTGGGACCAGGCTACTACTCCAGCATGGGCTTCGCCGTGCCAGCAGCCGTTGGCGCGGGCTTGGCCGAACCGGGCCGGCGTCCCGTGGCCCTTGTGGGCGATGGCGCCTTCCTTATGACGGGCCTGGACCTGGTCACATGCGTGCGCCTGAACCTCCACGCCATTGTGATCCTCTTTAACAATCAGAGCCACGGCATGCTGGCTGCGATGGATGGGCCGGCCCGATCGTATGAGTTGCCGGCCCCCGACTATGTGCGGCTCGCGGAAAGCCTGGGGGCCCGCGCCTTCCGCGTCCGCACGGCCGAGGAGCTCGAGCGGACTCTGGCGGAGGCGCTGGAGGTTAAGGCCACAATCCTGATCGATGCGATCATTCCTCCAGGTGTCTACTCAACTCCGATGCAGCGCCTTGGCGCCGTCGTTCGCCGCCGGGTGAGCAAATAATCCCCGGAAGACCCAACGCGAAAGGTATGAACTCTTGTTCTGGGACAGTTTGGCCCAGGCATCCATGAGGAACCTGTCAAGGTAAAGGAGAACTCATGCTCGTGAAACGGTATATGCAGACCAAGGTGGTTATGGTCGGACCCGAGGAGCGGGCCAATGCCGCCCTGTACATGATGAAGAAGAAGGGCATTCGACATCTCCTCGTGACCGAAAAGGGCAAGCTACGAGGGATCGTCACCGATCGGGACTTTCGGCTCATGAGGCCCTCCCCTGCCACTAGCCTGTCTATCTACGAAGTTCACTACCTGCTGGATAAATTGACAGTGAAAGAGATCATGACCAAGAAGGTGATCGCCGTGACGCCGGAGACCACGATCGCCGGGGCGGCGCGCCTGCTCCTCAACCGAAGGATCGGGGCGCTACCGGTTTTGAAGGATGAGAAGGCAGTCGGCATTATCACCGAGACGGACATGATCCGGGCCCTGATCGATCTGGAGGAGGCCCAGGAAGCGTAATCAGCGCAAGACGGTTGAAGCGTCAGTCGGCTTGTAGGGTACCCTGCGTAGCGCTATATTGTGATGAGGGGTTTTAGTCACTTAGTGTGTGCTCTGCAAGAGGACTGCCATGCCGGCCGTGATGACGCTTACCGATAGCCTGACGCAACTCACCAAGGAGGGGGAGTTGTACGAAAAGCTCCCCGATCAGCGGGTGCGGTGTTATGCGTGCGGCCACCGCTGCCTGATCCCGGAGGGACGACAAGGGGTCTGTCGGGTCCGGTTCAACAAAGGAGGCGTCTTGCAGGTTCCCACCGGCTACGTCGGCGCCTTGCAGGTCGATCCGATCGAGAAGAAGCCGTTCTTCCATGCGCTCCCGGGGTCGCTCGCCCTGAGCTTCGGGATGCTCGGCTGCGACTATCACTGTCCCTATTGTCAGAATTGGGTCACGTCGCAGGCCCTGCGCGATCCCGAGGCTGTGAGCCCGCCAGAGCTAGTGGCGGCCGACGATCTGGTCGGCATAGCCGAACGTTACCGCGTGCCGATTGTCGCCAGCACCTACAACGAGCCCCTGATCACCAGCGAGTGGGCAGTGGAGATCTTCCGCGTGGCCAAAGCGCGGGGCCTGAAGACCGCCTACATCAGCAACGGCAATGGCACCCCCCAGGTGCTCGATTACCTGAAGCCGTGGGTGGACCTGTACAAGGTCGATCTGAAGGGGTTCAACGACGCCAACTACCGGAAGCTGGGCGGAGTGTTGGGAAACGTCCTGGAGACCATCAAGCTGCTCGTGGAAAAGCAGTTCTGGGTCGAGATCGTTACGCTCATTGTGCCGGGGTTCAACGATTCGGATGCGGAGTTGACCCAGATCGCCAAGTTCCTGGCCTCCGTCTCCGTCGATCTGCCCTGGCATGTCACGGCCTTTCACCAAGACTACAAGATGCGGGACCACGCCAACACGGCGGTCAGCACCCTGCTCCGGGCCGCTGACATTGGCAAGAAGGCCGGCCTCCGCTATGTCTATGCCGGCAACCTCCCAGGTCTGGTCGGCACCTACGAAAACACCTACTGCCCTGCTTGCGATACCCTGCTGATTGAGCGGTGGGGCTATACCATCCTCAAGAACACCCTCAGAGATGGCGCCTGCCCAACCTGCCAGACCGCGATCCCTGGCGTTTGGCACTAGCCCCAATACTGTTAGGCGCCTTGCTATGAGAGGGTATTTGTGGTACATTTACACGTATTGTAGGAGGTAAGACTAATGGGTAAGGTGCCGAATATCATTCCGATTACTGACCTGCGTCAGGACGCGGCGAGCGTGCTCAAGCGCGTAAGGGGCACGAAGGAGCCGGTCATCATCACTCAACGCGGTCGAGCCGCAGCGGTGATGATGAGCACAGACGCCTTCGAAAAGGCGGAGCATGACCGGGAGCTTCTTCGCCTGCTCGCACGCGGGGACAAGGAGATCGCCGCAGGGAAGGGGTATGACCTGGAGGCCGTGATGGTGGAGGCCGATCGGCTATTAGCAGAAGATTGATCGGTGAAAATCCTGTTCACCCCCTCCGCCCGGGCTCAGTTCCTTTCCGCTCTTGCCTATATCCGCCGCGACAAACCCGAGGCCGCATTACGGTTCCGCCGACGCGCGGAGACCGCCTTGAAAAGACTGGTCCAATTCCCAGAATCAGGCCGGGTCATTCCCGAGTTTCCTGAACTTCCTCAACGTGAAGTCGTGGTTGCGCCGTATCGCTTTTTCTATCGTGTTAAGGGAAAGGCGGTCTGGATTGTTGGCGTGTGGCATGGGGCGCAAATTCCGAATGTTCCTGAGGATGTAGAAGGCGCCTAACCTAGCGCTTCAGTTGACGGCGCTACGCGCTGCCGCTGAAGTTGCGGGTAGGACCCATGATCTCACCTCCTGGCCTGCCTATTACACCCTGCTGATCGAGCGGCGCGGCTTATACCATCCCCAAGAACGCTCTCGAAGGCGGCATCTCGCACTTACCCGCCGCAGGTCTCAATCCCGCCTGTTCATCGCAGCGCAACCTAAGGCCATTGCGGCCTACAATGCCTTTACACAGGACTTGGGCTGACGTACAATATTTCGCTGACCGGTCTGACCCCATCGCATCTGAACACGGAGGCGTGAGATTTTCAAAAAGTTCGCTTGGCTTCGACCGTACCTGTACCGGCACCGGCGGTTCCTGTTCATCGGCCTCGCTGCGCTGGTCATGACTGACCTGTGCGGGCTGGCCATCCCGTGGCTGACCAAGGATGCTCTAGACACCTTCCTAGCCGGTCCAGAGCCGGCCATCGCCTTCTGGAAGTATCCTGCCCTGATTGTGCTGGCCGCCGGTTTTCAAGTGATCTTCCGCTACTTCTGGCGGACTCACGTGTTCGGGTTCTCGCGGCACATCGAGTGGGATTTTAGGAATGCGATCTTTGCCCACCTGCAGCGCCTGCCGCTCAGTTACTTTACCCACACCAAGACCGGTGACCTGATGTCGCGGCTGACCAACGATATGGTCTCCCTCCGCGAGATGCTGGGGATGGGGGCCATGGCCACGATCGACGCCGTCTTGATGATGTCCGCCAGCCTGCTGTTGATGGTGGTTATCGACCCGTGGCTTACGCTGTGGAGCCTCCTGCCCCTACCCGGCATCACCGCCCTCATGCTCGTCGCCGGCAACCGCATCTTCAACCGATATCGGGATATCCAGCGGCATCTCAGCACCCTCAGCACATTTGTCCAGGAGAACCTGGCCGGCATCCGGGTTGTCCAGGCCTACGCGCAGGAGGAGAACCAACAGCGACATTTCGGCGGATTGAGTCAGGAGTATCGGGTCAAGAACCTCGATCTGGTCAGGCGCTGGGGGTATTTCTGGCCGGTAACGAGCTTTCTGGCCGGCTTGGCTGCCACGGTCGTCTTGTGGCTCGGCGGCCGCAAGGTTGCCATGCAAACGATGTCCCTCGGGGAACTGGCCGGCTTCTACGGGTACCTGGCCATGCTCACCTGGCCCATGATGGCGATCGGGTACGTGATCACGCTCTATCAGCGCGGTTCGGCCGCACTAGCTCGCCTCGTGGAGATCCTCGAGGCGCCGGTTGCGGCGGGATATCAGACGCCAGGGACCTGGCAGGTCTCGGAGTTACACGGCAAGATCGAGTTCCGCAATCTGTCTTTCCGCTATGCCCCCGATGCGCCGCTCGCCCTGCAAGAGATTACCCTCACGATCCCGGCCGGCACCTGGTGTGGGGTGGTGGGCGAGACCGGCGCCGGGAAGAGCACGCTGGTGAGCCTCCTGCCGCGCCTGCACGAGCCGCCACCCGGAACCATTTTCATCGACGGCATCGAACTCCAGCAGCTTCCCCTGGAGACCCTGAAGCAAGCCATCGGCTTCGTCTCCCAGGACATCTTTCTGTTCTCCGACACGATCCGGGAAAACATCCTCTTCGGCAACGGCAACGCCACATCGGAGGAGCTGGAGATGGCGGCCGATCTCGCCCAATTGACACCCAGCATCCAGGAGTTTACGCACCAGTTCGAGACGCTGCTGGGGGAGCGGGGGGTGAGGCTGTCCGGCGGCCAGAAACAACGAACGGCGCTGGCTCGGGCCATCATCAAGAATCCGCCCATCCTGATCCTGGACGATGTCTTCTCCAGCGTGGACACCGAGACCGAGGAGCGAATCCTCGATCAGTTGAAAGGGTTCATGCGGGGGCGGACCGCGATCCTGATCTCACACCGGATCTCGACGGTCATGGCGGCTGATCAGATTGTCTACCTGAAGGATGGTCGGATCGTGGAGCGGGGTAGTCACGAAGCGCTGCTGGCCTTGCGGGGCCACTATTACCGCCTCTATCGCCGACAGTTATTGACTCGAGAGATCGATGCCCTGAGCGACAATGGAGGGGCGCGGCTATGAAGGAAGAACAGGGTCATCAGGACGAGGAGCTGCTGGGCAAAGCCTACGATGGCCAACTGATACGGCGGCTGCTCAGGTACCTCGCGCCGTATCGGTTGTGGGTCGTGGTTTCCCTCCTGCTCCTGTTCCTGACCACAGGGATGCAACTGCTCGGGCCGTATATCACCAAGGTTGCTATCGATACCTACATCGCCGCCCACGACCTGCATGGCCTGAACCTCGCGGTCCTGGCCTTCCTGATCACCGTGGTCATCGGGTTCCTGTCCCAATACGCCCAGAGCTACACCATGCAGTCTACCGGCCAGCGAGCCATGCATGATCTCAGGGTGCAGCTCTTCACCCACCTGCAACGACAGGACCTCGCCTTCTTCGACAAGAATCCGGTTGGCCGGCTCATGACCAGGGTTATCAACGATGTGGAGACCCTGAACGAGCTGTTCGGATCGGGGGTAGTCGCGCTGCTGGGCGACCTGCTGACGCTGGTCGGGGTTGCGGTGGCCATGTTGGCGTTGGACTGGCGTCTGGCCGTGATCTCATTCGCTACCTTCCCGTTCATCCTGCCCGCGACGGCCGCCTATCGCAAACGGGCGCGCGAGAACTACCGCGACAGCCGACGGATCCTGGCTCGGATGAATGCGTACCTCCAGGAAAACATCTCCGGTATGGCCACCATTCAGGCCTTCGGTCAGGAGGCGCGTCACTTCCGCAGGTTCAAAGAGATCAACACCCAGCATCGGGACGTGCTGCTCAAGAGCATCCAGTACAATGCGGTCTTCTTCCCCTCAATCGAGCTCTTCAGCGCCATCACCGTCGGCATCGTGCTCTGGGCGGGTGGCGCCATGATCCTCGACGAACGGGTCCTCCCCGGCGTCATCATCGCCTTTGTCCAGTATGTGAACCGCCTCTTTACGCCGATCCGCGATCTGGCGGAGAAGTACAACATTCTGCAGGCGGCGATGGCATCGAGCGAACGGGTGTTCAAGCTGCTCGATGTGCAGGAATCGCTGGCGGGACCTGCCACGCCTGCCCACCCCCTTCGCCTGCGCGGTGAGATCGAGTTCAGGGATGTCTGGCTCTCCTATGCGGCCGGTGAGCCGGTCCTCAAGGGAATCTCCTTACGGGTGGCCCCCGGCGAAAAGGTCGCCTTAGTCGGCGCCACGGGCGCAGGGAAGACCTCGATCATCTCGGCCCTCTGCCGGTTCTATGATGTCCAGAGCGGCAGCGTTCGCATCGATGGCATCGACGTGCGGGAATGGGATAAGCGGACGCTACGTCGGCACCTGGGGTTGGTGCTGCAGGACGTCTTTCTATTTTCCGGAGATATCGCTCGTAATATCAGCCTCGGCGATCCCGCTATCTCAGATGCGCAGATGGTCGAAGCGGTGCGACGCGTTCATGCCCAAGGCTTTATCGATCGGCTGCCCGGCGGCTTCCGCGCCGTCGTGGAGGAGCGTGGCTCAACGCTCTCCCAGGGCGAACGCCAGCTTCTCTCTTTCGCCAGGGCTCTAGCCTTCGACAGACCGATCCTGATCATGGACGAGGCGACCAGTTCGGTGGACACGGCAACGGAGTTGCTGATACAGGATGCCCTGAGAGCGCTGCTGCTCGGGCGGACCGCCCTGATCATTGCCCATCGTCTCTCGACAATCCAGTTCGTCGATCGGATCATCGTCCTGCACAAGGGGCGTATCCGGGAGGAAGGGACCCATCAGGAACTGCTGGCCTACGGCGGGCTCTACAGCCGGCTCTATGAGTTGCAGTACCAGCCGTTGGCCTGACGCGATGCCGTTCCTTGAGATCTCATTGGTTAGACAGGCTCCCGTGCGCCGCGGCCGGCCCGGCGTGAAACGACAGCATTGTTCGACAGATCTCCGAAAACCGTCATTCCGAGATAAAAGAAAACAGACGAGGAGGAGTGCATGACAACAACATCGCAGAGTCAGGGGCTGCAGGGGTGGGCCTTGATCCTGGGGGCCTCCAGCGGCTTCGGTGGGGCCGCCGCCCTTGCCCTAGCTAAAGCAGGGATGCATATCTTCGGCGTACATCTGGACCGCAAGGCAACCATGCCGAATGTCGAGCGGATTGTCACCGAGATCAAACGAGCAGGACGGGAAGCGGTCTTTTTCAACATGAACGCCTCCGATTCAGAGAAGCGGCGCGAGGTTCTGGATCAGATGGAGAAGATCCTGGCCGATCGAGGGGAGCCCTCCTCGGTGAAGGTGATGCTGCACTCCCTAGCCTTCGGGACCCTGAAGCCGTTCGTCGCCCCTTCGCCCAAGGACGCCATCACCTCGGTCCAGATGGATATGACCCTGGGTGTGATGGCCCACAGCCTCATCTATTGGGTTCAGGAGCTGGTGACGCGAAAGTTGATGGTCCGCGGTGGACGGGTGTACGCGATGACCAGCTCTGGCGGGAGGCGGGTCTGGGCCGGCTATGGGGCCGTCTCGGCGGCCAAGGCGGCTCTGGAGTCGCACATCCGGCAGCTCGCGATGGAGCTGGCCCCCATAGGGATCACGGCGAACGCTATCCGCGCAGGGGTCACCGATACCCCAGCGCTCCGGAAGATCCCAGGAAGCCAGGAAATAGTAGACACTGCGATGCGGCTCAATCCCTCCGGCCGCCTCACCACGCCCGAAGACATTGCCGAAATTCTCGTCACCTTGAGCCGCCCCGAGACCTACTGGATGACAGGTAACGTGATCGGGGTGGATGGGGGCGAGGATGTCGTAGCGTTCTTTATCTCCCCTTTCACGGCGGCAGGCACGGAAAGACCGACGCCCGCTTGATGAGGGATACATGGGCCACGATCTGCGCAAAAGAGGAGGTCGACCACGCGGCACGGCAGGTCAGGCGCTGCGAGAGCGGCTCAAGCATGAGGTCAACTGCAAAAGTCGGGTTAAACCTATGTGCGGTGCGCGGTGATGTCAACAGTGTTAGAACGGCGCGAGACACAGTTCCGTTTGATCAGCCACGGCGCAGTTGACGTATAGTCTTGCCAATTGGCGGGATTGGTCGCGATAAAGAAGGTGCGGAGCAGCCTCGTCGCCAAATCGCTGCTGGTCGGCACGGTGATACCGTTCACTAGCGTAATCTGTTCGCCAAGATCCAGCCCCGGCGTGTGGAGCACGACTGTGTCGGAGCCCTTGCGCGGCGGCGTATCGAATGGCATGTTGGTCGCGCCGGTCGGGAATATCAGGCTGGTGCGCGTATGCACCGTATTGGATTTGCCGGTGAACCGCACTTCAGTTCCTGGCGTTGCCACGGCCAGCGACTGCGCGCCGGCGATCGGCCCCACCGTACTCTTGAACCACGGTCCCGCTTCATCCGTGATCTCAAATTCCACGCGATTACTATCCGCCATCACAGAGCTGACACCTGTGCTAGCCACCAGTGCAAGGCAAACCATCATCCTGCATACTCCTTGGAGTACTCCCATTCCTGAACCTCCCTTTGAAAGAAATAGAGCCCCTCTCCCAGTGTCACGGTAGTGGGGGGCCCGGGTGAGGGCCACCGCGCCAAAGGGACGTGCCCATAGCCCGCCCATGGGGGGGAACCGGACCAGAAGCGACAGGGGGAGGTCAAGGGAAAATTGGAGAAGTGAGGGCGTGCTGAGGCGATCCGAGGGGTGGTCGGAGCAGACGGAGGGTAGCCTAGTGCGTCGGATGGGTGGCAGACCAGGGGATCACGCGGGGTCGGGCCAGGGAGCGGGCGACGTTCTTCCAACCGACCATATCGGCAGGAATCCCCTGGCTGACGTGGACGACGACGGGCTTGCCGTGTCTTGCTTGTGAGTGCTTCTCCACGGCAATATCCAGTTCTTGGCGCCCGCTCGAAGGCGACTTCAAACAATGGCGGCGACTTTTTCTATGTGTCTTGCTTTGAAAGCCCCCCACCCCTCCCCTCCCCCACGCCGGGGAGGTTGGGGAGGGGGTGCGGCGTCAGGACTTTCATGCCCATAGGCGAGCTGAAGGCTCATGAGGTATTGCGAGGATTAAATCATTGATTAGCGTGCTTCGTCGAGCCGGTACGTGGCGTGACAGGCCACGCAGTTGCCGGTCAGCTTCGCGAGCCCACGGAGGGTGTCATCCCGGCTACCACCGGCTTTAATCTGGTCGGCAAGTGTATCGAACCCCCTATGGGTTTGCATTCCTAGCTCCAGGAACTGTTGGGGAAGCAGTTTCCTGATCTGTGGATCGACGTCGGCTGCTTCCATCATACCTGACGCGCGGGCCGCCTTCTCCGCCGCAGGGAGATCATCGGACGCTAAGCCTCGGATGATCCCGCTTACAGACTCGAGCATTATGCGCATTTCGGCTAGGATGTGACCTCGCTGGGTTGGGGCGAAAACCAGCCGTTGCCGCGTGTCGGTTGAGGATTCGTGGGGTGGGGCGGCAGCGGAGCTACCGAAGAACCCGATGGCGATCATTCCCACCACGCCCACACAGATTCCGATCAATGTTACCCTCATGCTTATTCTAACCTCCTTTCTACCCCTCCTACCCCGCGTGGCCCCGCACACCCTTGGTTGCCAGGTAGATCCGCTCCATATAACCGATGAAGTCCAGTTCAGCGCTCACGATAGCCCTCTGCCCTCAGGGCGTTTCCCGGACCGTGAGCAGCCGGAGGACGTTGTCCAGTTGCTTCCTGATAGCAATTATATTGGGTCTGGCGCAAATTCGTCGCCAGACACAGGACAGCTCCCCACCCGAGTAACCCTGAGATCGCAAAGGCAGTTTGGGCAAGCACGACGCCAGCGGGAAGCTCGTCAAATAACCAAGATGGCAGAAGTAAGGGCACCACGCGACAAACCGCCGCCGTACTGCCCAACCAAAAGGTGGCGTCAACTAATGAGGTACTGGCCACACGTTTCTTCCTTAGGAAGCCAGGCAGCATCCGGACGGACGCGCCGAAAATGAGGTGGGTGATGAAGCCGAGTAGATACATATGACGGATCGCGTCCGTACCGATCGAGATCGAATAGCCTAACAAGATCGCAGCACCGCAAAGGAGTTCGACGAATGCGGCAAGGACGAGCCACGTGTAGGCGGCGTAGACCAAGCGTTCGAACCGGCCAAACTCTCCATAATCCGGCAAACCCGGTCGCGTGGGCGGGCGGTCCGGCCCAGACCCAAGAAAGCGGGCATGGCGACCTATGGGCCGGCGGCGGGTGAGCAGATCCAGTTGCCACACGAACCAGAGGATGACGCCCCCCCTCAGAAGCATTCCCAGGGCGACAACCAACCTGGTGACTTCTGGCGCAAACCCCGCTAGGGGAGGTGCAGTGGGGACTACTTGCAAAAATACGGACAGCAGATACGCGTATGCGGTCCCGTAGACTGGCCAATCCGGAGCCGCCAAGGCTAGATATAGCGGAAAGAGGCGAACCGAAAGAGCGAAGGCCACAGGCAGGAGTACGAGACCAATGAAGGTCGCAATGGCAAACTCATTCCAGGCAGTGTCCACGTTGGTAGCGCTGTCCAGGGCCATATGAAGCAGTAAGAATAGATTGAGACAAGCATAGAGGAGCCAGCCTACCGCCATCACGCCAAAATATGGCTTGACCGCACTTAACCCCGGAAGCCTTCTGGCCTTATCACTCCCGCGCATGGTCCCAATCAGGAGTGACACGTACAGGACAATCGCGCCTCCTTCCAGTACCCCAGAGGCAACCACCAGCCAACTGAGGGGAGCGAAGATCGGGCTACCCGCAAGGGAGGCTAGAACCGTTCCTCCGACTGCCCGGAAGAGAAGCCCTGGAGCCATCAACCAGAGAATCCAGTTACTCCGTTCGGGGTGAGGCAGGGGGAAGCTGGCTAGCCGGGGAATGAAATGAAGACTGACGCCCATGATAAATAGCCCTACCCAGCCAACGAGTTGCAGATGCCCGTGTGTCTGGATAAGGGAGTAGAAGCCCTGCCCTACGGGAAAGCCGTAGCCAATGACCACAGCCAGGTAGGCGCCGAACGCAAATCCCGCGACAATCGCCGTTGTCAACGATGTCCAGATAAAGCCGGAATGAAATTCGGCGTATTGCATCAGCCCGAGTTTCACCTTTCAGAAACTAGTGCCTGTACTTCAGCCAGGTTCCCACCCCATTCATCGATCCGATCTACGATGGTCGTACCCGCTCGATGGTGGCCAGGATGAGGGTCACCGCGCCAAATGTGACGTGCTCCTATAGCCTGTACTCATGGTGGGGGACCGTACCAGAAGCGGTGGGAGAGGTCAAGGGGAACGTGGAGACGTGCAGGCGTGCTGAGGTGGTCAGAGGGGTGGTCGGCGCAGGCGGCAATCATACCCTGCATGGCGCGACCACCCCAATCACCATGATCCCTACAGTTTCTGCGCCTCGCTGGTCAGGTAGCTTGCCACACCCTCGGCGGTAGGCCGCATCCCCTTGGCCCCATTGGTCCACCCGGCCGGGCAGACCTCTCCATGAGCCTCGGTGAACTGGAGCGCATCCACCATGCGAAGCATCTCATCCACATTGCGCCCGAGCGGCAGGTTGTTGACAACCTGGTGCTGGACGATGCCGTGTTTGTCGATCAGGAAGGAGCCGCGTAGCGTCACCCCGCCAGGCAGCAGTACGTCGTATTCGCTGGCGATTTCCTTTGTAAGATCGGCTACCAGCGGATAGCCTACCGGACCGATGCCGCCCTTGTTGACAGCGGTGCCGCGCCATGCGCAATGGGTGAAGTGCGAATCCACAGAGCAACCGATCACCTGCACGTCGCGCTTGTTGAACTCGCCCACGCGATGATCAAAGGCGATAATCTCTGAAGGGCAGACGAAGGTGAAATCGAGGGGGTAGAAGAAGAGTACAACATACTTGTCGTCCCTGTAGTCGGACAACCTAAAGTTCTCGTTAAAGCTGCCATCCGGCATGACGGCGGTTGCAGTAAAATCTGGTGCGCGCTTGCCTACGAGTACGCTCATAGCTCCTCCATGTTTGTGTGGGTTAATCCCAATCGTTGCAGATAGAAAAGCATCGTGTTGTCCGTGAACCTTTGCGAGCGTAGGGTTCGCACGCCACGCACGCACACACAGGAGGGACAACACGATGCCGGGTCAGGGGACCCCGTTGGACGGCTCCCAGGCAATCGGCAGCACCTGCACGGACAACCCCGTGACGGCCTGTGGCGGATTGGCGCGCGTCGTCGCCTTCGCCGAGCGGATCGGCCTGGCGGCGAAGCTCGCGGAGGCCCTCGTCCGCACCTCGCCGCATGCCACCCCGCCCCACCACGTGGTCCTCGTGGTCCTGCAGGCCGATGTCCCGGTCCGCCAGCGCGTCGGCCTTCGCCGGTTCCTGCA
>Ga0209515_10000384_pt1 | contig 82140 bp, 77 predicted proteins | sample Subgroupgradi54m_FD_187454 | JGI IMG/M metagenome (GOLD analysis project Ga0209515, IMG submission 187454) | Subsurface groundwater microbial communities from S. Glens Falls, New York, USA - GMW60B uncontaminated upgradient, 5.4 m (SPAdes)... ...
GTGCAATGGTCGGCTCGATGCGGTCGCTGCGCCCCCGCGGCACGTAGTAGGTGACCGGGATGTGGCGCCAGGTCTCCCTGACCTCTTCCAACTCGCCGGCCACAAGCGAAATCAAGTAGGTGGAATGGGGTTGCGACTGCCGCCAGTGCCAGGTCTTCGTGCCGTTGGCGGAATCCGTGACGCTGAGCAGCCGGCCGTTCGATACGGTCAGCCAGTCTTGCGGCACCGTGATGATCATCTCCGTCGAGGTGCGGTCGTTCGGGTAGTCATAGATGGGGATGTAGTAGCGCGTGTCTTCGGCCTGGCCCTGCGTCCAAACTTCTTTCGGCCGCTGCGGGTAGTGTGCGTCGGGCAAGACAAAATAGAGGCCTTTCTTCGGCCGGCCCTCGTAGCGGATATGGACCTCGAAGGTTTCACCGAGCTTCGCGGGATGGTCCAGTGCGACGAGCAATTGCGTCGCGGTAGTCTCGAATTTTGCGGATCGCCCGCCGACAGCGACGCTTGATATGCTCAGCTCCACGGAGTCAAACGCCAGCCGTGTCAAGCCGTCGCGCAGCGCGGCGAGGGTGTGCGTGACCTCGCCCAGCACCTTGCGCTGCGCGAGGTCGAAGCGCATGGCCAGGCGCACGTTTTGCAGATGGTAGTCGCGGCTGCGGGCGTAGGGCTCGTCGGCGCGCAGCGCGACGCCCGGGGAGAGCAGCGCCAGCGTCAGCAGCAGCGCCGCAGACCGCGCAGCGGGGCGCCAGGTGCCTCCGCGCTGAATCGGAACTGCTGCTCCCTGCCTAGCGCGCCGCGAAATGTTCTTCATTCGGCACTCCTCCCGGAGTGATTCTCCTGCGTCAAGCAAATTGGTGATTATACATGCCGCGGGAGAGTTTCACCCGGCAGCCCTTGCCAGCAAGCCGATCGCGTTTCGATGAGGATCTCTATCGGCGCGTCGATGAGAGTTAGGAGCTGCTCCTCGGCTTTGAAGACCAGTTTCTCCTCCTGCTGCGAATACGCTGAGCGGTTAACAAGGAAGGGAATCGGCAAAACGATTGGACAGGGACTCTGGCCTCGGCGCAGCGCTACAGCAGGCTGCACACCCACCCGCCGTCCACGGCGATGGACGCGCCGTTGATGTAGCTGGCGCGCTCCGACACCAGAAACGCCACCAGCGCGGCGAACTCTTCCGGTTTTGCCAGCCGCCCGAGCGGCACCTGCGAGCTCCAGCCCTCAAGAATGGTTTCTCGGGAGACGCTTGCGCCGCGGGCCAGCGTTTCCGCGAGCTCGTCGAGGCGCTCGGTGAGCGTATAGCCCGGGCAGACGTTGTTGACGGTGATCCCGTCGGCACCGAACTCGTTTGCCAGGGTGCGCGCCAGGCCGGTCACCGCCGCGCGAATGGAGTTTGAGAGCAGCAAGCCATCAATCGGCTGCTTTACGGAGACGGAAGTGATGGTCGCCAGGCGTCCCCACTTGTTCTTGCGCATGCGCGGCAAGACTTCGCGGGCGAAATAGACGGCGCTCAGCAGCGTAAGCTTCACCGCCGCGTCCCATTCCTCGAGCGAGATGTCCAGAAAGGCTTTCGCCGGCGGCCCGCCGGCGTTTGTCACGCAAATATCCACACGGCCGAAGCGCTGTTCGACCGCGGCGACGAATTTTTGCACCTGGGGGGCTTCGGTGACGTCCAGCGCCTGCCAGAAAACTTCGCGCCCGCTGGCCTGGCGGATGCTGCCGGCGGCCTCTTCGAGATGAGCGGCGCTGCGCGCGCAGATGGCCACCTCGGCGCCTTCCCGGGCGAGCTCCGCCGCAACGGCGCGGCCCAGGCCTTTGCTCGCCGCCGCCACGATGGCCACCCGCCCCTTCAGTCCCAGGTCCATGCCTGCCCTCTCACCCCCGACCTCTAGCCTCTCAGATAGGCATCGTCTTTGCGGATCCAGTCCTCGCGTCGCGGCGAGAAGACGTCCAGGTCCACGGTCTCCTCGAGCGCCAGTGCGGCGTGCGGCTTATTCGAGGGGATGAACAAAACTTCGCCTGCCCGCACCACAACTTCGCGGTCGTCGAAGATAAATTTCAGCGCCCCGGCGAGGATGAGAGTGAATTGCTCGCTTGTGTGCGCGTGTCGCGGCACGTAGGCGCCGCGGGCAAGCAAGATGCGCGCCACGGTCGTGTGCTCGCCGTTCAGCATCTGGCGCGAGATCGTTTCGCTCAGCTTCTCCTTTTCCATCTTGTCCCACGACGTGTGTTGCATAGAGCCTCCCCCATGCCTTGCCCCACCGCAGCGGGCGGGCCGCTCGAGGACGAATCGTCCATCGAAAAGGCCCAATCGTCAATGGCTGCGAATCCGTTTGCCCTGCCGCTCCGGCTCGCATAAGATTTCCCCCGACGATAGGGGGTAGCCGGATGGCGCTCACACCCAACTTGGCCGGGAAGTGGCGAGCGGTTTATCTGCTCGCCGGCATGGCCCTGGCGCTCTGGGGCCTGTTTGGTGCGCAAGGCAGCTGGGCGAGGATAGCCTTGCTGGTGATCGGGGGCGTGGTGATTGTCGAAGGCCTGATCGGCTTTTGACCGGGCTGCTGGCTGCTCCGTCGGGGCAGCAAAACAACTTGAGATGAAGCCGCTCGACTGGTTGGCCGCGGCGGTGCTGTTTCTTTACCTACCCGTCCCCGTTTTCTGGCTGATCGTGCATCCCCTGGTGGGATTCTGGCGGCGCCACCAGAAGGCCGGATATGTGGTTGCCGTCCTGTCGGCCTGGGGAGCGGCGATGGCATTCCTGTTGGCATTCCACCGTGAGCTTTTCGCCAGCGAACGCGCGCCGTATTGGGCTATCGCGGTGGGGCTTGCGCTCATTGCCGCCGACGGCTACTTTTTCTACCGCGTGGGGCGCGAGTTGGGCGGAGCACGCTTGGTGGGCAAGGCCGAGCTCACCGGCATCGGGGAACTGGCCACGCAAGGCCTGTACGCCCGCGTCCGCCATCCGCGATACGCCAGCATGATGTTGGCGGTCCTGGGCGCCTGCTTGATGGCCGCCACGCCGCGGTTATGGTCGGCGGCGGCGATTTGGTGGCTGTTGGTGCTCGTGTCCATCGGCCTTGAGGAACGCGAGCTCCGCCTCCGGTACGGAGCTGCCTACATCGCCTACAGCAAGCGCGTACCGCGATTTCTGCCCTTTCGCTTTCGGCCTCGCGAAGACTGATCGGCCTCAGGAAGGGCCCCGCCTGAGGCTTGGACTTTGCCAGAGCGTTTTCCTGTTGGTATCCTCTCCCCCGGACACGCTGTCCTTCTCCATCTATCAAGTCCCCGCGCGGGTGGGTGGCAAGCAGGAGGCAACCATGCGGCGCTGCCTGGTCTTTATCGTCGGAATCTTCGCGACCCTCGTCGCGCTGGCGGCGCCGGCGCCGGCGCAGATCGGCAAGCGGATCACGCTGCTGGCCAATTCTCCCGAAGATAAGGCAGTGCAGGAGATCAACGCCGTCAGTGACCCGGCCCAGAAGCTCGCACTCATGGACAAATTTCTGGCACAGTACGGCACGGGCGACATGGCTGTCGTGGCCTATGAGCTTTATATCTCTTACTACCAGTCCGGGAAAAACCCCGACAAAGTGCTCGAGTACAGCGAGAAGCTGCTGGGCGTGGACCCCGACAATTTCGCGGCTGGTGTGAGCCTGGTTCGCGCCGCGCAGGAAAAAGGCGATACCCAGAAGCTGTTCACCGCGGGCGAGCGCGTCGCCGCCATCCTGGCTCGCTACAAAGGCAGCGCGCCGCCCGAAGGCGCGCAGGACGCGGCGAGCTGGGAGCAGAAGAAGGCCCGCGAGCTGGCCGAGGCGCAGGACAACATCCAGTACGTGCAGTATACCTTGTACGCCGCGGGCTACCAGACCCGCGACCCCGCTGCCAGAGCGGTGCTGCTCGAACGCTTTGCCACGGCCTTTCCCGACTCGCCCTACATCGGCAACGCGCAAGCCCTGGTGGCGGCGGCTTACCAACAGGCGCAGAACTATCCGAAAATGCTCGAATTCGCCCAGAAGATTCTGGCCGGCGACGCTAATAACCTCAGCATGCTGCTGCTTCTCTCGGACTACTTCAGCGAGCGCGGCGAGCAGTTGGCGAAGGCCGAGGAGTACAGCAAGAAGGCCCTCGGACTGCTTGAGGCTGCGGTGAAACCCGCAGGCGTTGCCGACGACCAATGGCAGAGACAGGTCGGGCTGCAAAAAGGCCTGGCATGGTCGGCGCTGGGTCAGGTGTACATCCATCACAAGCGCGACGCGCAGGCGCTGGAGGCCTTGCGCGCCGCCGCGCCGCTGTTGAAGTCCGACGCGGTCACCTATGCGCGCAACCAGTACCGCATGGGATTTGCCCTGCTGAACCTCAAGCGGGTCGCCGAGGCGCGCGCGGCGCTGGCCGAGGCTGCCGCCATCGACAGCCCCTACCGCGCCCTCGCTCAGGAGAAACTGAAGAGCCTGCCTGCGGCCGCGCCTGCCAAGAAGCGATCGTAGGATGTGAAGGAAGCAGCGAAGCCAGAGGCAGGATGGGCAACGGGGCAGCGGGCGGCCATGCGCCGCAAAGGATTGACCTGCGGAGGCTGGCCTCCGCCTGGTTCTGCACGATGCCTTCCCACCCCTCGGCTGAGGCCGCCGGTCAAACTCGTTTGCGGCCACACAGTGTTAATAACTTGCGCAAACGGGCCGGACGCCGTCAGGAATCCACTCCCTCCTAAACATATAATTTATTGGGTCTTCTTGGACTGTTATGGCTTCTCTCCCTCTCAGAGCTACACGTCCGGGCCGCTAATATGTGGCGCTCTAGGCTCCTGCGGAAATTCATCTTCGTTTGCGCCATCTGCGGAACCATTCTGGTCCTGGGGGGACTCGTTCTCCAGCAACAGTTGGCCAAGCCGCAAACGGATGTCCGTCACCTGCGGCTACTGCTGTGGTTCTTCATCGGCTTGGCGACGCTGTTGGTCCTGTTGACCGGCTTCCTGCATGCGCGAATCGTTTCCCCGAGGATTCGACGCGTCCTGTCGGGCATGGAGGAAATCCGGCTGGGAAAGTATCCGCGGTTGCTTGCCGAGGGCGAGGACGAAGTCGCCAAATTGATCCGTGGTTTCAATGAAACCGTTGAGGAGCTCCGCAGTCGAGACGAAAAACTCAAAAGCTGGGCGGGCCGGAGGGAAACCGAACTGTTCCGCCTTTCGCAGTCCTTGGAACAGGAACGGGAGAGATTTGGAACGGTTCTAGACTCCATCGGAGACGGGGTCGTTGTTCTGGATGGCGAAAACAAAGTGCTGATGGCCAACCGCCGCGTCAGCGAGATCTTTGGTGTGGCCGCCGAAAGCCTGGCCGGGGCCGAGCTCGGGACGCTGGTCGAGCAGGTGAGTCATCGTTTGATTGATCGCGCGATGGTGGAAGAAAAAGTCCGCGACCTGTACAAGAGCCCCGGAGACGTCCACGAAATCACCCTCCAGCTTGACGACCCGGCCGGTCAGGCCATCCGCCTTTACTGTGCCCCTGTGCGCGGCGCCGATGGAAGTGTCCTGAGTCGCATCGCCACGTCGATTGACCTGGGCAAAGAGCGCGAGTTTGACCGCCTCAAGGCTGAGCTCATTACCACACTCTCTCACGAGCTGCGGACTCCTCTCACCTCGCTCAAGGGCTCTCTGGGGCTGATTCAGAGCGGCGCAGTGGGCGTAACTCCACCGGAGATACGCGAGCTGCTGGATGTCGCGGTGACCAATACGGACCAGCTCGTTCATCTCACCGGTGAAATTTTGGACCACTTTCCGTTCGAGGACGGCCAGCGTGGCCTGCGAAGGGTACCCGTATCGCTGTCCGGAAGCTGCACGCAGGTGAAACGCGTGGTGGCCAGTCAAGCCGAGCGTCGTAAGGTGGAGATCGAGATGGCGCTCCCCGAGGACCTGCCGAGCGTTCATGGGGACCCCAAGCGGGTAGAGCAGGTCCTGCTGAATCTGTTATCCAGCGCCATCAAACGCTCCGCACCCGGCCAGAGAGTGATCTTGTCTGCGCGGGCCGAGGACCGGAAGGTCATCGTTTCGGTTCAGGATTTCGGCCGCGTGATGAGCAAGGAGCTTCTCGAGCGGGTATCCGGAAGGTCCGAGCCCAGCCAAAGCACAAATCCTCTGGCCATCCAGGATACCCGTCTCCGCCTGGACATCTGTCGTCGCATCGTGGATTCGCACGGCGGCCAGCTCTGGGCGGAAAGCGGCGCCGAGCGCGGCAGCCTGATCTATTTCTCTCTGCCGGTTCTGGGCTCTGGGGAGACCGCGCAGGAGTCAAGCGGGGCGGCCCAGGAGGGGCCATCCGCAACCGCGAGGCTGATCTTGGTGGTCGATGGGGACGAGGCTGCAGCGCGAGTTGTGTCTTACGTCTTCAAGCGCCAGGGGTATCGCGTGATCTCCAGTCACAGCGGTCGCGAGGCCATCCGGCTGGCGCGGGAGCATCGCCCGGACATGCTCACCTTGGACATGGCTACACCGGACATGGACGGCTATGCCGTCCTCAAGTCGCTGCGCGGGGGCGAAGAGACCCGGCACATACCCATTGTTTGTATTTCGACGCAGAGCGATCCCAGCCGGGCCATGTCCAACGGAGCGGACTTCTACCTGGTGAAACCTTTAGACATGGAAAGATTGCGCGCCGTTGCCGAGCGGGCACTGGCAACGGCGTAAGGAAAGTGGAATGGCCATCGCCAAGATTCTCGTGGTCGAAGACGAACGGGACATTCAGAAAGTGATCCGCATGAGCCTGCAATTTGGGGGCGTGCGGGAAGTGGTGTTGGCGGATAACGGTGAGGAATGCCTGGCCCTGGTGCGCTCGGTAAAGCCCGACGTCATTCTGCTCGACGTCAACATGCCCAAGCTGGATGGCTACGAGACCTGCCGCCGCCTGAAAGAGAATCCCGAGACGCGACCCATTCCGGTGATTTTCTTGAGTGCCAAAACCCAAAAGCGGGAACAGGAAAGGGGCCTGGAGGCAGGGGCCGCCGGTTACCTGACCAAGCCGTTTGATCCCATCACGTTGCACGACGATATCGTCGCCTTGCTGAACAGGCAGGAAGAGTCTTGAAGAGCTGATGAAAGCCGCTTTCTTCAACGCGGTCCTCGATTCGCTGTCCTCCGGCGTTCTGGCCGTGGATTTGGAGAACCGCGTCCTGTTCTTCAATCGCGCGCTCTCCCGCCGCCTGGGGATAGACCGCGAGCAGTGGCTGGGAAAACCAGCCGAGGAGTTTGCCAGCGTGGTTCAATCGCGCCTGGCGTCGCCCGAAAACTTTCGCGCGCAACTGGATTGGCTTTCGAATGCCAAGGCCAGGCATTCTCGCGAAGTGGAGTGGAGGGGCGGCAAAGAGCCCCTCTACCTTCGCGAAGATAGCGGGCCGTTGTGTGACGCTTCCGGCCAGGTGGTGGGCAGACTCTTTGTCTATCACGATATCAGCTGGGAGAAAGCGATCGATCGGATGAAATCGGAGTTTATCTCCGTAGCCTCGCATGAACTTCGCACGCCGATGACCTCGATCAAGGGTTCGGTGGATCTGATCCTAAGCGGCTTCGCCGGCGAAGTCAGCTCGGAGACCCAGGAGCTATTGGAGATTGCGCGATTGGCCTGCGATCGCTTGATCCGCTTGATCAACGATATTCTCGACCTCTCGAAGATCGAGGCCGGTCAGGTGAAGCTGCATTTGGTGCGCATGGACTTGACCGGGCCCGTGGAAACTTGCCTGCGCAGCTTGAAGTCGCTCGCGGAGCAGGGCGGAGTCACCTTGAACCTCGAGCGCTCCCCGGACCTCCCCTTCGTCGAGGTGGACAAAGACCGCATCGAGCAAGTCCTGACCAATTTGGTCTTCAATGCCATCAAATTTTCTCCGCCAAACGGTGAGGTCCGCGTGGACCTCTCCTCCGTAAACGGTTGGATTCAGTGCAGCGTCACCGACCAGGGTTGCGGTATCAAGGCGGAGGATCTCGACAGGGTTTTTGGCCGGTTTCAACAGCTTGGAAATGCACGCGGCAAGGGGGGCACCGGCCTGGGCCTGGCCATCACCCAAGCTCTGATCCACGAACACAAGGGAAAAATCTGGGTGGAGAGCCGCGTGAATGAAGGATCGCGCTTTGTGTTTCGTCTCCCGGTGGCCGGCACTTCTGCCCCAGGATGAGCGCACGCCGCTCGAGTGCAGGGCGTTTCGTCAGCGGCGGGAGATGGCCAGTAAGTCCGAGAGCTGCTCGAATCGCCCGTCCCTGATCTGCAAGCCGCAGGATAGACTGCGTCCATGAAGCACATCGAGCAACAGGATCATCGTCTGCGTGCCGGACAGAGATGTTGCGCGATTCGCTTTGGCGAACTGGCGACAGTGCGCCGATACCTGTTCGGTATCGCTGAGCCGCTGAAACGGAAGCAGGAAAAGGAAGTAGCCCTTCCCGAAATAGCGCCGGCAATGCGCCATAGCTAGTTCCGCATAGTTGGTGAACTTCTTCGCCGCCGCCAGGTTAGCCGATCCGAAGCTTCGCAGGGCCACGCAGTAGGATGCGGACCAATAGCGCGCTTCCAGCGCCCAATCAAATCCCTCGAGTTTTTTATCCTGCCAGCGGAAACTGCGGCGGCTGGACAGGAGTTTGGTGCGGATGTGGTTCGAGAACTCGCCAACCACACTGGAATTCACTTCTGCGCCGGGACGAACACTGGCGGCCGGGCGAGCTTCTTTGGCCGCTTCCACGGTGTCCCGACTTTCTAGTGAGGTCAGGGCCTCAAGGGTGCGCAATTTCTCATCGTACTCTCGTCTTTGCCTGGCGTCCGAAAGGACTGCGTAGGCCTCATTCAATTTGGCCATGCGCTCGGCGGCAGCGAGCTGCTCGGCCTCGGCCACGCTCGTCTTGTGGTCGGGGTGGTTCTCGCGAGCCAGGCGGCGGTAGGCTATTTTGATGGATTCGGGCGAGGCGCCGGGGTCCAGTTCGAGAATGGCATAGTAGTCGTGCAAGTCAGAGGCCGTAAGTTCGTCGCAGCAACCGCGTCACTCGGGCGTTCAAGTCCGAGACGGAAAAGGGCTTGCTGACGTATTCATCGGTCCCCACCAGATAGGCATTGGTTCGGTTCTTCTCGTCTGCATTGGCCGTCAGCATCATGATGGGTATGAAAGCGGTACGAATATCTTCGCGCAAGCGGCGACAAACCGTGAATCCATCCACCTTTGGCATCATGACGTCAAGAATCACCAAGTCAACTTGCTGTTGCTCGATCAGGTCCAAGGCCTCGCCACCGTCGCCCGCGGTGATGACATCAGCCTCCAGATCAAGCCGAGCGAGCGCCTTGATAATGATCTTCCTGATGCTCGCATCGTCGTCCACCACCAGGATTTTCGGGCGTTTCGGAGTCGGCAAAGTCGCAGGCTTTCTTAGCCTCAGTTGATCCTTTCCGTCGGGTTGCGCCGGAGCGCCCACAGGCTCAATCACTAATTTCGGTGCTTCGATAGGCTCGATCAGCAGTTTCGGTGCCTCTACAGCCTCAATCAGCATTTTCGGTGCTTCCACAGACTCAGATTCCCAAACCGCGGCCTTGCTGCAGTAGGGGCAAAGCTTCCATTCCGGCTTTAATTCCTGGCCACAGGAATCGCAGACGTGGCGCAATGCAAACAAACAATAGGGGCATGTCCTAAAATCCATATGGATGAAGGAATTGCACTTCGGGCAGTGAATAATTTCGTCGGGCTGCACTTCGATGACGCGCACCAATTCGTCCAGGCCGAATATCCCCTCCCGCACTCTGGCCAGCGCCTCCTCGAGCAGAAAGCGAGTTCCGGCTGCCGCCGCCGCTTTGCGCAAATCTGCCTCGGTTGCTTTGCGCCGTACTAGTTCTTTGAGGGTGCTCGTCATGCGCAGCGTTTCAAAGATGCCGATCCTCCCCGCGTAGCCCGTTTTTCCACAAGCAGAGCAGCCGCGCCCCCTGTAGAAAACAATATCCGAATCCTTGAGGCGCAACTTTTCCAATAGTTCCTTGGCGGGAGTGTACGGCTCCTTGCATTGCAGGCAAATCCGGCGTGCCAGCCGCTGGGCAACCACCAGATTCAGCGACGCGGTAATCAGAAATGGATCCACCCCTAGGTCCAGGAGTCGGGTGATCGCCGCCAGCGCACTGTTCGTGTGCAAGGTACTCAGCACAAGGTGGCCCGTGATCGCTGCCTGAAAGGCGATTTCGGCAGTCTCCAGGTCGCGAACTTCGCCCACCAAGATGACGTCCGGGTCCTGCCGCAGAATGGAGCGCAAGCAGCTTGCGAAGGTCAAGCTGGCCCGCGTATTCACCTGGACCTGATTGATCCCAGGCAGCTGGTATTCAATCGGGTCTTCCACGGTGACGATGTTTAACTCCGGCGATTTCCGTTTCATAATCATCGAGTAAAGAGAAGTGCTTTTCCCCGAACCGGTGGGACCCGTGACCAGGATCATTCCCTGCGGTTGACTCAGAGCGTGGTCCACGGCGGACAATTGCGAACCGGACAGTCCCATGGAGGTCAGAGAAGGGATGGTCTCTGAGCCCAGAATTCTCAGCACCACCTTCTCGCCAAAGTGCGTGGGAAGCGTGGAGACCCGCACGTCAAGAGAACTGTTCTGGCACTGGACTTTGATGCGTCCATCCTGTGGTAGGCGGCGCTCAGCGATGTCGAGCTCGGCCAAGATCTTCAGCCGCGAAACCAACGGATGATGGAGCCACTTCGGCACCTCGGTGTATTCGCGCAGGACACCGTCCACGCGCATGCGCACTTGCAGGGAATTCAGGCCGGGCTCAATATGGACATCACTGGCGCGGGCTCTTATCCCCTCTTGCAGGATCAGATTGCACATCTTGACCACCGGAGCCAATTCGGCGGCATTCCGGGTGTCCATTTTGTCCAGATCCACTTTTTCGGATTCCTGGGAGAGGATGCGGAAGTCGGCTGGGTCGGAAACGTTTGCCAAGAAGTCTTGCATTCGGTTTTCCGTTGCGTAGACCTCCTGGATCCCGTCCAGGATTTCCACGCGCGTGGCGACCACAGGCCGCACGACATAGCCGGAAGCGAATTGCACGTCCTGGATTGCGTCGTAGTCGCCAGGATCGGCCATCGCCAGCACCAGCGTTTTGCCTTCGATTTTTAATGGCAAGCAGAGGTGCTTGACCGCCAGTTCCTCGCTGATGGTCTTGGCCGTTTCGGGATCCAAGGTCACACTGGCAAGACGCACTCTCGGGAATTTCAGCCATCGGGAAAGCCCTTCGGCAAGCGCCTCCTCGGAATACTTTTTCTCTCCCACCAGGAGGTCGATCAATGACACATTGCGTTGCCGGGCTTGCTCCACACTCTCCTGGAGCTCGCCCGCAGTGATGATCGCGGTTTGGATTGAAACTGGTTCGAGCTTGTCTGTCATATTCCTTCTAGCCGAAAGGGGCCTGGGGATTGCGCTCGTACCTCGTTACAGGCCGTGTACGAAGGCAAACTTCACCCGGATCGTTATGAAGGGAGCCAGCTCCCCGTCACAATGCCTTCTGAAGCCGACCGCCTATAATATTCACGGACCCTTTTGGGTTTCAATGGCCTTCGAGGTCTGTGTTGCACACCTGAGTACTGGCTCCCCCCCGCTTCTTGACTCGGCCGCAGTCTGTATCCTAGGCTTGCCTGTGGTTCTATTGCGCCGCGAATTTTGTTGCGAGCGCAGCCCGGAGGTCCGCAGCCCATGCCCGAAGCTGTTTCCGACGCCGATGAACAAAGTAAGCTTTTCCGCTCGCAGGCGCGCGACTGGCAGCTTTGGTCTCTCGTGCTTCTCGGCCTGGCGCTGATCGGTATCGGGCTGGCCTTCCAAGGCTTCCTGCGCGCACCGTCCTCGGCCTGGACACCCGCCGGGTTGGCCCAACTGGTGCCTCCACTGTTGTTCGGCCTCATTTCTCTGCTTTTGCTGGTGAATCTTTACGGGGTAAGGCGCGAAGCTCTCCTGCATGGTCTGCGGCAGGAAGTGATCCAACAAAAGATTGCGGCCGAACTGAACCAGGATCTGGCCTTGCACGACCCGGTGACGGATGTCTACAACCGACGCTATCTCCGACTGGTACTGACCAAGGAGAGCAGCCGTGCCAAACGATATGAACAGGGACTTTCGGTTATGTTGGTGGACATCACTGGATTTCGCCGCGTGAATGAGAGCTTGGGCCACACCGGCGGAGATGTGGTTCTGAAGCAAATCGCCTTCTTCATTCAGACCACGGTGAGGAATTCGGACTATGTTGTTCGGTTCGGCGGCGACGAGTTTCTCATCGTTCTCCCCGACACGGATGCGGTGGGAGCCGACCTACTTGCGAAGCGGCTGAAGAATGCGCTGGGCGGGTGGAGTCGCCATAGCGGCATGTCCGAGTTTGGGTTGCGCTTCGCGATCGGTGCGGCGCAGTACTCCTCCGATCGCACGGTGGACGAGATGCTCAGAGTCGCCGAGCAGAGGATGCACGAGGATAAACGGCCGGGAGACGCGGTGAGAGCGGAAAGTGATCCAGCCCCTAGATCCTCCGATCGAGCACTTACGTAACCCCCAGGGCAAGAGGAACATAAGATTTTTGAACGAGTTCCCGTTTCGTTGCCGGGGTTCCCGGAGCGTTGGAGGGGATGATGCCACGACGCGAAGCGGACATGCGGACTGGAGCTCCTCAATTTGAGCCTACCCGCGGCACAGGGAGAGTCAAAGAAGAGATTCTTCAGCAGCTTGAAAACCTCGTGCGCAAGATGAAAATGCATTCCCGGGATTTTTCCGATGTAGATTTTCGAATTTTTCCTCCCCACACTCCTGGGAGCCCATACATCATTGAAATTTCGAAAGGTCGGTATGTACGGCGAGTGCCCGTCGACACGCTCACCACCCGGCGCATCGCCCTGGGTCAACCCGATCCAGCGCTTATCCTGAGTCTACGCGGCGCCATGCTTGCGGTCGCACGGTTGGCTCGGAATCGCAAGTAATCCGAGGGTTTTTCCCACGAGTTTGCGTTCCATTTTCGCTGATTTCCGAGCCGTGCTCGTCCTCGATTGCCACTTTCGAGACCTCGCCGCAGATTTCTTAAGCAGCCGTTCGTGCGCTTGTTAAGATAGCTTAGGCCGGATATCACCATTATGACGACGCCCCAAGGCAAAATTAGGCCGACCAGTGCTCGGGAAGACGATCCCGCCCCGGCCGTGACAGGCTCTGAGGTGATCAGCTCGGAACTGAATCTTCTGCGCGAGGAGTTGAGCCACTTGCGCGAGATCCTCTCCCGACCCCACCCAGGGCTGGATGCCGTGCGTGACGAGCTCTCCAGCTGGGAGTTGAGCTTCCGTGCCAAGCTGGAGGACGCGAAGCGAAAGCACGCGGAGTTGCAGGACGAAGTCATGCGCTGGCAAATCGCCACCGCGGACGCCCACGCCAAATCGGACCGTCTCCAGAGAAAGTTGCGCGCGGCACTTGCCCGAGAGGTCACAGGAGAGAAGCCGGGGCAGGAATTTGCCGACGAGGGTGACATTCCTGACCGCGAACCGGAGCAGTTGGCTTCTTCAGACTCTGCGCCGAACCGCACCCACAAATTGGAACTCACTCTACGCGAGTTCTACAGTGCCGTGGTGAATCCCATCACGGTCGCGGTGGCTTCGGCGGAACTCTTATCCGGCAGCCATTCGCTTTCCCATAACGACAAGGAAACGCTCGCGGAGATTCATCAAACGCTCAAGCAGGTGCAGGAGGCCTTTCGTGGACTCGCGCTGCAATTATCCCAACTCGGCGTGATCTCTGAGGGCGAACCTCCCCCCAAAGTAGGTTAGCTCTGCACCAAAGATTGTCCAGGCCTAGGAGACTCCGCGGGAAGCCAATAAACGTGTTAAGCGCAGGTATAACTTTTCAACGGCCATGCGCAGTTCGGGCATGCCCGTGGCCCCCAGGCTCACTTCGCAGGTGTCCAAGTCGCAGGCCAGGTCGTTGTTGAGCTGGGTGGCGCGTCGGATGCGCTCCTCCCTGAGCGATGAGAGCACTGTGGAAGGATCCTGGCGTTTCAGGTGACGCGCCTGCCACTCCTCGACGGCCCAAGCAGTGGCGCGGATGTGATCCACGGCATCGCGAAACTCTCTCAGCACTCGGGGTTCAATGTCCCCCGAATTTAGGGCCTGCCCCAATTTCGCGAGCTCCGCGTTGGTTCGCTTTAATTGGAAATTCACCCCCCAGAACGTATCGCTGGGAACACAAAGTTCGACGGCCACGCCCTGCACGACACCTTGGTCAGAACGGCGTATCGATACCACACGCGCCCGGGTTGTATCCGCAGAGAAAAGGTTGGTCAGCTCGACTTCGCTCCCCACGCCAGGGTAATTCTTCATTTCCAGCAAGCCGCCTTGAGCGTTCACTTCCCTTGCTTGGGCGTCCTCTTTCAAACTGGCGCCGCCGGGATCGCGCCACTTCACTTCTACCAGCACGACCACAGGGAAACGCTTGCTTCTCCGGCGCTCGGGCTTTGCGAGGCTTGGTTTGGTCGAAGGCTTATGCGATGTCACGGCTTGCCTTCCGTCTGCGGTCTAGCACTCTCTTATCATACTTCTGTGTGATGTCCGGATTTTTGCGGGAGGTAGCTTCCAAAAAGCCATGCCCAGGCGCGGGAAGGCGACGTCAAGCCACTCCGAAACACAAGTCGCCCTGGGCAAGCCGCGCTGCTTGAATCTTGCCGCCGAGCACGACGCACGCACTTAGCTTCTCCGCCGGGGAGGCCCACCGTGCGGGGCATGGCGGAGAGGGTGGGATTCGAACCCACGAGCCTGCCTAGCCCGCCACTGCGGGCGGGAGAGAAAATGCCGCAGGCTACCCGCTTTCGAGGCTCCAGAGAGCATGGCAGATCGATCACTCCGAGGCGAATCGGTTGGGGAGCGATGCACCGTGCGGGGCATGGCGGAGAGGGTGGGATCCGAACCCACGAGCCTGCCTAGCCCGCCACTGCGGGCGGGAGAGAAAATGCCGCAGGCTACCCGCTTTCGAGGCTCCAGAGAGCGCGGCAGATCGTTCACTCCGAGGCGAATCGGTTGGGGAGCGATGCACCGTGCGGGGCATGGCGGAGAGGGTGGGATTCGAACCCACGAGCCCGCTTTTGGCAGGCTACCCGCTTTCGAGGCGGGCTCTTTCAACCGCTCAGACACCTCTCCGCATCGTAGCAGTCATTCTAACCACCCTGGTCAAAACCCACAAGGACACCACCGCGAAGCCGAGGGATCCGTGGCTGGCCTGTCTTGCTTAACGGCGGGCCGCGAAGAACGCCTGGAGCTCCGCGGCGCACTGCTCCGCCAACACGCCTGAGGTCACCTCGACGCAATGGTTGAGCATGGGGTGGGCGAGGACGGCCGAGCACGAGTGCCCCGCCCCGCCCTTGGGGTCGTCGCAGCCATACACCAGCCGTGCGATGCGCGCCTGCACCATGGCCCCGGCGCACATGGCACACGGCTCCAGGGTGACGTAGAGCGTGGCCCCGCCCAGGCGATAATTTCCAAGCTCGCGGGCCGCGGCTCGCAGCGCAACAATTTCGGCGTGCGCGGTGGGGTCGCAGTCGGCAATCGTCCGGTTGGCCGCCCGGGCTACGACGCGGTCGTGCACCACCAGGACCGCGCCCACGGGCACTTCCCCGGCAGACGCGGCCGCTCGCGCCTGTTCCTGCGCCAGGCGCATGTACTCGACGTCGCTCGGCGGCATGGGCTTCAGCATAGCATGAGGGAGAATCACGGGCGCGCGAAGGCGCACTAGGCGATGGACGGTGGAGGCACCAGGTATTCGACCACGATAACGTCGCGCAGCGCGGCGTCGTGCCGGGCATGCTGCTCGTGCCGGCCGACTTCGCGCCAGCCGGTGGCGCGGCACAGGCTCAGGCTGTCGCGGTTCTCTGCCAGGACGCGCCCGATGAGTTTGCGGTAGCCGAGATTCCCCGCCTGGTGCTGGATGGTCTTCATCAATTGCCGGCCGACGCCGTAATTGCGGAACGACCGCCGCACGTACACGAACACTTCTCCGATATCGCCGAGTTGTGGCCGCGGGTCATGCCCCTGGAGGGTGGCCCAGCCGAGGATCCAACCACGCAGCTCGGCCACCAAAACGGGGTGCCGGGGGTCCTCCGCGGCGGCGACGATCTGGCGGCGCTGGTCCTCCACGCTGACCGGCTCGGTCTCAAACGTTGCCCGGTGGTCCTGCACGCCCTCGTTGAAGATCTCGCGGAGCGCCGCGGCATCGTCTTCCCGGGCGGGACGTATCAGCAGGCGCGGGCCGGTTTCGGGCGAAGCCATGGCTGGGATTCTATCACTGCGGCGATGTCCCGGCACGCCCGGCGCCGCGTCCGCGCCACGGCGCCTTGACAATTCCGCCGCACGGCCACAAACTAGCTGCTTATGAAGGAACTTTTGCGGCGCATTTTCCTCGTCGACCTGCTCAAGGGCATGGTGTTGACCTTCCGTTACCAGAACCCCAAAAAGATTTACACCGAGCAGTACCCACTCGAGCGGCCGATGGTGGCCGAGCGTTATCGCGGCGCGCCGCGCTTGAACAACAATCCCGAGACCGGCGAGACGCTGTGCATCGCCTGCAACCTGTGCGCGCTGGCCTGTCCCGAAAACCTCATTGTGGTGGGCTGGGAGCGCGACGACGCCACGCGCCGCAAGGTCCTGACGACCTTTACCTACGACACCTCTCGCTGCATGTTCTGCGGACTCTGCGAGGACGCCTGCCCGACCGACTGCCTGGAGCTGACGCAGGACTTCGAGATGGCCCAATACAGCCGCGAGGGCGCGATCTGGGACCGCCACCGGCTGGAATATGGTCCTACTCCAGCGCGTTACACTCGCTAGGCTGCCTGGTTCTCGCTCCATGACGCACCGACGTGTTCTCCGCGCTTGCGCCCGGCTTGCGGCTGGGGTATAAGGGCGCGTCCTCCATGCGGCAGACCTCGGCAATCTTCCAAGATGGAACTTCGTAAGGACCCGATCACACGCAGTTGGGTCGTCCTGGGCCAAACGGGAGAGGCTCCCGCGCCCGCCGATGGGTGTCCGCTCTGCCCGGGCCGCGAGAATGAGCCGCCCGCGCTGCTAGTGCTGCCGCCGCAGGGTCCCTGGCAGGTGCGTGTCTTCCCGCATTTTAATCCGCTCTACCGCATCGAGGGCGAACCCGGGCGGGTGGCGGACGGCATCTACGACCGCATGCGGCCCGTGGGCGCGCACGAGATCATCGTGGAGACGCCGGATCACGCCCGCCAGCTGGCGCAGATGACAGACGAACAGATCGAGCGCGTGCTGTCGGCCTATGCCCTGCGCATCGCCGACCTGAAGCGCGACCCGCGGTTCAAATACGTGACTGTGTTCAAAAACCGCGGCCCGCTGTCGGGCGAGGACTGGCCGCACTCGCATTCCGAGGTCACGGCGACGACGTTTGTGCCGCGGCGCGTCCTGTATGAGCTGCGCTCGGCGCGCGAATGGTTCCAGCAGAAGGAGCGCTGCGTCTTCTGCGACATCGTCCGGCAGGAGGAGCGACAGGGCCAGCGATTTGTGGACAGCCAGGGCGACTGTGTGGCGTTGTGCCCGTACGCCTCGCGGGTGCCGTATGAGGTTTGGCTGCTGAATCGCACGCACAACCACCTGTTCGAGCAGCCCCGGCCGGGCTCAAACCGCCGCCAGTTCGCCGCGCTGCTGGGGCGCGTGCTGCGCCGACTGGAGAAGGTCTCGCAGGGCTATCACCTGGTCGTGCACACCGCGCCCAACACCAGCCTCACCAAGGGTGAACTCGCCGATTATTGGAAGACCATCGCCGACGACTACCACTGGCACATCGAAATCCTGCCCATCGTGCGAACGGGCGCCAAGTCTTACAGCATCAAGGAAGTCTATTTCAACACTCTGCTGCCGGAGCAGGCCGCCGAGCGGCTTCGCCAATTGGATCCGAACGCATGAGACGCCCCGACCGCGGCGGAATTTTCTTCCGACTTTTCTTCTTGCTCCTGCTTCTCGCGCTTCTTGGCGTGGTTTACCTGATGCGCCACCCGCTCCTGCGCGCGGCCGGCGATTCTCTGGTAGTGGATGAGCCCCCGCAGCCCTCCGACGCCATCCTGCTGCTCAGCGACGACAATTTTTCCGCCGACCGGGCCACGCGGGCTGCGGAGCTCTACCATGGCCGCTGGGCGCCGCGGATTGTGGCCAGCGGGCGCCGGTTGCGTGCGTACGCCAGCATCGCCGAACTGATGCAGCGCGACCTCACGGACCGCGGCGTCCCGGCCGATGCCGTTATTCGTTTCCCGCATTCGGCAGACAACACTCGCGAGGAATCAGAGAGCCTGCGGGCTCTTGTGGTCGACCGCGGCTGGCATCGCGTGCTGGTGGTGACCTCGAACTGCCATACGCGTCGCGCGCGATACGTCTACCGCCGGATCTTCCCCGCGACGGTGGAAGTACGCGTGATATCGGTGCGCGACTCCGACTACGACCCCCGCCACTGGTGGGAATCACGCCGCGGCATCAAGCTCTTTGTCCTTGAAACGGCGGGACTTGCGGTGGCCGTTTGGGAGCTCTGGCACGCCCAAGCTTCCCGCGCTGGGTCGCCGGCTCGTTCCGCAGTGTCCCTCCAACCCTAGGGCCCCACCAGGGATTGTGTTTCGACCCCGGCACAAGGGCAGACTGTCGGACACCAATTCCAGTTTACACGCCCCCCGCACTGTACTATATTCCGCTCCAGCCGCCCTCTCCGAGCTGCCCCCGGTCAAATCCCGGCTCAAGAGGCCCTGGTGCAACCGCCAAGGAGGTCCCCATGTGGCGAAAACAGGAGGAGCCCAAGCCATCTTCCGGAACATCGGATCTGGTAGTCTCGCCCGCGCCGGAGCAACCCCGCAGCCTGGGCGCGCAGCCCATTGAGCCCGGAGCGGTGGCCGGCAACGTAAGCAAAGCCATCTCCATCAAGGGCGAGATCACCGGCCGGGAAGACCTGTTCGTGGATGGCGAGGTGCACGGCAGTATCCATATCACCGAGGGCAGCGTGACCGTGGGGCCGAACGGGCGGGTCACCGCCGACATTGAGGCGCGCGAGATCTTCGTGCGTGGCAAGGTGAAAGGCAGCCTGCGTGGACGCGAGCGCGTGCAGATCGGCCGCACCGGCGAGGTGAGCGGCGATATCTCCGCGCGACGTCTCGGCGTGGAAGAGGGTGCGATCCTGAGCGGAAAGGTTGACATCGCCCGCGGGGAGGAATCCCGCGCCGGTCGCGCCACGGGCACCGATGCCCTGCACCCGGTCCCCCTGCGCAGCAAAGAATTGAAGCCGTAAAGCATGGGCCTGCTGAACAAATTGCGCGTCGCGTACGACCGCCAGGTCGGGCCGCCAGCCATCGGCCGCGCCGGAGCTCCGGCGCACACTGCCTCCCAGCAGCGGGGCCCTGCATTGGCTCCGCGGGGTGGCCGTCCATCGAACGGGCTCAAGGACTTCCTCTGGCAATTGGATGGCACCGTCCACGGGAACCTGCTCGACCTTGGGCCGGTGTGGCAGGCGACGGTCGGCTTCTTCGTCGAGCGCGGCTTCAAGGTGTACACCGAAGATCTGTTATCCGGCTGGAAGGAATTCCTCCGCGCTGAGGAAGACCGCCTGCGCGCTCAGCCGCCGGACAAGCCCTCGCCGGAGATTTCGCCGGCGGAGCGGGCCGAACGCTTCCTGCGCGAGAGCCTCCAATATCCGGCAGACTCCTTTCACGCCGTGCTGATCTGGGATCTGCTGGACTATATGGATATCGAGCTGGTGGCACGCGTCGTAGCCCGGCTGACCGATCTGCTCAAGAGGGGTGGCGTGATTCTGGCTGTCTTCCACAGCCGCAAGCCGGAGGGCTTCCATCGTTATCGCGTGCTCGATCCCCAGAACCTCGAGCTGCTCCCCACGGCGCCACTGTTCCCGCCGCAGCGCATCTACCAGAACCGCGAAATCCTGAACCTCTTTAGCCGCTTCCACACCTCCAAGACCTTCGTCGGGCGCGACCAACTGCGTGAAGGGCTCTTCGTGAAGTAGCCACCCCGGGGTGGTTTTCTCGCCAGGCAGCGCGATTTTCCGTCTTGCAATCCACAGGGCGAGAGGAGTAGAAGGGAAGCAAGTTCACGAAGCTACGGAGGAGAGATGACTCCACCGGGCTTAGAACCGACGAAAGCTTGAACACACCGCTCTTGCGGTGCGAGCCGCCCGGGGCGCTTTAACCACGCCGCGGAGGCAACAAGCAAAGTGGCGATTCGGGGAGCTGCCAGGCTCCCCGATTCGTTTTTCACGCAAGAAATGTCGGCACACGTCCCCACTGCGGCTCGAGCGTGCCGTGGTCGCTCGCCTGCGCGCTGGACGATTCTTGCGCTTCAGGGATTATGCCGGAGCGGTCCGCGCAGGCTGGCGGCGCATTGTCCTTGTCGAAATGCGTCGCGGTGACCCGGCGCGTGCCGCCTGCTGCTGATTTGTTTGTGAAGTGGCGCGGCAGGCAGCCCGAGCGCGTGGCGTTGCGGCATTTTCGGAGATGAGTGCGACGGTGCCCGGGTCGGTGCGGGAGACGTTCGGCGTGGCAAAAAATGAGGGCGATGCTTTCGGCGCCTGACCCCGGTCAATGAATTCAGTGAGGCCGGACGGGAATCCGCGGCGCGGGATGCTCTAGCCGCCGAACTTCGAGGACCATATCCAGCGGATGACTTCGCGCTGGTAGGCGATGACGTTCGATTGCCAGAGAATTACCCAGAGCATTAGCCCCATGGTCACAGCGCAGATGCCCAGGACCAGAGCCATTTCAGATTCGCCTGCCGGAGCTTTAAGGCGTCGCACTAGCGACATTGCTTTTGTCCTCCTGGCCCACCCAGGCGCAGCCCTTGTTGGGCGGCGCATGCCCAAGCCTCGATCGCCGGGAGGACGCTCCTCCAAGCGCGGTACCCCAGGAATTGGCAATCCCTCTGCCAAGGTGTGGGGTTCGCTCAATTTGTCTTAAGCATTTTGCTGTGAATGTGTTACGGGCGTTCCGGAGACCTACGGCTCGATCGGATTCTTGCCGTTTGACTAATTTATCTCCTAAGTTTACCACTCACGTTCCGGGATTGTGCTCGGGGCGCTATTCTGCACCCAGGATTTGCAAGACCGCCTGATTCCAACCCGCCGGTCCAGGTTCGGCGGCACGGACCACGTGCGGCAGCCGCGCCATGACCTCAGGGTCAAACCCACCGTGGGCCTGCGGCAACAAGAAAGCCTGGTCAACCGCCGCCAGCATGGGCAAGTCATTGGGACTATCTCCCAGCCCCACCGTCCTCAGCCGGCTGTGCAGGGCCCTGCGATAGAGCTCAGCGAGATGGCGCACGCCGCGGCCTTTGTTGCTGCCGGCCGCCAGGTGCCAGAATCGCCCGCCACGCGTGACCTCCATGCCGCGCCGCTGCGCCACCCGGATAAATTCCTGTGCGGCCTGCTCGGTGGCTCCGGCAAAGAAAAACGGCTCGTCGAAGTCGCGCTGCCGGGCCCGCTCGGCGTCCCTAACAGGGAGGCCAGTATTCTGTGCGATCTCTTTTGCGGTCATGTGGTGGAAGCCGACGACGCTCACTCCTGTTTCCTCGGCGATCTCCTCCAGTGCAGCGACCACCTGCGCATAGGGCCGCGCCAACGCGAGGCAATCGTACCGGCCGACGCGCTGGGCGCCTTCGATGCGCAGGTTGAAGTATCCGAGCGGGATGAAGATGCCGCCGCCATTCTCAGTGATGAACGGGTGAGCGTGACCTAGTTTCTCGCGAAGGACTTCCAGTTCGGCGCGAGTCTTGCTGGTGACGAAGATGAGCGGCACGCGCTGGCGCGCGATCTCCGCCAGCGCTTCTTCGGCCGCCGCCCAGGAATAGGTTTGGTGGTCGAGGAGTGTGCCGTCCAGGTCGGTGAAGATCAAGTGACGCGCGGGCACCACGGCTAGAGGTGGCGAAAGACTTCTTCTTCCTCAGGGGCCGGCGGGTGCATCTTGGCCCGCATCCAATCGCGGGCGAAGTCTCGCGCGCCCAGCCCGAAAGCAATGGCGGCGGCCACGACAAACCCGGCGAAGAGGATAGCGAAGCTGACCAGGAGCGCCGTCCGACCGATGCGGAGCTGCTCGAGCGCAATCACCACCGCCAAGCTCATCACGAAGATGCGCACGCCGCGGGCAAGCAGCCGCGCCCCTGCCCATTGTGCATTGACCGCCGCCAGCAGCGCGCTGCGCGCCAGAAACTTGCTCACCACTGAGCCGAGCAGCAGCACCAGCGCGGCGGTGACCAGGTCGGGCAGGTAGTTCACAAACCGCGCCACCAGGTTCTGCGTGAGTGTGGTGTCCGCGGCACTCAGCGCCAGCAACACGATCCCGAGCCACAGAAAACCCTTCACCAGGCGCGCTCCGAAATCGGCGGGCGAGCGGAAGAGCCGCGTGCGCTCGATGGTATTGGCCATCCCGGTCTGGGCCACCAGTCGGTCGAAGCGGATGGCGACGAGCAGCCAATACACCACCCGCCGCGCGATCCAAGTCACCACCGCGCCCAGCAGCAGGATGACCAGCACGGTCAGCACTGCCGGCCCCACCAGCTTCAGTTGCGCGCCGAGCCGATGGAACGGTTCGACGAAGGCCCGCTCAAGTACTCCTTGCATGGGTGGTCTCCTTTCCTGCTTCCGCATCCCAGAGCTGAATCAGGTAGGTTTTTTGAGTTTCGAAGACGTTGCAGAGCTTCTCGATTCGCTCTTCGACCTCGCGCGCGGTGCTTTCGCGCACCTCGAGCACAAACGACGCGGTGCGGCCCAGGTAGAGCGGCACAAGCGATTGCAGGAGGTGCTCGCGGTCGAGCGCGCGCCTGCGCCACGCCGCCGCGAACTCGTAAACCACGCTCACCCAGAGCTCATCGGGGAGGCGAAATTGGTCCCGCGGCAGCCCCGCGGCTGCGCCCAGCCCCTCGAGCGTTTGGGGAGCCAAGACTCCCTGGTAAATCTCGCGAAGGTCGGTAACGCCTTGGCAGTAGGCCTGGATCATGCGCTCGACGTTGACGCTCACCGGCTCGACTCCCACCTCGAACGGGAAGCCGAACATGGGTACTGGCTCGGAGCCGTTTGTGCTCTCCCAAACCGGCTGGTAGGCCTCCAACAGCCCAAACACCGAACCTACCACCTGGCGGAACATGCTGGTCAGGTCGGCGCCGGGGTCTTTGGCGTCGTGCAGCTTTGCTCCCAGATACGACTGGCCAACGCGAAAGCCTTCGGCAATGGCCGTGAGCGTCATCCAGATGTCCACGCCGAACCGCGCCACGTCGGTCTCCCAGACGTCCTTCTCGAGGTAGCGCGCCCCCAGCCGAGCGGAAAGGCCGAATTCGCCGCCGATCGGCTGCCGCACGCGCTTGCCGAACAGCGCTCGCGTGACCGGGTAGATGATGCCGTTGGTGATGGTGCCGTCGTACTTGTGCCGGTGGTAATAAGGCGCGATGAAATCGAATTCGCGCTCCAGTACGGGTCTGGCGAGCAGCTCGATCCACTGCGGTGTGATGCTGCGCAGGTCCGCGTCCACCACCACGCAGGCGCGGGCCTTCAGCCGGTGGGCCATGGCAAAGATGGTGCGGAACGCGCTGCCCTTGCCCGGAACGCCATGGTAGGGCGTGCTGATGCGCTGGATGGGATGGACAGGGTGAGCGACGTGCAGCAGCGCCTCGGCATCCACCTCGGCGGCCAGGGCCGCTTCGCGCGTCCCGTCGCTTGAGCCGCCGTCGGAATTGACCACGATGGCCTTGCTCTCGGGGAAGTACTTGGCCAGCCCCGCAGAGACGGCGCGGACCACCTGCCCGATGGTGCGCGCGTTGTTATAGCTGGGGATGCCCACGACAATCTCGGCCTCGCCGATCTCATCGAGGCGCGCGAGCAGCTCGCCCGGCAGGAAATTGTCCACCCTTGCCTACCTCGGATGTGCGCGCAATCCTCCGCGCCTAGCCGCGGCTGGCGACCAGCGATTCGGCCTTCTTCGCGGCGTATTCGGCATTGTCGGCGTCCACAGCCTCCCGCAGCGCTCCCAGGAAGCCCGGCAGCGCCGAACTCACCCTGGCCCAGTTGGGGATCAGCGGGTTGCCCAGCGGGTCGGAGAAGAATTCGTCGGTGGCGTGTTTCAGGGCGCGAGCAAAAGTTTCCACCGCGGTCTCCTCCTCGTGTCGGTCGAAGATCAGCCCGTTGATCATGGCATCGGCGTGGTAGCGGGTGATGTTGTCCTCGGCCGTGCGGACGTAGCGGGTCAGCAGGGTTTGCATGTTGCCGGTTTCAAATGTCACGCCCTCGGCCGCAAGGATGCGGAACACTGCCTTGGCGATATCCAAGGCCATCTTCATCAGGCCCTGCGTGGGATCCGAGGGAGAAAGCTCCTGGTGCTTGTGTTCGTAGTTGTCGGCGATGTCCACCTGGCAGACGCGCTTCTTGGAGCAGTTGCGGTAAATCTCCGCGAGTACGCCGATCTCCAGACCCCAGTCCGAGGGGATGCGGTTGACCCGGGCGAGGTCCGCCTGCATGGCGAATTCTCCGGCCAGGGGATAGCGGAAGCTATCCAGGTAGCGGAGAAATGGGAGGAAGCCGAACAGCGACTGTAGGGCGCGGAGCAAGGGCGCGACGAACAGCCGGGTGACGCGCCCGTGCATGCGGTCGCTGACCCGAGCATAGTAGCCCTTGCAGAACTCGAAGTTGATATTCGGGCTCACTACCGGATAACAGAGCCGCGCCAGCATCTCCCGGTTATAGTTGACGATGTCGCAGTCGTGCAGCGCGATCACGTCAGCCTGGTGGCTGGCCAGCACGTACCCGTAGGCCATCCAGCACGACCGGCCCTTGCCGTTCGGGCCGATGCGCAAGCCGTTTTCTTCCAGTGTGTGGTAGAGGTCCTGCACCCGCGGCCCGTCGTTCCACACGATGCGCACTTCGCCGGGCAGCACCCCCAGACGCTGCTGCGCCTCGCGGAACTGCGCGGGGGAAGTGCCCGCCATGCTGACAACGAACTGGCGGACGTAGCGCACTTGGCGGAGTTGCTGCAGGATCCCCTCCATCGCCGGCTTCTCGAATTCGGTGTAGAGAGCGGGAAGCACCAGCGCGATGGGCTGCTGCTGGGCGTAGCGTTCGAGCTGTTGTTCGAGGATTTCGACCTTGTGCTCGCCGAGCCGGTGGAGGGTCGCCACCACCCCGGTCTGGGAGAAATCAGACATTGCACCCTCCTCAGGCCAGTGCCTTCTCTAGCTGGGCTGGGTAATGCATCGCGATCCATACCGCTCGCTCCGGCGGCCGCACCGGGCGAGCCACTCTAGGATACAAGAAACTTCTAGAATGCCTCCTCGTCCGCGTGGATTTGACTATTTTAGGCGCAGCGGCGAGGTGGCTCCATTGGGCCGGCCTTGCGGCGGGCAGGGCATTAGGCCCTGCCCGCGCAGGGTTTCTTGCCGGTCGTCTCTGCCTCACCCCGGTGGAATCGAATCCTAGCTAGTTCCCCGCCGGGACCGAGGAAGCTTGGCTGGCTTTCGGGATGCTCAAGTAGCCGACGATTTTGTCTTTGGCCACCTGGTTCACCACGAGCTCCAGCGCCTGCTTGGTGCCGCGAGTGTAGAAGAAGATGGGTTCGTTGACGGTCCGGTTCTTCCTCTCCACCCGGAGGTCTCCCACCACCATGGCCAGCGTGTAGAGGTTTTTCTTCGGGTTGGTGCCGCGCAGCTCGACGGTGATGTTGCCCACCTTCTGGGGCTTGCCGCGACCCTCGATGGAGAACTCGACGTAGTCCCGCTCACCCAGCCGGCGGAGCTGGTCAATCTGCTCGTGGTTGCGCGCGATCAGGGTTCCCAGCTCGCTGCGAGCCATCTGTAAGTCTTTCTTCGTGGTGTCCAGGTCCGTGCGCACCACGGTCACTTCGCCGCTGACCGCCTTGACCTCGTCCGTGGTTGCCTTGGTGGCTAGCTCGGTCTTGACGGCGGTGTCCATGGCAGCCAGTTGCCGGGAGTTCTCCTCGCGAATCTGCGTGGCCTCTTCTTTGGCCTGCTTCAACTCGCCCTGGGTCAGCCGCAGGCGCTTGGTCACCACCTTCAGTTCGCCCTGGAGCTGCGCGTTGGTGGACTCCGCCTGGGTCAGGCGTTGCTGGAGCAGGGTCACGTCGTGGTCGAAACCCTGTTTTATGGTTTTGATTTCAGCGCTGAGGGCCTGCCGGGTATCCTGAGCCCGGCCCGTCGCGCTATAGCCGATCCACACCCCGGCCACCGCGAGGATGCCCAGCAAAATGATTGCTGGAGCAATCCATCCCGGGGTGCCGTGGCGAATCTCTGTCCCCGAATCACGATCATCAGTCATATTTCTCCCCCCTTGGAGATCGAAATCTGCCGTTTGGGAAGCACGCCGTCCGCCAAAGCGAGGCCGTGCGGCACGACTTTAACTCAAATTCAGTCAATTGAATAGCTGCGCCAGGAAAACGGCCCGGGCGCGCGCGCGGTACTAGGCCGAGCATTCTTTACTTGCTCATGGATTTTTCGGCGCAATCGCGCTTCATCAACACGCAATCCATAGAGGTCAGAAAGCCCGGTTGGCGCGAGCCTCGACAGGAAAGGCTCAGGCTTGGAGGATGCGCCGCTCGCGAAGTTCGCGGATCAACTGCTCCGGGCTCCGGAAGAGCAGCGCCTGCAAGCCGGCCTGCTCGGCCGCTGCGACGTACGCCTGGACGTCGTCAATGTAGAGAATCTGCTGCGGGGCGACGCCGGCTTCGCGGATGGCGCGGCGGTAGATGGCGGCGTCGGGCTTGCTCGCGCCCACCACACAGGAATAGACACGCACAGGGAAGTGGCGCACGAAGCGGAAGTGCGCCTCGGGGTGGGCCATGTGAATGGGGTCGGTATTCGAGAGCAGGCCAAGGCGGTAGCGCTCCGCGAGCCCTGCGAAAAAATCGTCGTCCAGGAGCGTTTCCGGGTCGAGCGTGCTGTTCCACGCCTGGCAAAATTGTTCCCAGGATAGCTGGAGGCCGAACCGGCGCGCCAGATGCTCGTGCCAACGGTGCGGGGCGACGCGACCCTCTTGCCAGTCGTGCCAGAGCGGGTCGGCCTGGATAGCCGACCAGACCTGCTCGGCGCTCCGCCCCGCGTCCGCCCCTAGGGCCCCCAGGGCGCGGCCAACGTCCAAACGCACGATCACCCGGCCGACGTCGAAGAGGATGGCCTGGGGGCCAGGGGCGACGCGGTCGGCCACGGCTCAGTCTCGCCCGGGCTGGGCGTCGGGAAGGGAAGCGGCGGCTTTGCCGGGCTTCTGTTTTCTGGCGCGCAGTACACCGATGATGCCCGGCAGCAGTGAGAGGAAAACGACCACGGCGATGACCCAGTGGATGCGCTGGTTGATTTTGGGCACCACGGAGCCGAGGAAATAGCCTCCCAGCACCATGCTGTTCACCCAGAAAATGCCGCCGAAAATGTCGTAGGCGAGGTAGCGGCTGTACTTCATCCCCGCAGCGCCGGCCACCGGCGGGCAAAACGTCCGCACGATGGGCACAAAGCGCGCCAGGATGACGGTCTTCCCGCCGTAACGCTCGTAGAAGTCGCGGGCGCGCTCTACGTGGCGCTTCCGGAAAAGCAGAGAGTCATCGCGGCGGTAGAGCGCTTGGCCGGCCTTGCGCCCGATCCAATAGCCCACCTGATCGCCCACAATTGCGCACAGCGATACCACCGCCAGGAGTGGGGCCAGCCGCAAAAGCCCCGCGGCGGCGAAGATCCCCGCCGTCACCAGCAGGGAGTCCCCGGGAAGGAAGAAGCCGACGAAAAACCCGGTTTCGACGAATACGATCACGCAGACCATCAGCGTGCCGCCCCAGCGGATCAGGCCCTGCACGTCATAGACGAAGTGGAAGAGCTGTTTGAGCGATTCGAGCACGATTCCTCGGCGGGGCGATCAGCAGAGTGGGCCGCTTGCCGCGTCACAACACTTCACTCCCTACGGTAGCAGAAAATTGCCGGGTTCTCGCGGCAATCTTGGTTGAGCTGCGACATGCAGGTTATCCGGTAGAGCCGCTCGCCGGGGTGGGGGATTAGAGGGCAGGCCGATCCAGCAGGTAGCTTCCCGGCGCGGTGCGCAGAGTCGTTTCGCGCGGGGCGGTGGCCGGGAGCCGCAGCAATTCGCGCAGGCGCGGAAGCGCGGCGCGCGCAGCAGCCACGCCGGCAGCCATGGCTTCGTCGGCGCGTTGGAATTCGTCCCACTCGATGTCCTGCACATCGGGCTCCAGCAGGATATCGGCGGCGGATTCCCAGGTGGCGCTGCATTTTTTCTGCGCTGCGGACACCGCCCGGCTTACCACCTGGAAGAGATTCTTCGGCGCCGGGCCGTCCCAATTGTTGAAGCCGACCGAGACTCCCACCACGCACTTCGCGCCTATCTCTGCCGCCGCCCGGGTGGGCACCGGCGCCACCAGGCCGCCGTCGGCCAGGCACCGGCCGTCCACCTGCACCGGCTCAAACAGCCCCGGGAAAGCGCAACTGGCGCGAATGGCCCGCGCCAGCTCGCCGCGGGTGAAGACCACGGGTTCGCCGGTGCACAGGTCGGTGGCGACCACGGCCGTCGGAATGATCAATTCTTCGAAGGTGAGCGCATGGAAGCAGCGCTCGATGAGCTGGGTCATGCGGTCATTGCTGGCCAGGCCCAGGCGCGAAATCCGCCAGCGGCCAAAGTCGCGGAAGCGGATGCCGCGGCAGACCGCCGCGATCTGCGGCAGCGGCATGCCACTGGCATAGGCCGTGCCCAGAATGCTGCCCACGCTGGTGCCCGCGATGCAGGCAATGGGGACCTGATTCTCTTCCAGCACCTGCAACACGCCCACGTGCGCGAAGCCTCGCGCAAAGCCGCCGCCCAGGGCCAACCCAATGCCGTTGGACTCGGGCGCAGTGTCGCCGGAGGCCAGGCGGCGGGCCTGCGCGACCAGCGGGCCGATCAGCGCGCGGTAGATTGCGGTCATGTATGCAGGATGCCCGCGTAAACCGTCGCGGGCAATAAACCCGCAGAACCATTGAGCCGGTACGGAGGTACCGCACCGGAAGGGCGGCCAAAATGTGCCGCAAGGGGTAACAGTACCTCCTTACTAGATATTTAGAGCCTCTGTACCATTCCGGCGCCCCAGCTCCCCGGCCAGACTCGCCTCAGATTTGGATTTCACCCTGAGGGGGGCGACCAAATGGAAAGTGCGTACGCAGTTTGGCTGGGCCAGCCCGTCGTGCTTCGGGTCCGTGCGGGCGAACTGACTGTGCCGCTCCGCGGGACCATCATCAGTGAATCCAGCGCCGCGGTGCGCTTCCGCGTGGGGGAAGGCTGGGACGTGGATATTTACAAAGCCATGATCCTGGCGGTCGAGGAAGACAACTGGGTGAGCGTCATCACCTAGCAAGGAAGGCAACACCATTGGACTCGGACAACCAGAATCGCATTGACGAGCGCCGCGCAGCCGTCCTGCTCGGGCTCTCGACCCAGGAACTCCGGCGGCTTTCGCGCCTGTCAGGCCTGGGTCAAATGGAGAAGAGCGACCGCAGCGAACAAGTCGTCTTCACCTACGAGGAGCTGCGCAGGCTCTGCCTGCTGGCGGCCCCGTCGTTCGATTGACGCGCTGCACAAAAGAGTTTCTTCCGGCCCTGCCTCTGTCTCAACCCCCCGGCCCCGGGTTTCACCCCCCTGAGAAACCCGGGGCCTTCCTTTTTTCGTGCTTCGGCCGGCGTACGCTGCGGGTGATTTTGGAGAGCGCAGCCACGCCGCACAGCGCCACGCCCGACTCGAATTCCCAGCGAAAGCTGCGCCGACATTTCGTTTGACTCGCGCCGGCGTCGTGCCACACTAAGCAGCCGCCCTCGCCGCGCGCTCCGCCCCGGCGAGCCGCCCGCGATGAAACTCACGCTGCTCGACTGGGCCGCCATCCTCGCCTACCTGCTGCTGACCCTGCTGCTCGGGCTTTACTTCCGCCGGCGTTCGAGCCGCAGCACCGAGGAATACTTCGTCTCCGGGAAGGCGGCCACCTGGTGGCTGGCAGGCACCTCGATGGTGGCCACAACCTTTGCGGCGGATACCCCGCTCGCGGTCACCGGCCTGGTGTACACGCAGGGCATTGCCGGCAATTGGCTGTGGTGGAGCTTTTTGCCCTCGGGGATGATGACCGTATTCCTGTTTGCGCGGCTCTGGCGCCGCTCGGGCCTGCTCACCGACGTGCAGTTCGCCGAGATGCGTTACGCCGGCGGGCCCGCGGCGTTTCTGCGTGGTTTTCGCGCGGTGTACCTCGGCCTGCTGATGAACTGCCTCATCCTCGGCTGGGTCACCAAAGCCATGACCAGCATTGTCGCCGTTACGCTTTCGGACACGCCCCTGTTCCAGTGGCTTGCGCGCGCGGCGGCGCCGGTGTTTGGCGCGAGGACGAGCCCGAACGAGGCCGCGGCGTTGGCCTTGTGCATCTTTTTCCTGATGCCGTTCACCGGCTTTTACGTCTCGCTGGGCGGGCTGTGGGGCGTGTTGTGGACCGACCTGTTCCAATTCGCGCTGAAGATGGGCATCGTCATCGTTGTCGCCTACTACGGAGTGATGGCTGCGGGCGGCATGGGCGCGCTGCTTGCCAAGCTCGCCGCTATGCGCGCCGCCGCAGGGCCCGCGGCGGCAGACGTCACCGCGCTGCTGCCCGATTTTTCCCGCAGCCTGACGGCGGAAGCGCTGTGGACGCTGCCCGTGCTGACCTTTCTGGTGCATCTGGGCGTGCAGTGGTGGGCGTTCTGGTATCCCGGGGCCGAGCCGGGCGGCGGTGGCTACATCGCCCAGCGCATCTTCAGCGCCCGCGACGAGCGTCACGGCTTGCTCGCCGTGCTTTGGTTCAATATCGCGCACTACGCGGTGCGCCCCTGGCCGTGGATCCTCACCGCGCTCGCCGCTGTGGCGCTCTATCCCGGCCTGGCCAAGCCTGAAACCGGTTACCTGCTGGTGGCCACCGCGCATGTGCCGCATGCGCTCCGCGGTCTGCTGATCGCCGGATTCATGGCCGCGTTCATGTCCACCGTGGCCACGCAGCTCAACTGGGGCAGCTCGTACCTCGTCGCCGACCTCTACCGGCGCTTCCTGCGCCGCGGCGCCAGCGAGGCGCACTACGTCCGCGTCTCGCAGGGTGTTACGCTGCTGCTGGTAGTGGCGGCAGCGTACGTTTCCGTGCGGCTCGCTTCCATCAGCTCGGGCTGGCAGTTTGTGCTCGAGGTCGGCGCGGGCACTGGTGGGGTTTACCTGCTGCGCTGGTACTGGTGGCGCATCAACGCCTGGAGCGAAATCTCGGCGATGGCTGCGGCGCTGGTGGTTTCGGCGGCGCTGCACTGGTGGGCGCCGTTCGCCGGCAGCGGGCCTGTGCTGTTTGCCAAGACCACGTTGACCACCACCGCCGTGACCACCGTCGTCTGGGTCATGGTGACGCTGCTCACTCCGCCCGAGCCGCGGGAGGTCCTGCTGCGCTTCTATCGTAAAGTGCGGCCGCACGTCGCCGGATGGAAGCCGATTGCGCAACTCGCTCCGGAGGTGCCGCCCACCCGCGACCTTGGCCGGAATTTGCTTGCCTGGCTGGTTGGCTGCGCGATGGTCTATGCCGCGCTGTTCGCCATCGGCAAGCTCTGCTTCGGCCGGCTCGCCAGCGGCGCCGCGCTGCTCGGCTTTGCCGCCGCCTGCGCCGCGGTCATCTACCGCCACATTTCCCGCCCTGCCTTGGCGCGCGGATAGCTGACGCCGGATTGCTCCTTATGCTAGAATTTTGCTCAACGCGCGCCCGTAGCTCAGCTGGATAGAGCGTCTGGCTACGAACCAGAAGGTCGGGAGTTCGAATCTCTCCGGGCGCGCCACTTTTTCACCGTTTTTTGCAATGCACCAGCAATCGTTTTACCTTCGTTTATCCGTCAGGGATTAGACTGCTTGTTCAAAATCAACGGCCCGACTGTTAGCAAAAGCTTTACGCCGCCCCCAGCAAAACCTCGGGGGTGTGTGTTATTCTCCGCCTGTCCGATTGCGGCCGGAGAACCCGATGTCCCAACCCTCTAATCCACTCGACCCTGAAGCCGTACAGCTTGTTAATGAGGCGCTCGAAGAACTCAAGAAGCGCAAGGTCACGCACGACTATTGCCCTCGATGTGAAACATTCGATTGGAACGTGGATCCGGTTGCGATTAGCGTTATCCCTTTACGGGGAATCCCTGCCGCGCTTCCATCCGCATACTTCCCCGGTTATGTGATGGCGATTCAAATCGTCTGTAAGAACTGCGGGTACACCATGCTCCACAACTTGAACGTGCTCGGTCTGACGCAACCCCCTCGCAGATGAGCACACCGGAACAGCTTGCGCGCGGGCCCGCAACCTTTGAAGCCGGATCTCTAACTGTCGCCCGGCTCCCGGATGAAAACCTTGCCACGCTGAGCCGAGTCGAGTTTCAGGTCTTGCTTGACGGAGAGGTCAACGAGGCCAGGGCAGGTCGCGACCTATGCTTAGGCTTCCTCGGGAGCGCCGTGGTCGGCCTCATAGGCTTAATCGCAACGATTGACTGGGATACGGCTTTTCACCAGGCCCGCAAGGCACCTTTTATTTGGACCGAACTACTGTCCGCGATTGTTCTCTCCTCGGCGTGCGGCGCGCTGATCTATCAGCGGCGTTACACACGTACACGCAAGAACTCGGCATATTCAGACCTCATGAAAAGATTGGCGGACCATTTTACGAAGCAACAGCCCTCTGGTTGATGAAGCAGCGCATCGTTTTACCTTGATTTATCCGTCAGGGATAAAATAAGGGCAGTGATGAGATTCCTCATTCTCGCAATTGACCACGGTTGGCAATACGTTCCCTACGATCGCGAGACTCCCGACATTGAAGCCGCCAAGCGACAACTCGAGATTATTCTCACTCAAGTTATAGCTAACCGAAGGGTGAACCTGATCTGCGAAGAGTCTGATCCTTGCCGCCTCACTATAGCCCAAAAAATGGTCTACGAGCACGACCCACGCATTACCTGGAAGAACATAAACATGTCCGCACAGGAACGGTTAGAGGCCGGAATCTGGGAAGCCCTTCTTCATCGCCCATATCACGACATCGAAGAGCCAGAAGGTTCTGGATACCCCCGAACAATTGATCACCGCATTCCCGAAGATGCGACCCGTGAGCAGTTCTTTGTCAAAGAGTCCCTTCAAGCTGCAAATGCGACCGGTGCCACAAGCATCCTTATTCTGTGCGGAGACATGCACGCGGATTTCTTGCGGCAACTGCTGGAAGCGGACCGACGGCAGGCGGAAACGAACCACGAGCTCATCCCAAAGAAATACTGGGAGTAAGAGAATCTAGGCTAGCGAATCTGCAAGTTTTTCGGGATAAACCATTCGACCGACCCCCACACGGCCTGTTACGGCCGAGGGATTTTAAGTCCCTGAAAGCGAGAGTCGTTGCATCGCGGTGCAACGCTATGCAATCCAAGCTGTTTAGATCCAATAAATTCATTGCACGCCGTTGCATGCTCTTGCATAGGAGCACAACGGTCAGGCGTAACAGTAGGTGATACATCTCGAATGAGACTTTGAGAGTGCAGGACTACGAACCAAAGGCTCGGGAGTTCTCCGCCTGGGCGGATCAGAGTTTACCCCGGCGCCAGCCGCGGCGGGTCGGGGGCGCCACTCGAAATCTTTGCCCGTCGTGGGGCCAACCCGCGCCCTTGTCCAGGCTTTTTCCTAAGTCCGCTACTTTTTCGCTAGAATCTGTGCCAGCCATGAGTCCCATAACGCCTACGCAGCTCCAAGACTACTACAGGTCGATTGAACGACCGTTTGAGGAAACCGAGAAGCTTGAAGTTAGAGAAGGCGAGGTCGGCTTCTTTAAACCCCTATTCGTAGTCGGGCTCATGTTTTCTCTCATGCCCCTGATTCCCTGGGGTCTTTCAGCAGCATTGCCTAGGGTGTTCGGACCTCGCGTTCTCACGATCTGGAGCTTTCGGTTTTCGATCAGTTCGTTTTGGTTCTTATGGCCTGCGGCCTTCGGATTCTTTCTTGTCATGCTAATCCTAGCATTCGCATTGGGGCGTCCAAGCGAAGAGCTGCGGAGTCGGCAACTGTCTCCGGCCCATATGCGTTTCGCCTATTGCTATGGAGTCGAGGACGAGCTAAATAAGTACCAAACCAATCGCTTAGAACGTCATCTTCAGAATGCGCAACACTATCTGGATAAGCTCTCCAAATCGCTCCTTCGCTTAATAGTCCACGATGTCTTCATCGGCTTTCCAGAAGAGCGACCGCGCCCGCTCGATGAGGCCGCCCTTCCAAGCGCTAGTATCTATTCCCGCAATCCAATCAGACACCTCACACAGCGAATGAGATGGTTCAAGCTGGAGCCACAAACAGAGAAAATCCTCAGCGCGTTTTTTGATATTCGTCCTAAGCTCGAAGATCGGCTGAATGATAAGAAAGACCTTTCAACTGCCACATCAGCTCTCACTGACCTAGCCGCTTATCTATATACCGAAATTCCGGAAATTTGTGAGGGCACCGAAGAGGAAAAGAGGCTTTGCCGAGAATCAGGCGACGTAGCTTTGCGCAATTTTGCAGATAAGCTCAACGCTCTGCTTCCCTACAAGTCCGAAGTCAAGCCTGTGACGCCACAAGAGGCAGTCTCTAGGAAGCTTGTTTCAACGGGATCAAAGTTGGCAGGCCTGTTCGCGGATGACAATGTGCTGATTTGCTTTCTGGCCTGGTATGTTCTCTCCCTAACCTTGATTGGCCTTGGATTCTGGTTGGCGTTTCGTTTTGTCCCTTCGCTCAGGTTGGATCCGGTCATCGTGTCAACGATCGTAGGCGCGCCGGTGGCAGGGGCAATCACGGCAGTGACCATTGCAAGACTTGGACGATCAGGTCGGCCTCCCTCTAAGCCTGAAACTGAAAGCAGCAAATCTAGCGAAAACACCCGCGTGCGGTGAGATCAGCATCCCCGGAAAAAACTTGGGAGCAAATACCTCTGATTTTTCCCTGACACCAAATCTGAATGTCGCAGAAAAGCAAGGCAGGCCACGTGTTAGAAAGCGATCGATTCACGCTACGAACCAGAAGGTCGGGAGTTTCCCTCGACCTGTCTCGGGATAAACTCCTCTCTCTGGGCGCGCTCTTTGCGTCCCGGATGATTTTGCGGGGTGCGCATTCTAGGCTCCGGCGGATCTCGTGGAGCGCGCCACTTGTTTTTGCCTCACCTTCTAGAAACAACCCACCGACACTGCGCGAGGATGGCCACATGCCGCCCTTGGCAACTGGGACCTGGGCAATCCGCCCCGAGCCGCACAGCCTTGGAAGCCTATTGGAAGGAATCAGCAGTCTTTCGAATTGCCCGTGATGGCGGCCCTTGAGCTAAGCCCGGCCACCTACTTTTGTCGCTGCATTGGGCGTCCAGGAATGCTTGCGTCTTATTCTTTCTTTTGAGGCTGGGTCTGGTCCTTTTTGGGAAGCTGTATTGACCCGGAAACAGAGATTTCATTATCTTTCGGGGAGCCCTTTTTTGCCCCAGATACATCCTCGACAGTCACGTTGTAAGGTGATGTCGTTACCCTGGCCTGTGGCGGCGGGCACGGTGGTCTGATAGTTTCGAAAATGTAGTGCGTGTGCCTCCAGATTGTGACGTCGGTACTCAATTCGTATTTTGCTGAGCCTTGCGCTGCAGCTACAAACCCCACCGCCGGAATTGCTCCCTTCGCCAACCCAGTGAGAACTCCCTTGATTGGCAGCAAGTCAAGAAATGCTTGCAAGGTCTTGCTTTCCTGTTGTCCACTTGCTTCTGTCATGGTGCCATCGGGGGCAAGCTTGATACTTGCCTGTGAAGATCCAGCCCACGGCTTAGAAGTATTGTAAACGTAGATTGTACTGTAATCGACATACACTTCCGCTACCGCTTCATTGGCGACCATTAGCACTCGGTTTCTATCTGCTCCAACCTGCGGATCAAGTTGGTTTTCGTCAAGTCGGCACGGGTCCGCGGGGGATAGCGTTTGTACTGCAGTCCACTTCTCCTCGATGTCTTTGATTTCGTCTCTCGATACAGCAGAGTTAGTCTTTCCTGCGTTTATCGCTTTGTATAGCTCGGATACCGCATTCATCTGATATTCATTGAGCGTGAGCACAACCGTTCTCGTGGACGACAGCGGTTCAACTTCGGGATTGCTCTTTTGTGGCGTGAAGGAGACCTTGAGTGTCAATACATAGACTGGCTGAAGCCAAGTAGTTTGGCGCTTACACAGTGCATTCTTAACGTAGAAAGGAATTCCGCCTAAGTCGCCAGCATTGGTGGCATACGGGGCGCGTTTAACCAAGATGGTTTGGCCACAGCCAGTTAACAGGCAGAAAGCGATACTCAAGATTGAAGCGAGAGAGGCGTCGCGAGTCACGGAAAAGTCTCCTCTCGGGGAGAACTCAACGGTGGCCGAATATAGCCATATAGATATTACGCGTCAAGAAAAAAGATATGCCGAGCACAGGTTCTTCCTCGGCCTTTCAACTCGAAGGTGAGCTATAGTGGTTCAGGCCAAGAATTGGGAACGATTAGGGAACATGACTTGACACAAGACGCCAGAACTCAGGATCATGACTATTTGTAAGGGCCAGACGAGCAGCAGCTTACGAGATTAACTTCACCAACTACGAACCAGAATGTCGGGAGTTTCCCTCGGCCCGGCTCGGCATAATCTCCTCTCCCTGGGCGCGCTTTTCGTGCTCCGCCCGATCTCACGGAGCGCGGCACGATTTATTCCTCATCTGAGTTTCCCACGCATGTTTGACGCCAGCGTCGCGCAAGGCCTACAATCTGCCGCTCCATTTTCAAAGCCTGATTCGACGGTGACCGATTCGAGGAGAAATTATGGCAACGGAATTGGCCGGCAAAGTTGGAATTGTGACCGGTGGGACATCGGGTATTGGCCGTGATGCCGCCGTGCTTTTTGCGAAAGCGGGAGCCAAAGTGGTGGTCGCCGGCCGGCGCGATGTGGAAGGAAAGGAAACCATCGCCCTGATCCGTGCCGCCGGGGGCGAAGGCCTGTTCGTGAAAACCGACGTATCGCAAGCCGCCGATGTCCGTGCGCTCGTCCAGAAAACGGTGGAGCGGTTTGGCCGCTTGGATGTCGCGTTCAATAATGCCGGGATCGAGGGGAACTGGGTCCCCATCACCGAACAGTCCGAAGAAGACTGGGACCGCACCATCGACATCAATCTCAAAGGTACCTGGCTTTGCCTGAAGCACGAAATTCAGCAGATGCTCAAGCAGGGCGGTGGGGGAGCCATCGTCAACATGGCGTCCGTCGCGGGCCTGATAGGCTCGGCTGGGGCAGCCACGTATTGCGCCAGCAAGCACGGCGTGATGGGGCTGACGAAGGCCGCCGCGCTCGAAAACGCGCGAAGCGGCATTCGCGTAAACGTCGTATGTCCTGCGGTGATCGAAACGCCCATGGTTGAGCGTATTTTCGGCGAGCCGGAGTTCAGGAAGTACGCGCTCGGTCTCCATCCCATCGGCCGTTTTGGAGCGCCGATGGAAGTCGCGGAAGCCGTCGTGTGGATGTGCTCGGACCGGGCATCCTTCATGACCGGCCAATCCCTGGTTATCGATGGCGGATTCATGGCCGGGCCCAATCCTCCCGGCTAGCGGCGCTCAGGCGTGCTACCGCAAGTTCGTTCCAGAGTGACCTTCAGCAGCTTGTTGAAAAAGCGTCTTTGCCTGTCGTTCTGAGTCCAGATTGTGGGGGAAGGGCAGAGAACCCAAGCGTGGGGGAAATTAGCGGCGGGCGATTTCTGGGCCGTTATATTCAGGCCGGTGCGGTCGCGACGCGGGGCTCTTGTGCGGGTGGGAGACGCGCCGCTGCTGGCAGGATGGCCCCCACGCGCGGCTATCCCCGCTGGACTGCTCGCACAGCGTCAAGCACCCAGCCTCTTTCTCTGCCGTATTACAGCCGCAGTCGCACAGGCTGCTTGTGCGCCGGGAAGTCTGCGGGGCATGCCTGTCTGCGAGCGCGCCGAGCGGCGCCAGGCCGGCCAGGAGGAAGATGGCGAAGGCTTTTCTGATTGTGCCCACTCCGAACCCTCTCTCGAAGTTTCGCGGCGCAAGCCTGCGGGCGCGATGGTACGAGGGCCCAGTTTCTTTGGTACTGGCGTCATATAGGTCATGGAACGGGCCTCGCAACCTGAGAGCGACGCAGCCCGCCGCGAACGCACATGGGCGGGCCTGCCGGCGAGCAGGAGGCATTCCGGGGCCTGGCGGAGGATTTCGAGCTTGGCGCCGCTGGTGGGTCTCGCTCCGGGCTCAGGCGGAGCCGGCCAGCGCGGGCGCTGAGGCTTGCTCGAGCAAGTCGGCGAGCTCCAGCCGCAAATTGCCGGAGTTGGTGGCGTAGCCCAGGCCGGTCTCGAGGTCAATGGTGCCCGCGCGAATCAACTTTTCCAGTTCGCCGTCGAAGTGCTGCATGCCCTCGGTGTTGCCGTCGCGCATGGCGTCCACCAGCGTTTTCCCTTCGCCTTCGCCCTTTTCGACGTACTCGCGGGTGCGCATGGTGGATTTGAGGATTTCGATGACGGCGATGCGCCCGCTGCCGTCTTTTTTGGGCACGAGTCGCTGCGAGAGGATGTAGCGGAAGGCCTTGGCCAAGCGATTGCGGATGGCCTGCTTGTCGCCCAGGGGAAAGGCCCCGATGATGCGCTCGACGGTCTTGGAGGCGTCGATGGTGTGCAAGGTGGAGAAGACCAGGTGGCCGGTCTCCGCCGCTTCCAGGGCGATCTCGATGGTTTCTTTGTCGCGCATCTCTCCGACCAGGATGACTTTGGGGGCTTGGCGCAGAGCGGCGCGCAGGGCCAGGGCGAAGGTGGGGGTGTCGCTGTGCAACTCCCGCTGGTGGATCGTGCTCTTCTTGTGGCTGTGGAGAAACTCAATGGGGTCTTCGATGGTGAGGATGTGGTAGGCCTTCTCCTCGTTGATCTTGTTGAGGATGGCCGCCAGGGTCGAAGACTTTCCCGAGCCGGTCGGGCCGGTCACCAGCACCACGCCGTTGCGCAGGCCGGCAATCTCCCCGAGTTGCGGGGGCAAGCTCAGCGCGGCGAAGTCGGGGATGGTGGTGGGGATCACGCGCATCACGATGGCACAAGTGCCGCGCTGGCGGAAAACATTCACGCGGAAGCGCGCCTGGCCGGGCAGACTGAAGGAGAGGTCGGCGGAGCCATCCTGCTCGAGCTTCCGCGCCGCATATTCGTGTTTGCCGATTAGATCGGTGGCGATGCGCCGGGTATCCTGCGGCGTCAACGCAGGGAGCCCCGGGAATTTCACCTCCAACAGTTGGCCGTTGACCTCCACCTGCGGGGCGCGTCCCGGCGAAAAAATCAAATCGCTCACCTGTCGCGAGGCGGCGAGCATGGCCGAGATGACGACCGCCGTGGGGGCGGCCGGGGGGGCGGGCGGGGCCGCAGCCCGCGGAATGTTGGCGTCCATCTCGGGCGTCTTGGGAGGCGTGGCCATAATCTTTGCTCCTCGGCTCTTCAGGCTACCGTAATTCCCCTGGGCTGGAACACCGGCGTGCGGCTTGGTTGCGGCAGTTGCAACTCCTCGCTCTTCCCGCGCCGGTGGTGCCAGCCGCCCGCACGATTCCAAGGGGTTTGGCGCTGCCGCGCACGACGCAGTTTCAAAGTTGACATTCTGCGCCACTCTGAAACGGATGCAGGCCTGGCTCAGTTGGACAGAAGCTAAGGTGCAAATGTCAGTTACCCGAAAGGCTGAGAGTTTCTTTTGCTTCCTATCGGGTCACTCCGGTGGAGTCGGCGGGCCATTTGCACGCGCTTTTCAATTGCTGGGTAAGCAACGCGAGGCAGGAGCGGCGTGGGAGGAGATTCCCGGAGCGGGAGGGCTCTCCCAATTTGAGAGAAAAGAGCCGCTAAAATCGCGCGAGGAGATTTTCGCGCGCCGCCAAACTCGCTGGAACAAAAAGAATTGGCGCACCGGGTGTGTTCCAGCGACTGGCCGCTCGCTTGCTTGGGGAAAAGGCCGAGGGCACTCCGAATGACGATCTACACTAATCAGCGAACGAGGGGGAAGGGGCTTGTTCGCTGGCTGGCGCAGGTCGTTCCCACCTGCCTCTGAGAGGGAAGCTAGGATGGATGACCCCACGCCCCGGCCCAAAAATGGCCGGGAAACGGAGTGCTCTTAAGGGGCTCCCGATCCCAAGCGGGAGCCCCACTTTTTTTCTTCATAGCCAGCTCGTCCCCGCAGCGCGCCTCAATTGACACGGCGCGCCACGGGGATGCGCGCCTGCCGCAGCACGTGCGCCACTTCAGTTTCCTTGAGCCGCGACGCGTCGTATTCGAAGGAGATCCGCTTCCTCTGCTCGTCCACCCGGAACCGCCGCAGCCCGTAGGTGTTGGCGAAATCGCCGAGAGCCCGCAGTTGCTCAGGCTTTAGCGGGGATTGCAATTCGTAGGTGATCTCCACCAGTGTCACGCGGCCATTATAGCAGCGCGCTCGATGCGCTGTTCCCTGTAACATCCCCGAATCATCTAAAATGGAGAGGCCCTGTGACACGCGAAGCAGACTCCCGGTCGAAACTTGCCGGCGGATTGCCCATTTTGGGTGGCAGGCCCGCCGCAAAGGACCCGGTCTGCGGGATGGCCGTGGATCCCGACCGGGCCGCTGCATCCCATCAACACGCCGGGCAGACCTATTTCTTCTGTAGCCCGCACTGCGCGGAAAAATTTCGGGCGCAGCCGGCTAGCTACTTGGCTGATGTCACAGTTGAGCTGGCCGCGAGCGCCACTCCCCGCGGTGCACTGACGCAGAAGATTGCCCTGCCTGACGAGTACACCTGCCCCATGCATCCGCAGGTGCGCCGGCCGCCGGGGTCGTGTCCGGAGTGCGGCATGGCGCTCGAGCCCACCGCGGTGGCCCCTGCGGCTGTGCGCACCGAATATGTTTGCCCGATGCACCCGGAAGTGGTGCGCGACGCGCCGGGCGCCTGCCCCATTTGCGGGATGGCGCTCGAGCCGCGCAGCGTTGCCGCCGAGGAAGAGGCGAATCCCGAGCTGGTCTCGATGACGCGCCGCTTCTGGGTGAGCCTGGCCTTGTCCGCCCCAGTGCTTTTCCTGGGCATGTCGGCGATGATCCCCGGCCAGCCAGTGCAGCACGCGCTCTCCGCGCGCGCTCAGGTATGGCTTGAGTTTGCGCTGGCGACGCCCGTGGTGCTGTGGGGCGGCTGGCCGTTTTTCGAGCGCGGCTGGGCGTCGCTGGTGAATCGCCGGCTCAACATGTTCACCCTGATCGCCGTGGGCACGGGCGCCGCTTACTTCTACAGCGTGGCCGCCACGCTATTTCCCGGCAACTTTCCGCCGTCCTTCCGCGGCCCCGGCGGCGAAGTGGATGTGTATTTCGAGGCCGCCGCGGTGATCACCACGCTGGTGCTGCTGGGGCAGGTGCTCGAGCTGCGCGCGCGCAGCCGCACGCGCAGCGCCATCCGCGCTCTGCTGGGACTCCAGCCCAAGACGGCACGCCTCGTGCTGGACGACGGCACCGAGCGGGACGTGCCCCTCGCCCGCGTGCAGCGCGGCGACCGCCTGCGCGTGCGCCCCGGCGAGCGCGTGCCGGTTGACGGCGTGGTGCTGGAGGGCGCAAGCGCCGTGGACGAGGCCATGGTGACCGGCGAGCCCATCCCGGTCGAGAAGGTCCCCGGCGACCGCGTCACCGGAAGTACGCTGAACACCACCGGCAGCTTCGTGATGCGCGCCGAGCGCGTCGGCGAGGAGACGCTGCTGGCGCAAATTGTCCGCATGGTATCGGAGGCGCAGCGCAGCCGCGCGCCGATTCAGCGCCTGGCCGACGTGGTTTCCTCGTATTTCGTGCCCGCGGTTGTGCTGGCCGCCGCGGCGACCTTCCTGGTGTGGTCGCGGGTGGGCCCCGAACCGCGGCTCGCCCATGCCCTGGTGAATGCCGTGGCGGTGCTGATCATCGCCTGCCCCTGCGCGTTGGGGCTGGCCACGCCGATGTCCATCATGGTGGGCACCGGCCGCGGCGCCACTGCCGGCATCCTGATCAAGAACGCCGAGGCCCTGGAAATCCTGGAGAGGGTGGACACCCTCGTGGTGGATAAGACCGGCACGCTCACCACAGGCAAGCCCCGGCTCACTACGGTCGCGGGACGACCGGAAGCCGCGGCGGGGGATGAGTCCGAACTGCTGCGCTTGGCAGCCAGTCTGGAGCGCGGCAGTGAGCACCCGTTGGCGGCGGCCATCCTTGCAGCGGCTGCCGAGAGAGGCCTTGCGCTCGAGGAGGCAGCAAACTTCCGCGCCGAGGCGGGCAAGGGCATCCTCGGCCGCGTCGCCGGACACGACGTCGCGCTGGGCAATGCGCAGCTCTTTGCAGAACTGCAAGTTGACCTCGGCGCGCTGGCCGAGCAGGCGGAATCGCTCCGCCGGGACGGCCAGACAGTCGTCTTCCTGGCCGTGGACGGCCGCGCGGCGGGCCTGCTGGGGGTCGCCGACCCCATCAAGCAGTCCAGCTACGAGGCTGTGCGCATGCTCCACCAGGACGGCCTGCGCATCGTCATGCTCACCGGCGACAGCCGCACCACGGCTGAGGTGGTGGCGCGCAAGCTCGGCATCGACGAATTCGAGGCCGAGGTCCTGCCGGTGAGGAAGGGAGAGGTAGTGAAGCGCCTCCAAAGCCAGGGCCACCGGGTGGCCATGGCTGGCGACGGCATCAATGACGCTCCGGCGCTGGCGGCGGCGGATGTTGGCATCGCCATGGGCACCGGCACCGACGTGGCCATGGAAAGCGCCGCAATCACGCTGGTGAAGGGCGACCTTCGCGGCATCGCCCGCGCCCGTCGGCTCAGCCGCATGACCATGCGCAACATCCGCCAGAACCTGCTCTTCGCCTTCCTCTACAACGCCCTGGGAGTGCCGCTGGCCGCAGGTGTGCTCTATCCCGCGTTCGGCCTCCTGCTCAGCCCCATGATAGCCAGCGCCGCGATGAGCTTCAGCTCGGTCTCGGTCATCGGCAACGCTCTCCGCCTCCGCAAGGTTCCCCTCTAGTTCTTTAGTTGTCGGGACTGGAGCGCCGGACTTGCCGCACCGGGCCGTGTGGGATGGTCCGCAGGACCTGGACGGAGGCGCGTCGCTCGTCGGAGAGGTGAGTTGCGTGGCGCAGGCCGCGCGCATCGTGGTCGAATCGTTCAAGGAGAAGAAATACGAGAGCAAGGTCGCCAAGATCTCCCCGCATTCCAGACGACCGAGCTTTTCTAGGTAGGCGGGCTATCGTGCGCTTCGAACGGCTCGAGCTCCTTCTTCCATTCCGACCCCAGGCGGCTTTGCAGCAGCCGCACGCAGCGGTTCCAGCGCAGCAGCGCGTCATCGTTGTCCGGCGGGCGGATCTTTTCCGCCTCCTCGAAGCAGTGCATGGCCCTCTCGAAGAGCACCAGCAGCGCATGCGGCAGGTGGCCGGCGCGGAGCTGCGCCTTGGCGCGGCGCTCGTAGAGCAGGCCGGTGTAATAGAGGCGCTCGTACGGGTCCGCCAGGCTCTCGAAAATCTTCTCCGCCTCCGCGTAGCGGTCCGCGGGGCTTCCGGTGAACTGGTCGGTGAGGGCCAGGCCAAGCAGGCGGAGCGCCAGTTGGTTGCGGGGATCCACCGCCAGGATGTCGCGGCAGATCGACTCGGCCTCCTCCGGCTCATTCAGCGACCGGTACAGCTCAACCTTCGAGATCGCCTCCGGAACGCTGCTCTTGGAGATGGATTTCAGCTTGAATTCCACGGCCACTCCTCCGGTTAGGGGAGATTCCATAGCAAGTAGCCTGCGAAAGCTGTGCCGGCCACGGCGCCGCCGTAGCAAAACACCGTGATCACCTCGTTCAGGTGCTTGATCTGGAGGCCGTCGTAGAGTGTGTAGCGGAAGCGGTGCGCCCAGTGGAATAGGGGAAGGGAACAAAGCACGAAGAGATAGACTCGCGTCAGCGGATGCTGGAGCAAGGCATGCAGGCTTGCGTAGCTGGGAGGCTTCAGCCAGCCCAGCGGAAACGCCAGGCCGAACAGAAATAGATGCACGGGGATGAGAAACGCCGCAACAACTCCGCCCGCGCTGAAGAGTCCCCAGAGAAATGGCTCCATCGGTTTCTTGGCCATCCATCACCTCAGAAGCAACCAAGCCACGCCGCCCGAGACCCCCAACCAGGCCACATAGTTGGCGCCCGCTATCCAAGCGTCGGGAACCCGCGCGCCACGAACGCGCAAAACCATCGCCCGCGGCGCCAGATTGAACCAAGTCATCGTGTGCAACAGCACAAAGATGAAGCTGACCCCGTTCAGCAAGAGGAAAAACGGATTCTTCATCCACTGCCGGAACTCTGCATAGGCTTCGGGCCCGGCGCTCAAACATCGCACTTGCGCCAGTGTCAGGACCACAAAATAGGCCACAAAGACGCTGCTGAGCTCCCGGAGAACGAATTTCAGGTAAGGCCACTTCCACAACCACCAGTAGGTGGAGACACGCTGGCGATACCATCGCGGATGATACAGCGTGTACTCGGTCGTGCGGTTGACTTCGCTGGTTCTCATTTCGCGCCCCACGGCATCAGCAGCGATTTGAACCACTCCTTCGCCGCGGTCAATTTGTATTGCTGGATGGCTCCGGCGGGGTCCACGTGTTTCGGGCAAACCTGGGTGCACTCGCCGACAAATGTGCATCCCCAGATGCCCTCGTGCTGCGAGAGGATCTCCAGTCGCTGCCGCGAGCCCTGGTCGCGGGAATCCAGGTTATAGCGTTGCGCCAGTGCAATCGCCGCGGGCCCGCTGAACAGCGGATCCAGGCCATACACCGGGCAAGCGGCGTAGCACAGCATGCAGTTGATGCACATGCTGAACTGCTTGTAGGCGTTGAGTTCGTCGGGCGTTTGCAGGTATTCGCCTTCGGCCAATGGCTTCTCTTCCGCGCGGATCAGCCAGGGCTTGACGCTCTGCAGCTTGACCATGAAGTCGGTCATCTCGATCACCAGGTCGCGGACCACGGGAAAATAACGCAACGGCTCGACGCAGATGGGTCCCGGGGCATAGTTGCTGAGGAAAGTAGCGCAGGTCAGCTTGGGTTCGCCGTTGACCATCATCCCACAGCTCCCGCAAATCCCCATCCGGCAGGACCAGCGGAACGTCAGCGTACCATCCACCTTGTCTTTGATGTAGTTCAGCGCATCCAGCACCACCCAGTCCTTCCGTAGCGGCACGGGGTAGCTCTGGAAGGCCGGCGCGGCATCGCGCTCGGGCGAATAACGCGCCACTTCGAGGGTGATGGTTTCCGCCATGCCCCCCTAGCCTCCCTTCGCCTGCGTTTGAGCCACGCCGTAGACGCGCTCGCCGGGCGGCCAGCGCGTGATGTTCACCGGCAGATATTCGACCCGGGCGGTGCCGTCGGCGTTGCGCAGGACCAGCGAGTGCGCCAGAAATTTCGCGTCGTCGCGCTTGGGGTAGTCGGTGCGCTGGTGCGCCCCGCGGGATTCCCTCCGTTGGAGCGCGCTCTGGACAATGGCTTCGGCCACGTCGAGCATGAAGGAAAGCTCCAGTGCAGCGGTGAGTTCCGTGTTGAACGTGTGGCTGCGATCGTCGAGCGCCACATTGGCAAAACGCCCCTGGAGCTCCCGCAGATTCCGGGCGCCCTCGACCAACGAGGCCTCGGTGCGGTAGATGCCCGCGCTTTGCTCCATCGACTTCTGCATCTCTTCGCGGATCGTGGCCACGCGCTCTGTACCGCCCGTCTTCCGGAGGAACTGCCCCTCCAATCTCTTTTGCTCATCCACGGCCTGGGCCAGAGCGGCAGTGCTGGCACCCTGCTGCTGGGAGGCAAACTGCGCCGCAGCCCGGCCGGCACGCGCTCCGAACACCAACAGCTCGGGCAGGGAATTCGAACCCAGCCGGTTGGCGCCGTTGATGCTAACGCAAGCAACCTCGCCGGCGGCGTACAAACCTTTGAGCGGAGTGGCCCCGTGGATATCAGTGCTGACGCCACCCATCATGTAGTGCAGCACCGGCCGAACGGGGACCAGCTCTTTCACGGGATCAATGTTTTCGTATTTCAAGCAGAGCTCGCGGACAAACGGCAGCTTGGCGTTGATGAGCTTTTCGCCCAGGTGGCGCAGGTCCAGGTGCACGACATCGCCATACGGCCCCTTCACGGTGCGCCCTTTTTCCACTTCCTTGACGAACGCCTGTGACAACCGGTCCCGCGGACCCAGTTCCATGGAGCGCAGCACCGGCTTCGGCTGCGGCGTGCCGAGGTTGTAGTCCTGGAGATACCTATAGCCATCCTTGTTCAGCAGGTAGCCGCCCTCGGCGCGCGCGGCCTCGGTGATAAGAATTCCGGTGAAGGGCAGCCCGGTGGGATGATACTGCACAAACTCCATGTCCTTCAGCGGAGCGCCGGCACGATAGGCCAGCGCCATCCCGTCGCCGTTCTTGATGTTGGCGTTGGTGGTGTACGGGAAGACGCGCCCGCAGCCGCCCGTGCACAGGATCACCGCTTTCGCAGTGATGGCCTGTATTTTTCCGGTCATCAGCTCGATGGCCACCACGCCCTGCACCCGGCCATCATCCACCAGCAGCCGGGTGACAAACCACTCGTCGTAGCGGGTGATGGCGTTGTATTTCAAGGTGGTCTGGAACAGCGTGTGCAGCATGTGGAATCCGGTTTTATCGGCGGCGAACCACGTGCGCTCCTTCTTCATCCCGCCGAAAGCGCGCACGGCGATGTGCCCGTCGGGGTCGCGGCTCCACGGGCAGCCCCAGTGCTCCAGGCGCAGCAGCTCCTCCGGGGCTTCTTTGACGAAAGCCTCCACGGCGTCCTGATCGCAGAGCCAGTCGCCGCCGGAGATGGTGTCGTAGGCGTGGTCGTCGAGACTGTCGCCGGGCTTGACCACCCCGGCCGCGCCACCCTCGGCGGAGACGGTATGGCTGCGCATGGGGTAAACCTTGGAAACCACGGCCACGCTGAGCTTGGGATTTACTTCCGCGACCTCAATCGCGGCGCGCAGGCCCGCTCCGCCGCCGCCGACGAGAAGTACATCGTGGGAAGAAATATCCATTCTTCCGCCCTCTGCGGAATCAAGCCCTGCGCGCTTCTTCGCGCCGTCCTGGGAAAGGAATTCGCTTTCGGGCGGGTATCTTAGGGCCGCAGCGGCGGCCAAGTCAAACGACGGATGAGCCGGGGTTTCGCGCTCTTGCTGTGGAGCGCCATCTACGGCGAGCAGGCGCGCGAGGGTGATATCGTGCGGCGCATCGCTTGGCCCACGTTGGCGGCTTCCACGGCGATCCTGACTTTTGTCGGTCTGGTCGCCGGGCTGTGGCCGGCGTTCCGACTAGCGCGTGCGCGGGGCGGACAAGGGCGGCGGCGGATAATCGGGCAGTTTTTCCTTGCTTGCGTCGGCGCGCTTGACTTCGAGTTCGCCGAACAGGATGGACGGACTGATGACGGTCGTGGGGATGCCGCCCAGACGGTTGCTCACCTCGGGATCGTTCCCCACGGCGATCAGGTCGTTGCGCAGCTCGCGGGTATCCAGCTCACTGAACACCGCGCCGCGGACAAGCTCCTCGCGCCCATCCTTCGCCCAGACGCGGTAGAGAAGCCGGGGACTCAACTGCGGGCCGAGCGTCTCCACAAAGTAAGCGTAGGGCAGGTCGCGCTTCCGGCAGATCTCCAGCATCTTCGCCTTCAACTCTTCCCGGGAAAGGGTCTGGGAGGACTGCACGATGAGATTCCCGATGCTCGGGGCGGGGAAGCCTGACGCAGCGGCCCGGCCGTGGCCGTTGGAGGTGGGGAAATCGCGGATGGGCTGGCGGCCGAGCAGGTAGCTCACCAGTTCCCCCTTTTCGATGACGGCGACCCGCGAGGCTTTCACCCCTTCGTCGTCCACGTCGTAGCTGCCCACCAGGCTGTGGCCGTTGAAGCTCGCGAGCGTGGGATCGTCCACCACGGAGAGGAACTCGGGAAGGACGCGGCTCTTGTAGCTGGTGGCGTAGCTGCCGGTGGTGCGGCCAGCCTTCCCCGGCTGGGCCTTGCGGCCAACCACGCTGTTGCCCACCAGCGTCGCGAAGATGTCGCTGGCGGCATCCGCGGCCATCAGGACCGGCCCGCGATATTCCTCATTGACGATGGGGGCTTCCCGCAACTTCTTCAGCGTCTCGAGCATCTTCGCGGCGTCGGCGGTGAACTGCTCCGGCGTCGGCAATTCCTTCGGATTGCTCACCAGGAAGTAGGGCGAGCGGTCAAGCCGCATGCCGTCGGCGGCCTGCGTCGAGCCGCTCAGGTTCAGGAAGTACAGGCATTGGCCGCGGCGGGGGATGGTCCCTTCCGAGTTGAGGAAATAGTCGTTGATTGCGGTGAAGCGCGCCCCGGCGTCGAACACCTGGAGTTGCGCATCCTGGCGGAAAAGGGCCGTGGCGGTTTCCAGCATCGTTCGGGACTGCTTGGGGTCGAAGGCGAGCTTGGCCAGCGCCCCGATGGACTGCAAGGCGGGAGCGCGAGCGAAATCATCCACCGGCTGCTCGACTTTGAACTGCTGGAGCATGGCTTGCTTGGCGGCGAGCGCTTCGATGGCGGCCTTATAGGCCCGGTCGGTCGCCCACCAGAGCTGGTGGCGCAGGGCGAGCGGTTCGTCGTCGAGCGGAATCACCTCGACGAGGCCCAGACCCTGGCCGAAGTAGCTGTCCTGCTTGTAGTCGCCCACCCGGACCACAACACGCAGGATGCGCAAGTGCAGGCGGTGCTCCTGCCGCAGCGCGCCGAAGGTCGCCTCGGCGGCGTACTCGTCCAGGTCGGCGACGCGGTACTCGATGTAGTACGGCGCCTGCATGTTCTCCATCTTGAGCTGCGCCTTGGACCGCTCGAGCTCCTGGAGCATGGCCTGGAGCAGCGGGTCGGCAGGGGCGTCGGGCGACGCCGCCTTCGCCGCGAATGGGCGGCTCCCCGCTGGGGGCGCGCATAACGCCGCGAGCAGCGCAACAACGCCGAGCCAACGAACCGGGGCCGTCTTGACCGCGCACGGTTTCATCGCTGCGCCTCGCTGGAGGCGGGCTTCGGGGAGGCTCCCGGGGCTCGGGTCTCGAAGCCGGGCGGAGGCAGAATCGGCGGACGCATGCGGCCGTGCGCCCGCTTCTGCACTTCGATTTCGGAGAACAACATGGCCGGGGCCGCCGCGGCAACCGGAACGCTGCCCGATTCCGCGCCGCAGATGCCGTTGAAGACTGCAAGGACATCTCCGGTCAGCACGATGCGGTTCAGCGCCGCCAGCGGCGTGCCGACAATGTCCACGCCGCGGACCAGCTCGTCCGGACGCCCGTCCGCATACACGCGCCAGACCACCACCGGCAGCACTTGGAAAGCCTGGGGCAGAACGCGCGCCGTCAGCGTGAAGCCTCCCTGCACATCTTCGAAATACAATCCATAAGGCTTGCCCTGCCGCTTCACCTCTTCGATCAATTTCTGGCGAAGCGTGGAGTCTTTCGTCGTGTTCGAGGAGGTCACGATCAGGTTGCCTTGCCGGCCGGTGGGCATGCGTCCGGGCTGCGCCCGGCCGTGGCCGTTGGACTTGCTGAAGTTTTTGACCGGCACGCGCGACATCAGAAAATTTTTCAGCACGCCGTTCTGGATGACCTCCACGCGGCGCGCGGGCACTCCCTCGTCGTCAAACTGGTACCAGCCGCCCAGCTTCACCCCATTGAGCTCGCGCTGCGTCGGATCGTCCACAACGCTGAGGAAGGCCGGCAGGACTTGCTGATTCACTTTCTTGGTGAACGTCTGCCCCTCCTGCTCGTCGCGCTGGCGATGGCCTTCCAGGCGGTGACCGAGCACCTCGTGGAAGAACACCGCGGCCGCCCGGCCGGAGAGCAGCGCTGGCCCGGCAAACGGCTCGGCGAGCGGGGCGGCGCGCAGGGACTTCAAATCGGCGGCCATCTTCTCTATCCGGCTGGCGATCTCGGCTTCCGCGGGGAGTTGGTCGGGCGAGGCAGCCTGAAAGCTTTCCACCCGCAGCAGCTCCATGCCGTCCTCGGCGAGCGTTTCCGCCTGGATCACGAGCCGCGTCAGAGTGCTTGGCGTGATCACGCTGCTGCCTTCACTGGAAATAAAATAAAACTTCGTCTTCTCCACCTGGAGCGCCACGCCCGACGTGTAAACCTGGGGATATTTTCGAAAATAGGAGGAGTAGCGGCGGACTTTCTCTTCCCAAGCGCGCTGGTCCACCCCCAGCGCGGGTGAGGCGGTCTCCCATCGCACCTGGGCCGACTCCTGCGAAAAGTCAGGCGATTTGTCCTCACCCTCGGTCTGCACGGCCGCGCTGGTCTTGGCGTTCAGGTACGCGGGCGAGGCGCGTTTGTACTCGTGGTTGGTGAGCTGCCAGAGGGCTCGCGCAATCGCGTCCGGGTCCTCGCCCAGGGGGAGAGGGCCGGAGAGCATGCCCGAGGGGCGGTTGGCCTCATGCGTGTTATCCAGCGCCGGCGATCCGACGCGCATGGTGACGTCGGCGGAGCGGCGCCGCCCGGCGAACGAAGTCAACACGCCGCCGTAGGAGCCCGCGATGGAAACGGCTTCCTGGTCGTACACGGAGTAACTGATGAAGTAGGGCGCAGGGTTTGACTTGGCGAGTTCCTTGCTAGCGCGCTGCAACTCCTGTTGCAGGATTGCGAGTAAAACATCGGAAGCCTTCTCGACGCCCGGGTCGCCGGCCCAAGGTCCGCTGGCGGGGACCAAGCAGACAATCAGCACCAATCGAACGGCAAGCTGAATCCTGAGCTTCATCATCTGCAGGCGAGTCATGAGGAGCCGAGCGTCAGCACGAGGGTCGAATTCACGCATGCTCCTGAAAAGATAGGGATCATGGATGAAGCCGATTATGCCTCGAAGGCGGAGCACGGGCAAATACAATTTGCGGGCGCGAAGGGCGTCACGTACAATGCCTCGCCTTTGGGGTGACGCTCCTCTTTCCGGGAATGACCTTTCGCCACCCCAGCGGGAAACGAAACTCATCAGAGGAGAAAAAGAAGATGAAGAGGGTGCTCACATTCATTGTTGCGGCGGGGTTTGCTTTTTCGCTCGGGGCCTTGGCCACGCCTCAAGCCAAGAAAGACGCGGGCGCGCCATCCAAGAAGGCCGGGACGCCGGCCAAGAGGGCGGCGACAAAGCCGGCGGACCACGGGCTTTTCACGCCTGGAAACATCAAATGGGGCGACGCGCCGAACGCCCTGCCTGCCGGTGCCAAGCTGGCCGTATTGGAGGGGAACCCCTCCCAGGCTGGGCCGTACACCATGCGGTTGAAGATGCCCGATGGCTATCAGATCCCGCCTCACTTTCATCTCCGGACCGAGCACGTGACAGTGCTCTCCGGCACTTTTAACCTCGGCGTGGGCGAGAAGTTTGATCGCAGCGCGGGCCAGGCGATGCCCACGGGTACCTTTGGCTTTCTGCCTCCGAAGATGAAGCACTTTGCCTGGGCCACCGGGGAGACGATCCTACAGCTTCACGGCATCGGGCCCTGGGAAATCGTATACGTCAATCCAGCCGACGACCGGCGGGGTCAGAAGAAGTAGTATTCCCGAGTCAATTGCTGCGCAGCAGAGTTTGCAGGTAGCCCAGCGCGTCCGCGCCATCCCAGTTCTGCGGCCCGATAATCTTGCGCGCAATGCGGCCGTCGCGCTGGATGATGTAGGTTTCCGGGTACATGGAGGTGCCGTAGCGCGAGGGAATGTCCTTGGAGGGGTCGCGATAAGTAGGGAAGACCACCTGCTGCTCGCGCAGGAATCTCTCGTAGGCCTTGGCGTCCACGTCCACGCTGATCCCGAGCACCAGGCCGCCCTGCGACGTGATCTGCCGGTGCAGCCGGTTGAGCGAAGCCATCTCGGCGACGCACGGCGGGCACCAGGTGGCCCAGAAGTTCAGCACCACCACCTTGCCGCGCAGATCTGCCAGCCGCGCAGGCTTCCCGTCCCACTCAAACGCGAAGTCCGGCGCCCGGGTGCCTGCGATGCTGGGCTCGCCCTGACGGTAGCTGGGTGAGACGAACAGGAGCACCACGGCGCCCGCCGCAGCCAGCCCCAGCCCGCTGAGGAGTTTCTGCTTCAAGGATTCCGCTCCGAGGCCTATAATACGCTGTCCCTGTGCTTTTGGGCGAGCTGGCCGCCTGCGGCGGAAGGTGGCCAGCCGGAACAACTTTGCATCCGTCGAAGCATCTCACGGGAGCAGGCCATGAGCAAGCCGACCGAGGCACTGTGGCTCCACGACCGCATGGCGGACGCGCGGGCCGAGTCCATCGCTGAGATGGTGCGGCGCATGCTCGCCATGATCGGCGAGGACCCCAACCGCGAAGGCCTGCGCAAGACGCCCGAGCGGTTTGAGAAGGCGCTGCGCTATCTCACCAGCGGCTACCACCAGGACCCCGAGAAAATCCTGGATGGGGCGACGTTTAGCGTCTGCTACGACGAAATGGTAGTGGTGAAGGACATCGAGCTGTACAGCCTGTGTGAGCACCACTTGCTGCCGTTTTTCGGCAAGTGTCACGTGGCCTACATCCCCAGCAAGAAGGTCATTGGGTTGAGCAAGATTCCTCGGCTGGTGAACATGTTTGCCCGGCGGCTGCAAATCCAGGAGCGGCTGACCAGCCAGATCGCCCAGGCCATCCAGCAGAAGATCAGCCCCGAAGGCGTGGGCGTGGTCCTCGAGGCGCGCCATCTGTGCATGGTGATGCGCGGAGTCGAAAAGCAGCACTCGCAGGCCGTCACCAGCGCCATGCTCGGCCTCTTCCGCGAGAGCAAGCAGACCCGCGACGAGTTCCTCGCTCTCCTCCGCCCCTCCCAGACGTAGAACGTGATGGTTCCCTGCCTCTCCGGCCCCGCGCGATGCGGTGGCTCGCGTCGCCGGATGGCCCCCGAGCCGGTCCCACGCGACTGCTTGCTTTACACTCCGCGCGGCGGCGTGATACGCTTGCGGGGTCGAAGAGAAGACGAATAAGCGTTGCAGAGGGCCCGACGGAGAGGACGACTTGAAAGAAGCCAAGTCAGCGTTGATCGAGCAATATCGCACGCATACGAAGGACACCGGCTCGCCGGAAGTGCAGATCGCCTTGCTGAGCGAGCGCATCAACTATCTGACCACGCATCTCAAGTCTCACGTGAAGGACCACGCCTCGCGGCGCGGGTTGATCATGATGGTCAACAAGCGCCGGCGGCTGCTCGATTACCTCAACCGCCGAGACCCGGAACGGTATCGCGAGATTGTTGAACGCCTTAGCTTGCGCAAGTAGCCCGCGGCCCCCCGGGGCCTGCCGGTGCGCAATCCAAAGCTCACAACTTCCGCGGAGTCCTGCGAGGATTCTCCGACGGCCGGGCGCTGGTGCCCGGGTCCGTTCTTGGTGACCTCGCCGCACTCAGCGCCTCGCCGACGCTCCCGTCCTCTTTCACACGAGAGTTGAACTTTTCCTCTCGCATCTGAATGGCTGCCCGGCCTGTTGGAATTGCGCCGGGACGCGAAAGGAATTCCAATTATGTCGCAGCAAGCACCCCATCAGGTGAGCGTGGAAGTCGGCGGGCGGGCGCTGAGCCTGGAGATGGGCAAGGTAGCCCGCCAGGCCAATGGCGCCGTGCTCGCCCGGTATGGCGACACGGTATTGCTGGTCAGCGCCTGCATGGATCGCAAGCCCACTGAAAAAGATTTTCTTCCCCTCACGGTGGACTATCGCGAATACACCTATTCGGCCGGGAAGATTCCCGGCGGTTTCTTCAAGCGCGAGGGACGCCCTTCGGAGCGCGAGATCCTCACTTCGCGGCTGATTGACCGTCCGCTCCGCCCGCTGTTCCCCGAAGGCTGGCGCAACGAGACACAGATCGTCGCCATGGTGCTCTCCGCCGACAGCGAGAACGATCCCGATGTGATTGCCGTGACAGCCGCCTCCGCGGCTGCCTATTGTTCGGATTTGCCCTTCGACAAACCCGTCGCTGCCGTGCGCGTGGGCCTGCTGGGCGGGCAGCTCGTGGCCAACCCTACCGTTGCCGAACAGAAGACCAGCCTGCTCAATATCGTGGTCACCGGAAGCGACGAGGCCATCGTCATGGTCGAGGCCGGCGCGCTGGAAGTTTCCGAAGATACCGTCGCCGACGCGCTGCAGTTCGGCCACCAGCAGGTGCGCAAGATCATCGCGGCCATCCGCGAGCTGCATGCCAAAGTGAATCCGACCAAGGTGGTTGTGCCGCCGCTGGCGTTTGATGAGCAGCTGGCGCGGCAAATTGAGCAGCAGTATGGCCAGCGCCTGCGCGATGCGCTCGACACCGCCAAGTATCCCAAGAAGGAAAGCTACCTGCGGGTGGAGGCGCTCGAGCAGGAAATGCTCGCCGCCATCCCCGAGGAAGAAGAGGAGCGCCGCGAACTGGCCGAGCGCGCTTTCGAGCGCCTGCGCGAGCGTTATTTCCGCGAGGACATTCTGGTGCGCCACCGCCGGCCGGACGCCCGCGCCTTTGATCAGATCCGCCCGATCACCTGCGAGGTGGGTTTGCTGCCGCGGGTGCACGGCTCGGCGCTGTTCACCCGAGGCGAAACACAGGCGCTGGCCACACTCACGCTCGGCACCAAGGAAGACATGCAGCGCCTCGATCTGCTCTTCGAGGAAGAAGCCTTCAAGCGCTTCATGCTGCATTACAACTTCCCGCCGTTCAGCGTCGGCGAGGTGAAATTCCTCCGCGGCCCCGGGCGCCGCGAGATCGGCCACGGCGCGCTGGCCGAGCGAGCTCTGCTCAACCTGCTCCCGGCGGAAACCGACTTCCCCTACGCAATGCGCCTGGTGTCGGACATCCTGGAATCGAACGGATCGTCCTCCATGGCTACGGTCTGTGGCGGCTCGCTGGCGCTGATGGATGCGGGCGTGCCGCTGCGCTCGGCCTGCGCCGGGATTGCCATGGGGCTGGTGGTGGAGGGCGAAAAGTACGCCGTACTGACCGACATCGCCGGCGCCGAAGACCATTACGGCGACATGGACTTCAAAGTCGCGGGCACGCGCGCCGGCATCACCGCGTTGCAGATGGACATCAAGGTGAGCGGGATCAGCATCTCCATGATGCGCGAAGCGCTCGAGCAGGCCCGCAGGGCGCGCCTGGAAATCCTCGACACCATGGACCAGACGCTCCAGGCGCCGCGGCCCACCATTTCCAGTTATGCCCCGCGCCTGTTTGCGTTGACCATCCCCACCGACAAGATCCGCGACCTCATCGGCCCCGGGGGCAAGAAAATCCGCTCGATCATCGAGGCCACCGGCGTCAAGATTGACGTGATGGACGATGGCAAGGTGCACGTCTTCGCCACCGACGGCAGCTCCGCCGACGCCGCTTTGCAGATGATCCGCGAGGTCACCGCCACGGCGGAGATCGGCAAGACTTACCTCGGCAAGGTGGTGCGAATCGCCGAGTTCGGCGCCTTCGTCGAGATCTTCCCCGGCACCGATGGGCTGCTGCACATCAGCGAGATCTCCGAGCAGCGCATCCGCAACGTCCGCGATGAGCTGAAGGAAGGCGACCAGGTGCTGGTCAAGGTGCTTTCCATCGAGGGCAACAAGATCCGGCTGTCGCGCAAGGCCGTGCTCCGCGAGCAGCGGGAAAAACAGCGCCGCGAAGCCGCCGGGAGTTAACCCGGGCTCGCCCGTCGGCCTGTGCCGGTTGCGGCGGTCAAAATAATTCGGCCCGGCGATGACCTCGCCGGGCCGATGATTTTTGCGGGGAGGACGCGCGCTAGGCGGCTGCGTGATAGACCGCGTCAAGCGCTCCCCAAAGGGCGCGCAGCGCCTCGTCCGCGGTCCTGAGCACCGGCTCGGTCGAACCGTTGGCGTCTTGCTCGAGCCACCCGCGCCACGCGGCGCGGTGGCGCACGTCGGCCTCCTCGTGCACGGCGAAGTAGCCCAGGCCCTTCGGGTCCGTGACGCCGTAGAAGCGCCGCAAGCCTTCTATTTTCTGCGCCGCAATTTCTGGCACTTGGGCCTCATAAACGTAGAGCGCCGCAACGGCTTCGGCAAGCGGAGACTCGCTACAGATCCTCCGGTAGGTATTCACCAGGGCCTGCGTTCCCGGCAGCGCCGGTGAATGGTCCAGCGCTTCGGCCGTCGTTCCCACGGCCCCAGCGAAGTCGCGCCAGAGCTGGGGATGTGCGTGGAGTGGGTTTTCTTCCTCGGCCAGATTCTCTTCAATGAGCTCGCGCAGCCCGCCGGGGGCGCGTTCGGAGAGGCGTCGCAGGTGCTCGGGGAAGGCTTTGACGTGGCGGTAATATTGCGCGGCGTAGAGTTGCAGGGCGCTGCGCTCGAGCCGCCCGGATTGCCAGTCTTGATAGAACGGATGCTTCAGCAAGTGCCGGCGGCTCACCTGCTCATCGAGCTGGACCAACAGCGCCGTCTCATGCGTCTCCATCGGCTTCCCCCTCTGCTAAATTGCGAGCACTCTTGTCGCCGTCCCCGACTGAAATGCAGTCCCGATTCTAGCAGGGAAATTGCCCCCGTAGGACAGGCATTCGTGGTGAACCCGTTCCGGCGGGCCGAACCATTCTTGCCTGTTCGGCCCGGCATCTGAGAGGCACGCCTCTCGTGAGATTACTTCACGCGCTGGATGCGCGCGCCCACGGCGGAAAGCTTTTCTTCGATGCGCTCGTATCCGCGGTCAATGTGATAGACGCGGTCCACCATCGTATGCCCCTCGGCTACCAAACCGGCCAGCAGCAGCGAGGCGCTGGCGCGCAGGTCGGAAGCGATGACATCGGTGCCGCTGAGCTTCGATGGCCCGCGCACCACTGCCTGCCGCCCTTCAATGGAAATGTTGGCGCCCATGCGCAGCATTTCGCTGGCGTGCAGGAAGCGGTTCTCGAAGATGGTTTCGGTGATCACCGAGGCGCCCTCGGCCTGCGTGGCCAGAGCCATATACTGCGCCTGTAGGTCGGTGGCAAAGCCGGGATATTCCTCGGTGGTGACGTCGGCAGCGACGAGTTTTCTCCCCCCGCGCACGCACAGCCTGTCCGGCGCCGGCTGGCGGACTTCCACCCCCGCCTCGGCGAGCTTCGCGATCACGGCGCTGAGGTGCTGCGGCGCGCAGTCGATCAGTTCCAGCTCGCCGCCGGTAATGGCGCCGGCGACAAGGAACGTGCCCGTCTCGATGCGGTCGGGGATGATGGTGTGCCGGGCTCCGCGCAGCTTGCTGACTCCTCGGACGCGCAGCGTGGCCGTGCCCGAGCCTTCGATCTGCGCACCCATTTTCCTGAGCAGCTCGGTGAGGTCGGTCACTTCGGGCTCGCGGGCGGCATTTTCGATCTGCGTTTCGCCTTCGGCCAACGTCGCGGCCATCAGGACATTTTCCGTCCCGGTGACGGTGACTTTCTCGAAGACGATGTGCCCGCCGCGGAGCCGGCCGCCGCGTGGCACCCGCGCCTCGATGTAGCCGGAGGCCGTCGAAATCTCGGCGCCCATTTTCTCCAGTGCCTTGAGATGAAGGTCAATGGGACGCGCCCCGATGGCGCAGCCCCCCGGCAGCGAAACGCGCGCATAGCCCAGCCGACCCAGCAGCGGCCCCAGCAGCAGGATGGAGGCGCGCATCGTGCGCACCAGCTCGTAGGGCGCCTCGGCGTCGAAGACCTTCTCGGCCTGGATGGTCATCTCCGTCGGAGGGACTTCGGTCGCCTCGACCCGCGCCGCCGTGTGCGCCAACAGCTTGCCCATGGTGACGATATCGCGCACTCGCGGGATATTCTTCAGTTGCACCGGCTCGGAAGTGAGCAGCGCCGCGGCCATGGCCGGCAGCGCGGCGTTTTTCGCGCCGCTCATGCGCACTGTGCCTTCCAACCGCCGCCCGCCTTCGATGAGGAATTTGTCCATATTTTCGACGCCTTGCGGGCCATCCCCTGGGGAGCGCGACTTCTCGCGCCCTACAGCCGCAGCGGGACCTTGTCCGCGGGCAGGCCCGCGCTAGTCAAGCGCTTTGCGTAAATTGCCTCGCATGCGCTTCAGTTGGCGGCGGGCCTCCGCTTCGCTTGTCCTGGTCTTGAGCATCACCAGGGCCACGCGCAAATCGTGTCCCGACTGACGCAGCGCGCGCGCCGCTTCTGACACACTTGCGCCCGAGGCCTCCGCAAGGAGGCGCAAGCCGCGCAGTCGCAACTTCCGGTTGGTCAACGCCACGCCAATCATCCAGTTGTCGTAGACGCGACCCATCCGGGCCATCGCGGCGGTACTCAGCATATTGAGCACCAGTTTCTGCGACGTTCCGGCCTTCATCCGTGTGGACCCGGCAATGACCTCCGCGCCCACGCGCGGCGCAATGAGGATTGCCGCAACGCGCGAGATTGGCGAACGCGGGCTTGACGTCACGCCGACGGTGAGCGCGCCTCGCCGGCGGGCGTAGGCCAGCGCACCGATCACGTAGGGTGTCGAGCCGCTGGCCGTGAGCCCCACCACCACATCGCGCGCCGCGATTTTTCTGGCGGCCAGGTCACGCGCGCCCTGCGCCGCGGAATCTTCCGCTTCTTCCCGGGCGCGCGACACGGCGCGCTGCCCGCCGGCAACAACGGCCTGCACCATTTGCGGCGGCACCCCAAACGTCGGCGGGCATTCGGCCGCATCCAGCGCGGCCAGGCGGCCGCTTGTGCCCGCGCCAATGTAGATCAATCTTCCGCCGCGACGCAGGCTGTGCACAATGGCCTCTACGGCGCGCGTAATGCGAGGCAGCTCCCGCGCTACCGCTGCCGGCACTTGAGCGTCCTCGCGGCTGATCACGCGCAGCACGGCGCGGGTGGACATGCGATCGAGCCCCCGCGAGCGCGGGTTGCGCTGCTCGGTGATGTGTGGCTTGGCGAGGGAGCGTTTCACCAGCGGCGATTATAACTGTGGAAACCCACTGGTAGGGTCAGGGGAGCGAATTCGCCAATACGCTGGGCGGGAATTCCCGCCGGTGCTCTGCCGGGCGGACCGCTACACCCTCATCGCGCAGCGCGGCGCTCCGGGACAAGGCCCAGCGCCGTAACTACGGCGTCGTGCAAAGCCGGGCGCACCTGCCGGATCTTTTCGTTTTCGCGGGTAGGATAGACGCGGTTGGTCAGCAGGATGACGAACAACTCTTTTTCCGGGTCGATCCAGATGGAATTGCCGGTGAAGCCCAGGTGGCCGTAGCTGCGGGTGGAGAAGTAGCGTCCACTCGAGGAGTTTTCTGTTGCCGCCGCCCAGCCGAGCGTGCGCGTGCCGCGGCTCAGCGGCTCGGGCGCGGTGAATTGCGCGACCTGCTCGCGGCGCAGCAGCCGCTGGTGCGCGTAGATGCCGCCGTTGAGCAGCATCTGGCAGAAGGCCGCCAGGTCCGCGGCGGTCGAAAACAGCCCTGCCTGGCCTGCCACGCCGCCCATGGCCCAGGCGTTCTCGTCGTGCACCTCGCCCTGGAGCTGCCGTTTGCGGTAGGAGACATCGTTTTCGGTTGGGGCGATGCGCGCGCGCAGACTCTTCGGCGGGTTAAACGTGGAATCCCTCATCCCCAGCGGCGCGAAAATCCGCTCGCGCGCCGATGCGTCCAGGGGTTTCCCCGTCATGCGCTCGACGATCTCGCCGAGCAGGATGAAGCCGAGATCGGAGTACTCCGACCGCCTGCCCGGCTCGTAAGCGAGCGGCTGGGCAAAACTTTTGGTTACCACCTCTTGCTTGTTCTTGGCGGTCCGGAAGTAGTCCTCGTGCGCCGGGAGCCCGGAGGTGTGTGTGAGCAAGTGACGCAGCGTGACTTTCCGCCGCCACTCGGCGTTTGGCCCGCCGGCCCACTCGGGGAGACCAATCGCCACCGGCGCGTCCAGTTGCAGTTGGCCCGCCGCCACCAGCATGGCCACCAGCGTCGTCGTGACCACCGGCTTGGTGAGCGATGCCGCGTCGTAAATCGTATCCGTCCGCACCGCCGGTGCGCTGGCTTCGTAGGTCTGCCGGCCAAAGGCGTATAGGGTCAGCTCGCCGTGATGGCCCACGGCAAGGACTCCGCCGGGGAACGCGCGCTCGGCGACGCCGCGATCCAAAACATCGATCGCCGGCTTCATCCGCGCCACGGCGTCTGCTGCGGCAGCTCGCAGCTTCATCGGATTTGCTGCCACGGAGAGCCCGTCGCCGATTTTCATCCCGCCCGGCACCGCCCCTGGCACGCTCACGGGCAGCTTTCCGCCAATGGTCGCTTCGCCGAACAGCGCTCGCGCCGCGGCGCGTTGCGCGACATCAAACGTGCTGAACGCCGCGAGCCACGTCCGCGCTGCAGGGAAGCGCTCGATCAGGTAGGGGCTGCCGAAACAGGCCACGACGACGGGCTTGCCGGTCGCGAGCAACCGATTGACCAGGATCGCCTGCCCCTCGGGCAGGCCGACGGTGCCTTTGCGGTCTGCGACGCGCACAAGTATCGCCGCAATAGCTACGTCGTAGCTCTCCGGCGCCGGAAGCTCAATTGTTTCTGCCGGGACGAAGCGCGTATCGGTGCGCACCACCTTGAGCGAGTCCACCCGCCAGCGGATTTCGCGCTCCAGGTCCTCGGCGGGATAGACATCGGGATCACCGGATACGGCCAGCAGCAGCGCGCGCATGGGGCGCGTGGCATCCAGCGGCAGCAGGTGCGCCGCGTCACGCAGCAACGTGACTCCGCGGTCGGCTATCTCCTGCGCCTGTCGGGCAAACTCCGGCCGGCCGAATGCCTCGCCGAGCGCTTCGAGTTCCACCAGCTTTTTCCGGTGCAGCCCGAGCTTTGCCTTGGCCCGCAGGATGCGCGTCAGAGCGTCATCCACTCGCGCCATAGGCAGGCGGCCCGAGGCCACTGCGTCTTTCAGTGCGGACAGCGCTGCTTCCGGCGCGGGCGGCACCAGCAGCACGTCCGCCCCGGCCAGGATGGAGCGCACGGCGGCTTCGCCGGGAGAATAGCGCAGCGTCACGCCGGCCATATCCAAAGCATCGGTCACCACCAAGCCGTTGAAGCCGAGCTCCTTGCGTAGCAGGCCGGTGAGCACCTTGGGCGAAAGCGTCGCGGGCACGTCCGCGTCCGGCTCGATGGCCGGCACGGAGAGGTGGCCGGTCATGATCGTGCTCGTGCCGGCGGCAATCGCGGCGCGGAAGGGCACGAGCTCGACCTGGTCTAGCCGCTTGCGATCGCCGCGCACGGCGGGCAAGTCGAGGTGCGAGTCCGTGCTGGTGTCGCCGTGGCCTGGGAAGTGCTTTGCGGTCGAGAGCGCGCCATTTGCTTCCACGCCGCGGACAAATGCGGCGACAAACTCGGCCACGCGCTGTGGGTCTTCGCCGAACGAGCGCGTATTGATGATCGGGTTATCGGGGTTGCTGTTGACGTCGGCCACCGGCGCAAACACCCAGTGGACTCCCGCCGCACGCGCCTCCTTGGCGGTGATCTTACCCATGGTGTAGGCGTCTTGCGGCGAGCCGGCGGCGGCCACAGCCATGGCCGAGGGGAACGACGTGCCTTCGTCGAGCCGCATGACCGTGCCGCGCTCAAAGTCCGCCCCGATCAGCAGCGGCACCTTGGCATGGCTCTGGAGCTGGTTCGCCAGCGCCGCCGTGGGGTACACCTGGCTGCGCTCGATCCCCACCGCGGTGCCCCGCGTCTGCACGACGAATCCGCCGACGCGGTTCTGCTCCACCTGGTGCAACAATTGCCGGTATTCGTCGCTCTCTGTGGAAACGAAGCCACCGAAGTAGTAAACCACCAGCAGTTGTCCGAGCTTCTCCTCGAGCGTCATCTTCTTGAGCGTCTGTGCCACCCACTTTTCGGCGTCGGCGGAAAGTTTCACTTTTGGGCGGGAGCCTCGATCGGTGCGGCCGGGGTGTGCCATCAACAGGAGAGCGGTCAGCAGCAGAAGCCAGCGTTTAGCCATCGCCGTCGAGCGTGGCTTCCAAGGTTGACGCCTGCATGCCGCGGCTGTATATAGCACACGCCTTGCTGCGACACAATCCACGGCAGAGATCGAGAAGTAACCACAGAGAAACACGGATGAATGCAGATCAGAGGGGAGTCAAGAAGTTCACTCAACCCGCGTGCTGTCTTTCCTCCGTGATTCTCTGTGTGCCGCTGTGGATTCTCCTGCCTTGCGCAGCGGCGCACAAGGCGCAGACGAAGACTGGCCTCGATGTGCTGGTGGAAGAAAACTTCGCGGCGCTGCGCGGCAAGCGCGTGGGCCTGATCACCAACCACACTGGATTCGACCGCCAGGGCCGCCGAACGATCGATCTGCTGGCCCACGCGGCGGGTGTCAAGCTCGTCGTACTCTTCAGCCCCGAACACGGCCTCGACGGCCGCGCAGAGGACAAGGTTGCGTCGTCCACGGACGCGGCGACCGGTCTGCCCGTCTTCAGCCTCTACGGCCGGACCCTGCGACCCACCGACGACATGCTCCGCGGCGTGGATGCGCTGGTCTTCGATATCCAGGATGCCGGAGTCCGCTTCTACACCTACGTCACCACCATGGCCTATGCCATGGAAGAGGCCGCGAAGCGCAGAATCACCTTCTATGTCCTCGACCGGCCCAACCCGCTCGGCGGCGAAGTCATCGAAGGCCCGGTGCTCGACCGCGACCGGCTGAGCTTTGTCGGCTATTTTCCCATGCCCGTGCGTCACGCGATGACGCTGGGCGAGCTGGCGCAAATGTTCAACGCCGAAAACCGAATCGGCTGCGACCTGCACGTCATGGCCATGAAGCATTGGCGCCGCCGCGACACTTTTGAAGCTACCGGACTGAGGTGGGTGGCGCCGTCGCCGAACTTGCGCACGCTCAATGCCGCGCTGCTCTACCCCGGCCTGGAGATCCTCCAGAACGGAGAGGTTTCAGTCGGCCGTGGCACGGACACGCCGTTCGAGTTGCTCGGCGCGCCGTGGATTCGCGCCGGCGAGCTTGCCGGCGATCTCAACCGGTGCATGGTCCCCGGCGTGCGCTTTGTGCCCAAGCGTTTCACGCCGCGCGCCGCCCCGCACAAGCACCAGCTCTGTGAGGGCATCGCCCTGGTGATTACCGACCGCGCCGCACTCCGTCCGATGTTCATGGGCCTCGAAATTGCCGCGGCCCTGGCCAGACTTTACCCCGAGAAATTCGACATCCAGCGCATCCTGCCGCTGCTGGGCTCGGCCAGGACACTCGAGCGCCTCAGAAAAGGCGACGCGCCCACGGCCATCGTTGCCGGTTGGGCCGGCGAACTGAATAGCTTCAAGAAACTGCGCGCAAAATATCTGCTCTATCCATAGCACGCCCCAAAGCTTGGCATTCGTGAAGCACGGGAAAAGTCAGCCGGTGGACGCCGCGCGAAGTGTGTATCCGCCGTCGCCGTTCGCTCAGCCTGGGGGTCGGCGGAAGACCGTCCCCACACACTTCCAGGTGAGAACGGAGTCCCCGGGCGCAGGCTGCCGCGCCGGGCGCCCCTGCCGGAGGATTCATTCCGGACCCTGACTCGGCTCCCGCCGCCAGCGGCGGTAGAAGATCAGGCCGAACAGAATCACCGCCAGTCCGATCGAAGACCGCACCGGCCGCTGGATCCAGATGTTCACCGTCAGCGCCAGCGCCCCTAACACAAACGCTGCGGGCACCCACGGATATCCCCGGGTGTGGTACGGCCGAGGCAGGTCCGGCTGGGTGCGCCGCATGCGAAACATCGCCAGCGTCGCCAGGGCATAGAAAATCCAGGCGGCAAAAATGAACAGGGAAGTCAGCTCCTCGAACGTGCCGGTGAGCGCCATCAGGCTGGTCAGAGTGCCCTGGAAGATGAGGGCGCGGCCGGGCGTGCGAAATTTCGGGTGGATGCCGTCGGCAATGCGAAAGAAAATGCCATCGCGCGCCATGGCGTAGGGCACACGCGCCCCGCTGAGGATGGAGGAATTGAGCGAACCGAGCGCCGAGATGACCATCGCCAGGGTGATCCAGTGCGCTGCGCCGCGGCCGGCAAACCTTTCCACCACGTCCGAGGCCACGTGCTGCGAACCGGCCACGGCGGCGAACGGCAGCACGTAAAAACAGACCGCGCTGAACAACAGATAGACGCTGCCCACGAACAGGACTCCGCCCACCAGCGCCCTCGGGATATTGCGCTGCGGGTCCTGCACCTCGGAGCCTACGAGATTCAGGTCTTCCCAGCCGTCGTAGGCCCAGAGTGCCGCGGCCAGCGCCGCGAGGAAGGCGCTGAAGGTCCCGAGGCCAAGTTTCTCCGGCGATAACGGTTGAAAATGCGTGCCGCTGCCGCGCGACAGCGCGAATCCAAACCCCACCACGGCCAGCACGGCGGCAATTTTGATGATCGTCAGCGCCACCTGCACCTGGCCGCCCAACCGCACGCCCAGATAATTGATGAACGTGATCGCTACGACAGCCACGACGGCCAGCGGTTGCGCCCAGGTGAAGATGAAGTCATACGGCTGGCGCATGAAGGGCAGGGAAATGTGCCAGGTGAAAATGGGCGCGGCCACGGCCGGCACCAGAAAGCCCCAGAACCGCAGCAGGCCCGCCGCAATGGACGCCGCCGAAGCAGGGCGCCCCACGATCGAATGCATCCAGCCGAACAGAAAGCCCCACACCGGGCTGAAGCCGCGCCGCAGGTAGGCGTACTCCGCGCCTGCCTCCGGGATCGCCGCGCCGAGCTCGGCGAACGACAGCGCGCCAAACAGTGAAAGCAGGCCGCCTACCACCCACGCCGCAAACACCACCGCCACCGAGCGGCCTTCTGCGGCCATCTCACTGGGCTTGAGAAAAATGCCGGTGCCGATCATCGTCCCGACGACGATGGCCATGGCCGCCCAGGACCCCAGACCGCGCACGAGTTCGAGCCGTTTGGTGTTCTTGAAATCAGTGTGCATCAGAATTCATCTGTGGTTGCCAGCCGCTTCCGTGATCGAGCAGGCTCACCAGCGAACCGGCCAAATAGGTTGTCGTTGCGCCCAACAACACAAACCACGTCCACGCCAGCGACGTGAAGAATTTCGCGTAGAGCAGGATCGCCAGACCGGCGATCATTCCGGCCAGCGCGCCGTTCGGCGTGGCGCGGCGGTTGAAGAAGCCGAGGAGAAATAGCCCCAGCAGGCTGCCGAAGGTGATCGAGGCGATGGTCAGACCCGCCTCCAGCACCGGTCCCCAGCGGACCATCCCGAGCAACAGTAAGACCCCGCCCCACAGCAGCGTCGCCCAGCGCGAGAGCCGCAGCACTCGACCCGCGTCGGCCTCCCGCCCGCGCCGAGAATAGAGGTCAACAACGCTCGACGCGGCCATGGAATTGAGCGAGCCGCTGGCGTTCGACATGGCCACGGCGCCAATCGCGGCCAGGACCAAGCCCTTCACTCCCGCGGGCATCTCGCGCACCACGAATTCGGGGAAGATGCGGTCCGCGTCGCCCCTGGCGACGCCGAGCGGCGCATGCTGGTGGAAGGTGTAGAGCATCACGCCCAGCACGAGAAAAAGCACGAACTGCCCCAGGACGATTGCGCCGCTCGCCAGCAGCGCGGCGACGCTTTGCCGCTCGGAGCGCGCCGCCAGCAGGCGCTGCACAATGGACTGATCGGCGCCGTGGCTGGCCATGGTCAGAAACGTTCCGCCCAGGATGCCGGACCAAAACGTGTACGGCCGCGTCAGATTGAAGGTGAAGTCGAACACACGGAGCTTCCCGCCCGCCGCGGCGGCCACTTGTGACACCTCGGCCCAGCCGCCGGGGATGCGGTGAAGGAGCAGCAGGAAAGCGACAAGGGAACCGGTCAGATACAACAGAAGCTGGATCACGTCGGTCCAAATCACCGCCTTCATGCCGCCCTCGAAAGTGTAGACCAGCGTCAGCCCCATCACCAGAACCACCGAGAGGCGCGTGTCGGTGCCGAAGGCCACGCTCACCACCTTGGCGATGGCGGCGATGCGCACGCCTTCGGCCAGCGCGCGGGTCACTAGAAACGTTGTCGCGGCCACCGACTTCATCCGTCCGCCGAATCGCTTCTCGATGAGCTGATAGGCCGTGTAGAATTCCCCGCGGAAGTAACGCGGGATGAACAGGAGGCTGAGCAGCACGCGACCCACCAGGTAGCCGAGCACCAGTTGCAGGAAGCCGAGGTTGCCGGCAAAGGCCAGGGCGGGCGTGCCGATAATCGTCAGCGTGGAAGTTTCCGTGGCTACAATGGAGAACGCCAGCGCCCACCACGGCGCCGAGCGCCCGCCCAAAAAGTAGTCGCGGATGTCGCGCTGGCCGCGGCGAAAGCGGATGCCGAACAGCGTGATGCCGGCCAGGTAGCCCGCCAGGATGGCCAGGTCCAGTGGACTGAGTCGCATCACGCCTCGGCCAGTAAATGCGCGCGATCATAGTGGTCGCTTCGCCGCGACGTCAAGCAAGGTCACTCGACCATGACTTATTATCTCGGTTTTGATGGCGGCGGCAGCAAGACCGAATGCGTCGTGCTCGACGCCTCCGGCCAGGTGATCGCCCAGGCCACGGCGGGCCCGTCGAATCCGCTGCGCGTCGGCATCGCGCCGCGCGCAAAAATCTCTTCCCTGAGCATTTCTCCGGTCGTCGGCGCCGCCCGCCTGGCCCGGCGGCTGTCCGGCGCGCCCTCCAGCACGGCCGCCCATGGCGCGAACCCCTGATTCCGCCGCCGCGGGCGCGCGTTCGGCTGCGCGGGAGGCGATCCCCGCGCTGCTCTCCGCCGGCGAAGATGTCCTGGAATCCCTTCTCGATAACCCGCGCTTCGACGAGGCCCACTTGTGCGTGCTGTTGGAGCGAAAAAACCTTTCCCAGGCGCTGCTCGAAAAGATTGCCAAACGCAAGGAATGGTTGCGCAGCCATCGCGTCAAGCGCCGCCTGGCGTTCCATCCGCACACGCCGCGCCTGCTGGCCTTGCGGCTGGCGCGGGAGCTCTACTTGATGGACCTGGTGCAGCTCAGTCTGCTGCCGTCGGTGCCGGTGAAACTTCGGCGGCTGGCGGAAGAGCTGATCCTCGCCCGGCTGCCGCAGTTGCCGCTCGGGCAAAAGCTCGCGCTGGGGCGTCGCGCCTCGGCGCGCGTTGTCGGGGGACTCCTTGCGGAGGGCCACGAGCAGGTGATGCGCATCGCGCTCGATAACGCCTTCCTGACGGAGGCGCAGGTGCTCAAGGTGCTTTCGCGGGAGAAGCTGCCGATTGCGGTGGTATCGGCCATCGCGCGCCACCGCAAGTGGTCTCAACTGTATAACGTGCGCATGGCTCTGACGCGGCATCCGCTGGCACCGCTGGGGCGCGTGCTCTCGTTCCTGCCCGATGTAACCTTGCGCGACCTCAGCGAACTGCGCGAGTGCGTCGGCATCTCCGAAAACCTGCGACGTTACGTCGAGCACGAGATCGCGCGTCGCGCCCGAGGTGACACGCCCAAAGCTGAATAGCTCTCCGCTTCCCGCCCTCGGTAAGAGCAGGCCAAAGGCTGCCACTCGGGGGCAGCGAGACGCCTGCCTCAAAGAGTTGCAATTTCGCGGGCACTCAGCGAAGATGAGGGCGAAATTTCGGGCGTTCCACCATCACCCTGCGCGAGCCCATGAGTGAGGAGGCATCCGTGAAGCGTTTGCGTTTCATCCTGCTGGTGACCTGCGTGGTCGCGTTGGCGCTTGTCTTTACCGCTGCGCGCGGCCAGGAAAAGGCCCCCGCGAAAGCCCCGGCCAAGAAGGCGGCGCCGGCGAAAGCTCCCGAAGCTGCACCCGCCGCGAGTATCGGCAAGAAAGAAACCGCGAAATGGACCGACACAACCGTTGCGGCTGCCGCCACGCCGGAGCAAAAGGCCGTGCTGGCCGGCGGCAAGGTCCTCACCGTCACCGGCGAATTGGTGGAGGTGAGCTGTTACCTGCAGCTCGGCAAGCGCGGCGAGAAGCATATCCCCTGCGGCACGAAGTGCCTGCAGAATGGCCAGCCCTTCGGCCTGCTGACCGCCAAGAACCAGCTCTACATCATCATGGCCGAGGAACACGACCCGCGACGCGACGCCAAGGCCGACCTGCGCGAGGCGCTCGTGCCGTTGATCTCGAAGCAAGTGCGGGTCACCGGCATGCACACCATGAACAACGGCTATCACGCCATTTACGTGCAGGCCTTCGAATTGCCGGGCGGGAAGAAGATGTAAGAGTTTGTCGCCGCCGATTGTGGGGCCAGGGGAGGGGCGCAGCCCGCCGCGGCGGGCTGTCCCCTATGGATTGTTCAACGATTCGGCTAACGGCGGGCGACGGGCTCGGGCACGGGCGAGCCGAGCATGCGCAGGTAGGTCATCAACTGCGCGCGATGATGGATCTCGTGCTCGTTGATGCCCAGCAGGATGACCCCCACCCTGCGCCGGAACGCCAGGCCCTCGTGGACGCGTTCCTCATCCCAGCGCTCGAGCGGCCAAGCCTGAACCGCGGCGAGCGTTTCGCGGTGCGCGCGCTCCAGATTGCGCACCTCTTCCTCGAGCGTGCCTCGCGGCGGCAGGACGGCGCGCAACCCTTTGGGGATGCGCGTCTCGTAGTAGGCGAAATTACCCTCGAGCGCGACCCGCCGCACACCCTCCTCCGAGACCCACAAGTGTTGCAGCATCTCGCCCACGGTGAGCGCATCCTTCTCCGGCCGCCAGCCGAATTGTTCGGCCCGGATCAGTCCGGTCACCTGTCGCGTGCGCGCGCGGATGGCTTCCTTCTGCTTGAGAAAGAAATCCTTGATGTCCATGCGGGGATTATACCCTTCCTGGCGAGCGCGTGCGCGCCGCGGAATTCTTGACAGCGAGAGCGGCGCCGCATAGCATCGCTGCTGGAGGAGTGGCCCGCTTGGACACCCCGCCCCGGACTCTAGCGGCCTCCCAGACTGAACGCCGCAGGTCTCCCCGGTACTCGTTCGATCTTGCCTTCGAAATCGAGTGGGGCTCGGCTGTGATCCAGGGTCGCGTCAGCGACATCAGCGCCGATGGATTGCGGGTCGCCCTGGCGGATCCGTTGTGGGTGGGGGCGAGCTTCGTGGGGCGTCTGATGCTGGATACCCCGCTGCGCGTCGAATGCGTGGTGCGCCGCGTCGAGCCGGGGCACGGAATGGGCGTCACGTTTAGCCTGCCGGGCGGAGAGGATTACGACCGGTATTCGGCGCTGCTGGAAAACCTGGTCAAGAAATGACGCGGTGTCTCGACTGCGGCGCCGAGCGCACTGCCGACCAGTGTACCGCGTGCGGGCTCACTTCCGCCGCCGCCGAAGTGATGCTGCGGCGGCGCTTGCTCCACCGCACTGCCTGGTTCTTGCTGGGCGCGGTGCTGTTCCTGCCCGCCAGCCAGATCTACCCTCCGCTTGAGCTCGACGCCATCCTCATCTTTGTGGGCCTGCTGTTTTTCCTGGTGCTCGCCCTAGCCGTATGGATCGAGCGGCGCGCGCGGGGCCGCGCTGAGATCGAAGCGCTCAAGCGCATCTATTTCGGCTTTGCACCGGTGCCCTGGCTTCTGGCGGCGTTGCTGTTTGCCAACGGCAAGTTTGACACTGCGCCGCCCACGCGCCAAGTGGCCTCGGTGGTCGGCAAGTTCAGCATGCCCGGTGTGCTGCGCAGCAGCCGTCTGGTGGTCACTTCGTGGCGCGCCGGCCAACGCGTCGAGCGCGTCCCCGTCGGTCGCGACGACTTCAACCGCTTCCAGCGCGGCGATGGCGTCGTCATCCAGTTGCAAGGCGGCGTCGTGGGCATCCCCTGGATTTATGCTGTTTACCGGCGCTAGCCTGCTGAGGCGCTGCCGGGGGGCGTTTGCGCCCGGATGTTTCGTGCCAGTTGAAAGGGCTGCACGAGCGCGGTTCTTCGCCAACTCGCTTGACCCATCGGTGACCCGGTAGTAGTTTGCGTCTTGCCCAAATGGCCCAGCCTACGATGAGGGGGTCCCGTCACACCAGGCCCCGGACCGATTTTGGCGGGGCCGACGCCTTGCTGCGCCTGGCGCTCTGGCTATTGGCGGGCGTTGTTGTTCTCGTCTTGCCCTATGCTCAGGCCGCCGAAGGTTGCGCCCAGCCGAAGGACAGCGAGCAGAAGAAGGAAGAGTCGAAGCAGGAGGAGAAAAGGAAGAAAATAGATTTCAAGGCCGCCCTGCGGGCGCAAGAGCCGTGCAAGATTTTGATCGTCGGCTTCAACGGCGGCTTTGAATCCCCGAACAATCACACTTCCGGCATCGTCAAGCTGCGCGACTTGTTGAATACTCCCGAGTATCCCGGCGTTTGCTTCCGAAATTTTCTGCCCTATTCCTGGCCCCGCGCCTATCGCTGGGTTCTTGGGAAATTTCCCAAACACGGTGGGCGCTTCACCCCAGAGGAAGTCGAGCGCAGCCCCAAGGTTATCCTCATGGGTCACAGCCTGGGAGGCATGACCACGCTGGTCCTGGCACGCCTGCTGGGAGGTAGGGGCATACCCGTAGACCTGACTGTGCAGCTCGCGAGTTTCGGGCTCGCCGATAGTACCGTGCCGTCCAATGTGAAAAACGCGGCGAATTTCTACGTCCGCGATGCCCTCTCGTTCTGGACAAAGAAGAGCGTCAAGGTTAAGGACCCGGCCGCCACGCATTTTATCGGGAATATTCTGGTGACCGATTACGACCACGCTTCCATCACGCGCTCGCCGCAGGTCACCAACCTGGTGATTTCGACCGTGCGCTCGCTGCTGGCTGGCGATTCCGCGCCCAGGCACCCGCCGGCGGCTGATCCCACCGCCCGATGATATTCAAGGGAGTCCTTGAGCTGACTTGTGGTTATGCGAGCGCCGCGGCGGTACTCGCATCCGACTCAGAAAGCTGCGAAGTTTGTAGCGCCTCACGCCTGCGGCGCGATTCAGCCCGGTTCTTGCTCTGGCTTTGCGCGGCCTTGCCTGTCCTCTTTTTGCAGCTTGCACTGGCGGTCGGCGCCAGCGCTTCTGAGCAGCCGCAGGACAACGGGAAGCCAAAGCGCCGCCCGGAAGTTGCCTTACGCGCGCAGGAGCCTTGCAAAATCCTGATCGTCGGCTTCAACGGCGCTCTGCTCTGGCGCAATTGGCGGTCCTCCGGCATCGTGAGGCTTCGCGACCGTATCAATACGCCGGAGTTTCCCGGCGCTTGCTTCCAAAATTTTCAGCCCTATTACTTGCCCAGTGCCTATCGCTGGGTGCTCCGTTACTTCCCCAAGCATGGCGGGCGGTTCACCCAAGAGGAAATCGAGCGCGGCCCGAAGATCATCATTGTGGGCCACAGCCTGGGTGGCATGTCCACGCTGATGCTGGCGCGCCGGCTGGGAAGCCGGGGGATTCCGGTGGATTTGACCGTGCAGGTGGCGAGCTTTGGGTTTGCCGACAACACCGTGCCATCCAACGTGAAGAACGCCGCAAACTTCTACGTCCACGGCGCGCTCAGCCTACTGACGAAAAAGCACGTCCGGGTCAAGGACCCGTCGGCGACGCACTTCTACGGGAACACTTTGGTCAGGGGGTTTGGTCATGTCTCGGCTCCCCGCGCGCCGCAAGTCTCGGATCTGGTCATTCAGACCGTGGGCTCGATGATCGCTGCCCAGAACCCGCCGACGCCTGGGTTGCAGCCTGCCGATCCCACCGAACATTAATCTCCGCGTCTAGGCGCCCGCGTACGTCTGCCGCCGCACAAACTGCCCCGCGCCCGGGCGCCCGACGAACCGGCCGCCTTCAATCACCACGCGCCCCCGCGAGAGCACTGTCTTGGCCACGCCCTTGATGCGGATGCCCTCGAACATCGAGTAATCCACGCGCATGTGGTGCGTCTTGGCGCTGATCACCTGCTCTTCGTGGGGGTCGAAGATCACTACGTCTGCGTCTGAGCCTACGGCAAGCGTGCCTTTGCGCGGGTACAGGCCAAAGAGCTTGGCCGGCGCGGTCGAAACCAGTTGCACGAAGCGGTTGGCCGAGAACCGCTTCCCGTGCACCCCGCCGGTATAGACCAGGCTCATGCGATGCTCGATGCCCGGGCCGCCGTTGGGAATTTTGGTGAAGTCATCCTTGCCCAGCTCCTTTTGCTCCTTGTAGCAAAACGGGCAATGGTCGGTGGAGACCACTTGCAAGGTATCCTTGGCCAGGCCCTGCCAAAGTCTTTCCTGGTGCCATTTCTCCCGCAGCGGCGGCGTGAAGACATACTTGGCGCCCTCGAAGCCCGGCACGTCGAAATTTTCGATGGACAGGAACAAGTACTGCGGGCAGGTCTCTGCATACGCCGGCAGGCCGCGGTCGCGCGCCTCGCGGACCTTCTCGAGTGCGTCGTTGCAGGAGAGGTGCACGATGTAGACCGGCGCGCCGGCCATCTCCGCCAGGGCGATCGCGCGCCCCGTGGCTTCCGCCTCGGCGGTCGTGGGGCGCGTCAGGGCGTGGTACTTCGGCGCGCGCTTGCCCTCGGCCAGAGCGCGCTGCACGATCACGTCAATCACGCCGCCGTTTTCGGCGTGCATGCAGATCAGGCCGCCGTGTTTGGCCGCCTGGGACATGGCGCGGAAAATGGCTGCGTCGTCGAGCATGAACACGCCCGGATAGGCCATGAACAGCTTGAAGCTCGAGACGCCCTCGCGTACCAGTTGTCCCATTTCTTCCAACTGCGCGCGACCCAGGTCGGTGATGATGCAGTGGAAGGCATAGTCGGTCGCCGCCTTGCCCTCGGCCTTTTTCATCCAGCCCTCAAACGCCTGCCGCAAAGTCTGGCCCTTGTACTGGATGGCGAAATCAATCAGTGTGGTCGTGCCGCCGAAGGCCGCAGCGATCGTGCCGGTCTCGAAGTCGTCTGAGCTGGTGGTGCCGCCGAAGGGCATGTCCAGGTGGGTGTGCACGTCGATGCCGCCGGGCATCACCATCCGCCCGGCCGCATCCATCACCTTGCCGGCGTTTTCCACCGGCAGCGCCTGCGCGATGGCGGCGATGCGGCCGTCGGCGATGCCGATGTCGCTCGCGTAAGTGTCCGTCGCGGTAACCAGCGTGCCGTTCTTGATGACCGTGTCAAATCGCATCGCTTCCCTCCGGCTTCGGCTCACGTGCGAGGGATGCATCTTAGGCCAGCACGCAAACGTGGCGCAAGGCGGCGGTTTTACGTTCGCGGCGGGTGCGGTGCGCGCGGATGGGAAATCGCTTGACCCTGCCCGAGCGCCCTGGTGCTAGAATAACTTCATTCACACGGCTTTTTGGCCCGGTGGGGCGAGCCGGCCCACCGGGTTGCGCATTTCTGAGGGGAGGTAAGCGGGACGGGCTCCCCGGGCTTCGGGACTCGCCTGTCTCGCGGCCAGGCAGTGCGTCAACCAGGAGCCGGTATGCCTTTTCGCGAAACCGCGGCAAAACTTCCCGCGGAGCAATACGAGAGGAACTTCGCGGACATCAGCCCGCCGATGACACGCCGGCAGGCCGTGATCGAGGCGACGCGGTGCCTGTATTGCTTTGACGCTCCGTGCACGAAGGCGTGCCCCACGCACATCGACGTCTCCGCGTTCATCAAGAAGATCGCCACGGGCAACCTGCGCGGCTCGGCCCGGGTGATCCTCGAGGCCAACGTGCTCGGCGCAAGCTGCGGCCGCGTCTGCCCCACCGAGGTGCTTTGCGAGGGCGCCTGCGTGATGCACGAGAAGGGCGAAAAGGCCATCGAGATCGGCCGGCTCCAGCGCTACGCCGTGGACTACGTGCTCGACAACAATATCCGGATGTTCCGAGCCGGCGCGCCCAACGGTAAGCGCGTGGCCTGCGTGGGTTCGGGGCCGGCGTCGCTGGCCTGTGCGGCGGAGCTGGCCAAGTGGGGCTACAAAGTCGCCATCTTCGACAAAAACGAGTTGGCCGGCGGGCTCAACACGTACGGCATCGCCGCGTACAAGACTCGCGCCACAGACTCCCTGCGCGAGGTTGAGCTGGTGCGCCAGCTTGGCGTGGAGATCCGCCAGAAGATGGAGATCGGCCGCGACATTCCCTTCGCAGAGCTCGAAAGGCAGTTCGACGCCATCTTCATCGGCGTTGGCTTGGGCGAGACCTGGGCGATCGACTTGCCCGGTGAAAACCTCCAGGGTGTCTGCGGCGCGATGGAGTTCATCGAGCAGACCAAAGCGCTGCCCTTTCACCAAGTCGAAGTCGGCCGGCGCGTGGCCTGCATCGGCGCGGGCAATACCGCGATTGACGTGGTCACCGCAGCGCGGCGGCTGGGCGCCGGAGCCGTCTACCTGATTTACCGTCGCAGCGAGCAGGAGATGCCGGCGTTCAAGTACGAATACGACCTGGCCAAGCAGGACGGCGTCACCTTTCTGTGGCAGACGCAGCCGGTGCGCGTGCTGGGCCGCGACGGCGTGGTCGCGGGGCTCGAGTGCGTGCGCACCCGCCTGGGCGCCCCGGACGCGAAGGGCCGGCGGGCGCCGGTGGTCATCCCCGGCAGCGAGTTCCAGTTTGATGTGGACATGGTCGTGCGCGCCGTGGGGCAGAAGCCCATCACCGATTTTCTGCGCCAGGTGCCGGGCATCGAGCTGCGCAAAGACGGCACGGTGGTCATCAGTGAGCGCCAGCAGACCGGCAACGTCAAATACTTTGCCGGCGGCGATTGCACCAACGGGGGAAAGGAAGTCGTGGACGCGGTGGCCGAGGGCATGGCCGCGGCGCGTAGCTTGGATGCCTGGCTCGGCTCCCCGCGAGCAGCGGGGTGAGGCTTAGGGGTTGTCATGCTGAGCGAAGCATCTCGACGTTGAGGTTCTTCGTCCCGACAAGGTCGGGACTCAGAATGAAACGATTGCCGTACGACTGATGGGTCGCTCGTCGCGAGTTACGGTGAGCGGAGGTGAGTGATGGCGGATCTGCGCGTGAAATTCTGCGGGTTGGAATCGCCGAACCCCTTCTGGCTGGCCTCGGGGCCGCCGACAAACACGGCCGGGCAGGTGATGCGCGCGTTTGACGCCGGCTGGGGCGGGGCCGTCTGGAAGACGATTGGCGAGCCCATCGTCAACACGACCTCGCGCTACGGCGGCATCGGCCTGAACGGCGTGAAGCTGATGGGCTTCAACAATATCGAGCTGATCAGCGACCGCCCCATCGAGGACAACCTCCGCGAGATCTACGAAGTCAAAAAGCGCTACCCCAAGCATTTGGTGATCGCCTCGCTGATGGTGGACTCCAAGCGCGAGACGTGGCACGAGATGGTGCGCCGCGCCGAAGACGCCGGCTCCGACGCACTGGAGCTGAACTTCGGCTGCCCGCACGGCATGAGCGAGCGCGGCATGGGCTCGGCCGTGGGCCAGGTGCCGGAATACACTGAGATGATCACCTCGTGGGTGAAGGAGGCGGCGCGCACGCCGGTGATCGTCAAGCTCACTCCCAACGTCACCGACATCACGCGCATCGCCGCGGCCGCCGAAAAAGGCGGCGCCGACGCCGTCAGCCTGATCAACACCATCAACTCGTTGATGGGCGTGGACCTGGAAACGTTTGCGCCGCGCCCGGTGGTGCGCGGCAAGTCTTCCCACGGCGGATATTGCGGCCCGGCGGTCAAGCCCATTGCGCTGCACTTGGTTGCCAGCGTGGCGAAAAAGGTGCGCATCCCCATCAGTGGCATCGGCGGGATCGGCTACTGGAACGACGCCGCGGAACACCTCGCGCTCGGTGCCGCCACCGTGCAGGTCTGCACCGCGGCGATGCACTACGGCTTCCGCATCGTCGAGGACATGATGGACGGCCTCTCGCGGTACATGGACGACCACGGCTACGCCACCATCGAGGACTTCCGAGGCCGGGCGGTGCCGAACGTTTTGGACTGGGGCGACCTCGACCTCAACTACAAGATCATCGCCGAAATCCACACCGACCTGTGCATCGGCTGCCAGCTCTGCTACGTGGCTTGCGAGGACGGCGCGCACCAGTGCATCGCGCCCCATGCGGCCTCCGGCAACGGCAAGGTCAACGTCAACGGCAAGGGAGTGCACGTGCCGCGCATCATCGAGGAGGAGTGCGTGGGGTGCAACCTCTGCGCGCTGGTCTGCCCGGTCGAGGGCTGCATCACCATGAAGGAAGTCGAGACCGGCCTCCCGGCGATGAGCTGGAATGACCGCGCGCGCCAGAGCGGCGCCGCCCCGCCCGGCGCAGCCACCCACTGAGCGCCGCCTCCTGGCCCCGCTGCACCCGGGAGAAGCTGCGTTCATTGATCGGACATCTGCTTAGCGAACGCAATTATGTTTCTGCCTCTCAGCCCTTTACAATTTGCGCGCACGAAAAACTGCTGGGCAACTTTCGGACAAGCTACGGGAAAATATTCATTGGACTTGAAGACCCTTGGAATCCGCGGTTACGCACAATCTAGGGGGAAGGGAACCCTGCTCCTCAGCCAGGTCGGTCCTGTTCGAGTGCCCCAGCCATGAAGCGCATTGTGGTGCTGGGCGCGGGCTTCGGCGGCATGCAGGCGACCATCGAGCTTGACCGCGTCTTCCGCCGCGAGCGCAACACGGAAATCATTCTTGTGAATGATCAGAACTATTTTCTCTTCACGCCGCTGATGCCGCAGATTGTTTCCAGCTACATCAATCCGCGGCACATCGTGCAGCCGGTGCGCGACCTCCGCGGCCGCCGGCGATTCCGCTTTGTGCGCGACGATGTCCGCTCGATTGACCTCGCCGGCCGGCGCATTGCGCTGGCTTCCTCCACGCTCGAGTACGATTCTCTGGTCGTGGCCTTGGGCAGCCGCACCGATCATTTCCAAATCCCCGGCGCGCGCGAGCACACCTGGGACTTCAAGTCGCTCGAAGACGCCGTCGTCTTACGCGAGCGCATCCTCGACCTCTGCGAGCACGCCGACCACACCGCCGACTCCGGCGCGCACCGGCAGATGCTCACCTTCCTCATAGTGGGCGGCGGCTACACCGGCGTCGAGCTCGTCACTGAGATGCACGATTTCCTCTTCCACTACGTTGCCGGGCGCTACCGCAGCATCTTGCCCGGCGAAATCCGGCTGGTCGTGCTGGAGGCCGCCCCGGAAGTGCTCCGCGGCGTGCACCCGAAGCTGGCTGCCAACGCGCGGAAGCGCTTGCAGGTCGAGGGCATCGAGGTGCGCCTGGGAGCGAAGGTCACCCGGTGTCTCCCTGATGGCGTCGAAGTGGACGGCAGGGAAATCATTCCCGCCGAGACAGTGATCTGGACCGCCGGCGTGCGGGCGCACGAGCTGGTCGAGGCGCTGCCGGGGCCGCACGACCGCATCGGTCGCGCGCTCGTGAATGAGCACCTCCAACTCGAAGGCCATCCGGAAGTTTTCGTCGTCGGCGATTCCTCGGCGGCCGTGACCGCGGCGGACACGCCGCGGGTGGCGCCGGTGGCCATCGCGCAAGGGCGGCTGGCAGCGCGCAATCTCGCGCACGCCGAGCGCGGCGAGCCGCTGGAGCGCTATCGCTACGTCTCGCAGGGCCTGCTGGTCACGCTGGGGATGAACTACGCGGTGGTGGACGTCGCGGGCCTGAGGTTCAGCGGCTACTTTGCCTGGCTGATCTGGAACGCGGTGCATCTGTACAAGCTCGTGGGGGTGAAAAAACAGTTTCAGGTGGCCATCGATTGGCTGCTCGGAGTGGTCTTCCCGCGGGACGCTTCGATCGTGCGGCGCCCGCGCCGCTGCAAGTTTTGCGGCACGCCTGGCTCGCGGTAGCGGCCGGCCTAGGCTGGCTCAATCTTTGCCGCTGGCGGATGGCTGAACGCCGGCAGCTTTTCTCCCGCGCGCCCCCATCAGCCCGTAGTACGCCACAAAGCTCACTGCGAAGCCCACGAACCAGGCGTAATCGTACAGCACGCGCAGCGGCGGGTACCCCAGGCCGATGAACGCCACCCCGGCGCCGGCCCCCAGCGCCGCAACCGCGTTCCAGTTGACCCCGCCCGAAAATTCGTAAAACCCGTTGCGCTGGTAGAGGTCTTCGACCAGGATGATTTTCTTGCGCAGCAGGAAATAGTCGCAGATCAGTACGCCGGCAATGGGCCCGAGGAACCCCGAGTAGCCCACCAGCCACCCGAAAATGTAATTCCCGTAGCTGGCCAGCAGCTTCCACGGCTGCATCACGATGCCCAGGGCGCAGGTGATCAGCCCGCCGGTGCGGAAACTGATCCGGCGCGGGGCGAGATTGGAAAAATCGTTGGCCGGCGAGACGACGTTGGCAGCCACGTTGACGTTGAGCGTGGCCATCAGCAGCGCCGCCATGGCCACAACGACGGCCAGCGGATGTTCCAGTCGGCTGAGCACCGCCACCGGGTCCCAGATCGCTTCGCCATAGATGAGTACGGTGGCGGACGTGACCGCGATGCCCACAAACGAATAAAAAGTCATCGTGGTTGGCAGGCCCAGCGCCTGCCCCACCATCTGCGCGCGCTGGCTGCGGGCGTAGCGGGTGAAGTCGGGAATGTTCAGCGCGACCGTAGCCCAGAGCCCCACTACGCCGCTCAGCGCCGGAATGAAGAAGCGGAAGAACTCGCCAAAGCTGTGGAACTTCGAGGGCGTGGCCAGCATGGGCCCAAAACCCCCGGCCTTCTGCCGCGCCCAGAGCAGCAGCGCCAGGCCAATCAGCAGCAGGAACGGCGCGGATATCCCTTGCAGGAAGCGGATCGTCCTGATGCCGCGGACGATCACCAGCACATTGAGCAGCCAGAATGCAGTGAAGCACAGCGGCACGCCCCAGGCGAAATGCTTCCACGACGGGGCGAGCGCGATAATCAGCGCGCGGATGGCTTCGCCTCCGATCCACGTCTGGATGCCGAACCATCCGCAGGCCACCAGCGCGCGCAGGATGGCGGGTAGATTGGCGCCCAAAACGCCGAACGAGGCGCGAGCGAAGATGGGGAAGGGAATGCCGTAGCGCGCGCCGGCGTGCGCGTTGAGCAGCATGGGAATCAGCACGAGCACGTTGCCGAGAAACACGGTGAAGAGGGCCTGTTTCCAGTTCATCCCGCCGGCGATCATGCCGCTCGCCAGCATGTAAGTGGGTATGTTCACACTCATGGTGATCCACAGCGCGGCGTAATTGTAGGTGCTCCAGTTGCGGCGCTCCGCCGCCACCGGCGCCAAGTCTTCGTTGTAGAGCGAGCTGTTGCGGAGTGCTGCTGGATCGAGCCCGGCGTGGCGCGGCGCGCTCCCCGGGCCGTGCTCAGGCGCGGCTCTCATCGGGGCGATGCTACCAGCCAAGGCTGCAAAGCGAAACTCGAAAGTCGCCCGTGGTTAGAGCGCGGCGGCGCTGGCCGCCGCTCTTGAATGGCGCGAACCTCTCGACTGCGTCCTGGGCAAGCAAGTTCCCGCATTCCAAAGCGGCGGCGCGCTCACGATCGAATGCTGCAATGCGAGTGATTCTCAGTAGAATTGCCGCAAGTCCGGCGGGATGGGCACCTGCACCTCGAGGACGCGTCCCTCGGCGGCCAATTTGGCGCGGATGCGCCGCACCGGGCCGATGTCGCGGATGGTCCAGTCGGCGGTCGGCATAGGTTTGGCGGGCTTGTCGGCCTCGCGCCAGAAAAGCTCTTTGTCTTTGCGTTCGAGCTTACCAGGATCCAGCTCGTAAATCTGGCGCGCGCGGACATCCAGCAACAGGTAGCGCCGGCCAATCGCGACGAGCAACAGGTGGGCTTTCTTCTCGGCGCGAAACACATTCCAGGTCCGCGCCGGCTTTTCATCCACTTTCAGCACCGCCCGCTCGAGCGGCTTCCAGACGATTCTCTCCGCTGCGGCGAAGCTGGCTGCCGCTGCCAGCATGACCACGGCGCACGGAATCGCTGCTGTCTTGGCCATCTTTTCTGGACAGGGTTTCAGAGTGACGCTCACCAGACAACGGGAATTTTTCTTCCGTCCAACACGATGTGGCCGGCCCGTCGGGCGAAGGCCACAAGATCAACCAACAATTGGACGTCGCGCTGGCAGTACTCGCAAACCCTCGACGTCTCGCCGGCCCGCCACCAGCGAACCGCATCCACTCCTGAGCCGGTTTTGGCCCGACCAAGCGTGTCACCCGCCAAGCGATCCAGGCTGACGCGGTGACCCAAGATGCGGTAGAGATCAGCCAAGAGGTCTAAAGACTTCCCGCGAAGCTGCGCCACCGGCGCATAACCGTGCAGGACGGTGAGGTCAAAACGGTCGCCATTGAACGTCACAATCCGTGGCCATCCTTCTAGCTCCGAAACCAGGCGCTTGGCGTCGTTTTCAAACCAATTTCGAAAGCCGTACTTGCGGTCCCAAGTCACCGCAACGGCGAGCCCGAATTTGTCGATGCTCGACCACCCGCCCTCGACCTCGTCCGACAACCGGAGTGTCTCGACGTCAAGGTAGACCTCCTGTTCGGAATCGCCGGGCTGTGGCGTCATCGGGCCTCTCTTCGACGGCTCCGGCCAGCCACGCAAACAACGGCCGGGAGTACTGCACCGGTGCCTACATTCGTTCTTTTCCCGATGGAATAGAGCCGGTTAAACGACCAACTGCCGCGTAAGAGCCGCAAAGTTTCAGCTATTCATTGCTCGGCGCATTCTTCCTGAGTGGGCCCTTTCGAGCCACCACACCCCGATATCAGTAGATGTTGGATTCCCGTTTGCGGCCGGTATAGTCGATGTAAACCGTTTTCAATTCGGTGTAGAAATCAATGGCCACGCGCCCCATCTCGCGCAGGCCCACTCCGGTGGACTTCATCCCTCCGAAGGGGAGCTGGGCCTCACCGCCGACGGTGGGCGAGTTGACGTGGGTAATTCCGGTTTCGATGCGGTCAATAAACTCGAAGATTTTCGCCGCGTCGTTGGAATAGAGCGAACTCGACAGGCCGTAGCGCACCCCATTGGCCACGCGCAAGGCCTCGTCGAAGTCGCGAACCCGGATCACCGAGAGCACCGGTCCGAAAATCTCGTCCTGCGCGATGGTGCTCGTCGGCGCAACGTTGTCGAACACCGTCGGCGCGACGAAGTAGCCGCGGTCGTAGCCCGGCCCGCTCAAACGTTCGCCGCCGAGCAGGAGCTTGGCTTCTTTCTTGCCGATTTCGATGTAGCGCAGGTCGGTCTTGAGCTGCGACTCGTCCACTGCCGGGCCCATGTCCACGCCAGGGTCGAGGCCGTTGCCGACCTTGAACTTCTTCGCCCGCTCGACCAGTTGGGTCACAAACCGCTCGGCCACTTTCTCTTCCACAACCACGCGGCTGGTGGCGGTGCAGCGCTGCCCGGTCGAGGCGAACGCCCCGAACGCGGCCGACTCGACGGCCAGCGGCAGATCGGCGTCAGCCAGGATTACCAGCGGGTTCTTGCCGCCCATCTCGCACTGGCACTTCTTCATTTTGCGGGCGCCCTGCGCGTAGAGTTCGCTGCCCACTTCGTTCGATCCGGTAAACGACACCGCGCGCACGTCGGGATGTTGCAACAGCTCGTCGCCCACCTCGCTGCCCGAGCCCACCACCATGTTCAGCACTCCCGCGGGCACGCCCGATTGTTCAAAAATCTCCACGACTTTGGCGCCGGTGAATGGCGTCAGCGAGGCCGGCTTGAAGACGACCGTATTGCCGGCCACCAGCGCCGGGGAAATCTTCCACACCGGAATGGACACGGGAAAATTCCACGGCGTGATGGCAGCCGCCACGCCCAAAGGCTGCTTCAGGGTGTAGGCGAAGTTTTTCGGCAGCTCGCTCGGCAGGGTCTCGCCGCCCATGCGCCGCGACTCGCCGGCCATGAATTCCAGGATGTTGATGGATTTCAGCACCTCGCCGAGCGCGTCCTTCAACGTCTTGCCCTCTTCGCGGGTGAGGATGCGCGCCAGCTCTTCCTTTTGCTGTTCCATCAACAGCGCGGCTTTGGCGATGACGCGCCCGCGGACCGGCGCTGGCGTATCGCGCCACGCCGCGAACGCGTTGCGGGCCGCGGCGATGGCTTCGCGGGTCTCCTCGCGTGTCGAGAGCGGCGCCAGGCCGATCACCTCGTCCAGATTGGCCGGGTTGCGCCGCTCGACCGTGCGCGTGGAACGCGACTCCACCCAGCGCCCATTGATAAAATTGCGGCAGACTTGAGCTGTGGTTGTTGCCGTGGCCATCTGGATCTCCTCCGTGCCGGCGCCGCTGGGCGCCGAAATGCGAACTTTCGCGATTCGCTCTCCCGCTATGCTGATGGGTAAGCGGAGAAAGGTCAAGAGGCGGACGGCGCGCCCGACTTGGGATTGGCTGGAGTCGAGCAGCTCAGGTAGACTGGCGGGGTTCGGCCCAGC
>Ga0209515_10000386_pt1 | contig 81911 bp, 85 predicted proteins | sample Subgroupgradi54m_FD_187454 | JGI IMG/M metagenome (GOLD analysis project Ga0209515, IMG submission 187454) | Subsurface groundwater microbial communities from S. Glens Falls, New York, USA - GMW60B uncontaminated upgradient, 5.4 m (SPAdes)... ...
CCAATCCCCAGAATCATGCAACGCTGTCATATGTTTACGCTCAGTTGGGAAGAATTGATGAGGCCGTGGAACAGGCCCGAAAAGCTGTCGCCCTAGATCCTTCTTTTGAGGCCGAGGCCAAAATCTTCGTAAATAGTTTAGGTAGAGAGTGGTAGTTTATCTTTATCGCAGATATGGATATCCTCTAGCTACCGTTCGCTCACCCAGCGAGCTCGCTCACTGCTTTTCGTCGCTACCTCCGGCCTAAGAAGGCCAACCATGCCCGTCCGCTCCTCGAAGCGCGCTGCGAGGACATCCGTATCTGCTTTACATCTACATATCCCTAATCATTTTGAATCCTTTGAGTCTAAGCTAGTCACAAGCGAAGCTATCCCCATCTCGCAGACCTTTCTTTTTTCGAGCAGCAAATCGCTTAAATTAATTGATGATTTGGCTATATATATTTCGGGTGTTGAGACTTCGGGAAACAGGGCCTGAAATATATAAGCCAAATTGAGGTTAATTTAAGTAATTTGGTACGAAGATAAAAAGGCGGTCGAGAAGATGGGGATGGCTGAGCGATGATGAGGCAAAGTGGATAAGAAGTGAGGACGGCGAGAGTGGGAAATAATTACCAGCCGAAAAGTTTACCGATCTCTTCCGGTGTTTCGCGCTTACGGGCTATTTTTATTTCTCCGTTGGTTGCAATGAGCTTGGCCGGACTGGAAAGAAGACAATGATGCGAGGCAAATGAGTCTTGATAAGCACCGGTATCAGTTACGGCTAAATATAGTTCATCTAGGTCTTCTAGTCGTGGCATGAGCAAGTATTTACCCCTTGAAGTATATCTATCATCACTGTCACAACTTGATCCAGCCAGCCATACTTTTTGAAATTTTTTGCTATTAAGAGCATTCACCGGAATAATATTCCATTTCTGTCTTCGGACAGACCAGGTGTCGGCTAAGTCATTTATAAAACTACCATCGATAAAATACCACCGGGTATCACTTTTATTGGTAATCGGTTTTTCGGCCAGAACCTTATAAATAGTTATTTGAGCCGGAGCTACTACATAAGTGCCCCATTCGCTTATAATATTGGGATGCTTAACTCCAAGTTTATCACATTCGGTTTTGGCTGATTTAATAATTTGATTGATCAAGCTTTTTAAAGAATAGAGCTTCTTTTTTTTCTCAAAAGGTATACCCACCCCACCGCCGATATCGATGGTGTCTAGGCCAGGATTCTTTTCTCTCAGTATTTTGTATATTGCGATGGCGCGTTTTAATGGTCTTATAAAGTCATCGATTTTTTCTATTTGGCACGATAGATGATAGTGGAGGATTGAAAGATTGCGTATCTTGCCTAGTTTAAGCAACTCTTCTTCCGAGAAACCAAAGTGATTGAACTTTTTATCAAAATGAGCGTCAATTTTTACTGCCAGGTCAATTCTTATACCAACCTCTCCTTTAAATTTTTTAAGTCTATCCAACTCCATTTGATTTTCTATGATCGGTATAACTATCAGGCCTTTGCCTTTTAGTTCTTCAATTAGACCGATATATTTTTCTGTTTTTGGTCCATTGCAGGTGACCCTGATTTTTCTGTTAAACTTTTCTTCTTCAATCATGCGTTTTACAAGATAAAGCTCATTAACGCTGGATACCTCTATGTTGGCGCCTTCGGCGATAGCCGGCAGAACAAATTCTTTGTTCTGATTCACCTTCATCACATAATGATAAAAAAACTTACCCTTATAATTAAGGATTTTGATATAGGCATTAAAAGTATCGATAAGGTCCCGAACTCGATTTTCTATAATTGTTGGAAATACAATCTCAGTACTGGTGCCGTACTTTTTAACAACGTCATAGATGTTGTATTGGAAGTTTCCTTCTCTGACAATTAATTCTCCGTCAGGATTTATGTCTAGATTCTGAGTGTTGAATTCTTCGAGTCCCAATCTCCAAAACTTTCTGAATCCATTTTTCTTCTTCCCTTTTTTCTTTAATTTAATTTTTCGTTTACTCATTTATATTTTTTAATTATACCATAAAATAAAAAACGAGGTCATCCCTCGTTAGTAGTTATCGATCCTTTACTATTATATCGTGATTATATTTATCCACGAAGTCGATCAACTCATAAGTTCTTGATCCAATCCATGCTCTAGTTTTTTTGATGCGGATATCATCACGAAACCATATGTCATAAACAAAAATTGATCCCACGATCAATCCGACGGCGGTGATTATCAGCGTTGTAGTTACTAATATCCACCATGGCCATGTAAAAACCAGTAAGCCGTATCCGGCTATAGTCGCTGGATAAATTGGAAATAAGGGCATCTTGCCGTTATTAATCATTGGGAGATAGAAGTTCTTGATTTTGACGGCTAGTGGCATCTCGCTATCGCTCATCGCTTTTAAGCTTGGTATTGGGTAGGCCCCGAATAGAAACATAAATGGAGTATATATTATAAATTTTGCTATTTCCCAGAAGATTATAATCGGCCAGCCGATTATAATCATAAAATATATTTTTGAGAAATACTGAAAAAAGCCCGGATTCATATATTTAAGATAGGTATTATCCAATCTCCTGAACGGATAGGCAATCTTAAGATGCCAGGAATTTGGATTTATGACAGTTTTCCCGCTGGTATCGTCCTTTAGCAGAGAAGATAGAAAAAAATAAAATAAAATCCCAAATACGACTTAGGAGCCAATAAATGATCCGAAGATAAAAAGAACGATTTTCATTTGATGTGCCCTACTGTCCGGTCAATTTATCAGCTACTATAAACGGAACTAGAGATTCTAGCGATCTCTCCATTGAATTTATAAGTTCCGGGTATTGGTTTTTTTCAACTCCCCTCGTTCTATATATATTTTTTAGTTGTTTTGTAACCCCCCTTGTTATTGGTTTAAGCAACTGACTGAATATTATAAAGCAATTCAGAGTATATCCGGCATTACCGGAGAAGTAAGTTAATTCATTTTTCATATCTAGAGGATGCCGACATGTTATTGTCAGGAACCCTTTTTGGTCAACTAATAATTCGACGGCAACAGTTCGTTTTTTAATTTTCATCACTTTTTCGCTTAGGCCCCTGGTCAATATCCAAACTCTTCTCAAGCCAAGATTTATTTCTAGGTTTTTACCGGGATCCGTCCAGTTAGGCATCGTAAATGGGGGAATCTTTATATCCGGGAATTTATCCTCCTCTTCTGTTAGTTTAGCTCCTAATTTCTCAAAATCTTTGAGAAATTGACTAAATTGAGCTATGGTCAGATCATTTCTCATCGAGTCACTCCGTTGTCAAAAAGCTTCTCTGCATCATATAGATTTTTTAAAAAATGTCAACAGCAACAAAAAAGCCCCAATTAAGTGGGGCTCGTTATGCTTCTATTATAATTTTATCTCCCCATGAGGGCACATAGCTCTCTTTATTCAGGGCCCATATTACCGGATATTTTGGCTCTGATTGGGGAAAGCTTCCTTCCCCATCGGTTAGATATACTAGAACCGATATCTCTAGATTTTCTTCCTCAATCTTTTCAAATACAGGAATAAAGCTTGTTCCCCCGTTGTATTTTGGAAATGATTTAGGGAAATTATCCTGAGGGTTAATGACAATATAATCATGGATTCTTGTATCACAGAAGAAAAGATGAAGAGTATAGTCGGCATATTGTTCGGTAATGCCCCTTATCTCGGCCGTAAATTTTTGAAACTCTTTTTCACTGACCGATCCCGAAGTATCTATTCCGACAGCTATTTCCAGTCGCTCTCCGAAAACAGATGGTAAATATATTCCTTGCCAGATATATTTTTTAGATGGTGGAAAGAATCTGAAGTCGTTTCTAGCCGTTCTTATGATTTTATCTCTAAGGAGAGTTCTCCAATCGAGTTTTGGTTCCAGGACATCGGTTACTAAATTTTCCATCTGACCGGGAAGTTTACCCATGCTTTTGGCCATCTGGGCTGCTCTGGAAACCCTTTCTTGCCAGTTGTCTTTTAATGTTGGATCTGGGGGATTATTAGCTGGATTTTTTCCGGTTTGGTTTGATGGCCATCCCTCATGGGAATCTAGGGTGTTCCCGGAGATTTTTTTAGGGTCGGGGAGAAGGTTATATATCTTTTCTGCCGACATGCCTTTAAACTTTGGATTAAATAGGATATTCGTTGGAAGTTTTAGCCCTTCATCTAGGATTATCTGATTTATTGCATAGTCGGTAGCATAATTCCATTTTTGATGGTCTCTTTCCGCCTTTCTCCATAAATGACCTAGAATGCAGTGGAGAACTTCGTGAACAAGGATTGCTTCTAAATGTTCGGGCGGCAGTTCATTTACGAAATTCTTATCGTAAAAAAGGTGGTTTCCATCGGTTGCCATAGTTGGAGGATTAAGGCCCTCTATCTCTTGAATTTTCAATCCTAGAGCAAGATATCCGAAGAACGGATATCTTGCTAGGAGCGCTATTCTCGCTTTAATGATTTTCTCTTCTAGCGATAACTTCCTAAACATTTAGGTTGCTTGCCAGGTCATTAAATCAAAATAGTCATTGGCAACTGCCTTCCATGACGGAGCGTTAAGCACGGCTTGTTTATCTTTGTTTAACATTAGCTTGACCATAAGTACTGCAACTTCTTTTGAATCAATCTTGGTTGAATATTTAAGTAAGCGCTCAAACTGATTGGGAGCGGCTCTAACTACTAGGGCCGTGACAACAGCGCAAGCAACATCGAATTGCTTAGCCATATGGTCTTTACCGGCCAGTATCTCCTCAATGTTTGGCAGCTCTTCTTTTAATGTTAAGTAACTCTTGAATTCAATAGCCGCAGCTTCGCCGACTGTCCCTATGATTATATGATGCCGAAGGTCAGGCTTAATATTGCTACTGTTTCTGAGGATCTTAGATACGAATTCCCAGCTTCTCGGAGTGGGGAAGGCGTTGTCTTGGCGATCTGGCTTGAAATCAAATAAAAGGTCGGGGCGATAGCTTACGAACTCAATTACCTCGGTGGCGATGTTATTTTTTATTGCCCATTCTCTCCAATCGTCAATATTATATTCAAAATCAATATGAATAAAGCGATTTCTAAGGGGAGCGGCCATTTTAAATGTATTAGCTCCATGTCCTGCTTTATTGCCTGCGGCGATGATAATCCAGCCATTGGGCATAATATACTCTCCCACTCTTCGGTCATAAACTAGCTGGTAGGCCGAGGCCTGGACTAGCGGGGGAGCCAAGTTTATTTCGTCTAGAAGAAGCATTCCTCTTCCTTCTGTCGGAAATTCTGACGGAGGTAGCCATTTTGTTTTGCCATTTTCAGGAAAAGGCAATCCTTTTATGTCGCTAGGATCCATCATTGATAATCGCATATCTACAAATCCGACCCCTTCTTCTTTGGTAACTTGGCGGCATACTTGCGACTTGCCAACGCCCGGAGGTCCCCATAAATGTATAGCCGGCATATCAAGATTCTTAACTGCAGTTTTGATGAGTTCAGCCACATCCCTCGGTTTCATAGTTCTCCTTTTTTGTTTGTTTTGTAAACGAACCAATCGGTGGCTTCTTTATATAATAATAAATCAATCATGTCAATGCTTTACAAATCACTATTATCGTGTTAATTATGAGAAAGTTCGTTTCCACAGTGGAGGGAAGAAATGGAAGAAATTTTAGACATTAGCCATGGACTGAAGGGTTTTCTACAAAAGGTTGGGAAAGTAGAATTCGAAGAATTAGTGGTTCCAGAGTTTTATATTGGAGGGTGGCCAAGTCGTGTTGGTATTGTGTCGATTAGAATACGAATACCCGGTTTCTATTCAAGAATTCAGGAGATTAGGGGCAATATCTTTAAAATGTATAAGTGGTTTTTTCTCGGTATCCTTGGTTTTAATTTAACAATAAGGAGAGATGGCAGTCTGGAGATTAGATCGTTCGGCGATGATATATATGTTTCAAAATCAAATCCTGATTGGTCATCTGATCTTATCGGAAGGGCGAACGCACTAATTTTATTTAATCAGTTGAAAGATAGTGCATTACCTCGGATCATAAAGAAAGTAGAAAGGGATGCTAGATATCATGCCGAGACGGTCATGGCGGTTAAAAAAGCTCTTGAACCGTTTATTCCTCAGATTGTTGCTGACAAACTTGTAAGCTAACACGCTCCGAAATTTCGGAGCTTTTTTATTCTATTTCTATCTCCCAGCTTGGCGGAGGGAGATGTTGATGGTTTTGAGAATAATTCCCAAATCAAGAATAAGGGATCGATTTTTTATGTAGTAGAGATCGTACTGTAATTTTTCGGCCGTATCAGCGATTGATGAACCATAGCGATAATTTATCTGAGCCCAGCCGGTTAGTCCTGGTTTTATAATGTAGCGCTCTTCGTAAAATGGCACTTCTTTTTTTAGCTCTTCGAGGAATTCGGGTCTTTCAGCTCGTGGTCCGACGAAAGACATTTCTCCTTTCAATATATTCCAGAGTTGGGGCAATTCGTCTATTCTACTTTTTCTTAGGATCTTTCCAAGAGTAGTAGTCCGTGGATCATTTTCTTTAGCCCAAACAGCGCCGGTTACTTTCTCGGCGTCTTTTCTCATTGTTCTTAGTTTTATTATTTCGAAACTTCTCCCATTCTGGCCCACTCTTTTCTGTAGATAGAAAACTGGTCCCGGTGAGCTAATTTTTATCATTAAAGCTATAAGCGGGATGAAAGGCAAAACGATAGCCCCAAGGATAAATGAAAAAACAAGGTCGAAGAATCTCTTCAGCTCCTCGTATGTTTTTTTACTGCCCTCGGTAAGATTTTCCAAAAACCACACCTGATTAATTGCTCCCAGCGGAACTTTGTTAGTGAGCTGTTCATAGAAAGATGAAAGGTTTTTGAAAGTAACTCGATTTTCGAGTGAGCGATAGAATATATTAACAATTTCTGGAGCTTGATATGTTTCCGGCGATATAACTACCGTATTGATCTTCTCTTGTTTAATTATCTGATCCACATTTTTTATACCTTCCTTGGACAGATCCATTATGTATTTTAATTCATAACCTAGTTGGGGATTTTCTTCTACGAATTTAGCCAGTTCTAAAGATTGATTGTTTACACCCACAATGAGGAGCGGTTTTTTAGAACCGCTAGCGTTGGCTTTATTAAAAAGAGTCCGACTGCCTATGACTATGCCCGAGAATAGGGTTATAAATATGGCTAGGTTTGTTTTGGGTGTGATCTGGAATATGGGGATTAAGTAGAAAAAGATGGCCGATATGGCCGAGGTTGTGATTATTGCCCTGAAAAGTCCTGAATAAAAATCCAGATTATTTCTTAAGAATCCAAAGTCATATAGGTTGGTGATATAGAAAATAAATAGCCAGAGAGCAAATATGAATAAAAATGGCGTAAAATGAACACCATATTGGTAGCTAAAGGTATCCCTATAGCGTATAAAGATTGTGATAACCAGGGCGCCGTATAGGGCGGTAATATCAAGCAATAAGAGGCTAAATTTACGCATTTTATTTACCTTTTATAATAACTTAAAAATTCAATTTGGTCAATTGAAAAAGGGGGAGGATGTTGGTATAATTTCCGAATGGCAAATAACAAGATAAAAGTTGGTATTATCGGTTTGGGTATGGTTGGTGGGCCGATTCGGAGATGGTTTGAGGAGAAGAGTGGCTATAAAAGAGGCCGGGACTTATTTTGTTATGATGTTGACTCAAAGAAGGGCTACTCTGATGATGTTAACAAGGCCGATGTGATTTTTGTTTCTGTACCTACGCCGACAAATCCAGATGGAAGTTGTAATGTCTCGATTGTTGAATCGGCAGTTGCCGGTGTAAGTGATGGCAAGATTGTGGTTGTAAAATCTACTGTCACTCCGGGTACGGTTGAGCGGCTTCAGAAAAAGCATCCAAAGAAAAGACTTATCTTCAACCCGGAGTTTCTGACTGAGTCACAAGCTTGGGAAGATTTTCTTTCACCTGATAGGCAAATTGTCGGTCATACCGCAAAAAGCATCAGCGACTCCGTTGAAGTTCTCAATTTACTTCCGAAAAAACATTTCATCCGACCCTGGACATCGGATTATTCCAAGAGATCAGTTAATTCCACCGAAGCTGAATTTGGCAAATATGCTTCGAATGTTTTTGGTTACATCAAAGTTGTTTATGGCAATATCTTGGCTGATCTGTGTTACGCCACTAGTAATGTCCAGGGTGTTAAAATAGATTACGAAAATATAAAAGAAGTAATCGGCGCTGATCTGCGAATAGGACCGGCTTGGTTGAATGTCAGTCATGGGGATTACTGCGGAGCTGGCGGATATTGTTTTCCAAAAGATATGAATGCTTTTATTGCTTTTGCTGAAACTATGGAGAAAGATGCCGCTAAAAAGAAAAAGCTAGATAAAGAACATCTCCAAATTCTTAGAGACGGAATCGCCGTTTTCAAGGCTGTTCGTAATTATAATGAGACTCTGATCAAATCGCAGGGCTTATCAATGGAAGATGTTTCAAGACACAACACAGATGTAATAGTACAGAAGAGGAAGAAAATTAGAAATTTCTAATATCTAAACCCTAATCTCTAAACAATTTCAAAATCCAAATCTAAAAATATTTTAAAATTAGAGATTGGAGATTATTTAGAAATTAGATATTAGGATTTAGAGTTTACAAACATGAAATGTTTGGTAACTGGTGGTGCGGGATTTATAGGTTCTAATCTGGTTGATGAATTGATCAAGCTGGGACATCAGGTTTTGATAATTGACAATTTATCTACTGGAAAGAAGAAGTTTATCAATCCCGAGGCCAAATTTTATAAAAAAGATATTCGCGACTACAAATCCATTAGGCCGTTATTTAAAGGTGTGGATTGTGTTTTTCACTTGGCTGCTCAGCCGAGAATCCAGCCGTCAATAATAAATCCGGCCGAATCATTTTCTAATAATGTTTTTGGGACTTTCAATGTCCTTTTGGCGGTCAGAGACAACAAGGTCAAAAAATTTGTTTATTCTGCTTCCTCATCGGCTTATGGTGATCAGAAGTCAATGCCTCTAAAGGAAGATATGATCCCGAATCCTAAAAATCCCTATGCTCTCTTCAAGTATAATGGTGAAGAAATGTGCAAGTTATTCCATGAGTTGTATGGTTTACCGACGGTCTGTTTAAGATACTTTAATGTATATGGCGAGAGACAATCAAACAAGGGGGCGTATTGTACGGTAATCGGGATATTTTTGAGACAGAAGCAAGCTGATCAGCCGTTAACAATTGTTGGTAATGGTAATCAACGACGCGATTTTACTTATGTCGGCGATATTGTCCGAGCTAATATTTTGGCTATGAAATCAAAAAAGGCCATCGGCCATTTGATAAATATAGGTTCGGGCCAGAACCACTCTGTGAATGAGGTAGCTAAGATGATAGATCCAAAACATGTTTTTATTCCGCCTCGTCCTGGCGAAGCCAAACTTACCCTTGCCGATATCTCAAAAGCCAAAAATATCCTCGGCTGGCAACCAAAGGTCATGCTCAATGAATGGCTTAGAGGTGTATCCAAAACTGCTTGACTTTTATTTCTCATATGCTATTATCGTCAATGCTGTGTTAGGTAGCATTTTAACAACAAAGGAGAGTTAGTATGATCAAGCTATTCGTTGAGAATACGAATCTTCACAGTCCAGTTGCCGCAGTCAGATGGTGCGTAGATAAAGGTACGATTAACAAGTTGAAAGAATTGAGAGTAGACAAGCCATTTCTGCTCTTTGTAATTTGTAGCGAGAATGATGGTAGGTTCAGCTATGTTGATCAGAAAGTGGTTCCTCTTGACCAAGCCATGGAATTTGTTGAATTTCGAAGTTCGGGAAGACATAGAATTTTTGGTTGCTTGGTTTGGGGCTTATCAAAAGATGATCTAGAGTGCTACTTCAGGAATTATTACGGTGGGTCTAATCTGATCACTCCAGAGAATGATTTTAAGAAACCTCACAGTTATAGCTATTGGGAACTTGATTATGGTTCAGTCGATGTTGTTGTGCCTGATGGATATTTTGCTAAAGAACCAGCAGCGTGGGAAAAATGGTGGGTGAATCTGTGGTATGAGTCAAAACCGGTGAATCAGTGTCATTTCAGAAAGCGTCGTCTCCTTGCCTATTCGCTTCAGCCACCAGTGGTGCTGGGATATGTTTTGTGCCGGACATTTCTGAGTTTGGTTCATATTTTAGTTCTGCTTTTATGCGGGATTAGGAAGATTCAATATCAAGCAATCTTGCATCCATTTATCTACGATAGGTGGGACGCTGCTCCTGATAAGCTAGGCTCTATATTCTTAGAAGATTATTCTGGAGTTGAAAGGCATCCGGTCTGTTTCCTATTTATGCCTCTAGTTCAGTTAGTGATTCTGGGCTTACTAGGATTAATTAACTGGGGATTGCATCGGCTAGGATTGAGTATCGGCTCCGTATTATTATGGTTCTTGGTAATTAACGTAGTGGTAGTTGTTGCGACGATTGCTGTAAACGGGCTTGGCGGCTTCTATAAACTTTTCCCAGCCGAAACCGAAGAACAGAGATCGGCCAAAAAGAAGCTGGAGCTAGAAAGACTTTATGCTGAATATCAGGATATTGTTTGTAGTGGTGCTGCCCTTCAGCCCAACGTTTCTGCTCTTCCGTCTCAACGCCGTACTGTCTACTTAAGGTTCATGGAGTTTAAGTCAAAAGTCTGTCTGCCATTCGCCAGTTAATTTTTTCAGAATCCGCATTTTGCGGATTTTTAGTTTATAGAGTCAAATGATATAATTGTTATTAAAGTTATGTTTAAGAAACAAGTCATATTCATCTTTCTTTTGCTGGTTGTTACCAGTGTTTTTGTTAGTAGATTTGCCCATGCCGATACTTTGGGTCAACGGGTTAACTTTAATGTAAATTCAGAATTTGATAAGTACAACCGGACGAGTTTGGACGCAACTCTTCGCCATGTAAGTGATCGGCTATATTTTTATGTTGAGGACAGCTATTGGAATGGGCTTAATACTCTCGGCCAAAATTCTCTGATGGCTAATATCAAAGTTTTGGGCGGGGCCTTTGATAACATTATCTATCCAAAAGAAACAGCTACTTGGGGTTCAGAACCAAACCCGGGAGTTGATGGTGATCCGAAAATCACTATTCTTTTAGAAGAAATGATAGTTAATCGAGGCGGATATTTTGAAACTTCTAACAGTTATCCAAAAAAAGAAGCCCAAGATTCCAATGAACGCGAGATGTTGTCTTTAAATGCAGAGGTTTTATTGTCGGATTCTTTTTTAGAAAAAGTATTTTTAGCTCATGAATTTCAGCATTTAATTTCTTTTAACCAGAAGGAAAAAACCTATAATGCATCAGAAGATGTTTGGTTAAATGAATTGCGTTCGGAATATTCAATTTCCCTCGCTGGCTATAATTATCCCTACTCAGGCTCTAGTTTAGAACATCGGGTTCAAACTTTTTCCAACAACCGATCCGACAGTTTGACCGAATGGCCAAATAATAACTTAGATTATGCCGCTGCGGCTTTATTTGGAGAGTATTTAGTAGAACAATTCGGTTCTACTATTTTATCCGAAACGTTAAAGAGTCCTTTGACTGGAATCTATTCGTTGAATAAATATTTGCTAGATAAAGGTTCTAGTGATCCGCCAGCCGGCGGATTTAGTGATATATTTATAAATTGGTTAGGAGCATTATATCTCAACGATATTTCTAAAAATGAAAAGCTAGGTTACCAAAGAGCAGAATTAAAAAGTATTAAAGTAGTGCCTCAGCAGGAAATACGTTTATCGTCGGGGTTATCCGAATATTCTTCAACCCAATATATTAAAGATTGGCAACCGCTCTGGCTCGAATTTAATACAGGCGATATTACGAGCGACCAGACTAAAAGTGCCAAGATTGATATCTCTGGTGAGGTGGGGCAGAATTTTATTGCCTCATACCTTGCTTTTCATAATTCAGGTCAAGTCGAGTTGAGTAAAATCAATATTGTTTCTGGTGCTGGGAGTAGTTATGTCTTAAATTCTATCGATAGATTAAATAAGGTTGTCGTTCTTGCAGCCAAATCTACCAAGATATCAGGATTTGGTAAGAGTGAAACGCCCAGCTATGTTAATGTTAAGGTTTCGATGGTAGATACAAAAAACGCTGAAGCTCACATCCTCAAAGATGGCGCCCTCATCAAAAGACCGGGAGAAAAAGAGATATATGTTATTTGGGGAAAATACAAAAGATATCTGAATCCCGAAGTTATTTCTCTTTATGGCCATTTAGATTCGGCTAATGCCATTGAATTAGAACCAGAAGTTTTTAATTCTTACCAAACTGCCAACTATGTTAAGTATATTAATGAAGAAAAGGTTTATGCGGTATGGCCTAATGAGGGCAAGCACTGGCTTAATATTACACCGCAACAATGGGACAGTTCTGGCCGAGATTGGGGAGCTATATTTACAATTAATGATTTAGAGTTAAACTATTATAAAACGGGAGTTGATATAACTAGATAAATAATTTATAATTATCACTAATGAATCCCGTTAGAGATAACCCTAGCGGGTTTGCAAGTCAAGGTTATGAATTAAAATAATAATGTAGTGCTTGCCACCGTATGGTGGTAGTAGGTGCTCGCGCTATCTCTAACGGGATGAAAATTGATGTTCTATATAAAAACATTTCACCAGATGAACCGCTGAAGGTCTTTGTTGAAGACAGGATTGGAGGACTCGAGAAATTCATTGGTAAAGGACCAATTGAAGCAAGAGTTGAAATTGGCTTGCCATCCAAGCATCACCGTTCCGGCCGAATATATTACGCCGAGGTTAATTTGAAAATTGGCGGCAAATTACTGCGAGCAACCTGTCAGCATGAGGATCTGCGGAATGCCATAGTCGATGTAAAGAACGAACTTCAAAAACAAATAAAGAAGTTTAAAGAAAAAAGGAAAGACCTATCAAGGCAGCCGGTCAAATAAAAAAGCGGCAGAAATGCCGCTTAACCTTTCATGTCAATTTTAGGGAAAATTTTTGGCGATGCTAATGAGCGGTATATCAAGTTGCTTGAGCCGATTATTGCAAAGATAAATGAACTGGAAAAAGAATTCCAGAATTTTGACAATGAACAGCTCAGAGCCAAAACCGATGAATTTAAAAAAAGACTAGCTCCTTCGACAGGCTCAGGACAATCGAGCGAAACCCTCGATGATATTTTACCAGAAGCATTCGCGGCTGTTCGTGAGGCGGCAAAACGAACCATCGGCCAGAGACACTTCGATGTTCAGTTAATGGGAGGTATTGTTTTGCATCAGGGCAAGATCGCGGAAATGAGAACCGGAGAGGGTAAGACTTTAGTTGCTACTTTGCCGGCGTATTTGAACGCCTTGGCCGGAGAAGGTGTCCACATAGTTTCGGTCAACGATTACCTAGTCAGGCGTGATACGGCTTGGATGGGCCAAATATATAATGCTTTAGGTCTAACTATCGGCTGCATAAACCATGAAGGGAGTTATTTGTATGATGCTACTCACCAGAAGAAAGATGATGCTCTTGATAAAAAAGAAGATACAATTGGTAGTTTCCATGTTGTTTATGAATTCTTACGGCCGGTAACAAAAAAAGAGGCCTATAATGCCGATATTACTTACGGCACTAACAATGAATACGGTTTTGATTATTTGCGTGACAACATGGCTTATCAGACCGAGTCAATGTCTCAAAGAACGGAACACTCATTTGCGATCGTTGACGAAGTCGATTCTATTTTAATTGATGAAGCGCGGACGCCGTTGATAATTTCTGCTCCAGATATTGATTCAGGAAAATTGTACGAAACTTTTTCTCGAGTTATCCCTAGCTTGAAGGAGAACGATGATTATAATGTTGACGAAAAATTAAAAGCCGTTTCCATAACTGAAAGTGGAATTGAAAAAGTAGAGAAAATACTTGGTCTGTCGAATATATATAATGAGGGCGGAGTGCGTTATGTTCATCACTTGGAGCAGGCATTAAAAGCCCAGATACTTTTTAAGCGTGATAAAGATTATGTAGTCAAAGACGGCGAAGTGATAATTGTTGACGACTTTACCGGGCGGTTGATGCCTGGCCGGCGCTGGTCGGAAGGACTTCATCAAGCGGTTGAAGCCAAGGAGGGTGTCAGCGTTCAAAAAGAATCGCGGACATTAGCTACTATTACTTTTCAGAATTATTTTCGTCTATACAAAAAACTTGCTGGTATGACTGGAACGGCCAGAACTTCGGCCGAAGAACTTCACAAGGTTTATAGTATAGAGGTCATTTCTGTGCCGACAAATAAACCGGCCATAAGAGAAGACATGACCGACCGGATATATAAGACAGAGACGGGTAAATTTAAAGCCTTAGCCAAGGAAGTAAAGGAACGGCACGATACTGGTCAGCCAGTCTTAGTCGGTACTGTTTCCATTGAAAAAAATGAGCTTCTCTCGATGATGCTTGAACGAGAAGGTGTTCGGCATAATGTTCTAAATGCCAAGAATCACGAAAAAGAAGCAGAAATAATTTCTCAAGCCGGAAGGCATGGAGCAGTGACAGTCGCAACAAATATGGCTGGAAGGGGAGTCGATATTATTTTTGGCGGTAACCCGCCTAATCTCGATGAAGCGAATAAAGTTCGCGAAGTCGGCGGTTTGCATGTGATTGGTACCGAGCGTCATGAAGCCCGTAGAATAGACGATCAGCTTCGAGGACGGGCAGGACGACAGGGAGATCCTGGATCTTCTCAATTTTTCATATCAATGGAGGATGATGTTGTTCGAGTTTTTGGCGGTGACCGCTTGAAAAATATGATGGAAACATTGGGTATTGGCGAGGAAGATGTCATTGAAAACCGTTTTGTGTCGCGGGCGATTGAGCAAGCCCAATCACGCATTGAGGGCCATAATTTTGATATTCGTAAATATGTTCTCGAATATGATGATGTAATGAACAAGCATCGCGATGCTACTTATCGTTTGCGTAAAGAAATTCTATTCTCGAGTAATATTAAGGAAACTGTCTTGGGTTATGTTCTTGATGTTGTTAATCAGATAGTTACTCTTCATGCTTCAGAAGATGAAATAGCTGAATGGAATCTTGAGGAAATAGCCGAGTCGGTAAAAACTCTTATTGGTAGTTTGCTATCCGCCCCTTCTGGCGGAGGCAGAGGCTCTTTGCACTCTGAATTGTTAGAAATTTCAGGCGGTAAGGATTTTCATAAATTGTCAGAATTTATTTTTGATTATGTTACTAAGGCCTATGATGCAAAAGAAAAAGAGGTTAACGAAATGATGCGTCCCGTTAGAAGTCTCGCTCGCGCCGAAGGCGCGAGTCCGCAGGACCTCGGCGAGGCTACTTCTAACGGGATGCGTCAGTTGGAAAAATTAGTTCTATTAAGGACAATCGATGAGCTTTGGATGGATCATATTGAATCGATGGAATCTTTGCGTGAGTCGGTCCGTCTTCGGGCCTATGGCCAGCGGGACCCGCTCATTGAATATAAGATAGAGGGCCAAAAGATGTTTGAGACTTTACAGAACACGATTAAGGGCCAAGTCGCTAATATGATATTTAAGGTTTCGTTTATGCAACAACCAAAAGAAGTTAAGATGGAAGAAAGAAGGCCCGATATTATCGGCGACGGAGGACATAAACATCAGGAAGCAATCAACGAACCGGTCCACAGATCAAATTCAAACGACTATCCTGAAACTGGCCGAAATGATCCCTGCCCTTGCGGTTCGGGCAAGAAGTTTAAAAAGTGTCATGGGAAATAAAATCCCGTTAGAGATACCCTAACGGGTTTGTATAAGAAATTATAAGTTAAGGTAGTACAGTGGATTCTACCACCACATGGTGGTAGTAGGTGCGAGCACTATCTCTAACGGGATGAGACCAATATTGTGGGGATTAATATTTTTTGGATTCGGGGCTGTTGGTTGGGTGATTTCAGTTGTTTTGACTGTGATTACTCTCGGTGCCTTTAAATTCTTAACTTATATTTTCGGCATTTTATTTGCTTTAAGTTTGCCAGTGGCAGTTATTTGGGAGTTAGCGATTTGGACAAAAAGAAAAACTAGATAGTTTTGGTTGATTGATCTGGAATTATTAAGACAGGATAAAGAAACAATGCATGTTCGTCAATAAATTTTCATCAGTCTCATATTTCAGAAATTTCATCTTTGGAGTAGAGGATAGTTTAGTTTCAACGGTTGGACTTTTATCTGGGGTTGCCGTGGCGAATGTTCCCAAAACAACTATTCTACTGACCGGTGTTATACTGTTGTTAGTTGAGGGATTATCAATGGCTGTAGGAAGTTTTCTTACCGAATATTCCGTAGAAGAGTATACTCACCAAACAGAAAAACCAACGAGGAGAAATGTAGTATCGGGAGTGATCATGTTCTTTTCTTATTTTCTATCCGGTTTTATCCCACTTTCACCTTACATATTTTTGCCGGTTAATATAGCCCTTGGATTGTCAGTAACTTTTTCGGTGGTTTCATTATTTCTACTTGGTGTGTTTGGAGCTAAACTATCGGGTACGAGTATTTTAAAAGATGGTTTCAGGATGTCTCTTGTCGGTGGTGCGGCCATTGTTGTGGGTATGCTAGCCGGTAGTTTACTGTCAAAAATATAAAATTTATAATACAATTTAATTATGGCAGATAATGATCGTGGCGAAATTAGAAAGATTGCTCTAAAATTTCTTAAAGACCATAAAACGGCCGTAGTTGCGACGGCCTCAAGAGCGGGTGAGCCGGAAGCGGCAACACTTTTTTATGCCATTGATGACGATTTTACTTTTAATTTTATTACCGATAGCAAAAGCAGAAAGTTTAGGAATTTAAAGGAAAATCCTCACGTGGCTATCGTTGTTGGTACTGGTGAGGATATCAGAACCGTTCAATGTGGTGGCCATGCGGAGACCGTTGATTATTTAAGAGACACCGATAGAGCGGAAAAGATTATTAAAAAAGTACATGCGAATAGTAAACTTCACGGCGCTCCCCCTGCTCTGCCGGTATTGATAAATCCAGATGTTGAGTTGGCTGTTTTTATCGTAAAGCCAGAATGGATGTCAATGCTTAATTTAGAATATGAGAAAGACCCCGAAGGTTATAAACACGAATATTCAAAAGTGCTTCCATAAAATAACTTTAAAATTTATGTCAAAATATCAAAAAATTTCTTTATTCTTTCTTAGAATGGCGGTAGGTTGGATGTTTTTCTATGCTGGAATTACTAAAGTTATAAATCCAGAATGGTCAGCGGCAGGATATATGAGCGGGACTAAGGTGTTTCCTGGATTTTATAACTGGCTTTTAACTCCGAGTATTTTACCTACCGTTAATTTAGTTAATGAGTGGGGATTAACTCTTCTAGGTGTTTCGTTGATTCTCGGGATAGGAGTACGGTTAAGTTCTGTTCTTGGGGCTGTGTTGATGTTGCTCTATTATATTCCTCTCGGATTTCCTTACCCTAATTCGCACTCATATATTGTTGATGAGCATATAATTTATATTGCAGTCTTATTATATTTTTCAACTGTTCGGGCTGGTCGCGTTTGGGGATTGGAGAATTGGTGTTCGAATCTGCCAATTTGTTCTCGATACCCAAAATTACGAAACTGGCTCGGATAAAAATAAAAAATGTATAAATTACTAACAATGGTAATGGTTTCAGTCATTGCCTTATCTGGTTGGTCGGTCAACGCTCATGGAACAGATAGCAAGATGAGCGGTTCAATGGGGATGATGAAAATGATGGATTTGATGCATGGCCAGATGGATAATAATCAGGCATTTGATTGTGATAAAGCCAGTGATATGGAAATGATGGAGCATGGAGAAGAGATGATGGAAGAAATAATGGGCCATGAAGATCACGAGCGAGTTGAGGAGGCTATGGAGAAAGACATGCAGGATCATGACTCTATGCATATGATGATGGGAATGTGGTCAACTGGATGTGTCGGAGACGAGGCAATGAATACTTTGTCTACTCGTTATGGCTATAATATGCCAGGATCTGGAATGATGCAGGGTTATGGAATGGGTGGAGGTTTTGTTACTGCACTTCTTGTTTGGGCGATTCTTATTTTGGCTATTATTGGTCTCTGGCACTGGATAAAAACGAGCAAACCGAGAGCTCCGACTGTGTAGGCTTTTATCTTTTAATTTTTTAAAAGATAGCCTACTTTATATAAGGTAGGCTATCTTTGTCCGATGATTAAGAAATTAACTCTTTGCATAATCCACAGTCACCCAAATGGTTCCATAAAGACAAAATTCCTTTTGATCAAATGTGGCCGGATGACAAACACTGGTTTCCTCATTTTCTGGCCGGTAAAAAATTTACGGGTAAATTCTTATTCGAAGGCCAAGACAAAATATTAAAACAAGAACTAAAACTTATTTGAAGAAGAAACCAATCATTGTAGCAGTAAGCGGAGGCTTTGACCCAATTCACATTGGCCATATTAGGTTAATTCAAGAAGCTAGAAAACTCGGTGATAAATTAGTGGTCATTCTAAACAATGACCATTGGTTGAAGAAAAAAAAGGTTCATATTTTTATGCACGAGAAAGAGCGTAAAGAAATCCTTGAGTCCATAGAGGGAGTGGACGAGGTTGTTTTAACTCACCATCCTAAAAACCCGAAAGACATGAGCGTGAATAGAGAATTATTAAAAATTAAGCCGGATATATTTGCTAACGGTGGCAATAGAAAAGCAGAAAAAGATATCTTAGAAGGGGAAGTCTGCCGTAAGGTTGGATGCAAATTAGTTTTTAATGTCGGCAAAGGCGGTAAGATTCAATCGAGTTCGTGGCTTTTGACTAGATATGTCAATAAACTAAAACCGGCCAGACAATTAAATATAAATAAAACACTGAATGATTTAGGGGTTGTTTTTAGGAAATCAAAAATAAAATTTCCTGAAAAATTACGACTTAAAACTTCCAAAATTATTCTTAAGCTCATGAACCGTCGCCGAGGTTTCGGACTTTTCCTAATTCTGGGCTGGCAGAATAAATGGAGAAAATATACCGATATTCCCGATTCAGGGCAGGATATTTATGTCAAACACCATCAGAATATTTTGAAGCATTATAAAAGTCACAAACATGACATCGAAACAACTATTAATTTTGATGGGGCAATTCTTGTTGATAATAGAGGCAATATTGTCCATTCCGGAATTATTATCGAAGGTTTAAGGCCGAGAGTGATTGCTGATAAAATACGCCCCGGCCATTTTAAAGATCTTTCTGAACAATTTGGTTTTGGCGAGAAAGTCCATTCTCGCCATTTGTCGGCCATAACCTGTTCATATATTTTTAAAGGGACAACGGTCATGACCGTTTCCGAGGAAAGCGACTCCTTCCATGTCTTTGAAGGTGGGAAGATTATCTATAAAACCCACAATTATAGAGTCAAAAGTTGACTTTTTAATTTGTAAAGTCTAGTTTTAGATACAAGAACTTTGACATAAAGGGATACCGTTATGAGATGGAAAGTCGGACACCACGACTTAAAGTCCAACGGCATTAGGGTTTATTATTTTTATGATTCTGGGGGCACAACTCATATTTGCGGCGTTGGCTTCAAAGTTGGTTCAGTCCACGATCCTTCTGATATGATGGGTTTGGCTCATATGGTGGAACATCTGAGCTTCAGGGGTCCCAATTCGGCCCCCGAGGATGATATGGTTTACAATTTGGTATATAGGTATTTTGGAGGCATGGAGAAGCATAATATCTTTACTACTTATGGCGTGACTTATTATGGCGGTCCCGGTCTGTATTATAGAAATTATATGCATCCTGTCCTCGACACTTTGGTAGGTGTCTTGAAGTTACAATTTATTGATGAGCATGGCTTATCTGTTGAGAAAACCGTTATCAATAATGAGTATCAGCAGACCGATCTGGATAATCCAGAATCTCGACTTGAGGAACTTTTTCTTAATACGATGTATGATACCAACCCTGTTCGGAATGGCATTCTTGGTGATGTTAATCAACTTCGAATACTAACGCTTGATAGAGTTAGGGCATTTCTTAAAGAAAGATATGTAGCCGAGAATATGTTTGTTGTCGTTTTTGGTCCAAAAAGAGAAGAAGCTATCTCTATGGCCCGTAAGTATCTTGATGACTGGCCATATAAGGGTCAGTCCCTATCGCTAGATATAAAAAGTTTCGATAGGGTGCCCCTGCTTTCTATTCCCAAGATCATTGAATCTGGTAAAACGGGTTTTAGTCAGAACTATGTGATGGCCGGTTTTCCGACCAGCTGTTATGACAGTAAGGACGACGCCGCTCTGGATGTCTTAAGTAAGGTTTTAGAAAGAAAACTCTATAATGTTTTACGAGAAAAGGGGAGAGATTTTGACAGGGGAACATATCACAACCCTGCTTTTGCAGAGAGGTCGCTGGTCCATGGCAATATTGGAGCCTACTTTGCTACGGCTAATCTTGATTTTGCCAGATATGGCAGAGATGCAATAGTAAGAGAATTTTTGCGATTAAGAGGAGAACTTCTTTCGAGGAATTTCTTTGATGGGTTAAGAGATTCGGCCAGAGAAAGATTTCTTGAAAATTTTCGAGACAGTCCGACTGAAGTAGCAGAACTAGTTATTCAAGCTGCTGCTAATGGCGATCCAGATCTTCAACATCTCCATTCTTATGTCGATCGTTTAAACGACTTGACCACTAATAAACTTCGCGATGTTGCCAATAAATACTTTAACCCCAATGGTTTTATCGGGGTGATACTGTCACCGGCCTAATAAGCCGGTTTTGTTTTAGCGATGATTAGTGTAAAATGTTTTTATGCCATCCAAATTTGGTACTCTAAAAATATCTAGAAGCGGATTGAAGTTATTTCTTGATTGTCCGAGGTGTTTTTGGCTGGATTTGCATCACAAGATAAAGCGTCCGCCGGGATATCCATTCACTCTTTCGATAGCCGTGGACTACCTTGTTAAAAAAGAATTTGATACTTATCGCGAGAAAGGACAACTCCCGCCAGTTTTAAAGAATGCGGGCATTAAAGACGCAAAATTATTTAGTGGTCCAGAACTATCCGAATGGAGAAATAATTTCAAAGGCATTTCATATTTTGAGGAAGGCCTGAACGCTTACTTGTATGGTGCTGTTGACGATGTACTTGAATTTTCAGACGGTTCTTTGGGCGTCATTGATTACAAGTCTTCAGGTGCAAAAGAGATAACTATTTACGATGATTATCAGAAGCAGATGGATGTATATAACTACATACTAAGACAAAAGGGTCATGAGACCTATCCTGAAGCATTCTTTGTTTTTTATAAAGTAATAAAAGAAGGAGAAACTGGTTTTGCTAATGCGTTAAAATTTACAGAAGAAGTTAGGTCGGTCAAGGTTAATGCGGAGTGGGTCGGCCCGGCCTTTGAGGCGGCGGTTGAATTGGCCCGTTCTGAAAATCCCCCTGCCTCAGGTACATCGGGCAAACACGGCTATTGTGATCACTGCCATTTTGTTGAGGTGGCTTCGCAGTATAAACTCATTCCTGATTTGAATATTTAGTTTACTATTGCGGTTATTATTAATTTATTTACAATAAGATATGGCATTTTGGGAAAAATATATAAGCAAACAGGAGCCCGAAGTCGAGGTTGTCAATAAAAGACACGAATCTCAGCCGAAGTTCAAAAGTCCCAAAGAGGATGTTCTGACTTTTCGTGAAAAAACATCATCAAAGAAAATCGGTGAAGGCATTACCGACTCTTCTTTTATCGAATTTAAAGATGACGGAAAAGGAGTATTCAAAACCCAAGATTATCAAAATGAACGGGGTGCGTATCTTATTGACCGCTTTCTGGGTTTAAATTTGACCCCCCCCTACTGCCTTAAGAATGCTGGATGGTGAAATGGGTAGTATGCAAGAGTTTATACCTGATGCCAAGACATTCAGTGAGGTTAAAAGGGACGCTACTGAAGGTGGTTACGATTCCCTTCTAAATAAACACAAAGCAGATCTAATGAAGATGTGGATATTTGACATTATAATCGGTAACAGTGATAGGCATGGAGGTAATTTTTTAATTCAGGACGATACTCTTTATGCTATTGACCATGGATATAGCCTAAACCATCAGGGGCCTAGTTTTCAACACAAAATATGGTTAAACCATGGCTTTCGTAAATTTTTTGATGAACAGCTTCCTCAAGAACTAATCACGGGTATAAAGAATTTTCTTGAAAGACCAGAAGAGCAACAAATCCTAGAAGAATTATTAAGTGAACTTTTCGATAAGCAATATGCCTCAGTTTGTTTAAGACGTATAAAAACCGTAGGTGAGATATTAGTTAAAAACGGTAAGATAAGCCGACCGCAGGGAGATGATTATTGGGCTTATGAAATATCCATTATTTAATTATGAAATTTGTTCAAATTTACAAACTCCAGAATGATGGCGATCAAAAGGTCATAGTAACCTACAAGCTTATCGACTCGGGAGTTGTCTGTGACGGAGACCCGATATTTATAAAAAATTTGGAGGAGGATGGAATACGCGATTATTCTAATAAAGAGTTGGTGGCGGATAAGCTTTTTCCTAAAGATGGGATTAAATTTCTAGAAAATTTGAAATTTGCATTTAAATCAGGTTATTTAGTTGCTACAGATATACAAGAATCTGATTCAAATTTGTAATTTTATGATAAGATTTATTCATGGATAAGAAACTAAAACTCTATGCCGATCATTTTTATAAATTTTTCCAATGTCCGCATTGGATTTGGTACGACATTTATGCCGATGCGACCAAGAAGAAGAAAACACCGGCCATAATGGACTTGATATACAAAGGTAAGGTGGCCAATGGGATAGATGTTTTAAGGGAACATAAGAAATTTGAAGAAATAAAGCCAGAACTTTTCCGTGATTTAGAAGAGGCGTTTCTGGCGACTCTTGAAATGATGAAGCAGGGAAAGAATATCTATCATGGTGTTTTAATGAATGAGGATTGGGCAGGAATGCCGGACTTACTAGAAGCAAGACCCGGCAAGTCAGAACTTGGCGATTTCCACTATGTTGTTTACGACATCCAATCATCCCTTGATCTTCGTGATGAATACAAATTTCAACTAATTTTTTACAGTTTAATTCTTGAGCGTCTTCAGGGTGTCAGACCGAAAGAGGCCTATGTTATTGATCCTCAGGGCAATGAGCGGTCTTTCAAGGTGGATGACTTTGTTGACCAATTCCATCTTACTCGTGAGCAAATCGAGAAAATATTAGATGGCGAGAAGCCAGCGCCATTCATCAAATCAACTTGTCGTCGGACACCGTGGTATTCTCTTTGTTTTTCTGATGCCAAGGATTGCAATGATGTTTCTTTGATTTATCGTTCAAGTCAAGCAGATCAGCGGCGTTTGTATGGTATCAATATTAAAACCGTCAGCGATCTTGCTGTGGCTGATGTGAATGATCTTCAGAATAACTTAGAGGACTGGCCGTTTGATAAGATAGTTCGTTTTGTAAATCAGGCAAAAGTTTTAACGACCCAACAGCCAATCATTTTGCGTAAGCCGAATTTTCCGGAAGTTGAGCACGAGATATATTTTGACATTGAATCGGATCCAACAAGAGACATTGATTATCTACTCGGTTATCTGGTCAAAACAAAAGGTCAAGCTAAATATGATTATTTTTTAGCCGATAACAAGGACGATGAAGAGAAAATGTGGAAAAACTTTTTGAATTTTCTTGCTGGTTTGGATAACTTTGTCATTTATCACTATGCCTATTACGAAAGGCAGGTTTTTGATCGCCTTGCCTTGCGCTATGGCGCTCCGACTGTGCTGATTGATAAGTTTAAAGAAAATACCATTGATCTTCACCAGAAATTAGTCGATACAGCTGTTCTGCCGCTATATTTCTATAGTTTAAAGGATGCCGCCGGATACCTTGGTTATAAATGGGATGACCCCGATGCCGGAGGAGCTGAATCAGTTGTCTGGTACAATGATTGGCTGGATAAAAAAGATTCCGCTATTATGAAAAAAATTCTCAAGTATAATGAAGACGATGTTCGGGCAACATTGCTTATTAAGGAATGGCTAACTACTCAAAAGCCCACTAAGGAGAAGGAGAGTGTGGATTAGGTTCTCGCTATTGATTTTTGTGAAATTTATTGTATTATACGGCAATCCAGTTCTTAGAAAATTAAAGAGGGGGTGATCGTGAGTCTTCAAAGGGGACCTGTCATGGTACTCGGCTCAGGTCGGCTGGCCAATAGATTGGTTAAGATTTTTAAGGAAAAAAGTATAGATGTAGTCGAGGTTAGTTCAAAAGAATTCAAAGAAAAGGAAGAGACTGTCGTCGAGGAATCGAGTATGGATTATGCTCGTGAGCTTTTGATCAAAAAGGGGATCGCTAGCGCTCTGTCCGTATGTATAGTTGACGGCGAGGACGCTGTGAATATTTACTTACTTATGGCGACTCTTTCTGTTAGAGAGGATGTTCCTATCTATGCTACCTTTTTTAACGAAGGCCTTGTTTCTGGATTGGTATCCAAATACAGCACGGTGCATATATTAAATCCGGCCAACATTGTCAGTAAGTTGTTTGTTTGGGCTATCCCAGCATTAATGTCTAAAGACGAAGAGGTTAAAACTCTAAAGACCTATGAGGATAACCCCAGAGACAATCTCATTTTCTGGCTTTTAGCCGGTTTTATCTGGTTGATGCTCTCTGGAACATTATTCTTTCGGATGACTGAATCTACTAGTTGGCTGAGAAGCATTTACCTGGTCGTTACCGTTATTACTAGTGTTAATTTCAACGATGCAGAGTTAACAAATCATAATCGTATTGTAGAGATTATGAAGATGGGTCTGATGTTGTCGACCTATGCTTATGTCATTGTGGTTCTAGGTTTTATTCTTGACTATATTGTCAGGCGTCGGATTGATACTATGACCCTTGGTCGCCGCCGTTACAACAAGAGGGGACATGTGATAGTCTGCGGTCTTGGCCGAGTCGGCTACGCGATAGTTCAAGATCTAGTAATAAAGGGTGAGGATATTCTTATCATAGAATCGAATAAAGATAACAGATATCTATCGGCTGTCAGGGCTCAAAAACTTTCTGTTTTGATAGGAGATGCTACCCTCTCTCATTATTTAATAGATGCCGGAATCGGAAGCGCTAAAGCTCTGATTTCTGCCGTTGATAGTGATCTTGCTAACCTCGAGATAGGCCAAAATTCTAGATCCGAGAATGGTAACATCCGGCTCATTCTAAGAATATCCGATCAATCAACTGCCGAAGAAATGAAGAAGCGTTTGAATATAAATTATGTATTTAGTAAGTCTTATACAACGGCTACGACTATATGTGAGAAAGTATTAAACATTGCTACCAGTGCTCCCTAATCGGGAGCATTTTTATTTGACATATTTGTGTTTTTGATTTAATATATGATAGGTTCGTTCAAAGACTAAGAAGCAAGGAGAAAACTGATGCCTTTTTTTATCACCGATCCATGTATCGGCACCAAAGACACTGCTTGCGTAGATGTTTGTCCTGTTGATTGCATTCATCCTCGTAAAGATGAACCGGAATTTCAAGAAGCATCCATGCTTTATATCCATCCGGAAGAGTGTATCGATTGTGGAGCTTGCGTGCCGGCTTGTCCGGTAGCGGCTATTTACGCCTCAGAAGATGACGTTCCGTCTAGCCAGTCAATATTGGTTCAGGCAAATAAGGTATATCGAGTTAAAGATCCAAATACGCGAGCACAGGCAGAGGCATTAGTTAAACAACATATCGATGCTCATCCGGAACTAATGGAAGTTCCTGCTCCAGAGAGAGCCTCCAAACATTAACTTGAAGGAGAGGAGATAAAATGCCATTCGCTTTACTCATGACCGAAACTCTTCGCAGACGTGAAATTCGTGACCGCGAAAAAGGTTTTTCTAAAGAATATATCGAGTCTCGAGATAACCGAGAAGTGTGGCATGTCATGAGCTATGTCCTAGCTCTGGCCGTAATCGCTACTGTTAATTGGATGCCTATGGGTATTTCCATTTTGATGCGGACGGTCATTACCATGGTTGCTTCGGCGATCTTTACAGTTTCTGTTTATAGATTTTTCAAGTCTATTTTGTATTCCTAATTCAACAACACCCCTGCAAGATGCAGGGTTTTAATTTGGAGAAAATTTACTTAGGAGTTAAAAGCTTGACGCATCTCACTAAATATGATATTGTCTATTTAAGTCTGTACCTATCAGGCATCTTTTTTACAACAAGAGAAGGGAAGTGTAGTATGCTCGAAACAAACGATTCCAAACAGATCCGTGCCCGAGCGATGACAATAGGAGATCTGGAAGGACTATTGGCTCATGCGTCTGTGAGCGAATATCTTGGTACAACCCGTACGCGAGCATGGCTCTATGGACTCCAGAGTGCCACAGGACTGACTCGCAGATCAGCAGAAGACGTGCTCAGATCCCGAGGAATACTTAATCCTAAGGTCTGGGCTCTTGAAGAGTATCGTCTGATTAACGAAGACATCCGTCTTTTGAACGAAGAAGAAACGAGAGCTCGAAGGGCTCATGAAGAAGAACTTGAGAAGAAGTTCCGAATCGGCACTCAGGGGTTAGAGAGATCTGTCTTCGAGGTCACCCTGAAGCAGGAAGAGTTAGAAGAAAAAAAGTTTCGGGTCGAATTTCCCTTCGATCCAGGCACATACTTTTTTACTTTTCTGAGTCGCTTCGGAAAAGATGGTTTTCTGCGCTGGTTTCTCCGGAAAACGCAGATCACGAAGCAGGGTGGTGAGCCGATCTCATTCGAAGCCCCCGGGCTGAAAATTCAGACCGCTCGTGCACTGCTCAATTTAGTCAATGGCTATCTTCGTGAAGCCAAGGGAGATAGAACCTACTATATAAAAGAAGCTAAAGTGCTTCCGCAGCACCGCTTCAACGATCTCTACTCTTTCTAATCGATTCTAGTATTCTCTGCCGGCAGGCCACCTTTAGTTGGGTGGCCATTTTTTTTAGGATATTTATCGAACCTCGGAGGATTTAGTTAATCGACTAACACTACTTAATAAGATTGTCCTTCTTCTTTTGACGATGCCCATCTTTTATATAAAAATAACCGAGCTTAGCTCGGTTTTAATTTGGAGAAGGAGGTTCATTCAGATCGTTTATATCCATGGGGTTGCCTTTGCGGATAAGGACATAAATGGCAATTAATACCCACATGGCTTCAAAAACAAATGCTGGCCAAGCCTTATTATAAAGAACATTGATTCCAAGAAAAGTTCCGCCCAGAAGGTTCATTAGTTGGTATGAAATATCAGTGCTTTTCACTCTTCTTGATGATACTAAAAAATAGGCAGTGATCATCAGAACTGTTCCTATCCAGCCAAGGATATTAATAAAATAATTCATTTTTTAATTGTAAGATTTTCCAGGTTGAAACTCAAGCTCTTGACATATGTAATTTAATTTTGTATAACAAATCGTGGCTAGGTATCCAGCCTTTCTTTAAAAAGGAGTGAGGCATGAATCGCAGCAGAGTCGGATTGGTGGCGGGAATCGTGGCTGTAGTATTAGTCGTTTTGTCAGGTGTTGTTTGGCTTATGGGGTCTTCAAACCCATCGACGCCAGCTGGTTACGTCGGATATCTGACGCAGGGAGCTGTATTCGGTAAAACCAGATACTATGGCCTTCAAGAGGGTCCTGTATCTTCTGGTCGGACGTGGCTGTTAAATGTCGCCAATGTCAGTTTTACTCCGTATACTTATACAGAGGAATTTAGCGATGACAATAAGGAAAATGTTCTGGCAGCTGATAATCTCAGTATCGGATTTCGGATCCATCTTGTTTTTAAGATGAGAAAAGATCAAATCAAAGATTTCATGGAGAATTATTCTTATATTAACCAGGGTAGAGGACAAGAAGATTCTTCAGATGATATTGTTAGGGTGGCGTATGGTAACTACGTTAAAGAGCCTCTTCGAAAGTTTGCCCGAGATGAGGTTCGGAGATATAAAGGTCTTGAGGTTAAGAATAATATGACCGAGATAGGCACCTCTATTGAAAAGCAAATTCGAGCTGTTACCGAGAATACTCCATTTGAGGTATCGAGCGTAGTTGTCGGTAACATTCAGTATCCTCAAGAAGTAACCACCGAAGTTTCAATGAAGTTGGCAAAAACTCAAGAGCTTGAACGAAAGCAATCGGAGATTGAGATCGAAGAGAAAGAACGTCAGAAGAGGGTTATCCAGGCGCGCGGTATTGCTGAAGCGATGGAAATCATTCGTCAGCAACTGACTTCAAACTATCTCCAGCATGAAGCTATTGAGGCCCAGAAATTGATGGTCAATTCCCCGAATAACACAGTTGTCTATATTCCCGTCGGCAATATGGGTGTTCCTCTGGTTGGAACTGTCGAGATGCCGAAGCCTTCTGCTAATCCTCCAAAGCAGTAATAAAAACAAGTCCCCCTCAGGGGACTTTTTATTTTTAGCAACATGTGGACAAATTAAAATTTTATGGTATCATAGTATAACTTGTATGTTCTTTGACAGGAAGAGGAATAAATATGAGTGAGCAAGATAGAGGATTTAGTCGAGACTTAAATGGTCTTTTAAAGAGCTTTACTAAAAAAGCCGAGAAGTTTTTGAAAGAAAAAGATGGCACCATAGGTATTAACGATGAAGAATCCAGAGAGCTGATAAGGCGCTATCAGTTTGTTTTGGAAAAGTTAACGGCTCCACCTCTACATTTTGGCACTGTTATCGGTTCGACTACGGATGAAAAAGGCGAAAAAGACCTTCTCGTAGTTAGTTGTAATAACCGGCTTATGATTCTAAATTGTTTGGAGGGCGTAGAATTAATCCCCGGAGCTATTGTTAAAATTTCTTCCAAGACAATGCAAATAATCGGACGAGCAGATGAATTAGCTCTGGGCGGGATCTGCATCGTTAAAGAAGTCATAAATGCAGAGTTGAGCGAAGTTGATATGGGTGGGGATAGGAAATTAGTACTTAATGGAAAGTTTACCGGCAAAGTAAACGAGAATGACAGAGTTATTCTTGATTCCTCAAATTCCATTATCACTGGTTGGCTGGGTAGCAGTCAGAAAAGATTCAAGCTTGGTTCAAAGCCAACAATAACCTGGGATGATATTGGTGGCCAGCAACAAGCCAAGGAGCAATTGATAGAGGCTATTGAAATGCCGTTAAAGCACAAAGAGTTATATGCTCATTATAATAAAAAGCCAATTCGAGGAGCGGTTATATTCGGTCCACCGGGATGTGGCAAGACGATGTTACTTGAAGCAGTCGCAACTGCTGTTGCCAAGCTTCATGGTCAAGAAGCCCTTGAGTCTGGTTTTTTAAATGTTAAAGGAGCTGAAATATTAGATATGTATGTGGGAGTGGCCGAAGGTCTTGTCAGGCAGATATTCGCTTCAGCCAGGACTCATAGAAAAAAGTATGGCTATCCAGCAGTCATTGCAATTGATGAGGCCGAAGCTCTTCTTCGTCGTCGCGGTTCTGGCAGAAGCTCTGACGTTGAAACTACAATTGTTCCGGCATTTCTTACTGAGATGCAGGGGATTGACGACTCTGATGCCATTGTCCTTCTGTGTACAAACAGAGTTGATTTACTTGATCCGGCCGTGGTCAGAGACGGCAGAATAGATAGGAATATCGAAGTTACTCGTCCGGATGTTGAAAGTTCAAAAGCGATTCTTGGTCTGAACCTAAAGAATGTTCCTTTAGTAGGTGGTAGCTTGGAAGAAATGGTCGTCTTTGGAGCCGATGAATTTTATTCGCCGAAATATAAATTCTATGAAGTTAAACGTAATAGCGGAGAGGCAATGGCATTTACTTTAGCCAATTTAGTGAATGGAGCGATGTTAGCCGGAGTTATTGATAAGGCAACCTCGTTCTCTATGAAACGAGACATCGAAACTAAGACAAAAACCGGCTTAACTAAAGAGGATATTCGTCGAGCGGTCCAGCAAACCTACGAGCAGAAGTTTAACCTAAATCACAATGATGAATTGAGCGAATTTGTCCATGACTTCAAGGATGATATTTCCCTCGGTTCGATCCAAAAAATTAAGCAAGCCGTTAAACCGTAAAACAGTCTAAGGCCTCTCACATGAGAGGTCTTTTTATTTCCGACTTAGGAGGCTGTTGACTTATATCTAAGTTTGTGTATAATATTGACTACAGTTCCTTTCCAATCAGAAATCTTGGGAAAGGCAGTTCACAAGGAGGTCAGATGGCAGAAGCAAGAGGCAGTTTTTTGGGTCGCCTGAAAGAAGGTGCCCGGAGTGCTATTTTTGAGGATGAAAATCCTGTCCTAGCTCAACCAGCCGTACAGCCGGTAGCGCCTGTTTCAACAAGTCCAGCGGTCACTTCTTTTTCTACTGGATCTCAATTTCACCAAGTTAATCCCGAGATTAAAGCCCAGCTTGATCAAGCTGTGGCCGAGGCAAATCAACTTAGTTATACGGAATTCGTAAATTATCTTGAAGCAATGTCGTCGGCTCTGGCTGGTACTGATGAAGCTACCCTCTATCGAGCCGCGCTTGCCGCTGCAACCAAAAAGGGTTTTGGGCCTCAAGAAATTGCCAGGGGTATTGATGCTATTCTGCAAGTTCTACAAAATGAAGAGTGAAGTTTCAATGAAGCCGCATCTCAACGTATTACCGACAGAGTTGGTGCCCGTGAAAGCGAGCTGGCTGATATCGAAAGGCAGATCAACGATAACAATACTAAAATTTCCCAGCTTCAGGCTCAGATTAGTCAGCTTACTTCTCGAAAAATAGCGGCTAGTGAAGAGATTCGGAGCGAAAGACAAAAAGTCGAAGATAAGAAAAGAGATTTTGCAGCTACTGTTTCGGCTGAAAATAGTCGATACCGAGAAGAGCGCAATAAGATTCTTTCTTATTCCGGAAAGGGGGCCTGATCATGAACCAGACAAACTCATCTATTACCGGTTATCTGGATAAGAATTTCTGGAACAGAGGCGAGGGAAAGTTCGGTAAGGTTCTTCTCTGGGCTGGCGGTTTTGTGGCTGCAGTTACTGCAACATTGTTTTTCGGACCATTTGTAGTGTTGGCCACAAGTATTATTGCGACAATTTTTACCAACCTTATCAGTATGGTTGTAACTGGTGGAATACTTTTCGCTATTGGCTATGTCTTATCTGACCCTAAGTTCAGAGGGCTTTTCGGGTTTGGGTACAGAACCCTTATTCGCAAGATGTGGGGCGTTATCGTAGACTTGAGTCCAAAAGCTATCCTGGACGATATTGTTGATGGATTAAGGCAGAATTTTACGAGACTGGAGAATAACGTTAAGGCCTTTCGTGCCAAGGTAAAAGCTACTAAAGCGAAACTTGATGCCAACGAAGAAGCGATGAGGCATGCCTTGCAGCTGGCCCAAAAAGCCAAGCAACAAAGCAAGACAGCAGACAGCATTCTTCATGCCCGCGAGGCCGAGAGATATAAGTCATTCAATAATAAACTCAGCGCTTATTATACGAAAATGGAAGTCATCCTCAGGGTTTTGCTTAAGGTTAGAGAAGGCGCTGAGTTCAGCCTTAAAGATACCGAAAGCCGGGTCAAGTTTGAACTCATGGAGCATGCCGATCTTACAGATGCCGCTTCAGCTGTTAGCGATGCGATGAAAATTATCAAGGGCGATTCCCATAAGAACGAGCTCTTCAATATGGCCATGGAAAAGCTGGCCAACGAAAAAGCTGCCGCCTTGAGTGAGATGGAAGATTTCATGGAGACAAGCGAAACATTCTTTAGCTCAGTTGATCTGGAGAAAGCTATTGCTGATGACAACGCCTTCAAGTTGCTTGAGGAATGGGAAAGAAAAATGGATTCTACGATTCTTGGACCTGGGGTCAAGCAGAGCATCATTAATGATGCTGGTGATCCTCACAATGTTCTCGATGTCGATGCTGACACCGAGGAAGTTTCGACAAGTTCGGAACGACTCAAGGTCGGCGGTCCGAGAAGTTACTTTAGTGACTGATCAATTATAGCAGTTACTATAATCACCCGACATGAATTTAAATGTCGGGTTTTTTGTTTCTCAAATGGGACCATTGACACATAAAACTATTTGTGTATAATATACATACGGTACCTTTCCAACTCGGAAACTTCAAACTGTCTCGCTAAGGCGAGGCAAACCCCTAAAGGAGGGGGCAGGATCATGGCACAAATGAAGAAGGGACCCAAGGTCGTGTCACTTGTTCTCATTGTAGGTGCGCTCCTTTATGGGGCCAGCTACGCTGCGAATAACGGTTATCTAGGGAATATCTTCCGTTCGTCGGTGGTACCCCAGAAAGCCAATCTTCCAAACGCTCCGGCCGAATCACGTTCGGCGGCGACAACGGAAGCGGCGCTTCCGTCGACTTCTGTTGCTCGGGTGAATGCACCTGAGGTTCGGATGCAAGTTTGGGCCTGGAATGCTCAGATGGGCCTGATGTATGCCAACGGTGGTCCTCAGACTACCAAGGGCAGTCTCATGGAAAAGCACAATGTCAATTTGACTCTTACACGTCAGGACGATGTGCCTCAGATGCAGAACTCACTTATCTCTTTTGCCAACGCTTTGGCGAATGGTGATTCTCATCCAACGGCCGGAGTCCATTACGTTGCTATCATGGGTGATGGAGCAGGCGCTTTCTTTGCTGGTATCAATCCGCAACTTGCCAAACTCGGTTCTGAATATACAGCCGAGGTTGTCGGTTCAGCGGGTTACTCGCGTGGTGAGGACGGTTTCTGGGGTCCTGCTAAGTGGAAGACTGACCCTCAATCTGCTCGTGGTGGTCTGGTTGCCGGTTACTTACGTGACGGCGACTGGAACATTGCTCTAAAGTGGCTTGGTGACAGCAATATTCCCAACAATCCAGACGAGAAAACTTGGGATGCTGATGCTCTTAATTGGGTCAGCGCCGATACCTATATAGATGCTGTACAGAAATATATTGCTGGTTACTGTGAAGACAGGCCAGTAGTTAAAAAGGGTAAAAAGACAGGTGAATCCAAGAAAGTTTGTCTCGACCAAGACAATGGCGGATATGTAACCTGGACTCCTGGAGATGTCATGGGTGCCAAAAAGAGGGGCGGTCTTGTTCCTATCGTTACGACCCGACAGTACCGTTCTCAGATGCCGAACACGATTATCGGTATCAAGAAGTGGAACCGAGACAATGCCGAAACTGTTGCTCATTTCTTGGCTGCGGTCTTCGAAGGTGGCGACCAGGTCAAGCTGTCAGAGCGTGCACTTCTGAAGGGGGCTCAAATCTCGGCTCAGGTTTACAATGAAGAGGATGCCGAATATTGGGCTAGATACTACAAGGGCGTTACCGAGCTCGATGCGACCGGTGTCCGGGTTCAGCTTGGCGGTTCGACCGTCAACAACCTCGAGGACAATAGGGTCTTGTTTGGCCTCAAGGGCGGACTGAATCTTTTTGCCGCAACGTACAAGACGTTCGGTGATATCGTGGTTCAACAGTATCCGGAGCTGGTGCCTTCTTATCCACCAGTGAACGAAATCCTTAACACGGCTTACGTTCAGCGGGCGGCTGAATTCATCACCTCTTCGGGCCAGGCCGATGTGGCCAAGTTCGAACAGGGGACCCGGGTTCAGGAGAGAGTTAGTGAGAGATCCTGGACTATTAATTTTCGTTCAGGGAGTGCTGAGTTTACTCCCGAGACGCTGAGGACTCTTGATAAGCTTGCTAATGATCTTGCTGTTGCGGGCGGACTGGCGGTGGAACTCCACGGTCATACCGATTCTGACGGTGAGGAATTTCAGAATGAGTTACTGTCCCTCAAGCGGGCTAGAGCTGTTCAGGAGTGGCTGACATCAAAAGACGTGCAGACATTCTCAAAGAATCGTTTCCAGGTTTACGGCCATGGTGAGTCTGAGCCAGTAACAACTAACGATTCAGTTGCTGGTAAGGCTCAGAACCGTCGAGTGGTTATTGTTATGGGGACTACCCGCTAGAAGTTTCCGATTTGTATGGCGTAAATGCCATCGCCCGACGCGAATGCGTCGGGCTTTTTTCTGAGTCCCTTCAAGAGACCATCTCGAGATGGTCTTCCAGGGGCCTCAGAGAAAACGGTAAAGTTCGTTGACAAAAAAGGAGAAGACATGACCGCAGTTCTACAACTTTTAAATCCCAACAGGATATTTTCTAAAAAAATAATGACTGTTATCTTTGGCTTTTGGGCTGTAATGATTTTTTTCTTTTGGACTGTCGGTCCGTCAAGGTTAGTGCCTCGCCCGCTTGATGTCTTTTCTTCTTTTGGACCTCTTTTCCGAGATGGGCTTATGGTTGAGGTTATGTCTAGTATAAAGACTAATATGGAAGCCATCTTTATTGGTACAGTCATTTCTCTCTTACTTTCATACTTGACTGTTTTACCAATCATGAGGCCTGTTGCTTGGGGATTCTCCAAAGGGAGATTCTTAGGTCTTATCGGTTTAACTTTTCTTTTTACTCTCCTGACTGGCGGTGGCCATAATTTGAAAGTTGCCTTGATGGTATTCGGATATTCTGTTTTTTTTGTTACCTCGATGTCTCAGGTAGTTGCTGAGATACCAAAAGATGAATATGAGCATGCCCGTACACTAAGAATGAGTGAATGGCGAGTTGTCTGGGAGGTTGTGGTTTTGGGCAAACTGGATCAGGCCTTTGAGGTTTTGCGTCAGAACGCGGCTATTGGTTGGATGATGCTGACAATGGTTGAAGGTATCGTTAGGTCTGAAGGCGGTATTGGTGCGATGCTTCTTGCAGAGAATAAACACTTTCGACTGGAGGCGGTATTTGCCATTCAGTTAGTGATCCTTACAGTTGGTTTGGCTCAGGATTATCTGATCGGAATCATTCGTAGTATAGTTTGTCCTTATGCCAAGCTGACTCTGGAGAGGAGATAGTCATGTACGCGTACACTAAAGATGAAGTTCTTCTAAGGGTAGATAACGTTTCTCTTTCGTTTGGTAATACCCCTATTCTGAGAGATATAAATGTCACTATTCAAAATATAAAACGGCCGGATGTTATTGAGGGCCAGGTAGTTGGTCTTCTTGGTCCATCAGGAGTTGGTAAGACCCAGCTTTTTAGGATCATTGCCGGGTTGCAGGAACCTACCAAGGGACAAGTTCTTTTGGGAGAAAAAGGAGCTCCTGTTAAAGTTGGTCAGGTAGGCGTAGTTGCCCAACACTATCCTTTGTTCAAGCACCGGACAGTTCTAGACAATCTTATGGTTGCTGGCAAGCAGGCAGGCATGAATAACGCCAAAGCAAAAGACAAGGCAATTGAACTTCTGAGACGTTTTAACCTCGAGAGTCATGCTGGATATTTTCCAGTTCAGCTTTCTGGGGGCCAGCGTCAGAGAGTGGCAATAGCTCAGCAGCTAATATGTAGCGAAAATTTTCTTCTTATGGATGAACCATTCTCTGGTCTCGATCCGTTAATGAAAGAAGAGGTTTGTAAGCTGATAATCCAGGTATCTAGAATGGATGAGAAAAATACTATTATTATAACCACTCATGACATATCGACAGCCATTGAAGTGGCCGATACTCTTGTAGTCCTTGGGTTTGAAAGAGATACTGCCAATAATGTAGTTCCTGGAGCGAGAGTTAGAGCAGTGTACGATCTTATTCAAAGAGAGTTGGCTTGGCATCCAGACATCAAAAATTTGCCTCAATTCAGTCAAGTTGTCAGGGAAGTCAGCGAATTGTTTAAATCTCTGAAATAGTACAAAGCCGGCATATGCCGGCCTTTTGTTTGCCTTAATTTTTTTAATATGTTTAAATAGGGCCTAGTGAAAAATAACTATTTTCTAATAGTAATTCTTGTCGGGTCTGTTTTTTTGTTTGGTTTTGTTTGGCCGGAGGCGGTCAATAAAGGTGTCGATGTGTTTAATAAACAAGCCGAGGGTTTAGGCGGGTTTAAATTACCTAATATTCCAGAAAATCAGTTTTTGCTAGGATTAGATCTTCTGGGTGGAGCCCATTTATTATATGAAGCTGATCTGTCAAAAGTTGAGGCGGAAAATCGGCCCGATGCCATGCAGGGCATCAGGGATGTTATTGAGCGGAGGGTTAATTTTTTCGGTGTCTCTGAGCCATTAGTTCAGGTTTCAGGCAATGACCGTCTCATTGTTGAGCTAGCCGGTATTACTGATGTTAATCAGGCGATCAAGATGATCGGTGAGACGCCGTTTTTGGAGTTTAAGGAGGAAGCTCCTAACTACCAAGAATTGTTAGCAGAATTTCAGAAAAAAGTTGATTCAGGCAAGGCAACTGAATTAGATAGTTTTGCTCTTAATGACCAACTCTTTCTTTCTACCGGTTTAACCGGGAGTCATGTCAAGCGGGCCGTTGTTTCTTTTGAACCTCAAACCGGTCAGCCTCAAGTCAGTCTTGAGCTGAACGATGAGGGGGCAAAACTTTTTGGAGAAATAACCAAGAGAAATATCAGCAAAAGAGTAGCAATATACCTTGATGGTTTGCCGATAAGCGTTCCGGTAGTTCAAACGGAAATTTCTAATGGCCAAGCAGTTATTACCGGCGGATTTAATCCTCAAGAAGCGAAGATCCTTGCTAATCGGTTGAATTCCGGGGCTTTGCCGGTACCAATCAGTATAATATCTCAACAGACGATCGGGGCATCTCTTGGGTCGGAGTCGATTGGTGCCAGCTTGAAGGCCGGAATATATGGTCTTATCTTTGTCGCTTTATTTATGATTGCATTCTATCGTCTTCCGGGTCTAGTTTCGGTCATCGCTCTTGCGGTTTATGTTTTGATAGTCCTCTCTGTCTATAAACTGATTCCGGTTACTCTCACCCTTGCTGGCCTCGCTGGATTTATATTGTCTCTGGGTATTGCTGTTGATGCCAATATTTTGATATTTGCAAGAATGAAAGAAGAAATTGCGGCTGGCAAAACCCTTAGCTCATCAATGAAGGAGGGATTTTCGAGGGCCTGGCTTTCTATTCGTGATAGCCATGTCACGGCTCTTTTAGGATCTTTAGTTTTATATGCATTTACAACCTCAATTGTTAAGGGATTTGCCCTTACTCTGAGCATCGGTGTTCTTACTAGTCTATTCACATCTATTACTGTAACCAGGTCCTTCTTATTGCTGTGTACTAGTAATTGGTTTGAAGGTAAAAAATGGTTATTTAGATAATTATGCATAAAGTTTATACAATCATGTTCTTTTTTTCTATAGCATTAACCATCGCTGCCCTCGGCGCTTTTATGGTTTATGGACTGAATCTGGGTATTGATTTTCGGGGCGGAAGTATTTTAGAGATAGAATTTAATAGTACTCGTCCATCGCTTGAGGATATTCAGAAAGTTTTGTCAGATAATATTTCAGTTAAAGATATTGAGGTAAGTTCTGTCGGTGATAGGGGAATATTATTAAAGATGGGAGAAATATCGGAGGTTCAACACCAGGAGGTCCTTAATAAGATAAGGGATAGTTTTGATGAGCCGTCTCAGGAAAAAAAGTTTGACTCCATTGGCCCGGTAGTCGGGCGTGAGCTTGAAAATAAAAGTGTTCAAGCTATCATTATTACTCTGTTAGCTATTATTATTTACATTGCTTTTGTTTTTAGGAAAATGTCGGTGGTCTTATCTCCTTGGGCAATGGGTCTGGCGGCAATGTTAGCTCTCGCCCACGATATTATAATTCCAGTTGGAGTCTTCTCTCTCCTCGGTCATTTTTATGGTGTCGAAATAAGCGCTGTTTTTATGGCCGCTCTTCTTACGATACTTGGCTACTCCGTTTCCGATACGGTAGTTATATTTGACAGAATCAGAGAGAATGTTATAAGAAATAGGATGAGAGAAAGATTCAGCAATCTTGTTCATACCAGTATTATGCAGACCTTGACCAGATCCCTTAACACCAATTTTACAGCCCTCTTATCCCTAGTGGCTATATACTTGTTCGGTGGTGAGAGTTTAAGGTATTTTGCCCTAGCTTTGATAATAGGTATATTCTTGGGGGCCTATTCTTCAATATTTGTCGCCTCACCTTTGTTAGTCTGGTGGTCAGAGTGGACAAAGAAGAACAGATAGATTATAGTAGCTGCATATTGACTTGTTTAACTCGTAATGCTATTGTATATGGAGGTACAATAGACTATATAAAGTCATGTCGAATCAAACAGCAATAACTAAGACGGTCGCTTCGTTGGTCAAAAATATAGCATCCAGAAACAAGGATATTATTTCTAGGCGTTTTGGTTTGAAAACTGGCAAGAAAGAAACCCTTGAATCAATAGGCAAGAGCTATGGAATAACTCGAGAAAGGGTTAGGCAGATAGAGGAATTTTCAATTAACCAGTTATCAAAAGCTGTTGCTTCCTCTAAGGACGTATCTCAATATGTCTCATTGGCAAAAGAAATCTTAAGCGGTAACGGAGGATATATGAGGGAGGCCGACTTGTTTAAGGCCTTCAGCGGAAACGACAAAGAGAGCGTTGTTAACTCATCGCTGGTTTTTATTCTTACTCTCGCCGGTGAACCGGCCTCTTCAACTGGCGGTCCAGTTAGATTTGGAGACAATGAGCAGTATCATTCGTTCTGGGCTTTAAACCGGGAAAGTGCTGATTCATTTAAGAATGGCGTCTCGGCTTTGGTTAAATCATTCAACAAGAATACAAGCCCAGTAGCCGAAGCCGATCTAGTTTCTTTCGCCCAAGCTGGTAGCGTTTCAAATCCGAAAGATGTGCTATCTTTTTTGAATGTATCTAAAGAGCTTGGAAGAAATGTTTTTGGTCATATCGGTTTGGTAAGTTGGGCCGAAGTAAGGCCCAAGGGAGTCAGAGATAAGGCCTATTTAGTTTTGAAAAAAGAAAAACAGCCAAGACACTTTACTGAGATCGCCAAGCTTATAAATACAACCGGTTTCTCGGCCAAGAAAGCTAATATTCAGACAGTCCATAACGAATTGATTAAAGATTCCAGATTTGTCTTAGTTGGTAGGGGTATGTATGGATTATCTGAGTGGGGTTATCAGCCGGGCACAGTCAAGGAAGTTTTGGTTAATGTCATGAAAAAACACGGCAAGCCCTTAGCTAAAGCAGAACTTGTCGCCAAAGTCTTAGATAACCGAATGGTCAAGGAAAATACCATCTTATTAAATCTTCAAGATTCGAAAGTTTTTTCAAAACGAGAAGACGGAACATACGTATTACGAAAAGCCTAATTTTAGCTTAACAGCTTAACGGTTTGTAAGCCTGCTAGCTTATTTTTGTGGATTCATTTCTTTTAATTTTAAATACTTTTAAGGAATTTTTATCCTTATTCACCTCAATCTGGTGGGTTTGGTTACCCGTCTTCTTGTACTTTATTTCCTATTCTGCAGTTCAAAATTATACTCATCTAAAATACCGGCTTTCCCTCGAATGGGTACTTTTAGAGATGAAAATACCCCGGGAAGTTACAAGAAGCCCTAGGGCGATGGAGCAAGTTTTTACCGGTCTCCATGGAGTTTATACTTTATCTATAAAATGGCACGCTAAATTATTTAAAGGAAAAATACCTGATTGGTTTTCTTTTGAGATGATTGGTAAAGGTGGAGAAATCCATTTTTATATAAGGACCCAGAAAAAATACAGGAATGTTGTCGAGGCTCAGATATATGCTCAATATCCGGCGGCGGAAATTTATGAGGTTCCAGATTATATAAACGATATGCCGATGTACTTACCCAATGATCAATATGATCTTTGGGGGACTGACCTTATTCTCAACAAGGAGGATGCCTATCCTATAAGGACTTATCCAGATTTTGAGGAAAAATCGGCTGGTAAAGATGATATTAAGAGACTGGATCCGATGGCTTCATTGTCAGAACTTTTTACCACCCTTCATGCTGGTGAACAAATATGGGTACAGATAATGGGTGCCCCAACTGGAGACGATTGGGTTAAAAGAGGGCAGTTGGTCCTTGATAAAATAATGGGCAAAGAGGCGTCACCATTGACTGGCAATTTCTTTTCGGATGCTGTTTTTGCGATTGATAAGGCAATTTCTGGAGTGGTACCTTCACCAGTTAACGAAAAAGGTGAAAAAATTGAAAAAAAGAAAGAAAAAGAAAAGGAAAGAGTCAGTTTAAGTCCCGGGAAGCAGGATACAATTAAAGCCATGGAAAAAAGCTGGGATAAGCTAGGGTATCAGACAGGAATTAGGTTCTTGTATATCGGACCAAAAAATGATTTTCAACAAAGTAATGTCGCCGGGGTAGTCGGTGCTTTTAGGCAATTTTCGTCTCAGAATCTAAATGGTTTTAAGATGAATAAACACACCCTAACCTATGCCAAGGGTTTATTTAAAACATCTAAGCTTTTTAATAAAAAAACATCAATTTTTCAAGCTTTTCGTGAGAGAAAATTATTTGGGACAGGATTTACACCATTTGTTCTTAACACCGAAGAGTTAGCAACCATTTTTCACTTTCCAGACATTGGAGTAAAAGCGCCTTTATTGCCACGGGTTGAGACTAAAAGAGGCGAGCCACCCGTGGGCTTACCAATCAACTAAATTTAAAATCCAAAAATCTACCGAGGGCCGCCCTTGGGGGACAATCTCAAAATAAAAATTATGCCCATTAAAAGTAAAAAAGACATTGTTGTTATCGGTGAGACTAATTTTCGCAATCAGCGATGGCGGTTTGGTATTAAAGAAGATGATCGTCGGCGTCATATGTATGTCGTTGGTTCAACTGGAATGGGCAAGACCGAGTTTTTGAAGAATATGGCTATTCAGGATATTGAAGCGGGACGGGGCCTGGCACTGATTGATCCTCACGGTGATCCATCCGATCAGATTCTTGATCATATACCAGCAGATCGGGTGAAAGATGTCATATATTTTGATCCTTCTGATTTAGAATTTCCTATTGCTTTTAATATAATGGCAAAAGTGGATTATGACTATCGTCATCTTATTGCTTCCGGTTTGCTGGGAGTTTTTAAGAAAATATGGGGAGCGGAGGTATGGTCTGGAAGGATGGAGTACATTTTAAACAATACGATTTTGGCCCTTCTTGAATATCCAGATTCGACACTTTTGGGAATTAACCGAATGATGTCCGTTAAAAGTTATAGGAATAAAGTCATTGCTAACCTTAAAGATCCCATAGTCAAATCTTTTTGGATTGATGAGTTTGCCAAATATGCAGATAGGTTTGCGACCGAAGCTACTGCGGCTATTCAGAATAAAGTCGGTCAGTTCTCTTCTAATAATGTTATTCGTAATATAATCGGCCAGGTTAACCCAAAGTTTGATGTTCGTAAAATTATGGATGAGGGCAAGATTTTGATAGTCAATGTTTCTAAAGGTAAGATAGGGGAAGATGCTTCGCGTCTTTTAGGGGCTCTGTTAATAACAAAGATTCAGCTTGCCGCTATGTCTCGAGTTGATACTCCAGAGCAAGACAGGCGCGACTTCTGTCTTTATGTAGATGAGTTTCAGAATTTTGCGACGGAATCTTTCGCTAATATATTATCTGAAGCCAGGAAATTTCATTTAAGTTTGGTTATTGCTCACCAGTACATAAAACAAATGGAAGAACCGGTTCGCGATGCAGTCTTTGGTAATGTTGGGACAATCGTTTCTTTCAGGGTTGGTGCAGAAGATGCTGAGTTTCTGGAAAAATGGTTTTCCCCAGACTTTTTAATGGCTGATATTATCAATCTCGGAAAATATAATATGTATTTGAAACTTATGATAGATGGGGTGTCTTCGAGGGGATTTTCAGCCGCAGCTATTCCTCCCTTGCCGAGGCTCGAGAAATCTAACAGGGAAGCAATCATTGAGTATTCTAGAAGAACTTATGCTACTCCTCGGAGTGAAGTTGAGAAGGATGTTGCCGAGTGGGCTCTTGCTAATGAAGAAGATAAAAAACCACAAGGTGGTGGAGGTTATGGCGGATCAAGGCCTGCTTATGGACAAGACCAATTCAGGCCTAGGCCACAGTTTGAAAATAGAGAATCGGCTCAATTCCAGCAGAGGCCAATGCCTGCTCGCCCATCCGACCGGCAGGCAGGTTCTTTGGGTGGAACGGCAGAGCCGAGCCCAGTTCGGTTAGAACCGAGAAGACCAGAACCACCGAGAAATTCAGAATACAGACCAGTCGATAAGCCACAAGGTCGGACTATCGGCCTAGAGCCGAGAGTTATTGAACCCGTTCAAACTCCAACTGAGTTCAGGGCCCAACAACAGCAGGTGCAACAGCAGTCACAATCATCCGGGCTTTCCTTCGATGATGCATTAAGGCAGGGACCGGTGAATTTTCGCGGTAAAAGAATAGAGGGTAAAAGGGAAAGGCCAAAAGTAGAAGTAGATACTGGTGCTCTCAAGAAGGTGCTGGAAGAGGCGATGGGGAAGAAGGAGTAGTTTTCGAGCGGGGGGTGCGAATATTCTCTAGCTACCATTCGTCCCGCCAGCGACGGGACTCATTGCGCTGCTCCTTCGCTCCCCTTCGACAAGCTCAGGGACCATGCCCGCTCAGTCGCAGATGCGCGCTGCGAGAACATTCGCACCCACTCTCTCGGGGTGTTTTTGGTTTGTAGTAGCGGCCTCTTACCAAAAACTTTTTGATTTTTAATTAGTTTGTGCTAGTTTGGTTTCAGTACATTTATAATAGTGGAGGGATGAGATGGATGCAAACAAGATACTTGAAGTCATCACTATTTATCGCAAGCATTTAACGGAAGACCACGGAGTTCCTAAAATTGACTATCCGCACGACAAACCCGTTTTTTATAAACATAAGATTCTTAGTCACTGCCATGGAATGCTTGATCAGATGGAAGAGTTTGTTCGTCAGGGTCGGATCGATAAAGCATTTAGGTGGCTGGGTTTTGTTCAGGGCTGTTTGTGGTCAGAGAGATGCTATACTCTAGATGAACTAAAAAATCATAACCGACCCAATAACTCGGAAGGTAAAGAATGAAATACGACAAACTTGTTCGGGATAAGGTTCCGGAAGTTATTAGAAGTAAGGGTGGAAAATGTACAACGCGTATCGCTGATGAAAGAGAATTCCAAGAAAAATTAAGATGGAAGCTTAGAGAAGAAGTAGAAGAGTTTATTGAAGCTCAAAACGAAGAAGAATTAGCTGACCTGTTAGAGGTTATTGATGCAATCATTGAGTTTAAGAAACTTGATAGAAAAAAGACAGAGTTAATCAAGAGCAAGAAAGCCGAAGAACGCGGCCGATTTGAGAAGAGAATTATATTGGAAGAGGCATAAGACCTGCTAAGTTGGCAGGTTTATTTTTTTATGATAATTTTATCTCAGTACATTTTCAGATAGGGAGGATAAGAAAGTGGAAAACAAGAAAATGTTGGAAATTGTTGATAAATATAGACAGTATTTTCAAGAAGAAGTTATTCCAAATAAAAAGTATTCTCACGACAAAGCCGTTTTATTCGGTAATATTGATGATATTTTAGCCCACTGTCATAGTATGCTTAACGGGGTAGGAGAGTTTATTTCTCTTGGTGATAAAGAGAAAAGAGATAGAGCTTTGATACGCCTTGGCTTTATTCAATGTGGTCTTTGGGCGTCCGGTCACTATACCGTCGAAGATTTAAAGAATCACAATCATCCCGACGCCGAGACGATTAGCGAGCAAACTCATCAGCCGCTCACCAAGGAGGACTTAGAGGATTGGGAATATTAGTCCCCGAACGACCTGCTTATAAGAGCGGGTCTTTTCTTTTTAATAAATAAGGTGCACAATAAAAATAATATTTAGTTAGAACGCAGCTGACTTGACCAAATTCGAGGCAAAATCGAGAATTGCGAGGAATCATATTTGATATATGATGACGAGCAATCGGAGATTTTAACGAAGAAGTTGGTCAAGAGCGTACTCGCCTAATCTTAAGGCGAGAGCGGTCAGCAAGTTATGAACCAATTCTATAAAAAATACATAAGAATCCCTCCCAGTGAGTCCATAGATATTAGGGATATAATGCCGATTATTCATCATCCGCTTTTTCAGCGGTTGCTTCATATCTCTCAGCTCGGGACGACGCTTAATGTTTTTCCCGGAGCGACCCATAATCGTTTTGAACACGCTCTCGGTGTATATGGTAAAACAAAAAGATTTTCAAAAAGAATGGTTGAGGATGGTTTTCTGACGCCATATGAGGCGAAGAATATTTCTCTTTTCGGTCTGCTTCATGATATTGGTCATGGGCCATTTTCGCATGTGATTGAGGAGTTAACCCCGTTAAGCGGTGACGAGGACGAGAATGGTCTTGTGGTCCTCAAGTTATTAAAAAAAGAGGTAGTATCTGCTGGCGGGGATTATGAATTTATCAAAAAAATCGCCTCTCACAAAAGTCCTCTTCATCGAATTGTAATGGATAAAAATGTCGGGATGGATAAGCTGGATTATCTAGAGCGGGACGTCTATCATACCGGATTTGGCCAGAGGCCGGATATTGAAAGCTTATTCAACTACCTTGTTTATTTAAGAGGCCATTTGGTTATAGATAAGAAATCCCTCGAAGCGGCTAAGCAGATGCAGAAATTGTATCTTTATATGTATAAAGAAGTCTATCTTCACAAATCAGCCCTCATTAGTCAGAGATTTATTCAAAAGATGATAGCAATGCTTCTAAAATTAATTAAAGCCGATCCGGCTGATCTCTGGCGTCTTAATGATCAAGAGCTCATTGCCCTTGTTTACACCCATCCCGATAAGAATTTAAAATTTCTTTACGATGCATATAAGAATCGAACTCTTCCCAGTACCGGCTTGGTTATTCGCTTAAAAGACAGGGAGTTTAAGGAAAGGATAGCCGGTAAAGATATAAAGGTTATCGGAGAGGATAAGGTATTTTTTGAAAGATTTATGAAGCATACCTCGCCGGAAGATCTTGAAGATTTGGAGTCAAAGGTTGCCGGAGAAATAAAAGTGCCGGCCCACAAGATAGTAATAGTTCCGACTTTAACTCCTTGGCGTTTCGTGCCAGAAGATATCCTTTATCATGATAATGGCCGAATACTGTCAACTAAAACTACCCAGAAAGAATACTTTGATGCCCTCAAATCCGAGATGAGTGATTATCTTGCAGTTCGGGTTTGCATTATCGGCAATAGAAATGTACTATATAAAAACTCAAGTAAAATATACCAGCTTATTAAAAAGGAGATGAAATGACCGAGGTTCAGTTAGCCAAGATTACCGTCGAAGTTGCTCGTCTTAGGGCTCAAGCCAATGACTTGGAGGCCAAGGCCGATAGTGACGATAGTATGTATGGTCTTGCTTTGTCGGAGTATGGCAGTGAGCTCGCTGGCCCGCCTCAGAGTATAGCGATAAATAGAAATAAATCTAAAGAATTGAGGAGGAGAGCTGAATTCCTTGAATTAGCTAAGAGGGGTGATGCTCACCTGAGTGACCTATTAGTTTTGGAGGGCAGAATTGTGCAAATTAACAAGCAGATCGAAGATCTTCAAAAGGACAAGGGAGACGCATATTTGAAAATCCGTTTGCTCCAACAGCTTGCCGAAGTTGTTAAGGACTGAGCCATAATGGCTCTTTTTTGTTACATTTTTACTTTTTTAAAACAAAAAAGCGGGAGATATTATCTTCCCGCCGTTAATCCCAGAGATTCTATTAAATAATCTCCGGCATAATTCCAATCTATCGGATCGAGTGCATTACCACTAGGACGAAGTCGTCCTTGAGCGTCGAAGCTTATATTTGGTATTTCTTCTAGCAGGGGTTTTATACGATCAACTGTACCGGGTCCTAACCCGCCGGCTGCGACGAGTCCGATAGCTGGCAGCGATTGCTTAATTGCTCTGGCAAAGGGCAAAAGAATCTGAGCATCCATGCCAATTCCACGGCCCATACTTTTATCAAGTAGGACTCGATGAATGATGCCTTCATAATCTTTAAGTTTTTCGACAACAGCCTGGGGGTCGTCATCCACTTCTGCTAGAGCGTTTTTGCCAATCTGAAGTATTACCTCAATTTGTTTTCTGGAGGCATGAACACCATTTTCGATTTGATCTGGATCGGGCCAAGTCATATCAAGCTGTAAAGCGTGAATGCCGATACCACCATAAGATATTGCTTGGGTGAGGCTTTTCCATAGATCAGGATTGTTGTCATTGTCTGCGTAGTGCAAACAATTATATGTTTCATCTGAGGAAAAAATATCAGCGATTGTTTCTTTCGGTGGGAAAACCGATAGCCATTTAGTGGGAATATTGTTGAGTGTTTTGTAGCTCATCATCAAACCAACATGGAGTTTTCGATCAGACCCTTGAGGCCGATGTGCTTTAAAAATTTTGAGCATATTCTGAACTTGCTCAAAGGTAAGAAAATCAACCACTCCAATATACGGTGTTAGCATACAAGTTCCTTTTTAACGAACTAAAAAACCGTTCTATATAATAACACAGTTTTTTAGTTAAATAAAGTGTCCGCCTCATCAAAAATAATCTGAACGCCATATTTGCTGATATTCGTAAGCTTTTGGCCCTTGTCCGGCCTGTTGAGAAGCCAGAACAGAAGTCAGCATAGCCGATTCGATATGTCTCACTAGCATTGCTCGTCTCATAAGAGTTCGAACCGCCGAGACAGGGCTTCTATTCGAGACTTTTGGGGCCTATGACGGTCGCATATCCGATGTGGTCCGCCCAGTAGGAGTCGAACCTACGACCCTCTCCTTAAAAGGGAGCTGCTCTACCAACTGAGCTATGGGCGGATATGATTTTTAAATTTAGCATAAAAAAACCACTTTTACAACTAACTTTTTACCGTTTTTAATTTGTTGAACTTGTGCTAGAGTTAGATGAGATTATGACTAAGGTCATGAAAGTAAAATATGTCAAGCATTCAGCCGAAACCGTCTATACCGGAGAATCAATAGATTTGAAGAAAATACAGGAGAATGTGAGGCAATATGCCTATCTTAACCGTGACCATCCCCTGGTTGTTCGGCTTTTGAAGGACCAATATGCCGTATTGACTAAATTCGGAGCGGTGACATTTTGGGATGTTCCCTATCGTCTTCGTCTAGAATTTTTGAAGGAAATACAGCCATTTGCGAAGAGTAAAAAAGGTACTTATCATTACGATGAAGATACCAAAGTTCTTGTCGGGGGAGATACGACCAAGATAACCTTCGATAAGATTTTCCTTCCCAAATTAGCCGTCGAAGAAATAAAAATAATTTCTTATGTCCTTTCTCAGTCTGTCGCCCTTGAAAGATATGAAGACGAAATAGAAACAAGTTTATCGGAGATAGGTACAATCGTGGAAAATTTGAAATCTAGCGGCCAAGCGATGCTAACCGAGAAACAACTCCTAAAGCAGATCGGTAACGCTTTGTCGGTAAAGCAGACTGCGGTTGCCCACCTCTCCTTATTTGATAAACCGGAGGAGGTTTGGGAATCACCCGAGTTGGAGAATTTATACAATCGGATGAATGTAGAATATGAACTTCAGGATCGTTTTGATGTTCTTGATGAGAAAATAAAATATCTTTCGGATATTTCCCAAATGCTTATGAGTTTTTTGGCCGAGAAGCAGAACGCTTTTCTGGAGAAAGTAATTATAGTATTAATAGCCATAGATATAGTCATCTGGTTCATACCACCATTTCCGGAAGTGGTAAAATTTATAAAATCATTTTTTTAAGAAACTATGTCTAATAAGCTAAAAGTGGGCGTCTTGATGGGCGGACCCTCGACTGAACATGAGGTGTCTTTGAGTACCGGGATGAATATTATCAAAAATCTTGACCAGTCAAAGTATCAATCAATTTGCATCAAGATAACTAAAGACAAAGAATGGTTGGTGGGAGACAAAAAAATGGATGAGCGAAAAGCTTTGGCAAATTGCGATCTAGTTTTTAATGCTCTTCATGGTACATTTGGTGAAGATGGCCGAGTTCAGGCCTTGTTGGAATATTATGATAAAAAATATACCGGCTCAGGAATTACTGCTTCGGCTTTGGCAATGGATAAATTACGAAGTCGGGAAATGTTTAAATTTGCCGGACTTCAAGTTCCTAAAACTTTAAAAATAAGAGCCGGAGATAACTATCAAGCCCTATTGAATGTTTTTACCAATAAAATTTGTGGTTTTCCGGTTGTTGTTAAACCATGCTCGAACGGTTCTTCTGTGGGAGTCTCTATAGTAAGAAATACAAGCCAATTAAATAAAGCCCTAGAACTAGCATTTCAGGTTGAGAAAAAAGTCTTAGTTGAGGATTTTATTGAAGGAATGGAAGTGACATGTGGCGTATTGGAAAGCGGACGATCAATCTCGGCTTTACCAGTGACAGAGATAGTTCCGAAAAGGGGACATAAATTTTTTGATTATGATGCTAAATATAAAACCGGCCATTCCGACGAAATTACCCCTGCTAGGATAGACGAGGACACAACTAAAAAGGTGCAAGAGATTGCCGTCAGAGTTCACCAGCTTTTAGGATGTCGGGCCTATTCTCGAACGGACATGATTATTAAAAATAACGACATCTATGTTTTGGAGACTAACACTCTTCCCGGACTGACCGCCAACTCTCTTTTACCAAGGGCCGCCCTTGCCGTCGGGTTGACTTTTCCTCAACTTCTCGATAAAATAATCGAAAGTTCATTAGCTTGAGAAGGAGTACAAAATGGCTCTGGTTGGACTTGCTATGGGTATAGCAGTTGGTATAGTCGGATCTTTTCTATCAAGAAAGTTACCCATGCTACCTAGGTTACTAGTAATGATTACCGTGGGAGTTTTAGCCGGCTTAGTTGCTAGATTCTTTTTTGCTTGATCGGACATTCATCCGACCTGCCCCGCTTTTTTTAAAAGGGCGGGGTTTTTGTTTTTATAATTTTATGTGATAATATCTATATTATGCAACGAACCCTAGTTTTAGAAACAAAAAATCTTGCCGGTGAGGAAGTTCAACTGGCTGGTTGGGTTAATGTTCGACGAGATCATGGCAAAATAATTTTTATTGATTTACGAGACCGAAGCGGAGTGGTTCAGGTTGTTTTTGGTCCGTGGACAAAAGATCTCTACGAAGCTGCAAACCAATTGCGGACTGAATGGGTGATCCGGATTAAGGGCAAGGTTAAGGAGCGTCCGGAGAAGATGGTTAATCCGGATGTTGAGACAGGTAAAGTAGAGATTGAACCCACTGAGCTGGAAATTTTAAACGAAGCTCTTACCCCACCTTTTCCCCTAGATACTGACGGTTATGAGATAGGAGAAGAGTCGAGGATGCAGTATCGCTATCTAGATATTAGACGGCAAAGACTGAATAAAAATCTCATTAAGAGGCACGATGTCACTCATTTGATAAGGAGTCAGCTTTCGGATCAAGGTTTTATAGAAGTTGAAACCCCTATACTTACCAAGTCAACTCCCGAAGGAGCGAGGGACTATGTTGTTCCATCTCGATTATATTCCGGAAAATTTTATGCCTTGCCTCAATCGCCCCAACAATATAAACAGCTTTTAATGGTCGGAGGAATTGAGAAATATTTCCAGATCGCTCGTTGTTTTCGCGATGAGGATACTAGAGGTGATCGTCAGCCAGAATTTACTCAGCTTGATTTGGAGATGAGTTTCGTTGAGCGGGAAGATGTGATGGAGTTGAATGAAAAACTTTTAATCGAGATTATCCATAAATTATATCCGAACAAAAAAATCCAAGAAATACCATTTCCCAGAATTAGCTATAAAGAAGCGATGGAGAAATATAATTCCGACCGGCCGGATCTGCGTAAAGATAAAAACGATTCGGATTTATTAGCTTTCTGTTGGGTGATAGATTTTCCATTCTTTGAAAAGGATAAGGAAGACAGTTGGACCTTTACTCACAATCCGTTTTCAGCACCGAAGCCGGAATATACCGAGCATTTGTTGAAAAAGGAAAAAATTGCCGAAATTCTTACAAGTCAGTACGATGTTGTTTTGAATGGTTGGGAGATAGGCGGTGGTAGTATTCGTAATCACAAACCTGAAGCGCTAGAAAAAGTTTTTGAAATAATGGGCTTTGAGAAGGAAAGGATAAAAGAAAATTTCAGTCATATGCTGAGCGCCTTAAGCTATGGTGCTCCTCCTCATGGCGGAATCGCTTGGGGGCTAGATCGTCTGGTGTCTGTTTTAAATAACGAGCCGAACATAAGAGAAGTTATCGCTTTTCCAAAGACGGGAGATGCTAGAGATTTGATGATGGGCTCACCATCGGAACTAGATAATAAACAGCTCAAAGAGCTTCGTTTAAAGATAGAGAAGCTACCCGAGAAGTCTCTTTCTTAACGAAATTGCAGAATTTCGAGATAGAAAATCGTCAGATTGAGGAAGAATAGTTTATACTATTCAGACGAAATATGACGATTTTATAGCCGAAATTATGCAATTGCAGTAGAATATGGACTTCTCGGGTAGCTTCTCAAGTAAGTATGCGATTAAAGGTCTATACTGCAACAATTACGATAATTGTTCTCTTTGCTGTAAATATTTTTTTGGCCGTTAAAAACTCTCAGGATATTCCGCTAAGTGATCTTATGCCTCTGAATATTTCAAGTTCTCGAAGGCAAGCATATGTTTTTTCTATATCAGAGCCAAATTACATCCCCATTTTAAATGCTAATATTGCTCGGCCGATTATAAGTGGAAAGTCGGCTCTTGTTTATGACACATACTCCAACAGGTTTTTGTACGAAGAAGGTACGGATTCTAAACTTCCAATCGCTTCCCTTACTAAAATTTTAAGTGCAGTGGTTACTCTTGAAAGACTCACTTCAAACGATATTGTGACTATCACCGATAAATCTATAAGAGTAGACGGCGAAAAACAGGATTTATATTTGGGCGAGAAATTAACTGTTAGAAATCTACTCAAGCTGATGCTCATAGAATCTTCTAATGATGCCGCTTATGCTTTGGTCGAGCATGCTAAGAATTTAGGTATTGATTTCGTTGGCGAGATGAATCTAAAATCCCGAAACCTAGATATGCGCGACTCTGTTTTTACTGACCCGGCAGGTCTGGATGATAGTGCCTATTCAACGGCTAAAGATCTGGTAAAATTAGTACAGTACTCCTTGAATTATAAAGAAATCTGGGATATATCGGCCGAGAAAACGGCGATTGTAGAATCGAGCGATGAGAGAATTAAACATTCTATTACCAGCACTAATCGGTTATTGGGGCTGGTCAAAGACATTATTGGTGGCAAGACCGGCTATACCGATGGCGCCGGACAATGTATGATATTGGTTGCCAGCGTACCGGATTATTCTGGTAAAATAGTAAGCATCGTTCTAGGTTCGAATGATAGATTTGGCGATACTCAAAAATTAGTCGAGTGGACAAGGACAGCTTATAGATGGAAATAAGATGAATGAAAATATTTTCACAATCTTTAATGTGGTTCGTATTTTTGCCGTTGCAACGGTAGCCTTTTTTGTTACCCTTGTTATTACGCCATTGTGGACGAAAATTTTATATAAATATCAGCTAGGCAAAGGAGTGGTTCGTCATGAAAATGCTCCTATTTTTTCAGAACTTCATAAGAAAAAAGTCGGTATTCCTACGATGGGCGGAGTGGTTGTTTGGTTAACGGTATCTTTATTAACTATCGGCTATTGGTTGTTGGCTAAAATATATCCTGATACCGCTCTTGGCAGTATTAATTTTCTTTCTAGGGGCCAGACTTGGGTTCCTTTCACTGCTTTGATTATCGCGGCACTTTTTGGATTGCTTGATGATATGCTCGGTGTTTTGAGAAAAGGTCCAGGAGGCGGAGGATTAAGAATGCGCGATCGCTTAATCATGTATGCTGTAGTTGGTGCCGGTGGGGCTTGGTGGTTTTATACCAAACTCGGTTGGGATTTTATAAATATTCCATTTCTCGGTGATTGGACTATCGGCTGGCTCTATATTCCATTTTTTATTTTTATAATCATTGCCTCTGCTTTTTCCGCCAATGAAACCGATGGTCTCGATGGTTTGGTAGCCGGAGTCTTTCTTACCATGTTTGGTGCTTATGCGGTCATTGCATTCGATCAGGGGAGAATGGACTTAGTTGTGTTTCTGGCGGCGATAATGGGTTCCTTGATTGCTTTTTTGTGGTTCAATATCTATCCGGCCAAATTTTTCATGGGCGATACCGGCTCGATGTCTTTGGGCATTACTTTAGGCGTAGTAGCAATGCTGACTAATACGCCGTTTCTCTTAATACCCATTGGTATAATATTTATATTTGAATCAGGCTCAGTTCTCATTCAGCTTACTTCTAAAAAATTCCGCAAGAAAAAAATATTTCTTTCAACTCCAATTCATCATCACTTCGAAGCTCTCGGCTGGCCCGAAACCCAAGTCACAATGCGCTTCTGGATGATATCGGCGGTCGGGGCAATTATCGGGTTAATTATATTTCTCGTGGACTCTAAAATCCCACCGTTGTTCTAATTAAAAAATCGCCTTTTATGGCGATTGTTTTGCTGGATAAACTAAACAAGAATACTGGCCAGCTTTGAGGTAAATACAATCTTCCATTGTTTCCAGTGCTAGTTCAGCTAGCTTCTTAACAAGGATGGGTATTTTTTCTTTACCATCAAAGGACACCTCAAATACTGTACATTCATCGGTGATCGTTGCTTTTGATGGATCTCTCCAAAATCCGAAACTGGGCACCAGAGAAGCGGAATAAGCTCCAAATTGAGTTATCAAGAATAAATGCAGATCTTGACGTATTCTGATTCCATCTCTACCCTTGAGTTTTTTAACTGGAATAAAAAATACAGCCGGTCTACCAAGATTTACTATTTTAAAGGACTCACTCTGAAACTCCTGCCACTTGTTCATTTGTGTCTCAACTCGTTAAGAAACTTTATTCGTTCACTTTTAGGTATTAGTCCTAACTCTTTCTGAAGTTCTTTGATGGTTGTTTTAATTTTATCCTTTATTTCTTCTTGTCTTTTTCGTTTATCCGCAAGCCGCCTCTTAACATGTTTTCTAGCCACCTCACTTTCTTGGAATCTTAAGGGAGCTTCGTGGCTATAATGGGGTGCCTTGTAGACACGCTCGCATTCGGCGCACTTGTAATAGTTGATTGGGCAATCATAACCAAAACATTCATCAAAATACCACTCAAGAAAGTTAATCAGTTCTTTGCAGTCACATTTGATTGCTATTACCGAAGGTATGTTTCTTGGGTCTAGTTTTTTGAATGCTAATCCGCAGTCTTTACAGTGATAAAATCCATCCGATTTTAGCGTTAGGGTTTCACAGGAAGTGCCCCATCCGCGAGGTTCTGCCGAGCAACAGGTTTGTTCCTCGCCTAGTTTGATTATCTTTTTGTCCCCATTGCTATACGTCTTTACTATTGTTTTCATGAGCCCTTCTTTCAATGAACTGTCCCTGTATTGTAACAATATTTACAAAAATGTCAATGATAATGGGTAACTTAGAAATATTTATGAGTAGGCGTGATTTAATTTTTAGTAAAACAAAAAAGAGCTGGTCAGGCTCTTTGTTCCGCCATTCGCCAACTGGCGAAGGCGGAGGCGGATATTTAATGACCGATTTAGTTAGTTTGTACTCCTGTCATCTGGTGATCAACCAGTTTTCGGTAGGGTGGACACGATTTGTATAGATCTTCGTGTTTGCCTTGTCCGGCGACCCGACCCTCTTCCATCACGATGATGCGATTGGCATACCGAATGGTTGAGAAGCGGTGGGCGATGATTATAGTGGTCCGTCCCCTAGAAGCTTCATTGATGGCATCACGGATTTCGGCTTCAGTTGCAGAATCCAGACTGCTCGTTGCTTCGTCGAAAATTAGTATTGCTGGATTCTTGATCAGGGCTCTGGCGATCCCCACCCTCTGGCGTTCTCCGCCTGAGAGCTTGATACCGCGTTCGCCGATAAGGGTATCAAATCCCTTTTCAAGCTTGTGCGAGAACCTGCTTATCTGAGATATCTGCGAGATCCTCTCCAACTCTTCTTCGGTAATTTCTTTGGCTCTTCCGTTCAGGCCGTAGAGGATATTATAGCGGATACTTTGATCAAAAAGCGGTACCTGCTGTTCCACTAGCCCTACTTTTGAGCGGAATGTTTGAAGATCCAAAACCCGGAGGTCTTGGCCATCAATGAGGATTTGTCCTTCGGTTGGATCGCTGCCCCTAACTAGCATATGGGCCAGTGTTGTTTTGCCGGAACCGGATTCGCCAACGATGGCGATAGTTTCGCCGGGTTCGACGATAAAAGATACACTTTTAAGGGCCGACTGCTCTGATCTCTCTAATTCTTGTTGGAGGTCATCATCCTCTTCGTCTTCATCGCGGGAGATCAGCATTCGATTTCCATAAGCAAACGAGAGGTTGCGCACTTCGATGTGTCCCCGTATTGGATCGAGTACAACCGGATTGGGGATTATATTTATATCGCTTTTGATGGTTAGGAATTCGCAGTATCTTCTTATCGAAGTCCACATCCTTATGATCTGACGATGAAGGTTTCCAACATTCCATACGCTATCTAGGGCATTGTTGGACCACGACCAGAAGACAACGATATAACCGAATGTATATTGCTTGTTATAGATGTAGTAGGCACCAAGAGCCATAAGCGCTAATCTGGCGAAAATAATTGTCAGCGACTTTAAGTAAGCGTAAAACAAGAACTGACGCCAAAGTGGCTTTGCAAACTCGACTGCTTCTTCATATTTTGCATCAGCTTCTACTTGGGCTTTTTTTTCTTGAGCGTTTACCAGGACATGACAAACATGTTGGACAATCTCATTTCGGAACTTTGATTCTTTGTTCCACATCTTTTCAAGTTTTTTGAGATCTCCCTTGAAGGTGTGGTTTATCCATATGGTCAGCGAAACGAACATGGCTAGTGCCGTCAATACAATAAGTCCCATCGTCATACTCAGCCAGCACATAGCGATTGTCATGATGATCACTCGGATTATAGTCGGAGCAATCTCGTACACAGACATGTTCACCAGTGCAACCAATGAATGTTGACCTCTGTTGATTACGCTTTGTTTAACGCCGGAATGGAGGGCGTTGTGCTGTCCAATGGAAAGACTCATCATCCGAAGCATGGTCTGGTCGTTCGCGGCCTCGTCGATGTCGAAATCAACCTTATTGATCTCAAATCTCTCTCGTTTAAAACCTATTGAGTGGCTTAAGAGCATAATACCTCCAGCCAGCCCAATGAGCCAATAGGTCTGGCTCATTGCCGTTCCGCGACTGATATTGTCGAGAATAGTACCCTGAATATAGGGTCCGACTAAGGACAAGGCCTGTATTAGAGTTATGAGGGCCAGTACCTTTAGTATTCGCCATTTGAGAGGGCCAAATATGGCCCAAGCTTGCTCAAGTAATTGCTTCCTTGTAGACATGTTGTGCCGACCTCCTTATATCTAGTTAGAAAAGGGCTATTTTAATAGTATACTATTTTTACTATTTTTGTCAAGTTAATTCTAAAAACGATAGTAATGTATTATAATTAAACTAATGGCCAAAGCATTATTTGCTGTAACTCTAATTCTCCTCATTTTCGGCTTGGTTGTTTTGTCATCGGCGGGAGTGGTGGAGGGGGAGAAGAAATTCGGTTCGGCTTACTATTATTTGAATCATCAGCTATTGTTGGGTGTTCTGCCGGGATTGGTACTGATGTTATTATTATCAAAGATCGATTATAAATTTTGGAAAAAAATCTCGCTTTTAGTATTACTGGGAGCGTTGTTTCTTTTAGCTTTAGTTTTCATTCCTCCTTTTGGTCACGGCTTAAAGGGAGCAACGAGATGGATCAATGTTTGGGGTTTTTCTTTCCAGCCATCGGAGCTTTTAAAACTTGGCCTTATCATTTATCTTGCCGCCTGGTTTGGAAATAGGGACGAAAGGATAAGGAATTGGACTTATGGCATGGCCCCGTTTTTTTTGGTCTTATCTTTTGTGGCGGCTTTGTTAGCTCTCCAGCCGGATATCGGCACGCTTATCGTGGTTACATTGATTTCCCTCGCTATTTATTTCTTTGCCGGTTCGGAATTAAAACATTTATTAATAGTTCTGGCGGTTATCATCGGTGCCTTATTAGTTATGATCTGGTTTGAACCCTATCGTTTAGATAGGATTAGGACTTTTGTTGACCCTTCGGTTGATCCTCAGGGAATATCTTACCAACTCAACCAATCCTTAATAGGCGTTGGTTCTGGTGGAATGTTTGGAGTCGGATTTGGTAAAAGCACCCAAAAATTTGGATTTCTCCCCGAAGTAATCCACGACTCTATTTTCGCTGTCATCGTTGAGGAGTTAGGATTTGTGGGTGCATCATTTTTGATAGGGTTATTCTTACTTTTTGTTTTTTTGATGGTCTGGACGGCTAATGGCATAACCGATAAGTTCGGCAAGCTTGTGATTATGGGCATGGCGACCTGGGTTATTGGTCAGGCCTTTCTTAATATCATGGCTATTACCGGTCTAGCTCCATTAACTGGAATTCCATTGCCGTTCGTCAGCTATGGGGGAACAGCGATGATGGTACTTTTGGCGGGGATGGGGATTGTTATTAATGTAGCAAAAAGAGCTTAGCTCTTATCGACTGCCTTCCTGCCTGCCAGCAGGCAGGTCGGGGCACGTTTGATTTTTATTTTTTGTTTGGTAGGATAGTTTATTGTTCTTTTTATGGAGTTTAGAAATGAAGGCATTGTTAGTTGAGAGTAAGAACTTGAAAAAGACTAACTATCGTTCGGCAATAATTCTACTTCCATCAGGGAAGGTCGAATTAGGCCTCGGTGATCCGGCAAGTATTATTATAGAATCGGATGGTGATAGCCACAATGTTAGAATTCTGTCGGCTAGTGACTTTGCTTCATTTCGAGTGGTTAAAGAAGTAGAAATTACCGGTCGATTTTTGATGGACGCTATAGAATACCGAAATATTAGGATTGAATGTGATCGTGCAAAGATTGAGTTTAGGGATAGACTCCAACGCTTGATGCTTACTCCAAACTGTGATGCCCTATTCTTTCTGGATATAGGGTCCATCGCCTTATAATAAAATCGCCCCCAGGGCGATTTTTTAAATAAAGAACTTTGTTATAGACAACTTGAGTGAGGCATATTTTCAAGTTCTATCTTGAATTCGGGCAGAGGATTTTTGTAAACTTTTATGTAGGTGCCTACGGGCGGGAATTGATTGATGCCCGCTACTTTTACAGTTCTGCCGTCGCTGAAAAATATAGTAGAAACCACAATGGGAAGTGGCCCAGATCTTTGGCCCGCTATGCCCAGATCGATATTAAATGTACCGGCTTTATCTGTTACTTTAATATATTCCCCTTCGGCTATTAACCTCCACCGTTTTTTTAAGCGTTCTTCCCTGGCTGATAGATAAAAGTATAATAATATAACTGCCCCTATTGGGGTCATCGAAATTAAATATCCCAATAACGTCATAATATACCTCCTTCAGAATGTAAAAGAACTTTCTAGAATATTACAACGATTGTTAATTTTTTTCAACAATAATAACCCCGCCACGGCGGGGTTATTTCTTAATCAGGAGTTTAGCGGCTGATGATTTGAGACGGGAAGCTTTGTTTTTCTTGATTACGCCAGTTTTAGCGGCTTTGTCTATGGCTTTGTAGGCTTTTGCAAGTAATTTTGAAGCTTCTTTCAGATCGCCAGTTTTAGCCATTTTTACTAGTTCCTTGACGGCTGACTTGTAGGTATCGGCCCGCTTTAAATTACGGACTCTTCGTCTTTTGGATTGTCTTAACGCCTTTTTTGCAGATTGTGTAATTGGCATATTATAACTTGTCTGCTTGTCGGGCCCGATAAGAATCTTTGGGCCAACGACAAGCCCTTCGGGTTTAGCCAATTTCTTTGTTGAAACTTCTGCTTCTCGCTCGACGTAGTTTTACTACGTCTTGCTTCGATGCTCAGTTTCGCCTCGAACTTGGCTTAAACAGACTGCGTTCTAAATACACTACATTGGAAAGCTTGATAATCTTACTATATTTGATTGTATTATGCAATACTTCGACAAGCTCAGTACGAGTAGTTGTGCGGTCATTGCTTTCTATTTCCATAGTGCTATCCTTGGACTATGCGCGTTGTTTGACAAGGGAAGTACGACTTCCCAAAGGAGTTAGGACATGAGAAAGACGGTGACGGCTATTTTTGCTTCAGTGATTATCACCCTCCTTATTTCTACTCAGGTATTTTCCCAGTCGACTCTACCCGATTATACAAAATGGAATAAGAATGCCTCTTCAAATATTTCGGCAGTCCACAATGGGACTAGCGTTACTCTACTCGCGGAATTCTATGAAAATCTTGATGTTGATAACTTATACCTTAGCTCTGTTGTGATTATTTATGATGAGCAGAAGCGCCCTTGGATCGCTCTTTATATCAGGACCATTCTTTATAAAGACGGTAATAAGTTAGTTCCTGCTAGTACAGAGTATTACTTATTGGAAAATAGTAATAATAAGTGGTCCCTTGCCAAGGATTTTTCTAAGAGCAAGGACCTAGAAAAAGAGACAGCCGATTTTCTTAAAAGCCAGTATGGCCTAGAGTTTAAATAATTCTATGCTCAGATCGACTCTACGGAGTCGGTTTTTATTTTGCGTATTTGTTCTCTTAACGCCAGTGCTTTGTCATATTCCATTTTTTTGGCGGCTCTTTCCATCATTCTTGTAAGCTGGGCGATGACCTTGCCCTTACTGCCACTGCCGAAAACATAAACAGTTTCATCTTCTTCTTGTCCCCAGCGTCTTGTCTTTGTCAGGCCGTTATTAGATATAGGTAGGTCGAAATCGCCTATGGGCTTCTTTATTGTTGTTGGGGTTATTTTGTTAGCTTTATTATGTTCTTCTTGTTTCTTTCTTCGGCGCATTGTTTCTTCGATCGAGGCCTTTATAGATCTAGTTGATTTATCGGCATACATTATGACATGCCCGTTAACATGTCTGGCGGCTCGTCCCATAGTTTGTATTAGTGTCGTAGTATTGCGTAGGAATCCTTCTTTATCGGCATCAAGAATGGCAATAAGCGAGACTTCTGGTAAGTCGAGACCTTCACGCAGAAGATTAACCCCAACCAGAACATCATGATTGCCTAGTCGAAAATCTTTTAATATTTTTAACCGTTCCAGTGTTTTTATTTCGGAGTGAATGTAATTGACCTTTATTTTTGCATCGGCCAGATATTCTGATAAGTCTTCGGCCATTCTTTTAGTTAAAGTGGTTACGATGATTCTTTCTTTACTTGCTATTCTTTTCTTTATTTCTCCGAGTAAATGCTCTATTTGATTTTTAGTGGGTTGGATTTCGATCGTTGGGTCCAGTAGTCCGGTTGGGCGGATAAGCTGTTCGGCAATATTGGTCTTGCCGCATTTGTCGAGTTCATATTTTCCAGGTGTTGCTGAAACATAAACTGTTTTTTGGATTCTTTTATTAAATTCGGGAAATTTTAACGGTCGATTGTCTAATGCTGATGGAAGACGAAAACCGTAATTTACAAGGGTGCTTTTACGGGAGTGATCGCCGTTGAACATTCCTCTTATCTGGGACATAGAAGCATGTGACTCATCAATGATAGTCAGGAATTCTCCCTTTGATCCGCCTTTAGCGGAAAAGAAATCTATCAGGGTATAGGGCGGTTCTCCCGGCTTACGGAAATCAAGATGGCGCGAATAGTTTTCAATACCATGGCAATAGCCGGTTTTCTTCATCATGTCTATATCGTGCATTGTTTTTTCGTATAAACGACCGGCTTCCTGCAGTTTTTTTTGTTTTTTAAGAACCTTCATATGTTGCTGAAGTTCGGTCTTAATATTTTCGATTGCAACGTCTATTTTATTATCCGAAGTAAGCCAATATTTAGCCGGCAAAATGGTTGTTTCAACTATTTTTTCGAATACTGGTTCATTAGTTTCAAGTTCTTCCGGGTCTTTGATATTAGCGTGCATTATTTTTAATATTCTTTCGGAGGGGGTGAATCTGTTTTTTGCCAAGGGTGAATATGAGAGTCCCAAAGTTATTTTAAAAATATTTTGTCCGTCCGGGCCCATTACTTCTATCTCGTTTCTGGTTTTGCGAAAACAACCGCGCTTCAACTCTATATCTTGAGCATACTGAAGACGGGTAAGGCTTCGCATAAGCTCGTCAGCTTTTATCTTTTGGCCCTCGAAAATATTAAGCCCCATATTCTTGTATTCTTCGGGTGAGCCAAGATTGTAAATACAGGAAACCGAAGCGATGATTATTACATCATCGCGGGACATTAGGGCTTGGGTAGTGGCGTGTCTTAATCTGTCCAACTCCTCATTTATTTTGGAATCCTTTTCAATGTATGTATCAGTGTGGGGGATGTATGCTTCTGGTTGGTAGTAGTCATAATATGAAACGAAGTAATGGACGGCATTTTTTGGGAAAAATTCCTTGAATTCTTTATATAATTGGGCGGCTAGGGTTTTATTATGAGAAATAATTAGAGTTGGTTTCTGGTATTGTTCAATAACCTTGGCCATAGTGAAGGTCTTTCCTGAACCGGTTACACCTAAAAGCACCTGGTCTTTCTTACCGGATTTTAATCCTTTGACCAGTTTAGCTATGGCCTGGGGTTGGTCACCGGTCGGTTTAAATTTTGATACAAGTTTGAACATCTTAATTTTCAATGATAAGCTTAGAATATGATTTCATTCCTTGAAGGAAAAATTGAACATTTGGGCGATAAATATGTGATTTTAAGCACGGGCGGTATAGGGTATAAGGTTATAGTATCCCCCAAGTTACTAAATATTTTATCAAAAACAACCACACTTGTCAAGTTCTTTACCCATTCTCAGCTGAACATGCGAGAGGGAACTTTTGATATGTATGGGTTTCAGGAAAAAGAGGATCTGGAACTATTCCATATGCTTACAAGAGTGTCAGGTATTGGGCCAAAAGGAGCTATGAATGTTCTATCGGTTGTTGAGCCCAAACATCTCAAGGCGGCAGTGGTTAACGAAGATGCCGAGTATTTGAAAAGAGTTTCTGGGCTTGGGCCGAAGACGGCCTCGCGTCTTATTCTTGAACTTAAAAATAAACTAGATCACATTGATATGGGTGATATGAAGGGCGTAGATCTTGGTCAGGATGGTCAGGCGACAGAAGCACTCCTTGTTCTTGGTTATAGCGCAACACAAGCCAAAGAAGCATTGAAAGAAGCCAGGGGAAAAACACTGGAGGAGCGGGTTAGGGAGGCTTTAAGATTGCTTGGAAAGAGGTAAACTTTCGCGTAGCCGATCTGCCTTGTCGGGACATTTGAGGTTGCCAGCTTGCATGGTTTGTCAAAGGTCTGTCCTTGACAAAAGCGGCAACCGAACATAGCGAAGTCCCGTCGCTGGCGGGACAAGCGTGTCCCGAAAGGCAGTCGGCGAGAGCTAAAGTTTACATTATTCAATGGATAAAATTAAAAAAATATTTTTAAACTCAATTCCTCTTTTGGTGATGGTTGGCCTGATACCACTAATTTCAAATGATTTTGTATTAATGGCAGTTTTCGGATTGGTTATCTCTGTATCGTTTTTAGTAAAGAGGCAGAAAAATGAATGGCTAATATTTATAGCTGGTTTTTTATTGATGATATTTTTTGAATATATTTTTATTCTTACTGGAGTCGAGGTTTTTTATAGAAATACCCTATTCGGAATTATGCCTATCTGGCTTCCATTTCTGTGGGCATACGGATTTGTTGCCATAGGCAGGGCTACTAAGATTTTAGATAAGCAATAATGAAATCATTTTTACAAACAACTGAGTGGTTAGAATTTCAGAAAGAGGTCGGATATAAGGTCTGGCGGTTTAGTGACGGAAAAATAACGGCTAATATAATTAAATATAATTTGCCGTTTGGTAAGAGCTATTTGTATATACCTCATGGACCGGAGATAAATTTTGACAACATAAAGGGTGGATTAAAAAATGAGCTGGCGAACTTTGTAAAGTATTTGAAAGATTTGGCTAAGTCGGAGAATTCAATTTTTATAAAAATTGAGCCATATTTGGATGTAGTGATGGAGCTATTGCATGTAAAAGGAATGCGCCGGTCAAACAAGCAGATTCAGCCATACAAAACAGTGGTTCTTGATTTAACCTTGTCCGAGGAACATTTGTTGGGGAAAATGCACACAAAAACCAGATACAATATTAAGGTTGCCGAGAAGAACGGCATCACCGTTAAGGATGGTAACGATTTAGATGCTTTTTGGAAGTTATTAAGCAAAACAACCAAGCGCGACAGATTTTCTAGCCATCCCAAGATTTATTATCAAAAGTTATTAGATTATTTTAATCGTGGTGATATGAAAGTAGATCTTATTATGGCGTATCATAACAATAAGGCCATAGCCGGAGCAATATTGATGACTTATGGTGATACTGGTTATTATCTCCATGGCGCTTCTGATTATCAGTATCGGGCAATGATGGCGCCGTATGCCCTTCATTGGGATATTATTAAATACTTAAAAAATAACGGAGTAAAATACTATGACTTTTGGGGAATTGATGCCACTAAGTGGCCAGGGGTAACTCGATTTAAGCTCGGTTGGGGCGGTGGTCCAAAGGAATATCCTGGGTCGTTTGATTTACTAATTTCCCGACTTTGGTATTTCGGTTATTCTCTAGCCAGAAGGATTTTTTAGCCGCAAACTATTGATTTTTATATAAAAGCTGATATAATATAGCCAGATCTTATAAGAAGGAGGCGGAAATGATTGAACAGGAATTCATTCAGCTAGAACCCGGTGATATTGTTCATCATCCATCCCAACCGAATAATGTCTGGACTGTTGTTGGTAAACCATGCTGGGATCAATATTCGTTTCTAGTAGTTTCAGGAAGGTGGAAGGTGGGAAACCAATATTTATGGTGCAGATTTTTAAAAGCATCAGACGAAAAATGCCAAGAACTGGCTCGACGTTATGATATGAAAGTTACTAGAATGATAAATTCTGGTAATTGGGACAAAGAACATTCTCGGTAAAGCTGTCCATGGTAGGATAGCTTTTTGTTTTGTACCATGGTGGACCTTGATTTATTCATGAAAGATGATACAATATTGCCATATGAAAAACCCACTAGTTAAGTATTTAGTCGTCGTTGTTCTTGCCTCCGTTTCATTAATACCGGTTATGGCGGCTGGACAATCATTCTGGACTTCTCCCGACACCATTCCTCCGTGGGTGTCGAGGTGGGCCGTTACTAATGTTACTCCATTTGCAGCTACTATTAACTGGTCAACTGATGAACCATCTGATGCGATGGTGGAATTTTGTACTACCTGGACGCATTGTAATAACTTTACCCCTCTAGTTATGGAATTCACCGTTGACCACGCTATCAATTTAAGTGGACTGTCACCCGCTACTAGATATTATTTTTATATGTATTCTAGAGATCAGTTTGGCAATACTAGGGTCTATGGCTACAGGACTTTTACTACAGCTTGGGTTCCATCAGTAACAACGCCCACTCCTCTTCCAACACCGGTTTTGACACCAACACCGATGCCGACTCCATATCCGAGCCAGACGCCGATTCCTGGTCCTGATGTTATGGCTCCATGGCCGACAAAATGGTCAGCTACTAACATTACTCCTTTTGCGGCAACGGTTAACTGGATTACCAATGAACCATCTGATTCCAAATTAGAATTCTGTATAACCTGGATGCATTGCGGTAATTTTACTCCACTTGTTTCGACCTTGTCGACCCAACATGAGATAAATCTTTCCGGTCTAAGCCCCTATACTAGATATTATTTCTACATGTATTCGCGTGATGCTTCTGGAAATGAGCTTGTCTATGGCCACAGGACTTTTACTACAGCTTGGGTTCCATCAGTAACAACGCCCACTCCTCTTCCAACACCGGTTTTGACACCAACACCAACTAGAACACCTTATCCAAGTCAGGTACCTATTTCTGGTCCGGATGTTACACCTCCATGGGTCGTTCGGTGGGTAGTTTTCAATATCACTGATAGTTCGGCCAGAGTAGAATGGATAACCGATGAAGCATCTGATGGTATGGTAGAAATTTGTTCTTCCTGGTCTAATTGTGCCGTCTTTACACCTAGAACCAACGATAACTCTACTAATCACAGTGCTCAGCTCACGGGTTTAAATGCTAGTAAGAGATATTACTTTTGGATGTATTCACGCGACTCCGCTGACAACCTTAGGGTTTACGGCTACAAAACCTTCTATACTGCTTGGCAGTAGATGATTAATCAATGCGCTATACTGTCCATGTTAAACTCAATAAGGATTTTGTAGAACAAGATGGCGACAAGATAACAGTTGGAGTAAAAGCTAGGCCGGAAAAGGGGAAAGCCAATGAGGAATTACTAAAGAAAATAGCTCGGCACTTTAAGGTGCCGGTTTCTTCTGTAAAAATTGTCTCGGGGCGGATATCTAGAAAAAAAATCATCGAAGTGCTATAGTCTTAATATGGGATGGCTTATAGCTTCTCTCTATTAAACTAGTATGCCAAAAGAAACAAACCAAAAACCAAAGAGAAATGTAAAGACCAGATTTTATCTATTCATTCTCTTGGTTGGAATAGCTTTGACTGGTTGGGCACTGTATAAGGACGGTAATTTAAAGTTGAATATTTTTTGGGATGAAATTAAATCAGAAGAGGTTCCGTTAGTAGATCAAGACGATAATACCGGCACACCTTCTTTTCTAGGGAATTATCTGGAAGGTCAATTGAAAAATTCCGATGATCCCAATCGTGGCAATCTCAAACTTACTTCATCATTGGGCGAGATATACATAAGAACATCAAGAGATTTTAGCGCTTTGATTGGATTTGATGTCTTGATGACTATTGATGGCACTCTTGATAAATTTACATTGCTTAACATAGAAAAAAGACTTGAAAAAGACGGCTACATTCAAGCTCAGTAAAAAGAAAATGATAAGAGAAGGACTTTTGGATAAAATTTTATATCGGGTGAAAAAATTGGTTCCCAAGCCAATTTTTAATTTTTTCCAGCCGACTTATCATGCAACCTTGGCTTATGTCGGCGCCCTCGTCTATAATTTTCCATCTCAAAAGTTGAAAGTCATAGGTGTTACGGGAACAAAGGGGAAATCGACAGTTGTATATCTTACAACCAAACTTCTTGAAGATTCCGGTCGATCCGTTGCGGCTTGTGGCTCGCTTGGTTTTAAAATTAAAGAAAGAGAGTGGCCGAATACTTTAAAAATGACTATGCCCGGCCGGTTTCGCCTTCAGAGACTAATGGCCGAGGCAGTTAAGGCTGGTTGTGAATATTTTGTTCTTGAAGTAACTTCTGAAGGTATAAAACAAAAAAGGCACTTGGGAATTACCTTTGATTGCGCTGTTTTTACAAATATCCACAGGGAACATATTGAAAGCCACGGTTCATTTGAGAATTACTGTCGGGCTAAACAAGAGCTATTTAAAATTACTAAAAATATTCATGTTATAAATGCTGATGACCCGTCTGTAAAATTATTTGGAGATTTTCCGGCTAAGCGCAAGATATTTTATGGTCTTACCAAGGGTGATTTAGTAGCAAAAAATATTAAGTTTTCTGACGATGGTTCATCTTTTGAAGTCTACGGGACTGTTTACAATACTTCTTTGGTCGGTCAGTTCAATATTATGAACCTGCTCGCAGTTTTATCGGTCGGGTCTATGTATCGCGTTGATCTACCCTCGGCTAAACCGATCTTGGAATCAGTTCAGTTTATTCCGGGAAGAATGGAGTTGTTACGACGCGAACCATTCAATGTGGTGGTTGATTATGCGCATACACCAGATTCGCTTGAAGCAGTATATAAAACTCTAAAAGCTTACCAGCTTACCAGCTTACCAGCCAAGAAACTTATTTGTGTTTTGGGCGCGGCTGGAGGGGGACGGGACAAGTGGAAAAGACCAGAATTTGGAAGAATCGCCGCTCAATATTGCGATGAGATCGTTTTGACCAATGAAGATCCATATGACGAGAATCCTGAAGAAATTTTGAATCAAATTTCGTCTGGATTTTTGCAAGCACCAAATCACAAATCACGAATCACAAAAATACTAGACCGTAAGTCCGCTATAAAACATGCCTTGACTTTGGCTCAAAAAGGTGATACCGTAATCATCACAGGCAAGGGGTCGGAGACTTCTATGGCTCTGGCAGGCGGGAAGAAAATCCCTTGGTCAGACAGAGAAGTTGTTCAAGAACTCTCGGTTAGTAAATAGTTGACTCTCTATATGGTAAGGAGTATCATTTTTTTAGTCGCGGCTCTTTAAAAGGGTGTGTATCTGGAAACCGAAGAACCGGTTGATACTTGTCTGTGTTTTGATGCTAATCTTCCAAAGATGGACAGTTGCGGGCGAAATTGTGAGAATGACAGTTCAATTTTATGTGAACATCGCTTTAATTTTAAAGCTAAAATAACATACTGCAACGGTAGAAGGTTCAGCGGCGTCTCCGATCTTAATATTTTATACTATTTTTTAGATTATATTCGCGATGGGATTAATGACGGTTCTGTCGCCAGAGATGCTATGTTTGTTATTTTGACCAAAGATACTGATTTTTTAAAAGATGCTGAGCTGGAGTGGTCTAGGAAAACTGGCGATATGGAGCTAGTTTTTAATAAAGAATCTGTTGAGTGTGGGGAAATTGTTATTTTCACTCATCTCGTAAATTGTAAAAATTATGGAACCAAGGGGAGAGATGACCTAAAGTGTATTGTTTATAGGATGAATAAATCCAAGAGAAGACCCAGGGCTTAGACGGGTCTTTTTTATTTAAGTTTTTATGGTAAAATTAAGAGGTCATCTCAAAATATGTCTTTTTGGCGAATGAAAAATCAACTATCATCAGAACGCTATCACAACCCAGCGGTGTTTTGGGTCTTGATCATTGTCCTAATGCTTGTCCTGGCTGGAGCTGTAAAAGTATTAGGAAAACCGGTTAATTTAGCTTCGAAAATTTCTACTCCTTTACCGAAAGAATCTCGTGAACCAAGATTCTATGCTGTTTCTTATAAGAGCGGCGTTTTTAGTCCGACTAATCTTAGAATTCATATCGGAGATACGGTCAGATTTAAAAATGAGAGTTTCTTTAGTATTCGGATAGTATCTGATCCTCAGATTGTCGGCGGTAAGGTTCCCGTGTTTGATAGTGTTGGCAATATACCTCAGGGCAGTTATTTCTCGTATACATTCGCCGAAAAGGGCATTTTTGGTTATCATAATAACAAGACGGAAGAGCAGGGAACGATCATAGTAAGATAATGAAAAATCCCATTACATTTCGGGTTGAATCATCGTTGGGAGCGATATTTATATCACTTCTATCTTTCTTTTTCGTTGGTCTACTATTCATCTCAATTAAGAATTTTGAAACAGAAACGGATATCATGGATACTACGGCCGGTAATAATCAAGTAAGCAATTTTTCCAATCCTGAGAGAACTCTTATGCGGGACTGGATCTTAGATAATAATATCGAACTTCCAAAGGGTAGTGGTTATAAATATTTGATAAGAAAATATCCCGGAAGGCCTTGGCTAGACTAGATAAGATCTAAAGTAAAAACATAGAGCGATGACATTAAGATTAAATTTATTTTTCAAAGAAGTTGTTTTATTCGGGACAACTTTACTGCTGGGAATTTTTTCTGCCAATAACTATTCTCCTCTTGTTGAAAAAAGCATTATCGAACCATCATTTTCTTGGGATAGTATTATAATATTTCTTATTTTTGCCGCAATATTTTCCATGGTCGTTCTTAGGTTCAAGCGTATCGGTGCAGTTTTTTTCAAATTCCTTCTAGCCCTTGTTGTTTTTTCCGGTTCTCAGCTGATTTTCGGTTCTATTATTGGTTCTCCCTGGGATCTCTTCTGGGCTCTCACTTTTGTTCTCATTTTTCTTCTTATAAGGAATGTCCTTATTCATAATGTTGGGATGATATTAGGTATAGCTGGAGTTTCGAGCATGTTGGGAATTACAGTTTCACCATTAACGGCCGTTGCCTTATTGGGTATATTATCTTTTTATGACATTCTGGCCGTTTACTGGACTAAGCACATGGTTTATCTAGCCAAAGGCATGATGGAGAGTGGCGCTATTTTTGGTTTTATTATCCCGTTTGACCTAAGAGATGTTTTTTACCATAGTCATGATGCAAAAAATAAAATAGGTGAAAAATTCATGATTCTTGGTTCTGGTGATATAGGCTTACCATTGGTATTGGCTAGTTCTGTAGCTTTTGTCTCTATAGGTCAGGCCCTAGTTATATGTTTGTTTTCTTTGATGGGATTATTTCTAACCCACATTATATTTATAAACCAATCTGGGAGGAGGCCGATGGCAGCATTACCACCAATAGCGACGCTTACAATAATAGGATATTTAGTGTCACAATTATGATCCCGTTAGAGATATCCCTAGCGTGATTATCAAATTCATTATTAGATTTAATAATATATTGTATCGTAGCCACCATACGGTGATAGTAGCTGCTATGCAGTATCTCTAACGGGATGAAATTATCTTTTTATGGCGGCGTTCAACAGGTAACCGGCTCTAACTTTATGTTGGAGCATGGAGATACAAAAATACTAATTGATTGCGGATTATTTCAAGGCTCAAAGTATGCTGAGGATTTGAATTATGGGAATTTTGCTTATAATCCTAAAGAAATTGATTATGTTTTTATTACCCATAGTCATGCCGATCATTCGGGGCGCTTGCCAAAGCTATACAAAGATGGTTTCAGGGGCAAGATATTTGCTACCAAGCCAACCATTGACCTGTCGGCTATTGCCCTAGAAGACAATATTGACTTAATAAAAGATGAGGCCAAGAAAGACGGTCATGAGCCGTTATTTCAAGCTGGAGACTTGCATCAGGTTTTCCTTCTTGCCCAAGGAGTTGAATACGGAGAAGAGATTGATCTTGGAAGTGGCGTTAGGGCCGTTCTTCATGAAGCCGGACATATTCTTGGTTCGGCTATTATAGAGATAAATTGGAAAGAGGATAAGACCGGCGAAGCCAGAAGTATTTATTTTTCAGGTGATTTGGGTAATTATCCTGTTCCTCTTTTGAAACATTACGATATGCCCAATGAAGCGGATTATATAGTTGTCGAATCAACTTATGGCGATCGGATCCGCGAAGACAATACCAATAGAAAGGATATTTTACGGCAGGTTATAGAAGAAACGGTTAGGGCAGGTGGTACGGTGATGATACCTAGCTTTGCCATTGAGCGGACCCAGGAGCTTCTTTATGAGTTGAATGAATTAGTAGAGCATGAGCAACTTCCTAAAATCCCGATATTTCTTGATTCACCACTAGCTATAAAATTGACCAAGGTATATAAAAGCTATGAACAATATTTTAATAGAAAAGTTCTTCATGATATTCGGGCGGGGGATGATATTTTTAGTTTTCCTGGACTTCAGCTAACATTTTCGACTCAGGAATCCAAGATGATCAATGATGTGAGGGGTCCCAAGGTTATTATCGCCGGTTCGGGAATGTCATTGGGGGGGAGGATTATTTATCACGAGTTACGCTATCTGTCCGACCCCAACTCGACTATTCTTTTTGTCGGTTATCAGGTTGAGGGTTCTCCTGGTAGGCAGATCCTTGATGGTAAAAAAGACATAAAACTTTTAGGTAAGCATGTCTCTGTTAATTGCAAGGTTAGGTCGATCGAAGGTTATTCGGCTCATGCCGACCAGGGGATGCTTATTGATTGGGTGGATAAGGCGAAAAAAGACGGTAATCTCAAAAAAGTTTTTGTTACTCACGGAGAATATCACTCCAGTTCAGTTTTAGGCCAGAAAATAAAAGATAAACTTGGCGTAGAGTCAATTGTACCGGCAATGGGGGATTCGTTTGAGTTGTAATTGTTGGCTTCCCGCTCTCACCCCATCAAATCTTCATCAAGAATTGTCGCGATGGCTACCGCCTTTCGCTACCGTTCGAGTCCCCAGCGAGGACTCTCACTACGCTGCTCCTTCGCTCTCTCGCTATCGCTCGAACCATACCCGCTCAGTCGCAGATGCGCGCGATAAGGCAAATAGCCATCGCTCCAGCCTTCGGCATGATTCAGATTTGATGGGGCTATGCATGAGTAAATAAAAAGCCGACTATTTAGTCGACATTGTTAAGATATCTTAGATTATTTCCAGTCCCAAAGTCTGTCAGGATTTTTAACAAAAATATTCTTCTTTACTTCTGACCGTTTGATAAAAACAGGGCTTAATCCTTGTACTGAGTTGCCATTAACATCATAGGCAATATTGCCCCTTCTCTTGGTCTTGTAGCCAATTTTATCCCAATCGCTACCACAATCACAACTATTAGGGCGACGCATGAGTAAACGGTTATTATGTACTATATTGCCAAAGAATATCTCGCCCTTCTTTATCTCTGGATGGTTATTCGGATTCCAAATCTCAGGCATTTGAAGTTCCTCCTTTACCCCCGTGAACTAAGGATAGAATATAATTTTTTTGATATTTTGTCAATCTATCTCTTAATGAGCGTAGCCATAGCGATTTCGAATCCTTTGAGCAACTTTAATACAAATTCGAGATAATTTTGATATTTTCTTACCTGCCTGCCGGCAGGTGAATACAAAATTGGGATGTATTCTTAGGAAGGGACCCAATTTTTATTCAAGAAAATGAGAAATTATCGATGGATTTGTTAATGTTGCAAGCCGGATGAGAAATCGCTATGGCGAAAGCGAGTCTTGCTTCTAAAAAAACTTTTGTATAAAATTAAAGCATGGATAACATGAAATATAAGTTTGTTGTTTCGGGGGCGGCTAATATGAGTTTTTGTTGCTCTGATGCCGAGAATAAAGCTTACCAGATAGGTCAGGAAATAGTTAGGCAGGATGGGATTTTGATAACTGGCGCTACGACCGGAATTCCTCATATGGCTGCTAAAGGAGCCAAAGAAGAGGGTGGCATCTCGATTGGCATCTCTCCGGCGGCCACTTATGCTGCCCACGTTAAGAGCTATAAGTTGCCCACCGATTATTATGATTTTATAATCTACTCTGGATTTGATTATTCCGGTAGGAATTTAATCTTAACTAAAGCGGCCGATGCGGTGGTTATCGTTTGCGGAGGATTCGGTACCCTCAATGAATTCACCATTGCTCTCGAAGACGATAAACCGATAGGAATTTTGTCTGGGACTTGTGGTGCTTCCGATCAGATCTATGGGCTACTTAAGAATATCAAAGATCCTCACCACCATGGTGCCGGAAAGTTGGTCTTTTCTAGTGATCCTAAGGAACTGATTACTAAATTGAAAGAGATTGTTGACACAGAAAGAAAAGATGTTAAAATAGAACCTCACATAGGAGAATAAGTTGTTATTAGGACTTACGCAAGTTCTAACTATATTTTGGCTCAGTTTAAACTCAACAACATATTAATACCAGAGGAATTACCGCTGATTGCTTTAAAGAATACGGTCCTTTTTCCGAAGGTGGTAATACCCCTGATCGTTCAGCGCCCCAAGTCTGTGGGTGCTCTTGAGAGTGCAATGAATCGAGATCGGCTTGTCTTCTTTGTTACTCAAAAGAACATAGAGGACAATGTTAGTATGGACGATCTTTTTAAGGTAGGTACGGTCGGGAGGATTGTTTCCGTATTTAAATTACCCGACGGTTCTTCTAAGGTAGATGTCGAAGGTTTGATGAGAGCTAGAATCTCCGAATTAGTAAAAGAAGATCCATTTTTTGTGGTAAAAACCAGTCCAATAATGGCTAGGAGTTTATCTACCGAGAACTTAGAAGAAAAAGCTTTAACTCGATTGGTTATCGATCAGTTTAGAAATATTTCAGAAATCAAATCGTTTCCATCGGTATCTCCCGAGATAATTTATATGATGTCTCAGCTTAAGGACATTGATCAGCTGATAAGCTTGGTAACCGTAAACCTAAGCTTAGAAGTTCAAGATCAGCAAAATATTCTTGAAACCGAAGATCCTCGCGAAGCTCTTAAGAAATTAAGTTTGTTTTTAACTCGTGAGCTTGAAATCTTGGAAGCCGAAAAGGTGGTTGCCAAAGAAACTAAAAAACAGCTAGGCAAAATGCAGAAAGAACTTTTCTTAAGAGAACAGCTCAAGAGCATAGAAAAGGAATTAGGAGTAGATGATGAAAAAGACGATGTCGATTTATTAAGAAATAAAATTGAAGCAGCGGGGATGCCGAAAGAAGTAAGAGAGAAGGCCCTCAAGGAGCTTAACCGTCTTGCTAAAATGCCACCTTTTAATCCCGAGGTATCTTATTTGCGTACTTATCTTGATTGGCTTGTTGATATTCCTTGGTCAAAGAAAACCAAGGAAAAAATAGATCTCAAGGAAGCCGAGAAAATATTAAATCAGGATCACTACGGTTTAAATAAGGTAAAAGAGAGAATCCTCGAGTATTTAGCCGTCCAGAAACAGGTGGGTAAGTTAAAGGGGCCAATACTTTGTTTAGTTGGTCCACCGGGGACTGGTAAAACTTCTATTGGTCAATCAGTAGCAAGAGCTCTCGGACGCAAGTTTGTTCGAGTCTCTTTAGGCGGTTTGCGCGATGAAGCGGAAATACGTGGTCATCGTCGAACTTATGTCGGTGCTTTGCCTGGCCGTATTATTCAAGGTATTCACACGGCGGCCGTCAAAAATCCTGTTTTCATGCTTGATGAGATAGATAAGCTCGGTATGGATTTTAGAGGTGATCCATCTTCGGCTCTTCTGGAAGCCCTTGATCCTCAACAGAATAACTCTTTCTCTGATCATTATCTTGAAGTTCCTTTTGACTTGTCGGAGGTGCTTTTTATAACTACGGCTAACACCCTTGAAACCATACCCTATGCTTTGCGTGATCGTTTAGAAATAATCTTTTTCCCCGGGTATACTGAACAGGAGAAATTTCATATTGCCAAGAGTTTTCTTATGCCCAAACTTTTTCGTGATCACGGACTCAAGAATAAATCTCTTGTTTTTGCAGATTCGGCCCTATCGGATATTATTCGAAAGCATACCCGAGAAGCCGGTGTTCGTGACCTTGAGCGTCAGCTAGCTTCAATAATGCGAAAAGTTACTAGGAGAATTGTTGAATCCAATTCACACAAACAGATCAGAATAACCAAAGAGGTAATCCATAAATATCTTGGTCCCACTAAATACTCTCATCAAATGGCTGAGACAAAAGATGAGATAGGCAGGTCAACCGGTTTGGCTTGGACTCCGGTTGGTGGCGATATTCTCCCGATAGAAGTGGTTAAAATGCCGGGGAAAGGAAAGCTTATTTTAACCGGCCAGTTAGGCCAAGTGATGAAAGAGTCAGCTCAAGCGGCTTTGAGTTTTGCTAGGGCCTATGTTACTACCTTTGGCGTTAAAGAGGATTTCACTAAAGACGATATTCACATCCATGTCCCAGAAGGCGGTATTAAAAAAGACGGTCCTTCGGCTGGTATTGCCATGACCACGGCTTTAATCTCGCTCTTTCTTAAAAAACCATTCAGAAAAGAAGTTTGCATGACCGGTGAAGTGACTTTGCGCGGAAAGGTTCTTGAAATCGGCGGAGTTAAGGAAAAAGTTCTTGCCGCTCACCGAGCGGGACTCAAAATTATTATTCTGCCAGCAGATAATAAAAAAGACATGGCCGATATTCCCAAAGAAATCCAGCGTGATGTTAAATTCTTCTTTGTTAAAACAATGGAGGAAGTTTTAAAGATCGCTTTAAAATAATCCCTCTCGTCCCGCCTCTTTATTCATCATGGATTCCTCATGGGGTACTCATATAAATAATTAGCTCATTTTATCTGACCATCTGGGAACTCCCCGGTCTGGCCATGCGGCTTGCTAGCCGTTCCAGACCACCCCAGATGGTACCCAGGAAAATTTCGTAATTATTTATTGAGTACCAACCATTCGTCATAATGATTCAAAAGAGGTGGGACTACGGGATTATTTTTTGATGCCAACCTTGTTATTTAATGCCGTAAAATCAAGGTTTTTCCTCGGCCCCGCTTAATTTAGCGTAGGCCTTGATTTTTTAATAATTTAGTATATACTATAGTGAACCTTAACAATCTGGGGGTGAGTAGTGTGGGAATATCTTGAGTGGCTGACTGGATATGAATATCTAAGTTTACCGTCTTGGCCCCTAACCATTTCATACTTTTTGTTTGCAGGGGTGGTTTATGTGCTAAGAATGTATATTTATATCATTTTTCTCCACCCCAAGTGTTTACAGGAAGCAAGAGAGATTGAGTCTATACATGGCCCGCAAGTAGTTAGCAAACATGATCTGTATAGTATCTTCATAGCTTTATCGGCCACCACCATAGGTCCAGTAGCCGAGGAGGCAGTTTTCCGTGGTCCTGTCCTGTGGTTTGTTGAAAAATCACAGTACGGTTATGCCCTGCTGGCATTAGTGGCATCTTCAATGGTTTTTGCTCTATGTCATGTCGGCGAAAGTTATGGTAAATATCGGGATGGTAGTAATGTCAAGAAAACTAAATCCCTGATACAGAGTACTTTGATCGGGGGAGTTTTTTATGGAGTCTTTGTTATTATAACTGGTTCATTGTGGCCTGGCATTTTTCTTCATATATTATGGAATGTCTCAGCTATTATTATCGATACATTCTACAAGGAAAAATTTAATGTTTTTGCCCTATCTTTACAGCGGTAACCCCGCTGTTTTTTGTTAGTGTGCATAATCTTGATTGTTTTGTTCAGAAGTTTATTCTAGACTTGTTTTATGGAATTTGTTATCAATCTATTCGCACAGTTGGACTTCGATACAATCGATAAGCTTTTGATTGCCGCTGTTTTAGGCGGAATTGTTGGTTTCGAGCGTGAGCGATCCGGAAAAGTTGCCGGTTTGAGGACGCATATCTTAGTTTCCTTAGGAGCGGCTCTGGCCAGTATTATATCCATACATCTTTTTTATACTTATCCGTCAGCAAATGGAGTCTATGGCTTTGACTACCATCTCGTCGCTAATATCATTGTTGGTATAGGTTTTATCGGTGCCGGTACTATTCTAAAGAGAGAAAATAAAGTCGAAGGTACAACCACGGCGGCCAGTCTTTGGGCAGTAGCAATCGTCGGTATTGCTACTGGATTGGGTATGTATTCTGAAGCCATTGTCGCAACCATAATCGTTTATGTTGTTTTAGCCGGATTGTGGCTGGTTGAAAAATATCTGACCCGAGAGATGAGATATCGAGGAGAGGGGATTTTTGGAGCATTAAAAGACGGCACTCATCATCTTGATTCAACTTCTGAAAAATAAGCAGTTTCTTCACGCCACCGCTGTTCTTATAGGAACAATGGTTGGTGTGGGGGTATTTGGCATACCCTTCTCTTTTGCAAAAGCCGGTTTCTGGATCGGTTTTTTATTTTTGGTTTTAATCGGTCTGGTCACCCTTTTTCTCGACTTTATTTATGGAGAAATCGTTTTAAGAACACACCAATCTCATCAGCTTGTCGGCTATACTCAGATTTATCTAGGAAACATTTGGAAAAAAATCATGTTTTTTTCCATTCTGCTTAATACTTATGCGGCTCTTTTGGCTTATATCATTATTGCCGGCGATTTTCTTTCAAATGTTATCTCCTCCTTTTCCTACGCTTCACCCCATAGTTTAAGTATTTGGTTTTTTGTTATCGTTTCTCTACTAGTTATGCTTGGCATTAGAACGGTAGCTTGGGTCGAGCTTATTCTGGCCATACTTTTTATAGGCATTGTGTTTTTAATCTTTGGTTTTGGCGTTGGTGAAATAAACCTAGCTAATTATAATGCTATCAATTTAGATTTTTGGTTTTTCCCCTACGGTGTTCTGTTGTTTGCTTTTAGTGGACTAGCGGCTATTCCCATTCAGCGTCAGTTATTGAGCGAGAGTGAGGGTTTGCTAAAAAAGTCGATATTTACCGCAGTTGTTTTAGTCGGGTTACTCTACTTTATTTTTGGATTTACTGTTTTTGGTGTATCGGGCGAGGCGACTTCACCGGATGCAATCTTGGGATTGGTTGATTTTATGGGTAGTAAAATAATTTTTCTTGGTTCTTTGTTCGGTGTCTTGGCGGTCAGCACGTCCTATATAATGTTGGGCACCGGTCTTTCTCAGGTATTTAGTTTGGACTATAATTTTAGTAAAAAAGTTTCTTGGCTCCTAGTCATAGTCCCGCCATTTATACTTTTCTTGGGCGGATTAAGGAATTTTATTGATGTCATTGGCTTGGCCGGAGGGGTAGCCATTAGTCTTGAAGCCTTTGTTCTAATCTTAGTTTTTATCAAAGCTAAATCCCACGGCGACCGTCTTCCGGAATACAGTATGTCAATTCCACTCTGGTTTCTCTATTTTATTGCGATTATATTCCTCGGCGGAATTGGGTATACATTTTTGACTCGTTAAGTGTCGCGTAGAGATAATCCCTCTTCGACACGCCTCCGGTCGGATAACTATTCCATAAGTTATCCGACCTCAGCTATATTCGCCCCTCTGATCGCCCAATGATGGACTCTGTCCGATATTATATCATTGGGCGATCTCGGGGTCTCAAATGTCTCAGATAGATTATCTCTACGCTCGCCGTAGCTTACCGCAAGTGCTTGACAAAAGTACCTTAAACATGTTACAATATAGGTTACCAGTTAAAGACAGTTCGTCGACAACTCAAAACCGCCAGAAGCGAGTCTCGCCAAAGGCGGAAGGTAGCTATGCCTCAAATAGCAAGGAGAAGAGAAGATGGGACAGAAATGGGAAGACTATGAGAAAGCCGCAGAGCATGGTCCGATGGCGATTGCCGTCAAGTTCATCCTTGCGGTCTTCGCGCTCGTCATCCTCGTCTCGGTGATCGGATACGGCCTTGGTTGGTTCAGTGAGGCCGCACAGGTTGCGCAGGAGGAGTTCGGGCCTCGGGCAATGCTCGTGAAGTACGAGTGGTTCAAGGATGCTGCCGCCCAGCTCGAGAAGGAGCAGGCGGACATCACGGTTTACGACGGACGCATGACGGCGATGAACGAGACCTACAAGGACCTCGCTCGCCAGAAGTGGCCGCGCGAAGACCGTGAGCAGTACAACGTCTGGTCGTCGGAAGTTGCCGGGGTGAAGGCGAACTACAACTCTCTTGCCGCCGAGTACAACGCTGAGATGGCCAAATTCAATTGGCGCTTCGCCAATGTCGGCGAACTCCCGAAAGGTGCGGAGAAACCACTCCCTCGTGAGTTCAAGCCGTACATCACCCAGTAACCAAGAAACGAAAGAAGAGGAGAAAAAAAGACATGAAATTCACAAACAGGAAATGGATCCTTCTTGCCCTGCCCTTCATCGTCGTTGCGACGATTGGAGCAGATGACTGCGGTTCACCATCAGCTCAATCGTCTTCTGGTGTGAAGAAGGCGACCGTCACCGTGCCTACGGGTTCGGATGGATTAACCACCGAGCAGAAGAATATCGGTGATCGGCTCCAGGCCGATAACAAGGTGGGGAGTATCAAACACCTCTATGTCATTTCTGCTTACAGTGGACAAGTCATCATCTACTCGACTGTACGCGGCAAGGTGACTTCGAGCGGTAAGCGCCTCACCCCAAACACGGTCAAGAGCGCTGGTTCTAGCTCTGGTAGTTTGTACGGTGGGTTCGGTGTTCAGATCGGCGGCATTACTGCAATTACTGAAGAGGTGCTCCAGGACGATGGTTCATACGGTTCATCGTCGGAATACTTGTACTGGTGGGACACGAAGGGCGTGTATCATCAGCACTATGTCTCCGGTGGCCAGATCCTTCATGTTTCTGACCAGCCTCTGGCAGTCAAGGGTATTATCATCAACATGGAGATTTCTCAGAAACCCGAGTAGAGCAGGGTCATCCCCGCACCAAGTCGCGTATAGCGACCTCTGGTGTGGGGCTTTTTAATTTCCCAGGAAGTGAATTTTTGAACTGCCTTCGTCTTTTGCGCCTTTGGCGCATTTCAAAAATCTACTTCCTGGTTCAACAAAAAAGAGATATAGTAAAAGCATTCTAACGAGATGAGCGAAGAGATAATCCATCAGAGACAATTGAGACCCCGAGGGAGCTGGATGATATAATATATGGCCTCCGCCAGTTGGCGGAAGGCCAATCAGCCAGCGACCAGAGGGGCGAACTTAGCTGAGACGACGAGGCAGCTCCGTAGGAGTGCTGAGGAGTCGGAAGCGTGTCGAAGATGGGTTATCTCTAAGCGATAATGCTTTTACTAATCGAACAATATCTCTTTTATTTCTTTCTCTTTGCAATTCCTTTTCAGACCAGGAAAATTTTGTGGTATTCGGGTTGGAGATTTAATGAATGGCAGTCTATAAGTATCTATGCGACTGATATTTTACTGATTGTTCTCGTATTGTTTTGGATTTATAATTCAAAATTCAATCCGCCAGTTGGCGGACAAAATTTAAAAATTTACGAATATTTTTTAATCATCTTTCTTATTATTTCTGCTGTTTCCATCACAAATTCAATAAATCCGACTGTCAGCTGGTTCCAGTGGATTAAATTGTTTGAATTCTCCGTTTTTTATTGGTATCTATCCCGCTATGCTTTTGCCAGATTCGGTCTGATCAATTCCTTGTTTGCAGTTATGGTTGGGGGTATTTTTCAGGCAATAATTGCAATAATTCAGTTTGTCAAACAATCCAGCTTGGGTCTTAGATATCTTGGCGAAAGTGTTATAAATTTAGATCTAGCTGGCATCGCTTCTTTCTATACATCGGCAGGGGAGAAGGTAATTCGGGCTTATGGTACGACCCCTCATCCAAATGTTCTAGCGACTTGTCTGTTCTTTGCCATGTTCAGTTTTTATTTTATTTATTTGTATTATCGCCTTCATTCCAAACATACGCCATTTTTTGATACTTGGGACAGGGCAACGCTCGGATTCTATGGAGTGATCCTATTCGCATTCTTTACTACTTTTTCGCGGGTAGTTATTTTTATCTGGTTCGTATCTTTTTGTCTCCGTTCTGTAGTCGTCAGGGCATTTAAACACTATCGGATAACTTTTGGTACCGAAAAAGGAAGGAAAAGAATCATTGCCATTCTACTGGTGAACTTGGCTGTTATTGTTCTTTTTTCTTCTCTTTATTTAAATGAGATTGTAAGCCGGTCCAGTATTTCTGGTGAAGATCAGGCGGTTACGCTAAGGGCTTTTTATACCGACCAGGTGTTGAAGTCTGACTTCAACTGGCTAGGCGTCGGAATGGGTAATTTTGTTGGTTGGCTTATGGAAAAAGAGCCATTTCTTCTTCATTATGCTTATCAGCCCGTCCACAATATATACCTCTTGGTATACTCCGAAACCGGTATCATCGGATTGACAGCGTTTCTGTTATTTCTAACATTTTTAATAAAAGATTTTATAACAAAAACCCGACTCAGAAGATCATATGATTTGTCCATGTTGTTTTTCTTTTGTGCCTTGCTCTTTATAGGATTTTTTGACCATTTGTTTTGGACTCTTCAGCAGGGGAGATTAATCTTTTGGTCCAGCTTGGGACTGTTGACTTACTTATCTAATAATGATATAATATAAAGACAAAGTTAGATTCCAACGAACGAAAGGGAGGGCGGGAATGCTGAAGCTGAAGAAGGTAGCTTTGAAGAATTGTGTCGATTGCGGTTTCCCGGTGTCGGGAGGTGGCAATCGACATGCCGCTGACCGGCATGTGATCAGTGGCCGGCGGGGCGAGCGGTGGCTTCACCGTAATGCCCGTGAGAGGGCCCGCCAGCAGAGGGCGGAGGACATGTATGGTATCGTCCGCGGTGTTGCAGTCGTAGGCGTCGGTGGCTCCAAGGCGGCGAGCCATCGGAAGGGCCGGGCCAAGGTTAAGGTTGTGGCGAACAAGGCCGGCTAGAACGGCGGGGGCGACTAGTTTGTTTATGATAGACAGACGAGTCGCCCCTTTTTGATTGTTCAAATTCTATAGATATTATAAACTAGTACCTATTATGGATAGTTCAAAAGATAATCGAACCGAACTTTTGCGTCAGATCAAAGACGAAATAGTTGGCGGCAAATTTCTACCACTCTATAAAGAACGGATTAAAAATAAAGTTTATCCAGTTATCGGCGAAGGGAGTCATTATGCCAAGATAATGTTTATCGGTGAAGCACCGGGAAAGAACGAAGCCGCAACGGGGAGACCATTTTGTGGGGCATCAGGAAGAATCCTCGATGAGTTGTTGGTTTCTGTTGGGATAGCTAGAAAAGATGTCTATGTGACTAATATCGTTAAAGACCGTCCGCCACAAAACCGCGACCCGTTCCCAGAAGAAATAGAGGTCTATGCGCCATATCTCGATAGACAGATAGAAATTATCCAGCCCCAAGTTATTGCTACTCTTGGCAGATTTTCCATGGTCTATATAATGGATAGGTTGGGCCTCGGTTCAGAGTTAGAGTCGATCAGTAAGATGCATGGTAGAATGCTTGAAGCAAAGACCGATCACGGCACAGTTAAAGTAATTCCTTTATACCATCCGGCAGTTGCCGTTTATAATGCCAACATGAAAGAAGCCCTCAAAAAAGATTTTACAATCCTAGGTGGCTTTAAATAATCGGTAACTTTATATTAATGCAGGAAGTTTTAGATTTCTTACAAAATAACTTTCCCATACTACTTACTCATAAGTATATTTTCCTCTTCATGGGGTCAGCTATTGAAGGTATGAACACTATGGTTTTAGGGGGGTTTTTAGTGTCGACAGGATTTGTTGCCCTTGTCCCAACTCTTTTAATATTTATACTAGGTGAAACTATCAACGGCTACATCTGGTATTGTGTCGGTTATTTTGCCGGATCTAAGCCGATAGACAAGTGGGCCCGTTCAAAACCTCGGAGCGAGAAGGTTATCAATACCGTTCAAAGATATTTTGAAAAATACAGCGGCAGAGCGATACTAATCACTAAATTTACCTACTCCATGACTATCGCTACTCTGATCATGGCCGGTTCGCTTAAATATGATATTAAAAAATTCAGCCTCTATAACTTTATCGGATCTGTGGGCTGGGTTTGCATGGTTTTATTTACGGGATATTTTTTCGGCCAAAGCTACAAATTGCTTTTCCACTATCTTAATAACTTCCTTTACATTCTCGTATTTTTAGGTGGTGCTATTGCTCTTGTTTATATATTAAAATTCATTTTCAGATTAGCTTTTATTAAGGCAATACTGGAACATGACAGGGTAAAATATATAAGCGATAAGATAAGAAACGGTCTGGATAAATTATTGACGAACGGGAATGGGGATAAGAAAGAGTAGGTATTTTTTCTCTTCCCGCTCTCGCCCCATCACTTTTTGTCAAAATTTATAAGCAAAAATACTCTCGGCTTCAGCCCATTCAGGGCACGCCGTAAATTTTTGCTAAAATTTCGTCTCGTACTCGGCCCAGTCGGCCTCCGTAAATCCCTTCACAGACTAAAGCCTGCGTATTTTTGCTTATTTAAAAAAAGTGATGGGGCTACGCGGGAAACAAGCAAACCCTTCCCGTCCCATTTTCTCAACCTTTGCGAAGCATGATAAGTGAGGGTAAGTGGATTTGAGGAACATCCCGCAGGCGCTTGGGCTTGGTTCTGCCAAGCGCCGAGGGCGAAGAAATTTTTCCCGCTGGAGGAAAAATATTCTGTTTCCGAGAAGCCGTTTACCCGAGCTTATTTGTCGGGGGTTGAGAAAATGGGGGGGGG
>Ga0209515_10000387_pt1 | contig 81840 bp, 71 predicted proteins | sample Subgroupgradi54m_FD_187454 | JGI IMG/M metagenome (GOLD analysis project Ga0209515, IMG submission 187454) | Subsurface groundwater microbial communities from S. Glens Falls, New York, USA - GMW60B uncontaminated upgradient, 5.4 m (SPAdes)... ...
TTTGAGCCTCGCCTCCGAAGTGAGCGCCTTTCGAGAAACTTCTCAACTGCTTCGACCTGTCTCTACTTCTGAATCTTGGCTCACTACCTTCACTCAATTTGCGGCCCTTAAATTCTTTGGGCATTTTACCCTTGGGCAAAATCTTATTTTCACTCACACGCTTCAATCCACCGGAATGCTTGCCGCCCATCAAATCACTTTCTCCTTGGGGCTTACCACAAAGCCCCAAGGAGATCTGTTCAGCCAATTTATCCACGCCGAACTGAGCAATCTTCAAATGAGTGCGGGGATGGCTTTTGGGCATTTAATAAAAGGGGGAAGATTCTTAGAAAGAGAAGCGGCTTGGGAAATTCAAACAAAAGCCCTTCAAAAGAATCTTCCGCCTTCCTTTTTAACTCCCCCTCTTAAAAGCACCTTTGCTTTGGCCGGGGGAAGCCATGATTTCTTTAGCCTTATTCAAGCTTCCAAAGATTCACAGGTGATGAGGATGGCAAAAGGGCAGGGAAATTCCACTTCAGATGACATTCGCTTTCTCATGCAAAAAGCTCATCGAAGTGCTCGTGCAGCGAGTGATTTGCAAAGTTTTATCCGGCTCTTTCCCGATCGAGTGACTTCCGATCACTTAATTCCTTTAATAAAAATAGGAGAAACAAAGGAAGTGATTGCAGAAACGCTTTCGTTTTTAGCCGAACATTGCCCCCGTCTTTTCAAACTTGAGCATCTTCCTCCTCTGGTTAAAACGGCGAGAGTTCATGAAGTGGCCACTTGGGCCTTGGTGCGCTTGGCCTTGGAAAGGCCAGATCTGGCTCACCCAGCGATAGAAGGCTTAAGAAGGGTGGCTCAAAGTCGGGATACGGCCCTCGTGCTTCTTCAATCGCTTGCCGAAGATAGGAGAAATTTAGCCGCCGAGGCGATCATGGCTTTGAGTAAAGTGGCTAAAGTGAGGGAGAAAGCCGCTAAAATACTGCTCACACTTGCTGAAGAGGATGCTTCTCTTTTCACTTCGAGCCATCTAGCAAGCCTCACAGAGGTTGCCAAAAATTATAAAGTAGGGGTACGGGTTTTAGAACTTTTGGTCTTGAAGCGAGCCGATCTTGCTTCTTTAGCCATCGCAGGCTTAAGCGAAGCGGCCCAAGGTGAATAAAAGGGCGATCGTGGTTCTTTCTTCCTTGGTGAAAGAGCATCCACGGCTGTTTAGTGCTGCTCATGTTCCAGTGCTGCGAGAACTCGCGGGCTTGCATGGAGAAATGCCGATGCTCCTAGAACGTTTGGCAGAAAGACGCTCTGATCTTGCCGCTTTCATCCGCGCGCCTATTCCTTAAAGTTTACAAGATTCCCTTAAAAAACACCCAAGCAACCTTTCCTTTTTTTCATCGATAAGCCTTCTTTAAAGTAAAAGGAATTCCATGGTCCAAATTCATTCAATGGGAAGGGGCTCGTCTATTCTTTCGCGGGCTTCCTTCGATGCCTCTATTCAACTGAGCACGGCGCAGCTGCAAATGGATCAAGCCATTTCGAGCTTTAGCCACCAGGCGGGAGATGTTTCGAGCATTGCAGCCATGACAGCCGGCTCTCTTGCCTTTAGCTTCACCCGTTTGGGAATTTTATCTTTGCCTCTGCAATCTTTTCGAGGGCTTTCCTCTCTGGCTTCTTTGATGGGTCTTGGCACGGAGGTGCTCGCCTTTCGAACGGTGTATCATCAGCTCCAAAGTCTTTCAGGAGAACAAAGCCCGGAAAGCATTTTAAATTCCCAAGGTTTTTTTCGGGATTTGCTTCAATTCGGAACCCTTAAATTATTGGGCTCTGTGGCACAGGGTCAAAATCTCCTTCTCACCCACGGTGTTCAGGCGAGCTCTCTGGTGGCCGCCAATCAAATTACTTCTGCCTTAGGGCTCACGCCTCGGCCTCAAGGAAGCTGGGTGGAGCAACTGAGCGGAGCAGAAATTTTAAATCTGCAAATGAACGCCGGAATGGCTTTGGCGGGGCTTGCCACCGGAAATCGTTTGTCTGTTTTGGAAAGTCATCTCAAATTGCAAACTCATGTTTTAGAACAAAGCTCAAGAGGCTCACCCCTGTTGGGAGCCAGAAATCTTTTTCAATTCGCCTTTCATCCAGCCCTCGAGGGGCCCCACGGAGAAGAATTAGGACACGCTGTTTTCATGTCTGCCCCTTCGGATGGAGAACTCACTCGCTTGGCGGCCCCGCCTCCTCGCAGTGAAGCGAGCCCCGAGGGCAGCCGAGAAGCGGTGTTGCAATCTATTCAAGATTCTATTTCTCCCCTCGGAAAAATATGGGAAAGCCTCGAAGCTCTCCACCGCGGAATTGCGCTTCACTTAGGCGAAGCGCCAGAATCTCATCCAGAGTATGCCCGCTGGATGGAAGAAAGAGATCATGTTCTTACGCGCCAACTCGAAGTGAGCCGAGAATATCATTTGGCGGAAGGCATCTTTGCTATTGGAGGGGGAGCTAAGATATGGGAAGTGCCACGTTTAGAGGCCGTCCATCGAAGCTTGCTTCGCACCTTGGATCGTTCTCGGCATTTTTATGAGAGCCGAGAATATCTTTCCGAATTGCCTTCCTTGAAAGTGGAGTTAGAAAATATTCCGCTCCGCTCGTTCAAAGAGTTGAGGCGCTTATATGAACGGCTTTCCTTGCCCTCTGCCTTGGCTTCCCGTTTATTCGATCGTTTTTCCTTAGCCAAGCGGACAGAAGATGCCTTTCTCCTGAATGGTTTAGAAGGTTTGGAGGGCTTGATCAGCCGAGGGGGAAGAGACGAACAGCAAGCGCTCATCGCTTATTTAGAAAGAATCGTTTCTTTAGAACCCCCCGATGCCGAAGCTTTTAATCATCTTCTTATTTTGGGGATGAATTACCAGCAAGGTTTGATGGGCCGTCCGTCTGTGATGGAAATTATTATTCGAACTAACCAGTTCCATCTTACTTACCCTCAAGCCCAAGGTCCTTTTATTGAAATTTTTTATAAGATGCACGCGCTGGGTTCAGGGGAGGCAGCCTCGATGGCCCATGTTCTTCATTTTGCTCGCACTCATCTTGAACAAGGGGAAAGAGTGACTCTCGAAATGCACGGGCATTTTGGGGTGGCGGTGATGATCACTCAGCGTTCGTCTGGAGAAGAATTTCGATACGGCATTGTTCCTATTTTAAATGAACTTCATGATACCTCTTCCTTAAATGCTCCGGTGGATCGTGCTTTGATTGCAGTTCTTTCGGCTCAAGAAAGAAAGGGAGATCATCTTCCCATCCGCTTACATGTGCCACTTCCTCGCCTCACGCGAAGGGTGGCTCCTGAATTGTTGCGGGGCTGGGGAGCAGATTATTTATCGGCCGCCTCTCAGCGTGTGAGAACGATCTTGGCAAATGCCGAACTGAGAAGAAGCGTCGAAAACAGGACAGAAACTTTAGCTCCTCTCGCCTTGCGGGCGCTTCGAGAATCTATTCAGGAAGCTTGGAGAACAAGGCCTCTCGAAATTGCGCAGCTAGAAGTGGCTTCTTATTCGCGGCCTCAAGATGCAGAAGGAAGGATTCTGCGCGGGCGCGAAGACCGCACGGATCGACTCGCAAATCGGCTCGAAGTCTTTAATGCCGGAACGCTTTCTCGAGAAGCCGATATTGCCCGTTTGCAAGATCAGATCGCATTCGAAAACCCTTCTGCCCAGGAGGTGTTACTTTTATTTCGTTTGCTGGAAGACGCCGGCAGGCAGAGAGAAGCCGTGGGGGTTCTTCGAGAGGGAATTAAAAAATTTAGAAAAAATAAGGGCTTGGTGAGTCGTTTCCGAGAAAGTTTTGTTAAAGCTCTCGAAACGATTTCTTTAGGGGAGGATAAAACTCTTGGCAATCCTCAAGTGAGTAAACTGCTTTCCACTTATTTGGGAGTTTCTGTGACTCCAGATTTGCTGAATTCAATGTTTGTCTTGTGCCATCCTCTTTATAAATTTGATCAGATTCAGGTGGATCGCCGTGGAAACGCCCTGCAGTTTAGCCTAGTGATTAAAGACGCTGCTTTGAAAGACCCCGATTCGGAGGAGGCGATTGGAGAAATAAGTTTGGAGATAGAATATTCAGAACAAGAAAGAGCCTGGTTTTCCAATTTGAGAAGCTTTCGACTAGAAGAGAAACATCAGCAACAAGGAGTGGGGCTGCGCAGCATGGATGTCTTTTTTGATTTTCTGCGTTGTTTGGGCATTCCGAAAATGATCCTCTCTTCAGAAGTATGGGGGCCTTATGTTTGGCTGCGAATGGGAGGAGAATTTTCACAAATGAACCAGTTTAGAATGACACGCAATGCCCTTTATACTTATCTAGCCGATCAAAGTGATCAAGAAAAAGTGGATCTTCCTCGTCTACTTCCTCATCCCGACCTCTTCAACATCACGCCGGGGCAACTTTTAGAAAACTTGATGGCTTTGCGCACCTTAAGACCCCACTATTTTAGAACTTTTATTTTAGAGAGGGTATCCGATATCAACTATGAATTTGATCTAAGGGATAACTCTCCTTCTTACAGGCGCTTTAGAGCTTATTACGCCCAGCGATTTCCACCCAGCACATCTTCTGCACCGTAGTTTTTCATCTTTCGATTTAAAACGCAAAGCCTCGACCCTTTTATTCACCCTCTCCAAGCTTGCCCCCCTCGTTTCATAAGTTGACAGGCAAAAAGGCTCTTGATAGTCCAGCCCCATGTCTCTTCAATTGGTAGAAAAAAAAAGCGAAGAGTTTGAAAAGGCTCTCGATTCTTTCATTGAGGCAGCGGGCAAAATTTCAGCGAATATGCTGGGCATGGTCAATAAGGTAGGGGGCCAGATTTATGCCCTGCTTTTTCTTTCTACCAAGCCTCTTTCTTTAGATGATATCGCCGAAATCCTCAAAATTAGTAAATCCAATATCAGCATCAATATTCGTTTGCTCGAAGATTGTAAGCTCGTTCGAAAAGTATGGGTGAAGGGCACCAGAAAGGATTACTATGAGGCGAGTCGGGAAAATCCAAAGCATATCTTAAAGGATTTTTTTGACCGCATTCGGCAAGGCATCGATGAAAGTATTCGCATCATCAATAAGTGCCGCACCCAATTTGAAGATGTTCAAGGAAAGGCCCGTAAAAATAGCGAAGAGGTGGAGTTTATCTTAAACCAATTTAATCTACTTTCTCTTTTTTACATGGCGGCCAGCCAAATCTTTGAAGATTTTTACCAAGGGCGAAAAGTGAATATCGAGCTGCTTCGAAGGGCTATTTTAGAAGATTAGCTCGAGTGGCAATTCATGGCTCTGCCCTCACGACCCGCCTCCTCACTTCTTCACTTTGATTTAAGGTTGACAATCCTCCCTCAATCCTTTAAATGGCGACTAACTAAAAACGTTAAGGAAATCAATTGTTTATAACGTTTAGAAAGTTCTAAAACTTAAATTCCTTTGATAAGGAATAGGAGGTCTCAGATGGCCGTCTCAATTCATGAGCTCGAAGAAATGCAAGAGGCTCAAGAAAGTAAAATTCAAAAGGCAAAAAAGGGTTTTTACCTTCCGCAAAATGGAAAGCTCGCTTCCGAGAAATTAGTGCAAGGAGGCTTGAAGTTGGGCGAAAGATTACTGGTAGCGAGCGCGAAGCTACTTTGGCCCGTTTTTAAATTAGTGAATAAAATCCATCAAGGCACGCCTTTTCAACCCAAGTGGGCGCCTGCCCCTCTTTTGCGTAGAAAAGAAAGAACCTTTCCTCAATTGGGCTGGCCACGCAAAACCGATTCTCTCTGCCCCAAATGTGTGAAGGAAGTGAGAGAGGCCATTGTTTCAGGTGAAAAGGATTACAGTATTTTGATTTATGAAAACCCCGGCGAAATTAAAGCTGATATTATTGAGCGCGATGGCAGCATTTACATGCGTAAAACTTGCGAAAAACATGGCGTGTGCGAAGATGTGATGGCTATCGATGCCAAGTTTTTGCAAAGAATTGAAAAGCTCTATCCCGGGCGCGATTTTAAATCGCCCTTAAATGCTTTGAGAAACCATGGCACTTCCACCATTAAGTATGGGAGAGGAGCGGTATTAACGGTAGATCTCACCAATCGCTGCAACATGATGTGTGATCCTTGCTTCATGGATGCCAACCAAGTGGGTTATGTGCATGAGCTTGCTTGGGAAGATATTAAAGAAATTTTAGATAACTCCCTAAAAATTAAACCTCGCCGTCAAATGTCTGTGCAATATTCTGGCGGAGAGCCCACGCTTTCTCCTTATTTTATCAAGGCCATTAAATACGCCAAGGAAGTGGGCTACTTTAGTGTGCAGGCTGCCACCAATGGAATCCGTTTTGCCGAAAGCCCCGAGTTTGCCCAAGAGGCTTTCGATGCGGGTTTGAGAATTGCTTACCTTCAATTCGATGGGGTGGAAAATGCGGCGAATGAGCATCGTAAAATTTCTAATCTCTTCGATGTGAAACTCAAAGCCATTACCAATTTAGCGAAAGCAGGGATCGACGTGGTTTTGGTCACCACCATTGTGAATCAAGTGAATGATCATCAGGTAGGGCCCATCATCGATTTTGCGATTCAAAATTCGGATAAAATCACTTTCTGTTCCTTTCAGCCAGTGTCTTTTACAGGAAGGGATGAAGATATCACCGATGAAGACCGCGCGAAGCATCGATATACCCTTTCTCACTTGGCGCATGATGTGAAGAAACAAACGGGGGTTTCGGAGCCCCAGCGAGATTGGTTTCCTCTTTCCGCAGCGGGTCCTTTTTCCGATTTAACCGATATGATTATGGGAAAAGACCAAGAATGGGGAAATTTGAAATGCGGTTGTCATCCCAACTGTGGCATTGGCATGGCCTTGATGGTCGATAAACAGGGCAAAAAATGGCTGCCCATGTCGGAATTTTTAAAAGTGGATCAAATTTTTTCGGATATTCAAGAGATTACAGATGCCTGTCAGCCCAAATGGTTAACCATTCTTGAAACCGCTGCGGCCGTCCTTCGAAATTATCAACCCGGAAAAGCACCCAAAGAAATGAAGCTCAAAGACCTCGTCCGTAAATTCGACAAACAAACGGGGGGTAGTTTAAGCGCAGGTAAAGTAGATTACGGGGTGGGCCACGAACGTAAAAAGGATCGCTGGCATATTATGTTTGTGGCGGGCATGTGGTTCCAAGATCTTTTCAATTACGATTTCCGCAGAACAGAAATGTGCATTATCCCTTATGGCACTCAACAAGGTGAGATTTCCTTTTGCGCCTACAATACGGGAGTAGGTTGGAGGCAAATCGTTGAAAATCTCCACAAGAATGCCAGCGTTGGAGAATGGTATAGGGCCAAGGGGCGCCATGAGGTTTATGCAGGCCATAAGCCCATGACACTTCCTTCGTTTGATCATGATTTGGCGGTTCCTGGAAAGACTTCCTCCAAAGCCATCCATTAATCGCTTCATGTTTTAAGATGAGAAAAAGTGCCCGTCTGCCTGAGGCAGACGGGCACTTTTTTGAGATGCTGGTTGCTCATGGAATGAGCTTTAGTGTAAGAAGAACAGATAAAACTTTCCAAAAAAGTTCTAGGACAAATTTTTCGAAAATTTAAAATCCTTCTATTTTGTTTAAATGGATTTTAATGCTGATTTCGCGGTTTAAAGTTTCTCAAAATTATCCTAAAACTTTTTTGGAAATAATTTCTAGAGTTTTTTAAATGATGAATTGGTTAAAACAATTAGATCCTCTTTGGTGGCCTTTATTGGGCATTAATGTTTTTGCTCTTTCCACGGTTTTAATTTTTGCAGCCATCCGAAAAAAGAACCCCAAAATTCCCGCCCTTGATGAACTCGATCGCCGCCATCACTCTAAATTTTTGAACCGCTGGTTCAAAGAATATTGGTATTGGGTCACCTCTCCTGTGGAAAAAGTTGCCTTAAAATTGAGGCTTAGCCCCAATTTTTTTACCACCTTAGGCTTTTTAATTGCCGCCCTTGGCGGCGTTTTTTATTTTTATAATCATTTAGGCTTGGCAGGATGGTGTGTGATTTTGGGGGGCACTTGCGATATGTTCGATGGGCGTATTGCCAGGCTTACCCAGCGCAGCTCTGCCTCGGGAGCTTTTTATGATTCGGTGATGGATCGTTTTGGAGAAATGCTTTGCTTAATGGGTTTAGCGGCGCATTACCGCGAGACTTGGGTTTTTTGGTTTGTGATTTTAGGGGTGATTGGATCGATGATGGTGAGTTATGCGCGTGCCCGGGGGGAAGCGGTGGGCGTGCTTTGTCAGGAAGGGGCCATGCAACGTCCTGAAAGAATTGTTTATCTGGGGGTGGGCTCCATTTTTAGCCCTATTTTGTGGAAATTTTTGAATGTTTTATTTCCTGCTTTAAGGCAAGACTTTTTATTGGTGATAGTGATTGTGATGATTGGAGTGATGACCAACCTCACAGCCATTCATCGTACACTCTGGATTTACCGGGAGCTCGATAAAAAACCGAAAACAAGTCTTTAGGGGATTTCTTACTTGATCTTCCCATTGAATATGGGTAAGTAACGCGCAGACTTGTGCAGCTATGTGGAGTGGGCTAAAAGCCCACTTTTTTTTTGATGATGATTCCAATTCAACTGGAAAAAATTGAAGCTTTACTTGAGCCAGTGGCCGTTTCACAAGGGTATGAGTGGGTGGCATGTGAATGGGGGAGTGAGGCGGGTGCCCGAGTTCTTCGCGTGTTCATCGATAAAGCAGGAGGATTAGAAGTAAAAGATTGCGAAGAGTTTTCGCGCCTCATCGATCCTCTTCTTGAGGTGGAGGCTTTAATCTCTGAGCGCTATCAATTAGAAGTTTCTTCTCCGGGCTTGAACCGTCCCTTAAAAAAATGGGGCGATTTTGAAAAATTTGTGGGAGAAAAAGTGTCAGTAAAAACGAAAAGACCCCTCAATGGGAGAAGTCATTATAAGGGTTTGTTGAAATTAGCCCAGAATCAACAAATTCAACTAGAAATCGATGGCCAACTTTATGCCATCCCTTTTTTAGAAATCATGAAGGCCAATTTGGAAGTTGACTGGGATAAAATTTTAAAAAATAAGAAAAAATAGTGGAGTCATTACTTATGGCAGCTAAGAAAAGAAAAACATCTAAAGAGGGTGTGAAGTCGATGTTCATTAATTTGAACAGCGTGATTGAGCAAGTGGGCAAAGACAAGGGAATTCCCAAAGAAACCTTAGTGGAAACCATTGAATCGGCGATGTTATCGGCCGCTCGCAAGAAATACGGCTTAACAGCGGAGCTGGAGGCCCATTACAATGAAGAATTGGGAGAAGTAGAGCTTTTCCAATTCAAAACGGTTTCGGAATTCATTGAAGACCCCGATGCCCAAATTTCTTTGCAGGAAGCCAGCAAGCTTGATCCTGAAGCGAGCCTGGGTGATAGTTTGGGAGAAAAGCTTGATTCTAATCAATTTGGTCGGATTGCAGCGCAAACAGCCAAGCAAGTAATCATCCAAAAAGTGAGAGATGCCGAGCGCGATATTGTCTATCAAGAATATAAAGATAAAGTGGGTGAGCTCGTCACCGGTATTGTCCGCCGAAATGAAAAAGGAAATTTTATTGTCGATTTGGGCCGCACGGAAGCCATTTTGCCCATCAAAGAACAAGTACAAAGCGAGAATTATAAAATCAACGATCGCATTACCGCTTATTTGTTAGATTTAAAACGGGAGACCCGAGGCCCACAGATTTTACTTTCAAGGAAGCATCCTGGTTTAATTAAAGCTTTATTTTATATGGAAGTGCCTGAAATTTCTGAAGGCATTGTCGAAATTAAAGCAGCGGCCCGCGAGCCGGGGGCCCGGGCGAAAGTAGCTGTTTATTCGAGTGACAGCGATGTAGATCCTGTGGGTGCCTGTGTGGGAATGAAAGGCTCCCGTGTGCAAAGTGTGGTGCAGGAACTCAAAGGTGAAAAAATTGATATCGTTAATTATGATCAAGACCCCGCCCGTTTTGTTTGCAATGCCATTGCGCCTGCGGAGGTTTCAAAGGTGATTATCCATGATAAAGATCATTCGATGGAAATTATTGTGCCCGATGATCAGCTTTCTCTTGCCATTGGAAAGAAGGGCCAAAACGTGCGCCTGGCGGCCCAACTCACGGGATGGAATATCGATATTTTCAGCGAAACTAAATTGGAAGAAGTACAAAAAACAGCCAAGAAAGCCCTTGTAGATGCTTTGGGAATCGAAGAGAGTATGGCCAGCGTTCTTTATAGCCATGCCTATCGTTCTTATCGCGAAATTGCAGAAACACCTGTTGAAGAGTTTATGGCTTTGCCTGGATTTTCAGAGGAACTTTTAAGATCAATTCATGAGAGGGCGCAAGGAGTGGTTGCTGGCAGGATTCCTGCTACCCCGCCGCCTGCCCCCCCTGCGGCGGAAGAAGAAGTTCCGACTCAAGAAGATTCGGCAGATTCTTTAAAATTGTAAATTTTTTGAAGGAAGTTTGGTTAACAATGGATTCAAAAACGGAAATCGTCGAAAAAAGAATTAAATCTACCATTATTCGCCGCAGGGTAAAGGCCGAAACGCCTTCTGCTGAAGAAAAAGTAGCGGAGAGTCCGGTAGAAGATTCTGCCAAGGTAGAGCTGGCAAAATCCGATTCTAAGAGAGCGGCGAGCGCTCAAGCTTCTGCTGAATCTCCTGCATTAAGCGCCCAAAAGACTTCCTTAAAAGAAGCTCTCAGTAAAAAAGAAAAAGAAGTGGGTCTTCAAAAAAGCGAAAAGACGGCTGCCCCTAAACCCGAAGCAGAAGCTGAAAAACCGCGTTATGGCTTAAAAATTGTTGGTAAAATCGATCTTAAAGCTGCTCCTAAAGAAGAGGAAGGCAAAGAGGGAAGCCAAAAAGCAGAAAAGAGGCCTTCTCCCTTAGCGCCTCAAAAGCCCCCTCCCTCTTTATTTAAAAAAATAGAAGAGGAAGAGGAAGCCAAAGCCAAATTAAAAAAACCCATCAAAAAAGCCAAACGCGAAGAATTGGAAGTAGATATCGATGGTATCGGAAAAGTGGCCACTTTAACTCAGCTCACCCGGCTCGCTTCAACCCTCTCGCCCACTCATGAAAAGGAAAGAGTCTTTGAACCCACGCGCTCCACGCGCAAGCGCAAGGGGATGATTAAAAAAGATACTAAGAAAACCGAAATCACTACAAAAAAAGCTTCTAAGCGCATCATTAAAATAGAAGACACCATTATGGTGGGAGATCTAGCCCATGAAATGGGAGTGAAAGGCTCTGAGATTATTAAAAAATTGATGGCCCTGGGAAGCATGGTCACCCTCAACCAAAGTATCGATTTTGAAACTGCCCAGGTGATGGCCCAGGAATTTGGTTACGAGGTCAAAAAAACGGGCTTTGAAGAATCGGAACATTTGCATACCCAAGAAGATAAGCCCGAAGATCTTTTGCATCGTCCTCCCGTAGTGACGGTCATGGGCCACGTGGATCATGGAAAAACTTCTTTGCTCGATGCCATTCGAAAAGCACGGGTAGCTCAAGGGGAAGCAGGAGGAATTACTCAGCATATTGGAGCTTACCGAGTGTCCTTGCCAAAAGGAGCCATTACTTTTCTCGATACGCCTGGCCATGAAGCCTTTACGGCCATGCGTGCTCGGGGGGCTTCTGTTACCGACATCGTTATCTTAGTGGTGGCAGCCGACGAAGGCCTTATGCCCCAAACGATTGAGGCCATTCATCACGCAAAAGCGGCCGAAGTTCCTATTATTGTGGCGGTGAACAAGATGGATAAGCCGGAGGCGGATCCCGAAAAAATTAAGCGTCAACTCTCCGAACATCAATTGCTTGCAGAAGATTGGGGCGGTGAAACTATTTTTGCGCCCGTGTCGGCGAAATCAGGCCAAGGCATCGAACATCTCTTGGAAATGATTCTCCTTCAGGCCGAAGTGTTGGAGCTGAAAGCCAACCCCAATAAGCCCGCACGGGGAATTGTGGTAGAATCTCGTTTAGATAAAGGGCGCGGCCCCGTGGCGACGGTGCTGATTCAAGAAGGTAGGCTCAAAGTAGGAGATACGGTGATTGCAGGAATCAGCTTTGGGCGGGTGAGGGCCATGTTGAACGATCAAGCTCAGAATATTGAACAAGCGGGCCCCTCCGACCCCATTGAAATCATTGGTTTGTCGACTACGCCTAATGCGGGAGAAGTGATTTCGAAAGTAGAAGAAGAAGGGGCGGCTAAATTACTAGCGGAGCATCGTGGGGTAAAAGAGAGGGCCCTGAAAATGGCCTCTTCCAGCAAGGTCAAGCTTGAAGACCTTTTCTCCCAAATTGAAAAAGGTGAAGTCCATGAATTGAAAATTATTCTGAAAGGCGATGTGCAAGGCTCTTTGGAGGCCATTCGAGATTCTTTAGGCAAACTTGCGACCGAAAAGGTGAGCGTTACTATTATTCATAGTGGAGTAGGTGGAATTACCGAATCGGATGTAATGCTCGCTTCGGCTTCTAATGCCATTATTGTGGGATTTAATGTACGCCCCGACATTAAAGCGATGAATTTGGCGGAAGAAGAAAAAGTAGATATTAAAGTTTATGACATCATCTATAACGCCATCGAAGAAATCAAAAAAGCCATGGAAGGCTTGCTGAAACCCACTGAAAAGGAAAAATATTTAGGTCGGGCTGAAGTAAGAGAAGTATTTAATATCAGCAAAGTAGGAGCCGTGGCGGGCTGTTATGTGCAAGATGGCGTGATTCAACGGAATGCGAAGGTTCGCTTGCTTCGTGACAATGTGATTATTTACAACGGCAAGCTTATTTCTTTGAAGCGTTTTAAAGATGATGCCCGCGAAGTGCAGCAAGGTTATGAATGCGGTTTGGGCCTTGAGAATTTCAACGATATTAAAGTGGGAGATGTAGTGGAAGTGTATCTCATCGAAACGATTGCCGCGAAGTTATAAGCTTGTTTGCTCTTATGTTCATTGCCATTTGCTATTTTAGCATAGATGCTTCCGTGTTTGAGAATTCGAAAGATCAATCTCACTTCATACAAAAGATTAAAAATAAAGTGTTTGCCCGTTTTAAACTTCTTTTAAGTGAAGTAGGAGAAGAAGGCGAAGTGACCTTTGCCGCTGCCTTGGTGAACCGAGATGAAGGGTTTTTGAGATCTTTTTTTGCCAAGTTGCTTGAGTTTGTAGAAGTATCTGAAGGCATTCGACTTAAACACGAAAAAATTGAAGTGATGCAGAATTAAATTATTTAGGAGAGAAGTTTTTGAAAGTAGCTAGAACAAATCGTGTCGCCGAAGAAATTAGAAGAGAAGTTTCCCAACTCATTTGCTTTGAATTAACCGATCCTCGTGTGGCAGGAGTTTCCGTTACGGGCGTTAAAATGACGCCCGATTTGAGGGTGGCTCGCGTTTATTTTAATATCCCAGGAGATCCTGAAAGGGGCGAAGTTGCCCAAAAAGCCTTGCAGGGGGCGAGCGGTATTTTTCGCAAGGCCCTTTCCCAGAAACTCAATATGAAGTTTGTTCCCACCTTTGATTTTTTCTATGATGAATCCTTAGAACTGCAAGATAAGATCGATGCCCTTTTTAAGGAAATAGAAGATAAAAAAATGGCCGAATAATATTTATGATGCTTGCTTTTGCCTTAGATAAGCCCGCGGGATTGTCTTCCCAAGAAGCCCTCACGCATATTAAAAGGAGATTTAAGCTCAAAAAACTCGGCCACACAGGCACTCTTGATCCTTTCGCAACTGGAGTTTTGCCCATCTTCATCGATGAAGCGACTAAACTTATTCCTTATCTGGATGACTCTCGCAAAACTTACGAAGCCGTTTTATGTTTGGGGCAAAAGACGGATACCTTAGACAAGACGGGCTTGGTAGTGGCCCAAAAAAAAGTTCCTGAAATTTCACAAGAACAAATCGAAGAATGCTTCAAATGGTTTGTGGGTTATCACAAACAAACTCCTCCGCAATATTCGGCGGTCAAAATAAAAGGAAAACCTCTTTATCGATACGCGCGGGAGGGCCAGGAAGTCAAAGTCGAAGCTCGGGCCATTGAAATTTACTCACTCAAACTTCTTTCCTTTGAAAATAATTTGATTTCTTTTGAAACTCAAGTGAGTCGAGGCACTTATGTGAGAGTGTTGGCGGAAGAACTTGCTCAAGCTTTAGGAACAGTGGGACATTTGCAAAAACTGCGGCGATTACAAAGTGGAGTTTTTAGTTTGGAAGAGAGTATTTCTTTACATGCATTGTTAGAATTAGATTCTCTGAATTCTTTGGTAGAAAAATTCGACGTAAAGACTCTTTTTTTGAATATGCCTATTTGTGATCTGCAAGAAGAACAATTAAACAAGCTTCTTCTGGGGCAGAATCTAAAACTTGAAAAAGAATTTATAAATTCTCAAAAAACAAAGCTTATTTATCCAATTAAAAGCTTAGTTTATTTTGGGACGACGCTGCAATGTATAGGGGAAATTTTTAAAGATGATTCAGGAAATCAGATTCTAAAACCTTTGAGGATTTTTCATCACTCGTAAAAATTTTTGTTTATTTCTTGCCTCCGCCTCCCCAAACATTTTAGTCGACACCTGTAAAAACCCATGATATGTGCCCCGCACCTTCGGCATTCTAGTTTTTTAAAAAATGTAAAACCACATTTATTTTAAGGAGATAGGAAAATATGAATTCAAGTTCTATCGTCACGCACATCTTGAAGTTTTTTACAGCCTTGTTTGTTCTTTTTCTTTCCTCACAAGCCATGGCGAGTGAAGCTGAACTCATCCTTCCCGATTTAAGTTCCGTGAGTTTTCTAGGCCAAACGGGTCATCAGCTTTTAATGTATGGCTTGGGAGTTTGCTTTTTGGGCCTCGTCTTTGGCTTGGTCATTTTCTCTCAGCTTAAAAATATGCCCGTACACCGCTCGATGAAAGAAATTTCTGAGCTCATCTATGAAACCTGTAAAACCTATTTGATCACCCAAGGAAAATTCATCTTAATCCTTGAACTTTTTATTGGGGCCATCATGCTTTATTACTTTGGTTTCCTGCGCCATTATGAAAGCAATAAAGTGATTGTGATTTTGCTCTTTAGCTTGATTGGTATTGCAGGCAGTTATGGCGTAGCTTGGTTTGGAATTCGAATCAATACCTTGGCCAATTCTCGCACGGCCTTCGCGAGTTTAAGAGGCAAGCCTTTCCTTACTTATGCGATTCCTTTGAAAGCGGGTATGAGCATTGGAATGTTGCTCATTAGTACCGAACTGGTGTTGATGCTTTGTATCTTGCTTTTTGTCCCGGCCGATTATGCGGGGCCCTGTTTTATTGGCTTTGCCATTGGGGAGTCTCTCTGCGCATCCGCCCTCCGTATCGCGGGTGGTATTTTCACCAAGATTGCCGATATTGGTTCTGATCTCATGAAGATCGTTTTCAATATTAAGGAAGACGATGCCAGAAACCCCGGCGTCATTGCAGATTGCACGGGTGATAATGCCGGAGATTCGGTGGGTCCCACGGCAGATGGTTTCGAGACTTACGGAGTGACCGGGGTTGCCTTGATCACCTTTATTTTACTCGCCGTTTCAGACCCCACGGTTCAAGTGCAATTGTTAGTTTGGATCTTTGCGATGAGAATTGTGATGATTTTGGCGAGCGGGCTTTCCTATCTGCTCAATGAAACCATCGCCAAAGCAAAATATGCCAATGCAGATAAGATGAATTTTGAGGCTCCTCTCACTTCTTTGGTATGGGTTACTTCAATTGTTTCGGTGATTCTTACCTTTGCTGTTTCGAAACTCCTTATTCCCCAATTAGGCGATGGCACTTTATGGTGGAAGCTTTCGGCGATCATCACCTGTGGCACCTTGGCGGGAGCCCTCATCCCCGAATTGATTAAGGTGTTTACTTCTACAGAGTCTTCCCACGTGAAAGAAGTCGTCACAGCTTCTAAAGAAGGGGGCGCTTCCTTAAATATTCTCGCGGGACTCACGGCAGGAAACTTTAGCTGTTATTGGATGGGAATTCTCATTGTCGCTTTGATGGGCTCTGCCTATTTCGTGAGCGGCATGGGAGTGGGCGATCTCATGAAAGCGGCCCCCGTGTTTGCCTTTGGCCTCGTGGCTTTCGGTTTCTTAGGGATGGGTCCTGTGACCATTGCCGTCGATTCTTATGGCCCCGTCACCGATAATGCGCAGTCGGTTTATGAACTTTCAGTCATTGAATCGCTTCCGAATATTAAAGCAGAAATTAAGAAGGATTTTGGTTTTGATGTTAATTTTGAGAGAGCCAAGCATTTGCTCGAAGAAAACGACGGTGCGGGCAATACCTTTAAGGCGACGGCAAAACCGGTTTTGATCGGAACAGCCGTGGTAGGCTCTACCACCATGATTTTTTCTATTATCGTGGTGCTTACTTTGGGGCTCACCCAAAATTTAGATAAACTTTCCTTACTGCATCCTCCTTTTTTGCTAGGTCTCATCACAGGAGGGGCAGTGATTTATTGGTTCACAGGGGCTTCTACCCAGGCAGTGAGTACCGGGGCCTATCGGGCCGTTGAATTCATCAAAGCCAATATCAAACTTGAAGGTGCCACGAAGGCATCCGTCACCGATAGTAAAAAAGTAGTCGAAATTTGCACGCAATATGCCCAGAAGGGGATGTTTAATATTTTTCTCACCATTTTCTTTTCTACCTTGGCTTTTGCCTGTTTGGAAGCTTACTTTTTTATTGGTTATTTAATTTCCATTGCCCTCTTCGGTTTGTATCAAGCCATCTTTATGGCAAATGCGGGAGGGGCATGGGACAATGCTAAAAAGATTGTCGAAGTGGAATTAAAAGAAAAAGGTTCGCCCCTTCATGCGGCGACCGTGGTGGGAGACACCGTCGGAGACCCTTTCAAAGACACTTCTTCGGTCGCCATGAATCCGGTGATCAAATTCACAACCCTCTTTGGCTTACTTGCCGTAGAATTGGCCGTTGGCATGCCCGCGAAAACCAGCACTATTTTAGCCGCCGTATTTTTTGCGATTTCCGTGATTTTCGTTTGGAGATCGTTCTACGCCATGAGAATTCAGAGCCCTCAATAGTCGGGTTTTTTAAAAAAACTTACAAGGTGGAAGGCTTAGATTCTGGCCTCGCTTTATCGAGCAGAGTATCTACTAAATCGAGTAAAGTAGAAGTGAGCTCGAGGCTATTTTTTTTCAGTTCCTTAGATTGGCTTTGAGCCAGGGCCTGAATTTGGTTTTTCAAGTTGAAGAGCTGATTTTCGACCTTTTGCTTCTTAAAGCCTGAGAATGAATTTTTGAAGGCGAGCACTTCATCTAAAAGATTATTTAACTGGTTTAAAAGAGGGGTGAGCTGGTTTTTGTCTTCGTTGCCAGAAATCTTTTGGATTTTTCGGTAAATCTCGGCAAGCAAGAGGGCATTGCTGATGATTTTGACGGTGGAAACTTTTACACTATTTTGGGCTGAGTTCTGACTCTCTAATTTTTTCGATTCTGTGTTTTGAGCTAGGAGAAAGAATGAGTGAGTCTCCAGGGTGAGGATTAATAAAGTAGTCAAAACAATTTTTTGCATAGCAAACTCCTTAGCACAGGCGGCTTATGCTGCATCTTTCGCGGATGCCCTCTTTATAGCGAAGTCGAAGGGCTCAGGATGACAGCGAGTATAATCGAGTGCAATAGGAATTTAACAGCAGTTTGCGCGGCGCATCATTATTTTATTTCCTCTCTTGATTAGTGGCTTAAAGTGGCTTATCCTTAAAGCCCTGTATGAAGCGAATTTCTATAAAATTTGTGTGGCTGCTTTTGATTCCGCTTTTGTTATTTGCCTCGAGCCCCCTCTATCAGTTGTATTGTGAAGGCGAGATGACGGCGTGTGAATGCTGTCAGCCGCTAACGACACACAACATCGCTTCCCCTGAGCTGGCTTTTCAGAATTTTTGTTGCGTGATCGACTCCTCTCAAGCTCCCACGATCAATGTTGCTCCTCGGGAAATCAACGATTTTTCAAAAACTCAGTTCCACGCCAAAGCGCTTGTGGCGAATTCCTTCATTCTCAACTTATCGATTGCCACCCCTCACCTTAAGATCTTAAGCCAGCCCTTTCATAGCCCTCATTTCCCCCTATTTCTCTCCAAGCAAAGTTTTTTGGTTTAGAAAATACCTAAAGCCACACCTTTTTTCTTTTTAAGAAAAAGTCATTAAAGATTTAGGTATTTTTATGCATAAAAATATTTTTTTTGGGGTCTTAGCTTTGAGTCTTTGCTTCATCTTTCTTCCGTCTGTTTGGGCAGAATCGGAAAGTAAGACAAATTCTACAATTTCTCTAGACGAAGTATTGCAGGCAACTTTGTCGCAAAATCCTGAATTAAAGGCGATGCAGAAGGATGTGGAAGCGACCAAGGCAAAAGTGCCTCAAGCCCGCTCCTGGGATGACCCTCAGGTAGGCTTGAGGCTTTATCAGGTTCCCTTCAATAACAATAGTGGCGTGATGGATATTGATTACATTGTTTCCCAAAAAATTCCTTTTCCTGGAAAGAAAAAGGCTGCTTCTCAGATAGCCTATCATGAATATCTCCATCATTTGGAATTGCTGGGCGGAAAAGGGCGCTCGCTGATTCGCGATGTGAAAATTACATACTATGATCTTTTTGCAGTCAGCCGACAGTTGGAACAGAATCGAAAAATAGAAGGGATTTTGAGAGGCCTGATCCAGACGGCTCAGGCTAAATTGGCTACAGGTGAAGTGATGGCGACCGATGCCATTCAGGCTCAGGCAGAGCTCGCCAAGGTGATGGTTGAGCGCGAACCACTTTTAGAACGAAAAAGAAACCTTGAAGCTAAACTAAAACAGCTAATGTCTTCTTCTTCGGATCAGGCAATTAATCTTCCCTCTCAACTTGAAATTCCAAAATGGAATATTGAATTAGAAAAATTAATTGAGATTGCTCAACTTAAAAATCCTAATATCAAATTAGCGAAACATGATATCGGACAAAAAGAATGGGGCCTCAAAGCAGCGAAAAGAGAATATCTCCCCGATCTCAATGCTCAAATGGAGTATGTGCAGCGTCCTGCTTCTTCTCCTAATGCCAGTCTCGGCAATGCTTGGACGGGCGAATTTATGGTGAACGTCCCTCTCTTTTTTCAAAAGAAGAAAAAGGGGGTCGAGCAAGCTGAAGCAGAGTTGGCGAGTGCTAAATATTCTCACTCCGCCGCTAAAAATGATGTGCTCTACAAGGTAAAAGAAAGCTACTCCAAGATGAAGAGTGCCACTCGTATCTTGGAAATCAATGGCTCCACTCTCATTCCCCAAACCCGTCAAGCTTATCAAGTAACCTCCGCAGCTTATGCAACGGGAAAAACAAATTTTATTAATTTTCTAACTGCTGCTCGCAGCTTCTTTGAAGCTGAAATGGAATATTGGAAATCTTACGAGTCCGTCGCCACTTCGATTTATGAACTCGAAGAAGCGGTGGGAGCTACCCGAGAAGAGCTGGCAGAAAAATTGGAGTAATTTATGTTTATAAAGAATATTAAAAAAACAAAATTTATTTGGATCTTTATTCTACTGATTCCCCTCCTCATTTTTTCATTCTATGCATGCTCCAAGAAAGAAAAGGCAGAGTCCGGCTCTGTGCTTCGAGATTCGAAAAAAATCGAATATTATACTTGTTCGATGCATACTTTTATTCATGAAAGCAAACCCGGCAATTGCCCCATTTGTGGAATGAAGCTGGTGCCTGTTTATTCGGAAGCAGAATCACAGCCTTCTACCCCTCAAACTGAATCTGCCCCTGCCAAAATCCCTGGCATGAGTTCGGTGAGGCTCTCTAATGAGAAACAGCAATTAATTGGCGTGACCACCGCGCTGGTGGAGCGCAGAATGCTCACTCGAGAGATCCATGCCGCAGGTCGAGTGGCTTTTGACCCAGAATTACTCGTGGCTCAAAACGAATTTCTCATCGCTTCCAAAACTTCTGGGGGAGTTCTCGGAGGAATACAGAATAATTTAAGCCGTGCCGCCCAAGTGAGGCTTAAGCTTCTCGGCATGAGCGAGTTGCAGATTCAAGACCTCAAGCGACGAGGAAAATCTCAAATGAGTCTTATTCTTCCTCAAAAAGAAGACAGGGTCTGGATTTTTGCCTCCATTTTTGAATCAGATCTTCCCTGGGTGAAGGTGGGAACTCCTGCAGAAGTGATGATTCCAGGGTCTTCACAAACCCACCAAAGCAATGTTGAATCGATCGACCCCATGATCGACCCCATGACTCGAACCGGCAAAGTTCGCTTACGTATTTCAAATTCAGAGGGTGAACTCAAATCGGATATGTTTTTGCGGGTTCTTTTGAAATCACAAGAGACTGAGGAACTTGCTATTCCCGAAAGCGCTGTCTTAGATACAGGAACTCAGCAGATTGCTTTTGTTGATAAAGGAGAAGGAAAGTTTGAACCCCGTCAGTTGAAACTGGGAAAACGAGGCAGCGATTATACGGAGGTCTTGTCAGGTGTTTCTTCGGGCGAGAAGGTGGTTACGAATGCCAACTTCTTACTCGATTCGGAATCACGCCTTAAGTCGGCCCTGGCAGGAATGGGGGCAAGATGATCGACAAGGTCATAGAATTTTGTGCCAAAAATAGGGCTCTCACCTTGATTTTAACGGCTGCTGCCATTATTGCCGGGATTTGGGCCATCAAAAATATTTCTCTCGATGCCATTCCTGATCTATCGGATACGCAGGTCATTATTTATTCCAAATGGGATCGTAGTCCCGATATTATTGAAGACCAAGTCACTTATCCCATCATCACTTCTCTTTTGGGTGCTCCTAAGATTAAGGCAATCCGAGGCTTTTCGGACTTCGGCTATTCTTATGTTTACGCCATCTTTGAAGATGGAACCGACCTCTATTGGGCCCGGAGTCGAACCCTTGAGTATTTAAGCAAAATCACTCCGAAGCTTCCTCTGGGCGTGCAGACAGAATTGGGCCCTGATGCTACTTCGGTGGGTTGGGTGTTTCAATATGCCTTGGTCGATAAAAGTGGCAAAAACAGCCTTTCCCAACTCAAGTCTTATCAAGACTGGAATCTAAAATACCTTATTCAAAGTGTGCCTGGTGTTGCTGAAGTGGCAAGTGTGGGAGGCCTCGCCCGCCAATATCAAGTGAATGTCGATCCTACCGCTCTCCTCGGATATAATGTTTCTCTCCAAGAGGTGATGGGGGCGATTCGAAAAAGCAACAACGATGTAGGAGGGCGTCTCGTCGAAATGGCAGGGGCTGAATACATGGTGCGAGGCAGAGGTTATATCAAATCGATTCAAGACATAGAAAATGTGGTCGTCAAAAGTAATGCGAAAACGGGGACCCCTGTTTTAGTGAAAGATGTGGCTCGAGTGGAACTGGGCCCTGATATCCGTCGGGGAATTGCAGATCTGAATGGGGAAGGGGATACGGTGGGTGGCATTGTGGTGATGCGCTATGGAGAGAATGCCCTCAACGTGATCGAACGAGTGAAGGCTAAACTCAAAGAAGTAGAACCTTCGCTGCCTCCGGGTGTGAAGATCGTTACCACTTACGATCGATCTGAGTTGATTCTCCGCTCCATGGAAACCTTGAATCATACCCTCATTGAAGAACTAGTGATTGTGAGCTTGGTGATTATTCTTTTTCTCTGGCACATTCCTTCTTCTTTCATTCCCATCATCACGATTCCCATTTCTATCTTACTCTCTTTCATTCCCATGAAAGCGATGCACCTTACTTCGAATATTATGTCCCTCTCTGGCATTGCGATTTCGATTGGAGTGCTCGTGGATGGTGCCATTGTGGAAGTGGAGAATGTTTATAAAAAGTTGCAGCTTTGGCAAGCAAAAGGAGGAGTGGGAGATTACCGGGAAGTGCAACTGAAAGCGCTTAAAGAAGTGGGCCCTACGGTTTTTTTCTCGTTGCTCGTCATCGCCGTTTCTTTTTTACCCATCTTTACACTGCTCGATCAAGAAGGAAGGCTCTTCAAGCCCCTCGCTTATTCAAAGACATTGGTGATGACGATTTCTTCTGTTTTGGCGGTGACCTTGAACGCCGCCTTGATTTTTATTTTTATTCGGATGAAACCACTGAAACTTAAATCAAAAAGACTCTCTTCTTTTTTGAATACAATCTTAGTGGGCAAATATTACCCCGAAGAAAAACATCCCATCAGTAAACTCCTCTTTAAACTTTACGAACCGGTGTGCCATTTTGTGCTTCGGCATTTTAAGATGACTATCTTGCTCGCTTGTTTGCTTTTGCTCAGTGTTGTTTATCCTTTTCTCCACTTGGGTTCTGAGTTTATGCCGCCTTTAAATGAGGGGGCGATTCTTTACATGCCTACCACTTTGCCTGGGCTTTCTGTAACGGAAGCCGCGAAACTTCTTCAGATAGAAGATAAAATTCTGATGACTTTCCCTGAAGTTCAAACCGTTTTTGGAAAGGCGGGTAGAGCCGATAGTTCAACCGACCCCGCGCCTTTCTCGATGATGGAAACCACCGTGATTCTAAAACCGGAATCCGAATGGAGAAAAGTGGGGTTTTGGCATCGGCACATTTCTTATGAAGATCTCATTGCAGAGATGGATCAGAAATTACAATTCCCTGGAAACACCAACGCCTGGACCATGCCCATTAGAAATCGAATCGATATGCTCACTACCGGCATTCGTACACCGGTCGGAATCAAGATTATGGGATCTGACCTTGAAAAGATTCAGCAGATTGGAACCCAACTCGAAAGAATATTAAAAGAGGTTCCCGGAACCCGAAACGTTTTTGCGGAACGGGCTGCAGGAGGTTATTTTTTAGATTTTGATCTGAAGCGTGAGGAGCTCGCTCGATACGGCCTTAATATTGATGATGTGAATGAAATCATCACTCAAGCCATAGGAGGAGAAACGGTGACGACCACCGTAGAGGGTCAGGAGCGTTATTCGGTGAATGTGCGTTATGCAAGAGAGATGAGAGATAATCTTCCTAACTTGGAGCGGGTTTTAGTTTCCACTCCTTCCGGTGCCCAAATTCCCTTGGTACAACTGGCGGAGATTAAAATTCGAATGGGGCCTTCCATGATTCGGGATGAGAATGGCTTGAAAGCCGGCTATGTTTTTATTGATATGGCGAGCAGTGATATCGGAGGCTATGTGGAGGCCGCGAAGAAAAAAGTGGCCCAAAGTTTTTCTCCCACTTCGGGTTACACTTTGCAGTGGAGTGGACAATATGAAAACATGCTCAGGGTTAGAGAACGCCTCAAAATTGTTTTACCTCTTACTCTTTTTATCATTTTTTTATTACTTTTCATGAATACCAAATCCAATACGAAGGCGCTCATCGTAATGCTTGCGGTTCCTTTCTCTGCGATTGGAGCTATCTGGCTGCTTTATTTTTTGGGTTATCACATGTCGATTGCGGTGTGGGTGGGGCTCATCGCTTTGATGGGGCTTGATGCCGAAACAGGTGTGTTAATGCTTCTCTTCCTCGATATCGCTTACCAAGAAAAAGTGGCGAAAGGGGAAATGAAAACAAAAGAAGACTTAACAGAGGCCATCATTCATGGCGCCGTTAAACGTATTCGACCCAAAATGATGACGGTGATGGCGGCCTTTATGGGGCTTATTCCAATCATGTATTCGACAGGCACAGGGGCAGATATGATGAAGAGAATTGCCGCTCCCATGGTGGGAGGGCTTTTTAGTTCTTTTGCCTTGGAGCTTTTGGTGTATCCCGCGCTTTATTATTTATGGAAATGGCGTTTTGAAATGAAGTTCGGCACGCAAATTCCTTCTTTAAAAGAAGGAGCACAATGGAATCATTAAAATTTTCTATTTCTAAAATATATACCCATCTCTACTTTTTTAAAATAATATATATAATATGAATATATCTAATATATAAAAATAAATTGAGTTCTAAAGGCCTATTAAAATTATTTAACAATTTCAATATGTTGTATTAATAGTTCTTTCTGGCATGGCCATTGCTTTATCTTATCCCTGAGTGCGCAATTAAATGCCGCTCACCGGAATAAAAAAAGTTCCGGAAAAAAAATAAATAAAGCGTGTGCCCCCAGAAAGAGCGGATAAAGCAAAAAGTTTATCCGCTCTTTCTATTTTAGGGGCTTGCGTCGCCCCCTCCAGTGGCAACCCTTCGACAGGCTCAGGGCCCTGAGCGAGTGAAAACGAGTCGATGGGAGCCACCGGAGCCTCCCCCTCAACGGCTGTCGCCTTGGGGGAATTTAATATTGGGCCCAGCGAATTGTTTCCCCGTGCCCTTGCTAAAAAACACTTCGACTTTTGAAGGGTCTTCTGTAAGATGCTGAGACAAATTATGCCTTTTCAGCACTCATTGGAGAGTTTTTCACTTTCCTATCTTCTTATTGCTTTTACCTGTGTATTGCTCAATGCATTCTTCGTGGCTGCAGAATTTGCCATGGTGAAGATACGCTCAACCCGTCTTCAAACTCTAGAAGAGAAGGGGAGCCCTCTTGCCAGTTGGGCCCTTGCCATTATCAATAATCTCAACGGCTATCTTACAGCTACCCAACTAGGTGTTACTCTCTCGAGCTTGGCTTTAGGTTGGGTGGGAGAGCCTGTTTTTGCAAAATTGTTGGAGATGCTGCTCGAAGGTTTTCAACTTTCTCCTCACGTGTTGAGGGGGGTTTCATTTGTGATCGGTTTTGCCATTATCTCCATCTTGCATATGGTATTGGGAGAATTGGTACCTAAGCAAATGGCGATTCAAAAGGCGGAAAAGGTGCTTTTATTCACGGCCGTTCCCTTGAGAGTTTTTTATTGGATTTTTTATCCAAGCCTATGGTTTTTAAATGCCTTCACCAATAAAATTGTGAAGTTTTTTAGGATTCGGAGTTCTTTGGAAGATAGCGTCCATTCTGAAGAAGAAATCCGCCTCATCGTGGAAGACTCTTATGAAGAAGGCTCTATTTCTCCTCGCAAAGCCTCTCTGCTCGAGAATATTTTTCAATTTAGCGATATTACCGCGCGCCACATTATGGTGCCTCGTCAAGAGATTGGTTATCTTTTAGTGAGTAAAACGAGCCGAGAAAACCTAGAGGTCGCCAAAGATTCCGGGCATACTCGTTTTCCCTTGTGCGATGGGGATTTGGATCATGTGATGGGGCTCATCAATATTAAAGACGTGATTTGGGAACTAGAAGACAGCGACAATTTAATTAACCTCTACGATTTGAAGCGGCCGATTTTATTTGTGCCCGAAGGCACTCCCATCGACCAACTCTTAAGGGAATTTCAATCCAAAAGGATTCATATGGCAGTGGTGGTGAATGAGTTTGGAAGCACGGTGGGATTGGTGACTTTAGAGGATGTTATCGAAGAAATTGTCGGTGAAATTCAAGATGAGTTTGATCAAGAACAACCTAAAATTTTCAAGCAAGCGGATGATTCTTTTCTCATTGATGGCAAGGCAACCTTGCGAGAAGTCGAACAATCCCTCGATTTGGCTCTTCATGATGATAATAATGTGACCATTGCTGGATTTTTTGTTTCGAAATTGGGTCGATTGGCCAAAGAAGGGGATGCCATTGATATTCCCCCTTATCAAGTGAAGGCCCTTGAAATAAAAAATCGAAGGATTTCGAAATTATTATTCGTAAAACCCACCTTGAGCAATCTAAATTAAATATATTTATAAGTATATTTAATCTAGACTTCTTCTTTTTAAAAATCCGCCATATAACTTAAGTATTTAATATTAAACAATAATTTAACTTGGTATATCCCTTGCTTTCTTTTGTTCTTGAGCCATGGCTCAGAAAGAAGGAAATCAAAATGGGCACAGTATTATTGTTAAAAGAAATCGAAAGAAATGATCAGCCAAATACAGCCGAAGGCAGCTTTCTACAACAGCCCGCAGTTATCTTAGATTTTAATCAAAAATTTCAGGCAAATCTTCTTCAAAAAAATATTCAGAGACGGGCGATGGATGGCATTCAGGTTCTTCGGGTGATTTTATCGGATTATGAAAAGTTGATGAAAGAATTAGCGCAAAACATTAGCCCCGAACAATTAGCAAAAATCACTCAACTGAGTGCAGAAGAGCAAATTTTGGAAGATGTCCGTCGCTTAAACGATTTGATCCAGGCCCTTGAAAGTAAGATTCTTGCTCAAAAAGGTTTAAATCTTCGAAGAGCAATGGAAGACCTTCAAAAGCAGACGCAGCAAGAGGTGGGCAATGTCGCTGCTTATTTGGAAAGCAATGAATATCCCTTATTCAAAGTATGGGTGAAAGTGATTGAATGGACTTCTTTAGATCTTATCGATTCTAATGAAATTGAACTCACCATGAAGCATTTAGAGGAACTAGGGGCCCTTGATACGGCGAATGTCCTTGTTTTTCTTTAATAGCGCTTCTTAAAAAACCGCACGGCCCCTCCTTGTTTATCATCTCCTCCTTGCTTTTATTAACAGTTTTTTCCTAAATATTATATAATAAATATATTTATTATAAAATTTATAATGTATTCTTAATATAATAAAAACCAAGTAATTTAAAATTAATTAATAATATTATTAACTTATACTTATGACTCTGAATTGGCACATGCCTTGCTTTATATAAGTTCCGAGTGCGCATGAAAATGCCGCTCCTTCGGGAAAAAAAAGCCCGATGAAAAAACAAAATATAAAGCGTGTGCCCCCAGGTCAGAGCGGACGGATCGAAAGTGAAGTCTTCTCTGACCTACTTTTTTTGGGCTTCTTTAAGAAATGCTTGTATTGAGTTTCTCGAAATTTTGATGAAGCTTTTTTTGACGGCCCCGATACATTTTATCTAAAAGAGATTTTACATAAAGCTTATCGAGGTAGCGTCCTAAAAAACCCCCACGAAGCTCGTATTCTATATGATCAGAAATCTCGGTAGCGCCGCTGGCTAAAGCTTTAAAAGAATGAGTGTGTTGCCAATGTTTAAAGAGACCAAAGTCTGAAACATCTGTGAAGTGGGAGTTCTGTTTGAAGTCAGATATTCTCCCGAACCAAAGGGTAGGCAAGAGGCCTTCCCAAAAAAGAATAACGAATTTTTTCCCTTTTTCATGAATGCCTCCACCCTTTAAGATTTTGAAATAGCCGGGTTGAATAAAGCTCAAGTTTTCAAGATTGCTTCCCCATTCGAAGACTTTCTCGAGAGGAGCTTTAAGAGAGGTGCTGTAGTGAAGTATTGTCATGAAAATGGTGCGAGAGGGGGGACTTGAACCCCCACGAGTTTGCACCCGCTAGACCCTGAATCTAGTGCGTCTGCCAGTTCCGCCACTCTCGCTTTAAGAGATTACACGTCTTCATCGTTATCTGCCGAGCCACCATCGGGGTCGTCATATTCATCGAGGCCTTCTTCGTCGTAAACTTCATTGCCACAATTTGGACAAATGCTATCTCCTCCAATATATTTTCCGCAATGGGGGCAATATTCTTCGAAAGGATTGTCTTCTCTTGTATGAATTGCCATGTCCGATCACTCCTTGTTTGCTCTATAGAGAAAAGGGCCAAGAGGGTCAAAATAAATTTACTTGAGGAAAGTCTTCACCAAGTTTTATGTTGAATCTAATTATTCCTGAATATCAATGGATATTTGTTCTTTTTCCAGCTAATTTCCCAAGCAATGCAAAAAAGAAAGACTTTAAAAATTTTAGGTAAGTTAGAGCTTCATCAAGATGGTTATGGCTTTGTGCTTCAGGATGATAAAAGCCAGCCCGATGTATTTGTTCCGCCTCCCGCCACCTTAAATGCCATGGATGGAGATCGTGTCGAGGCGGAGGTCTTAAAGTCCAAAACAGGAAGGCGATTGGAAGGAAGAATCACTCAAGTATTGCTTCGTGCGCGAGCGCAGCTGGTGGGAAAATTTGAATATATCTCAAAAAAACCCTTTTTAGTGTGTCAGGAAAACCGCAAAACTTTTCGAATGGCCTTAGCTCCCTCCGAAGTAAAGAATTTGGAAGAAGGACAAACTCTCATAGGAAAAATCACGGCCTACCCTCAAGGGCAAAGTAAAGACTTGAAAGGCGAAGTGGTGAAAGTGCTCGGAAAACGAGAAGAGCCTGCTACCGAAATTGAAGTGACCATCGCCAAACATCATCTTCTCCAAGATTTTTCAGAAGAAGCTTTAGCAGAGGCTCATTCTTTAGATCATACTGTTCAGGAGTCAGAAAAGGCTGGGCGCGAAGATTTACGGTCTTTTCCTCTTGTAACTATCGATGGTGAAAATGCCAAAGACTTTGACGATGCGGTTTTTGTGAAAAAAACTCCGCAGGGCTACAAGCTCTATGTGGCCATTGCCGATGTATCTCATTATGTGAAGCAGGGTAGCATCTTAAACGAAGATGCTTATTTAAGGGCCACGTCGGTTTATTTTCCGAATCGTTGCATTCCCATGCTTCCTGAGGCGCTCTCGAATGAGCTATGCAGCTTGAAGCCTCAAGTCGATCGCCTTTGCTTTGTCGCCGAAATAGATTTTAACAAAAAAGGCCAACGGGTGGGCAGCCATTTTTATAAAGGACTCATGAAAAGCGCGGCACGCTTAACCTACACTCTTGTGAAGAAAATGATGGTGGATTTAGATGTGGAGCTTCGTCTTCAATATGCATCCTTGGTGCCTCCTTTGGAAGAAGCGATGGGTCTTTTCCGAATTCTGAGAGAAACTCGACTGCTGCGGGGAAGCATTGATTTTGATCTTCCAGAACCGGAAATTATTTTAGATGTTGAGGAGGGGGTGGCAAGCTCTATTCTGAAGGCTCCGCGTACCGAAGCCCACATGCTCATCGAAGAGTTTATGATAGCGGCCAACGAAGCGGTTGCAGAATTCTTAGAGCAAACAAAACACCCCTCGATCTACCGTATTCACGAAACTCCCGATCCAGAAAAAATAGCCGACTTCAAAGCGCTGGCCTATCACTTTGGTTATGCGTTACCACCCGTTGATAAAATCACTTCCAAAAAACTTGCCGATCTTGTGAAGCAGGTGAGGGGTAAAGCAGAAGAAAGACTGATGAATACCATTTTGCTTCGCTCGTTAAAGCAGGCCATTTATTCCACGAATAATTTAGGGCACTTTGGTTTGGCTTCAAAGTGTTATACGCATTTTACTTCCCCCATTCGGCGCTATCCCGATTTGATCGTTCACCGTTTGCTGCAGGCAGCGATCTCGAAATCTTCCAAAAAGAATAAAGCGTCACCCGAGCAAGAGTTAGAGCGCCTCTCGGAAATGGCGCAGCATTGCTCCCAATTGGAAAGAAAGGCGATGCAAGCAGAATGGGAAATCCGCGACCTCTACAAGGCTTTTTTCATGAAAGACAAAGTGGGGCAAGACTTCGAGGGTATTATTTCGAGCGTCACCCGTTTTGGTTTTTTTGTAGAACTCGATACTTTCTTTGTGGAAGGTTTGGTTCATCTCAATTCCCTCAAGGCTGAATCCTATGAATTTGATGAGAAAAAGCATGAGCTGCGGGGCCGACACTCCAAAAAAACGTTTAAGATTGGGGATGAAGTGAAGGTAAAGCTCAATCGGGTGGATATCGAAAAAAGACAAATCGATTTTTCGTTATTAGATCTTTAAATTTTCGAGTTTCGTAACTTGACATTGCCTTTTTCTTTAGGTATAGCCTGCCGCTAAAAAACTTAAGAATTCTTGATAGATAAATCACTCATGGATACATTTTACGTCGTTTTTATAGGCATTTATTTTTTTATTCTAGTCGTTCTTGCCATTTTTGGCCTTCATCGCTATCACCTGACTTATCTTTACTACCGTCACCGCAAAAATCGGGTCACGAATCCCCAAAAGTTTGAAGCATTAAAAGAAATTCCTTTTGTGACCATTCAACTGCCCATCTACAACGAAAAATATGTTTTACCGCGTCTGCTTCAATCTATCACCCAACTCGATTATCCACGTGACCGCATTGAAGTTCAGGTGCTCGATGATTCTACCGATGAAACCACGGCGGTGGCTCGAAGAATAGTTCAAAGCTATGCGGGCAGGGGTTTTCCGATTATTCTCCTTCATCGCAATAATCGAGAAGGTTACAAAGCAGGAGCTTTGCAGGAAGGCATGAGAGTTGCCAAGGGAGAACTCATCGCCATTTTTGATGCGGATTTTGTGCCTAGCCCTGATTTTCTCAAGAAACTGGTTCCGCATTTTGCCTGTGCTGACAACATCGGAATGGTGCAGGCTCGCTGGGGCCATATTAATCCCGATTATTCGCTTTTGACCAAAGCCCAGTCTATTTTTCTCGATGGCCATTTTGTGATTGAGCATGCTGCTCGCAATTTTTCCGGGAGGTTTTTCAACTTTAACGGCACGGCGGGAATGTGGAGAAAAAAATGCATAGAAGACGCCGGAGGATGGGAACACGATACACTCACGGAAGATTTAGATCTTTCTTACCGCGCTCAAATGAAAGGTTGGCAATTCGTGTTTGTTCCAGAGGTGGTCGCGCCCGCCGAGCTTCCCGTGGAAGTGAATGCCTTTAAATCACAGCAGCATCGTTGGGCCAAAGGCTCGGTGCAGTCTGCCCGAAAGCTCGTTCCCAAGATTGTGCTAGCTAAAATTCCCCTCAAGGCTAAAATCGAAGCCTTATTCCACTTAACCAATAACTTTGCCTATCTTCTCATGATTGTTTTATCTCTGCTGATGCCTTTCTCGATTTATTTCCGTTATCAGTTAGGTTGGATGCATTCTTTTTATATTGATTTACCTCTCTTCCTCTCTGCTACTTTTTCCGTTACTTTTTTTTATACCTGCGCCCAGCGTGAAATTTACCCTGATTGGAAAGCCCGCCTCAAATATATTCCTTTTAATTTAGCCCTTGGCATTGGCTTATCTGTTAATAATGCGAAAGCAGTGATGGAAGCGATCCTTAAACATCATACTGAATTTAAGAGAACCTCTAAATATGCGATTCAAACTAAAAATGATCAATGGAAAAACAAAAACTACCTTCATCAATTTAATTGGGTGACTTTTCTAGAGTTGTTTTTAGGCGTTTATTTCTCTTTTGCATTGAGCTATGTGATTCAGCAGCAAATTTATATTTCCATTCCTTTCATGTTTCTTTTCCAGGTGGGTTATTTTTACATTGGCCTGATGGGGCTATTTCAGGCGCGTTCACTCATTGCCTTAGCTCCCAAACAGCAGACAAGCTCATAAATTTTTTTAAAATTTAAATTATCTTAAAAATTTGTAGAAAAGGCATTGACTCTTTTTTTATCTGAAGATTATAGTTTTTTAAAAAAGGCAGGTTGAAAGTGAAACAGACCCATGAAGTTTCAATTTTAAATCAGAAATTTATTTTAAAGTCTGATGCTGATGAAAGATATGTTCAGAAGGTGGCAGATTATCTCAATAAAAAAATCCACGATATTATGCACAATAGTAAGAGCGTTTCGACCTTAAATGTTGCTTTACTTGCGGCCTTGAATGTTGCGGATGATTTCTTTAGAATGAGAGAGAAGAACAAAGAATCTCATCATAGCGTAGAACAGAAAATTAAAGAGTTGGTAAGCTTTATTGAGAGTCAAATAAGCTGATTTTTGAAATTTTAAGAGTTTATAAGATTCCCTGCCTTGCTCGCGCTTGGGCTGTCTAAGTTTTAGAACCTATCGATTTGAAACGGGAATTGTGCCTTACTGCGGTGTGCAGATCTCCCACTTTGGTGGAGAGGGAGCCTAAAGCAGTAAAACGATACCCACCTATTTTTCAGGTTCAAATCCATCAGCTCACACGGCAAATGGTGGGGTTTTTTATTCTTAGAGATCTAATATTATTGTTTGAACAGTTCAAAAAAATCTGTAAACTATTAAAAGTAAGACTTTTAAATTAACTCACTGATAATAACAACCTGGATGGAGGGTTGAAAAATTCGAGCTGGAGGCCTTCGGGACTCTCTAAATTTTTGGAAGGTTTTGATTTTTTTATTTTTTATAATTAATTACTTATCATTATATTCATCCTTTACGGTTTTATAAATTAATAGATGAGCTTTATAACTTAAGATGAATTTTTTTTAGTTGATTCACTTGAATCGCTTTAAGCTTATTTGCGGATTAAATCCTTCCTTAAATGACTCGAATTTTCATCGAGTGCTTTGCAATCAGATATTTGCCAACTCAAAGAAACGCTGCGAAATCAGATTCGAGACCATCTGAAAGGTTTTTCGCTCGAATCCGAAAAAATAGCTGAAAAAGTGCAAAAGCTTGTCTTGGCCTCCAAGCTATTCAAAGATGCTAAAACCATTGCCCTTTATCATCCTATTCAAAATGAAGTCCAAACCGGGATGATTTTTGAACAAGCCAAGCTTTCCCATAAAAAAGTGGCTTATCCTAAGATAAAAAAAGAAGGCGAAGCCCTTCATTTTTATTGGGTTCATTCTTTTGATCAGTTTTCAAAGAATCAAAAAGGCTTAAGAGAGCCCGATGAAAAATTGGGGGCTCAGAAGTTTCCACTTTCGGAGCTTGAATTAATGCTTATTCCGGGCCTTGCTTTCGATCGGGAGGGTTGGCGCTTGGGGCGAGGAAAAGGTTTTTACGATAGAACCTTAAAAAATTTTGAAGGTCAACGTTTGGGTCTTGGCTACTCATTTCAAGTGTTGAGCCATATTCCTCATGAGTTTTGGGATGAAAAACTGAATTGGCTCGCAACAGAAAACGAATTGATGAAGCTGTAAGGCCTTTGTCTTTTATTAGGAGGTTCTTGTGATTGAAGTTATTTTAATATCTTTGGCCACCCTTGTTTTGGGGGGCGTTGTGGGAATGATTATTCGGAAAAAGATTGTGGAAGGTAAAATCCGCTCTTCCCAGATCCATGCTGAGCAAATTCTTGAAGACGCCAAAAGAAAAATGGAATCGATGAAAAAAGAGGCGGAGCTAGAGCTTAAAGATCAGAAAATCCAGGCAAAAACCCAGCTCGAAGACGAAATTCGGTCTCGTAAGCTGGAAATTAGCAATCTCGAAAGGAGGTTGATGTCGAAGGAAGAAAGCTTGGAGAAAAAAATCGAGAATCTAGAATCAAAAGAACAAGATATTTCCCGCCGAGCAAAAAATTTAGATGGCAAAGAGAAGCAATGCGAAGATTTAGAGCAAAAATATAAGGGCTTGCTCGAGGAAGAGCGTAAGAAATTGGAACAGATCGCGGGGCTTACTGCAGAAGAAGCCAAGCAAAAGCTTAGCACGAGCATGATGGGCGATGCCAAGGCAGAGGTGGCAAAACAGGTGAGGCAGTATGAAGAAGACATTAAAAATGAATCTGATAAAAAAATACGCCGAATTTTGAGCCTGGCTTTAGAAAGGCTTGCCGGTGAGTATGTGGCCGAACGGACCATCACCGTGGTTAATTTGCCGAATGATGAAATGAAGGGGCGAATTATTGGTCGAGAGGGCCGCAATATTCGCACGATTGAACAAATGACCGGTGTTGATTTGATTGTCGACGATACGCCCAACGCAGTGGTTCTTTCGGCTTATAATCCCGTTCGCCGTGAAATTGCTCGCTTGGTGTTAGAAGGATTGATCCAAGATGGGCGAATTCATCCCACCCGCATTGAAGAAATGGTAGAAAAAGTGACGCGGGAAATGGACCAACAAATCAAAGAAGCCGGAGAAGCCGCGGCCTTTGAATTGGGGGTTCATGGAATGCATCCAGAGATGGTGAAGCTTTTAGGGATGCTCAAGTTTAGAACGAGTTATGCCCAGAATGTGCTCACCCATTCGATGGAAGTGGGTTATTTATGCGGAATTATGGCGGCAGAATTAGGAGTGAACGAGAAATTGGCCCGTCGAGCGGGCCTTCTGCACGATATTGGCAAAGCCGTGAGTCACGAAGTGGAAGGTTCTCATGCCATTATTGGTGCGGATTTAGCGAAAAAATACGGAGAAGATCCGAGAGTGGTTCATGCGATTGCGGCTCACCATGAAGATGTGCCTCAAGAAACAGCTTTGGCTCATTTGGTGGATGCGGCCGATGCCTTATCTGGAGCACGTCCGGGCGCGCGCAGTGAGGTGTTGGAATCTTATGTGAAGAGGGTGGAAGACCTTGAAAAAATTGCCACGTCCTTTCAAGGAGTGGGCAAGGCTTATGCCATTCAAGCAGGCCGGGAAGTTCGCGTGTTGGTAGAAAACGAGTCGATCAAGGATGACCAGGCCTTAATCCTTTGTAAGGATATTGCCCGAAAAATAGAAGATGAGCTCACCTATCCAGGTCAAATTAAAGTAACAGTTATTCGTGAGCTGAGGGCTGTGGATTATGCAAAGTAGTCATTGAACGATCCTATGAAAATTCTCTTTATAGGCGATATTTTCGGAGAAGCGGGTAAGCAGGCCGTGTTGAAAAAAGTGCCGGAGTATCGCTCTGCCTATCGCGTAGATTATGTCATTGCCAATGGGGAGAATGTTTCACGAGGAAAGGGAATCAAAATTAAAGAGGCTGAGGAAATTTTTGCTTGTGGTGTGAATGTGATAACGAGCGGAAACCATGCCTTCGATCAGTCTGAAACGATTGAGTATTATAAAAAACAACCCAAAATGATACATCCGGCGAATTATAGCCCTCTAAGCCCTAGCAAGGGATGGTTCATCGAAGAAGTGTATTCGGGTGTTCATATCGGGGTGATTAATTTGGCAGGCCGCATTCATATGGAACCAGCCAATTGCCCTTTTGCGTCGGTCGATAAAATCTTAGAAGAAATGAAAGAGAAAGCAGAAATTATCATTGTAGATATGCATGCGGAGGCGACTAGTGAAACTCGTGCCATGGGCTGGCATTTAAATGGAAAAGTAGCGGCTGTTTTGGGCTCTCATACGCATGTTCAAACGGCTGATGAAGAAATTCTTCCTCAAGGAACCGCTTATATTACCGATACGGGAATGACGGGCCCTTACGCTTCGGTGATTGGCATGAAAATAGAGGGGCCCTTAAGGAAATTCAGGACGGGCATTCGAACCCCCTATGAGCCTGCGATGGGAGATGTGCGGTTTTGCGCCGCACTTGTGGATGTAGAAGAAAGCAATGGCAAGGCAAAATCCATTCAACGAATTCAGGAGAAAATTTCATGAGGCCGGCCGAAGAACAGCTTGAAATTTTAAAGCGTGGAACTTCTGAAATTATTTCGGAAAAAGAACTTCTCAAAAAACTTCAAAAGGGAAAAGCTCTTAAAATAAAAGCGGGCTTTGATCCTACGGCGCCTGATTTGCATTTGGGACATACCGTTCTACTTCGTAAATTAAAAGATTTTGAGAATTTAGGCCATGAAGTTTGCTTTTTAATTGGAGATTACACGGCAACGATTGGGGATCCCACAGGACGCAACGAAACCCGCCCTCCGCTAACGCTTGAGGAAATTCGAGACAATGTCAAAACCTATCAGGAACAAGTTTTTAAGATTCTAGATCCCCAAAAAGCCAAAATTTATTTTAACTCTCAGTGGTTTGGAAAATGGCCCGCGAGTGAAATGATCAAACTTGCCGCCCGATATACGGTTGCTCGAATGTTAGAGCGAGATGATTTTGAGAAACGTTACAAAGCAGGGCATGCCTTGGCGGTGCATGAATTTCTCTATCCACTTCTGCAGGGTTGGGATTCTGTAGAAATGAAGGCCGATGTGGAATTAGGCGGTACCGACCAAAAATTCAACTTACTCATGGGCCGCCATCTTCAGCGCCAGGAGGGGCAGGAAGAGCAGGTGATTATCACCTTACCTTTATTAGAAGGTCTCGATGGCGTTGAAAAAATGAGTAAATCGAAGGGAAATTATGTGGGTATTACTGAATCTTCAGGCGAGATATTTGGAAAATTGATGAGTATTAATGATGATCTGATGTGGCGTTATTATGAGTTATTATCAGATTTAAATTCGCTAGAAATTGCAAAATTAAAAGATCAGGTGGCAAAAGGCATTTATCATCCCAAGCAAGCGAAAATAGATTTAGCCAAAAGAATTGTGGCTCACTTTCATTCTCAGCAAGAAGCACAAATGGCTCATGAGCGTTTTGAACAGCTCTTCAAGAAAAAAGAAATTCCGGATGAAATTGAAAAAGTGATTCTTTCGGCAAGTAGAGATAAAAAAAGCCTCGCCCAACTTATTGCAGAACAAGGAATGGCTTCGAGTAATTCAGAGGCGCGTAGGTTGATTGAACAAGGTGGGGTCACTTTGAACGGCGAGAAAGTGACGGATTCTAAGGGTGAAATCTCCCTGCAGGGGGATTATTTGATTAAAGTGGGGAAAAGGAAGTTTAAAAAGGTGATTTTCCGCTAATATTCTCTTTGAAATATTTCAGGCTTCTCGCTATGTAATAACTTCTTGTTTTGAAGGAGTAGGCATGACTGAGAAAGCCGTTTCTGAAACAAAACTTCAAAAATATAAATTAAGTTATCGAGGCAAAGTGCGCGATCTTTATGACGTGGGCGATTATTTTTTAATGGTTGCCACCGATCGTATTTCGGCCTTCGATTATATTTTGCCAAGCCCGGTTCCGGGAAAGGGCAAACTTCTCACTCAACTTTCTGTATTCTGGTTTGATCAAACCAAAACTATTATTCCCAACCACCTTGTTTCAACAGATATTTCTCCCTATGTGGTGAATAGCGAAGAAAAGCAAATGCTCGAAGGGCGCAGCATGGTGGTGAAAAAAGCAAAGCGTCTGGATGTAGAAGCTATTATTCGCGCTTATCTTACGGGGTCTGCCTACAAAGATTATGTAAAGACAGGCATCGTGAATGGAATTCAATTACCCTCAGGGCTGCGCGATGGAGATATTTTACCCGAACCCATTTTTACTCCTACGACCAAAGCCGAAGTGGGGGAGCACGATCTGCCGATGACTTTCGATGAAGTGAAAGATGCTTTAGGTGAAGTAAATGCAATTCAGGTAAAAGAGGCGGCTCTGAAAATTTTTAAAATCGCTTCTGAAAAAGCAAAATCGAAAGGCTTAATTTTAGTCGACACAAAAATGGAATTTGGAATTTTAGATGGCAAACTTCTTTTAATTGATGAGTTGCTTACTCAAGATGCTTCGCGCTATTGGTTAGCCTCGGAATATCAGCCCGGAAAACCTTTGAATCCTTGGGACAAGCAATTGGTGAGAGAATATTTATTAAAAAGTGATTGGGACCGAAAATCAGCGCCTGCCGCATTGCCAGAAAAGGTGATTGAAGAAACTTTATATCGCTATAAGAGTATTGCAGAAAGGTTGATGGCATGATTCCTCGCTATTCAAGACCTGAAATGGCCAGCCTCTGGACCGATGAAGCTAAATTTAAAAAATGGCTCGAAATCGAGATTGCAGCATGTGAAGCTTGGAATCAATTGGGCCGAGTTTCAAACGATGCTTTGAAGGTGATACAAAAAAAATCGAGCTTCAAGGCCGAAAGGGTTTTAGAAATTGAAAAAACGACAAAGCATGATGTGATTGCTTTCGTGAGTGCGCTTGCTGAAAACGTAGGCCCTGAGGGGCGCTATTTGCATTTGGGTCTTACTTCCTCAGATGTGGTCGATACGGGTCTTGCTGCCCAACTCAAAGACGCTTCGAGTTTAATTCATAAAGACTTAAAGCAACTTTTAGAGGTTTTGAAAAAAAGGGCCTATGAGTTCAAGCAAATTCCCCAAATGGGTCGCAGCCACGGAATTCATGCGGAGCCAATTACCTTTGGCTTAAAATTTGCCCTTTGGTATGAAGAAATGAAACGAAATCTTCTACGCTTTGAGGCAGCGGTGGAAGATGTGAGTTATGGAAAAATTTCGGGGGCCGTAGGAACTTTTGCCAATATTCCGCCGCAAGTGGAAGCCTATGTTTGTAAAAAAATGGGGCTCAAGGCAGATCCTATTTCCACTCAAATAGTGCAGCGAGATCGCCATGCCCATTACTTTACTACTTTAGCTCTCCTGGCGGCCTCCATAGAAAAAATTGCAACGGAGATCCGGCATCTACAAAGAACCGAAGTGCTCGAGGTGGAAGAATATTTTAGTGATGGGCAAAAAGGCTCTTCTGCCATGCCGCATAAGCGTAATCCCATCCTTTCTGAAAATTTATGTGGTCTAGCAAGGCTCGTGCGCGCCAATGCCTTGGCGGCTTTGGAAAATGTAGCCTTGTGGCATGAAAGGGATATCTCCCATTCCTCGGTGGAAAGAGTGATTGCACCCGATTCTACTATTTTAATTGATTTTATGCTGCATCGCCTCACGGGACTGCTCGAAAAGCTCATCGTGTATCCTGAAACTATGCTCGAAAATTTAAACAAGCTTAAGGGGCTCATTTTCGCCCAACAAATTTTGTTGGAACTTGTGAACAAGGGAATCACACGGGAAGCCGCCTATGAAATTGTTCAACGCAATGCCATGCGAACCTGGCGTTCGCGGCAAGAGTTTAAAAGTGAATTGTGGAAGGATGCCGAAATTCAAAAGCATTTTACCCAAAATGAGCTCGATTCCTTTTTTGATTTGGCCTATCACTTGAAAAATGTCGATCAAATTTTCGAGCGCGTTTTTGGAAAAGGATGAATGATGAAAGCAAGAGTTTATGTGACTCTCAAAAAAGGTGTGCTAGATCCTCAAGGGAAAGCGGTGGAACATGCCTTAGAAAGCATGGGACATCAAAATGTGACTCAGGTGAGAGTGGGAAAGTTTTTTGAAATAGAAATAGATGCGAGCCCCGAAAAAGCCAAAGAGCAATTGAAGGAGATGGGGGAAAAACTTTTGGCGAATACGGTGATTGAAGATTATAAAATTGAATTGGGATAACCCCTTAAGCCTCCCTTCATAAGGGGTGAGGGGGTTTAAATTATGCACTTTTCCATCATTGTTTTTCCAGGCTCTAATTGCGATCAAGATTGCCATTACCTTGTGAAAGATCTTTTGGGCCAAAAAGCTTCATTTGTTTGGCATAAGGAAAAGCTGCTTCCCAAAACTGATTGCGTGATTTTACCGGGCGGCTTTTCTTATGGAGATTATCTTCGTTGTGGCGCTATTGCTCGATTTTCTCCCATTATGCAAGATATTGTGAAGTTTGCCGAAGCCGGTGGAAAAGTAATGGGCATTTGCAATGGCTTTCAAATTCTCACCGAAGCGCATTTGTTACCCGGAGTGCTGCTTCGAAATAAAAATCTCAATTTTATTTGCAAAAATATTTTTTTGAAAGTCTCTAGCCAAAAAACACCTTTTACTCAAGCTTTGGCCCTCAACTCTGTACTCCAAATGCCCATTGCACACATGGAAGGCAATTATTTTATTGAAGCCGAGGGCCTGGAGGAGCTTCAACAAAATTCGCAAATTGTTTTTCGCTATTCAGATGAAAAAGGCGATTTCACAGCCGAATCGAACCCAAATGGCGCCTTGGAAAATATCGCGGGCATTTGCAATAAAAAAGGGAATGTCTTGGGACTCATGCCCCACCCCGAGAGAATTGCGGAAACTCTGTTGGGGGGAAGAGATGGAAAGCTTTTATTTGAGTCGCTCACAGATCTTTAATTTTTTATGATACCACACAAGATAAGTCCAGAACGGGTCCAACAACACGGCCTCAATCCCCAAGAGTACGAAAAGATTTTATCGATTCTCGGGAGAGAGCCTAGCCTGACGGAGCTAGGTATTTTCGGCGCGATGTGGTCGGAGCATTGCTCTTACAAATCTTCGAAGATTCATCTCAAAAAATTCCCCACCACCGGGAAGAGAATTATACAGGGGCCTGGAGAAAATGCGGGCGTTATTGATATTGGAGAAGGAAAAGCCCTTGTCTTTAAAATGGAGTCTCACAATCACCCTTCTTTTATCGAGCCTTATCAGGGAGCCGCCACCGGTGTGGGAGGAATTTTGCGCGATGTTTTTACCATGGGGGCGCGTCCCATCGCCTTGCTCGATTCGTTGCACTTTGGGGAAGTAGGACATTCTAAGACCCAATATCTCGTGAAGGGAGTGGTGGGCGGAATTGCAGCTTATGGTAACTGCATGGGCATTCCCACCGTGGGCGGAGAAACTTATTTTGATGCTTCTTATAACCAGAATATATTAGTGAATGCAATGTGTGTAGGCTTAGTAGATAAGCATAAGATTTTTAAAGGAATTGCTGCAGGAGTTGGAAACCCTGTTCTTTATGTGGGTTCCAAAACAGGGCGCGATGGTATTCATGGAGCTATTATGTCGAGCGCCGAGTTTGATGAGAAGAGTGATGAAAAACGCCCCACCGTTCAAGTAGGAGATCCCTTCACCGAAAAACTTTTACTCGAAGCTTGCCAAGAACTCATGGAAAAGGATTTTTTAGTAGGTATTCAAGATATGGGTGCGGCGGGCCTTACTTCTTCCTCTTTTGAAATGGCTTCCCGGGCGGGAACGGGCATTGAAATGAACCTCGATGCGATCCCTGCCCGAGAAGAGGGGATGAATGCCTATGAATTCATGCTTTCAGAATCTCAAGAGCGTATGCTTTGTGTGGTTGAAAAAGGCCATGAAGAGGAAACCATCGCTATTTTTAAGAAATGGGATCTCGATGCCGCAGTGATTGGCAAAGTGACGGGAGATGGCAGGATGCGCATTGTGCATCAGGGTGAAATGGTAGCCGATCTTGCGATCGCTCCTTTGGTGTCGAATGTTCCTCTTTATGAGCGGCCTTGCAAAGAACCGGCTTATTTTAAAGAAAAAAATCACTTGAATCTAGATCAAGTTCCTCTTCTAAAAAATTTCAACGAATGTTTAGAAAAAATGATTTCGAGCCCTCAGCTCTCTTCTCGTCGCTGGATTTGGGAGCAGTATGATCATATGGTAATGACTAATACGGTCGTTCTGCCAGGTTCTGATGCCGCTGTTTTGAGAATTAAGGGTACCCAAAAGGGAGTAGCCATCTCCACCGATTGTAATTCGATTTATTGTTATCTTAATCCCCGTTTGGGAGCAAAGATTGCGGTTGCGGAAGCCGCACGGAACTTGGTGTGTTCGGGAGCCTCTCCTTTGGCGATCACCGATTGTTTAAATTTTGGGAATCCCGAAAAGCCCGAAGTAATGTGGCAATTGAGAGAAGCCGTTGAAGGAATTTCAGAGGCCTGCCGCGAGCTCGATACCCCCGTTACGGGAGGGAATGTAAGCCTTTATAATGAAACGAAGGGAGAAGCGATCTACCCCACTCCTACCATTGGCATGGTGGGGATTTTAGAAAATATCGATCATCACAGCTCTCAATTTTTTAAGGCGGAAGGCGATATCATTTTACTCGTCGGGGAATGCTTCGAAGAGTTGGGAGGCAGTGTTTACCTTCAAATATTTCATCAAAGGAATGAAGGGCCTATTCCCAAGCTTGATTGGAAGCTTGAAAAGAAAGTGCAAGGCTTTGTCTTGGAAGCGATTCGCGAGGCGCTTGTCCAGAGTGCGCATGATTTATCGGAAGGGGGTCTTGCGATCGCTTTGCTCGAATGCTGCGTGAGTGGTCCGAAAACTCTCGGAGCTCAGGTGGAGCTTCAAACTTTCGAGCCGCTGCGAGCCGACGCCCTTTTATTTGGGGAATCCCAAAGCCGTGTGCTTTTTTCAGTGAAGCCTGAAAATTTAAGTAAAGTTATAGGCTTGGCTAAAAAAAGAGCTCTGCCGCTCTCTCAAATTGGCCAGGTGGGTGGCTCCCAGTTTAAAATTTCAGGTTTCATTGATCTCGGTATTGCTCGATTGAAGCAATTGTGGGAAGAAGGCTTTGAAAAGGCAGTGATCAGTAGTTGTTAAGAATAACTCACTGGCAAAAGCAACGGATCACTGATAAAAAATCCATGTGTGGAATCATCGGCATTTATAATCATCCCGAGGCGGCCAAATTGGCTTACTTAGGGCTTTATGCTTTGCAGCATCGAGGGCAAGAGTCGGCTGGCATTGTGACGAGCGATCGAAAAAATCTCCATGCCTTCCGCTACATGGGCTTGGTAGCCGATATTTTTTCTGAAGAAAGCTTCAAAAAAATTCCGGGAGATTGTGCCATTGGGCACGTGCGTTACTCCACTGCCGGATCCTCTGAACTCAAGAATTGTCAGCCTTTTGTGGTAGATTATGCCCGAGGGGGGATTGCCGTAGCTCATAATGGAAATTTAGTGAACGCCATGACCTTGCGTTCGGAGTTTGAGGCCCATGGCTCTATTTTCCAATCTACCATGGATACCGAAATCATTGTTCACTTACTTGCTTCTTCCCATCAAAATTCATTACTCGATCGTATCACTTATGCTTTGCAACGCATCAAAGGGGCTTACTCTTTGTTGTTTCTCACTGAAACACGCATGATTGCCGCCCGAGATCCCCATGGCTTTCGTCCCCTGGTGCTGGGAGATCTCAATGGTTCGCCGGTGGTGGCCTCTGAATCCTGTGCCCTCGATTTAATCGAAGCGAAATACGTGCGAGACATTGAACCTGGGGAAGTGCTGGTAATGGATCCTCAAGGCATGCATTCTTTTAAGATTCTACCCCCCACCAAACACGCCAAATGTATTTTTGAATATGTTTATTTTGCCCGCCCAGACTCCAATCTTGATGGCCGAAATGTTTACGAGATTCGAAAAGGTTTTGGGGCCGAGCTTGCCAAAGAACATCCCGTCGAGGCAGATATCGTTGTGCCCGTGCCGGATTCGGGTGTGCCAGCCGCCATTGGCTATTCGGAGGCCTCTGGAATTCCTTTTCAAATGGGCCTCATCCGGAATCATTACGTGGGCCGCACTTTCATCGAGCCTGAGGATCATATCCGGCATTTTGGAGTGAAAATTAAACTCAATGCGGTGCGCGGGATTTTAAAAGGGAAGAGGGTAGTGCTGGTGGATGATTCCATTGTTCGGGGTACTACCTCCCGCAAGATTATCAAAATGATCAAAGATGCAGGAGCCAAAGAAGTGCATTTTCGAATTTCTTCGCCGCCCACGATATGGCCTTGTTTTTATGGCATCGATACCCCCAATCGAAATGAATTGATTGCTTCTTCCCATACGATCGATGAAATTGCTCAATATACCACGAGCGATAGTTTGGCTTATCTTTCTCCTAAGAGTCTTTACTGGTTTCAGGATGGAAAGCCGGGAGGATTTTGCGATGCCTGCTTTACGGGGCGCTTTCCGGTTCCCTTGATCGACCATCCCGAGCTCAAGCAAATCGAATTGTGGGACGAATAAAAAACTTGAATTTCCAAGGTGATCGATGATCCCCGATTTTTTCCAGTTTTATCTTCCCACTAAAATCTTATTTCAGGCGGGAATCTCCAAAGATTTTTCGAACGAGCTTGCCGAATTTAATTTATCTAAAATCTTGTTTCTTACCGATTCTTACTGGGTTTCCCAAGCTCAATTAAAATCTATTCTTGGAGCTTTGAAAAATGCCGGAATCGAACACATTGAAATATTTTCGGATATTCCTCCTAATTCCGAAGTGAAAGTGGTTCGAAGCGCCGCAGAATTAGGAACCCGAGCGGGGGCACAAGGAATTATTGCCTTGGGGGGCGGTAGTGTTCTCGATACCGCCAAGGCGGCCAATATTTTGCTGACCCACGGGGGAGATCTGATCGACGATTATTCTGGCGCTCAAACCTTGACTTTACCGCTCAAACCCCTCATCGCGATTCCTACCACCGCGGGTACAGGAAGCGAGGTCACGAAAGCGGCGGTGATTTTAGATGAAGAAAGCTCTTCTAAACTCTCTTTTGTAGATCGCTATCTTTATCCTAGCCTCGCCCTTTTAGACCCTGAACTCACCTTAAGCATGCCTCCGCCCTTAAGTGCCATGACAGGCATGGATGCGCTCACCCATGCGATTGAGGCCTATACTTCCCTCGAACAAAATGCCTTTGCCCAAGCCTTGAGTTTGCAGGCGATTCGACTCCTCCATCAAAATTTGCAAAAGGTGCTAGAAAATGGAAAGGACCTTCAAGCTCGTTCGGCAATGCTCGCTGCTAGTAATATGGCGGGAGTGGCCTTTGACCATTCGATGGTGGGGGTGGTGCATTCGATGAGCCATGCCGTGGGAGCAATGGCCCATGTGCCCCATGGCCTCGCGAATAGTATTTTGCTTCCCTGGGGCATGGAATATAACCTTGAAGTTTGCCACGAGAAATACGCCGAGATCGCCACTGCCTTGAATCTTCCTCAAAAAAGTTCGGAAGCCATGATTGAAGAAGTAAGAAAACTTCGAAGCTTTCTCAAGAAAGTTTGTGGGCTTGCCGAAGCTCTTCAAGAAGCGGGAGTGAAACAAGAAAATCTTCCCGCAATTGCCAAGCTTGCGGTGGCCGATGGTTCTAGTTTTTATAATCCGCGGGAAGTGGTGTATGAAGAGGTATTAGAAACATTAAAAAAAGCCTTTTAATCAGGAGGTGGGAGATGAGCTACTTTGAGGATAGTGAAAAGCTTCAAGAAGTGCTCGGCGGATTTTTTAGAAAACTAGTAAATGACCCTTCAATAGGATCTAAACTTCAAGAATCAAAGATGGTCATTAAATTTAATTATTCAGATCCTTCTTTAAGCATCACGATCGATTGCTCTCAAAGCCCCGTTGCTCTTTCGTTTAATGATTCAAGCCTAAAAGCCGAAGTAGAAATGAGCATGAAGGCCGATGTTGCGCATCGCTTTTGGTTTGGGAAAGTAAATTTGCTTGCGGCCCTCACTCGTCGTGAAATGGTAGCCAAGGGTCCGATTCCCAAGGTGCTCAAGCTTTTGCCGGTGATTAAACCCGCCTATGACTTGTATCCAAAATATTTAGCAGAGAAAGGCTTTGGCAATCTCTTGATTTGAGTTATCAAAGGCATTAGGAAATTTAAAAAAAAGAATTGGGGCAGATTTTTCAAAATTAGCCCAATTCTTTTTTTAAAATGGTGAAAGGAAAATAATATGGCTCTATCTTACGATTTAACTCCCGAACAAGAAATGTTGCGCAAAGCAATTCGTGACTTTTCAGAAAAAGAAATTTTGCCCCTCCGGCAAAAACTCGATGAAAAAGAAGAATTTTCCGTGGAACTCACTCAAAAAATGGGAGAGCTCGGCTTGTTCGGCGTTACCGTCAGCCCCGAATTTGGAGGCCACGGCTTAGATTATCTTTCTTATGTTATTTGCGTGGAAGAGCTAGCCCGTGTGGATGGCTGCCAGGCAGCGACCGTTGCGGCCGAAAACACTTTGGGCATTGGCCCGATTTATGCCTGGGGAAGCAAGAGCCAGAAAGAAAAATATCTTCCTAGTTTATGCTCGGGCAAAAAGCTCTGGGGCTTTGGCCTCACAGAGGCCGATGCGGGTTCCGATGCTGGGAATTCCAAAACGAAGGGGGAGCTTCAAAATGGGCAGTGGCTGATCAACGGCTCTAAGATTTTTATTACGAATGCTGCCAACCCTCTCACGGCAGGCATTACGGTGCAGGCCATCACGGGTGAGAAAAATGGCAAAAAAGAAATCAGCTGCATCATTGTAGAGCAGGGCACTCCGGGTTTTACGGCCCGTGAAATGCACAATAAAATGGTATGGCGTTCTTCTAATACGGCAGAGCTTTACTTTGAAGATGTAAAAGTGCCGGAGGCGAATCTTTTAGGAAAAAGGGGAGAAGGCTTTAAGATGATGCTTCAAACGCTCGATCATGGGCGCTTGGGCATTGCCGCGATGGGGCTGGGGGGAGCGCAAGGGGCTTATGAAGCGGCGCTCAAATACTCTCAAGAAAGAAAAGCCTTCGGAAAACGCCTCTGCGATTTTCAGGTGAACGCTTTCAAGCTGGCCGATTGCGCCATGGAAATTGAAGCCGCACGCACACTTCTCTACAAGGCCTGTTGGCTCAAAGACGAGGGTCGCCCTTTTGCGAAAGAAGCGGCGATGGCAAAACTTTACTGCTCGGAAGTAATGCACCGGGTGGCCAATCATGCGGTGCAGCTACATGGAGGCTATGGCCTCATGGAAGAGTATCCGGTTGCTAAATTTTATCGCGATCAAAAGCTTCTTGAGATAGGCGAAGGAACGAGCGAAGTTCAAAGGATTGTCATTTCCAGGGCCCTTGGTTGCAATCCCGTATGATTTTATTTTAAAAGAGGTTGGCAAACGGAAAGAACCCATCTAGCGTATTCCAAAGCTTCCTTGGCATCTTCTTCTCGATAAAATTCAGAAGGTGTCAAATCTTCAGAACCGTAAAAGGCGAGTTCTCGATCTCGCCGAAGATAGCGCGAAATTTTTACCAATTGGGAAACATGAGGCTTTAAGTCTGAAGAAAGGTTTTGTTTGTATTGAAGGAGTAGATCGCTCACATCATGCAGGCGCGGGACTTCAATGTTATTGGCGCGCAAAATCGATTTTAAGCAAAGCTCGACTAACTCTTGGGATTCCCGAACCACATCCGGATAACTTCTTCGGGTCATTAAAAGTTCAGTGGCAGCTAAGCGATGAGTAGCGCGGGTGAGATAATCTTTAATGAGTGATTTGTTTTTCATGTGATTTCCAAATCCAATAAGGGTGACCATGGCTCCAGGCGCGTTGAACATAATCTTTTTCGATGGCTTCTAAAAGTTTTTTAATAAAACCGGAGAGTTTCTTTTTGGGATCGAGAAATATTTTTCCGGAGCTTGCCGCTTCGAGCCATATCCCCCCGGCTTGTCTTACTTCAGAGGGAAGCTTCACAAAGTGAGGATTCACCGGATAGGGAGATTCAAAGTGCTGCTCATCCCACCATTGGTAGAGGCTTCTTTTTAAAAGAACGGAGTCATCTAGCACAATGAGAAGGTCGAGGTCTGAATTTTCAGTAGATTGCCCCGTCACACGCGAGCCAAAAAATATAATTCCCAAAAAGGTAGCGCCAAATTTTTGGTGGAGCTTAGTGCTTATTTTTTTGGAATGAGGAAGAAGAGAGGAAAGGCCGGCGGAAGCTTTCTTAAAACGGCTTTCCAAAATTTCTAAACAGTATTGATTGAGAGAAAGACCTCGCTTGTGGGATTCGAAGCTCAAGTTGCTGTGTAAGGCAGGGGGAATCCGAAGCACGAATTTTCCAGAGACTTGTTTCATGGTATCATAGTATCATAACTATCTATTCGGTGCAAGGGTTTTACTCCAAACATTTTAGCAACTCCTTTTTTCCTCCCTCGATAAGCTAAAAAAACAATCAAGTGGGTATTTGTAGGAGTTTTTTTCATGACCCTTCTTTCAAGGTCTGCCTCACATTCTTCGTCGATTCTTAATCGTCCGTCTGTTTTTTCGGCAGGACTTGAGTTTTCTCAAAGCCAAGTAGAAATGGATGGCATCCTCGGCCATTTTTCTAAAGAAGCCGGAAACCTTTCAAATCTTTTAGCGATGGCCAGTGGGAGCTTAGTTTATCGTGCGGCTCGATCGGGTCTTTTATCGGCAGGAGTCTTTAAGAGCTTTGCTAGCCTTGCTGCCTTGAGCTCAGAAGTGACAGCTTTTCGTGGAGCGACGAATTTATTCTCAACGCTTCGAGGAGAGCCCGTTCACGAGAGTGTTTTTGATTTAAAAGGCTGGGCCAGTACTTTTGTAAGCTTTGTAAGCTTAAAGGGGGCGGGCAGGGTAGCAGAGGGTCAGAATGGAGTGCTGGCTCATGCCCTTCAATCGTCTTCGATGGTGGCGGCCAATCAACTGAGCTCTAGTTTGGGTTTCACGAATGCCCCTCAGGGTACTTTGCTAGAACAGCTGCTGCATGCAGAGAGCATGAATCTTGCGATGAGTGGCGGCTCTGCCCTCTTAGGAATGGCAACAGGCGGCAGACTTCAAGCGCTTGAACAAGGATTTGAAATTCGTGCGCGAGCGATAGAAGCCACCCCTCTTCGATCTCGATCTCAAAGAGGTTCTTCTTCCTTTCTTTTGGGCCCTCAAATAGCGGTGGCTCAAGGGCCAAGTGAAGCTTCTCTAGAAGAGCCAAGCCCTCCCCATATTATGATGGCTGTTGCTTCTGAGGTGAGAGGAAGTGGAAGCATTCCTGCCGATTGGCCTTCAAGCATTCCGGCTAGCTGGGCTCAAATTGCAGGCAGCCATTTATACACTGCCCGTGAGGTAAAAAATACTCAAGATTTGAGCGAAGCCATTGTGCACGACGGTATTTTACGTTTGCTGGGTCGCGAGGCAGTCCATTCCATTTTTGGCTATGGTTCGTTTCCTTATTTTAGAGATGGAGTCCTCCAAGACATTCGTTTGTGGGATGCCGATAAAAAGCCAGACTTTGTCGTGGTGGGTCATGCTTCACAAATGGTGGAGAATATCGCCCGCCTTTGGAATTTAAATGAGGCCCAAAAAGCGGAATTACAAAACCATGCGCGTTATAATCGGCAAGGTTTAAGAGAGGGTTTTGCTTTTTTTAATACCGATATCTTAGTTCCTGGAAGAGGACCGGTGGGTTTCAAAATTTCCTTCATTGATGAAGCGGCTTTTTTTGCGCGTACAAGAGATCAAAAAGCGGTTTTAGAATATTCTCAAATTCGTTTGAAAGATGCGGCCGCTAGTAATTTAATTTGGTCTCGAGATCGAGAAACGACGTTGGAGCATCTTGAAAGAATCCGAGACGAGTTCTATGAAAGAGCTTATGGGCGCCTGGTTTCTCCTTTGTTAGGAGGTTTGCGTCATTTCTTTCAATTCGAGACCACCGGCGCAGATTTGGCACGAAGCTTTTTCATTTATTCGTATCGCGTAGAAGGTTACCGTTTTTGGGAAAATGGGAGCAATAGTTGGGATAAAGGATCTAAACTTTATCGTGAAAGGGGAGAACTTTCTCGCCCTCTTTTGTTAGGAGCTTTTCGGCGCTTTCTAGAAAGCCATTCGGGGAGTATTCGAGTTTATTATAAAGGAGCAGAAATCAGCTCCCAGGAAGTGAGCGCTGAAAACATGTATGAAGTGAGTCTTTTAGATCGAGGGTTTAATCGAGGAAGTTTAGCCCGGCGTGTTCGTTCTATCATGGGATTGCCTGCTTATCTTTGGCTCAATATTCGAGGTTTGTTTTCTTACCTTGCCCATGGCGTTCCTTCTAATCGATTGTCTCATGCTTATTATGTCCAATCTTCAGAAGAATATGCAGGAAGAAAAGGAAGAAATCTTACTTTTAAGCCTGGCATGACTGAGCCTCCCATGCTTGCCAGAATACTGGCTCATCCTTGGAGTAAGAAGCTGCCAGGCTTAAAAAAAATAGCCCTCGATTCGCTTTACTATCCTGTTTACTACTCAAACCTTGCCCCTTATGTGAATGAGCTTTATGCCGCCGGCAGAAGCTCTCTTTTGTATTTGAGTGAAACAGAATATGATGCGATGCTAGGCTGGTTGAGTGCCTCTCCTGCTTTAACTCAAACGCGGGATGTGGCTCTTTTAGAAGAACTCGCGGCCTTGATGGCTCAAACCCAAAACTCAGCGCTTCAAAGCGCCAGTGCAAAAATCATTCGGCATATCGAAAAACTTCCTCTCTTGGAACCCGCTCTCTTAGCTTTCATCCGTAAGCATCAAGTCAAGATAGATCAGCTGATTGCGGCTACTTCTCATCGCGCACCTTGACACTCGGCCTTTCGCCCTATAAATTGTGGAACTTCTTGTAATTTATTTATTTTATTAAAATAGAGATCTTATGACTTTAGTCGTTCAAAAATATGGCGGAACTTCTGTAGGCAGCATCGAAAAAATTCGCAATGTGGCCCAAAGAGTTTTCGAAGCTCAAAAATCGGGAAAAGAAATTGTCGTGGTCGTCAGTGCTATGTCTGGCGAAACCAATCGCTTGGTATCGCTCGTAAATGAGGCCTGCGAATATCCTAATGAGCGCGAATACGATGTGGTTGTTTCCACTGGCGAGCAAGTAAGTGTGGGTTTGCTGGCCCTTTGCATCGAACAATTGGGAGGCAAGGCAATTTCTTTTTTGGGATTTCAGGTGAGAATTCTCACCGATGATGCCCATGGCAAGGCCCGCATTTCGGCGATCGATTCGGAAAAAATCAGAAAAGAGCTTAAAGCCGGTAAAATTGTAGTGGTGGCGGGCTTTCAAGGCGTTAGCCCTGATAATCATGTGACTACCTTGGGTCGGGGAGGCTCGGATACCACGGCAGTGGCCCTCGCGGCAGCGCTTAAAGCAGAAGCTTGCGAAATTTATACCGATGTCGACGGAGTTTACACGACCGATCCCAATATTTGCTCGAATGCCCGCAAGATCGATAAAATTTCTTATGAAGAAATGCTAGAAATGGCTTCTACGGGAGCCAAAGTTTTGCAGATTCGCTCGGTGGAATTTGGCGCCAAATATAATGTGCCCATTCATGTGCGTTCCTCGTTCAATCATAATCCCGGAACGCTGGTGTGCAAGGAGGAGGCTTCCATGGAACAGGTTGTGGTGACCGCAGTGGCTTACGATAAAAATGAAGCGAAAATCGCGCTTCGTCAGGTGCCCGATAAGCCTGGCATTGCGCTCAAGCTTTTTAAGCCCATTGCCGAAAATAATATTAATGTAGATATGATTGTTCAAAACGTGAGTGCGGAAGGGCTCACCGATTTAACCTTCACCCTTCCGAAGGCTGATTTGAAAAAGGCCTTGAAGATCGTGAACCCCGTCGCCCAAGAAATGGGAGCGAAGAAAATCGATTCCGATGAGAAAATTTCCAAGATCTCCATTATCGGAATTGGCATGCGCTCTCATGCGGGGGTAGCGGCCAAGACTTTCCAGGTTTTATCCAAGGAAGGCATCAATATTCAGATGATCTCCACTTCTGAAATTAAGATTTCGCTCGTGATCGAAGATAAATATACAGAGCTCGCCGTGCGCACTTTGCACGATGCCTTTGAATTGGATAAAAAGAAATGAAAGATTCCGTAAAACTTTACGACACCACCCTCCGGGATGGCACCCAGGCCGAAGATATTTCTTTTAGCGTGGAAGATAAGCTTCGAATTGCCGAAAAACTCGATGAAACGGGCATTCATTATATTGAAGCGGGTTGGCCAGGCTCTAACCCCAAAGACATTGAATTTTTCAAACAGGTAGGGGCGCAGGGCCGTTCGCCCTTGCGTCATGCCAAACTGGTGGCTTTCGGCTCCACCCGCAAAGCAAGGGTAAAAGCCTCTCAAGATCCGAATTTGAAATCGCTGCTCAATGCAAACACGCCTGTGGTTACCATTTTCGGCAAGAGCTGGGATTTTCATGCGAGCGATGCCTTGCGTATTTCACTCGAGGAGAATTTGGAGCTTATTGGCGATTCAATTCACTTTCTCAAAAAAAACGTGGAGGAAGTTGTTTACGATGCGGAGCATTTTTTCGATGGCTACAAGGCGAATCCCGCTTATGCCCTAAAAAGTTTGCAAGCCGCCCAATCGGCAGGAGCCGATTGGATCGTTTTGTGCGATACCAATGGGGGTTCCTTGCCTCACGAAGTTTTCGAAATGACGCAAAAAGTGAAGCAGTTGATCGAATCTCCTTTGGGCATTCATTGTCATAACGATGGCGAAGTGGCAGTGGCCAATTCGCTCGAAGCGGTGAGGGCGGGGGCAAGCCAAGTCCACGGTACCGTGAATGGCTTTGGAGAGCGTTGCGGCAATGCCAATATTGTTTCGGTAATTGCGAATTTAAAGCTTAAACTTCAAGTTCCCTCCGTCACAGAGAAGCAGCTTAAAAAACTTCGAGAGCTTTCTCATTTTGTGGATGAACTTGCCAACCTAAAGCCTAATACGCATCAAGCCTTTGTAGGAAATTCGGCCTTTGCCCACAAAGGGGGGGTGCATGTGAATGCCGTCTTGAAAAACGCTAAAACTTACGAGCATATTGAGCCTGAGCTTGTGGGCAACCATCGCCGAGTATTGCTTTCAGATCTCTCGGGAGTTTCCAACATCCTTTATAAGGCGAGAGAAATGGGCATCGAACTGAAACCTGATAGCCCCGTGATCAAAAAATTGTTGAAAGATTTAAAGGAACTCGAAAACCAAGGCTTTCAGTTCGAAGGAGCCGAAGCTTCTTTTGAAATTCTCATGCGAAAAGCCTTAGGCACTCATCAAAACTTTTTTGACCTCATTAGTTTTAAGGTGCTTGACGAAAAAAAAGCGAAACAAAAAGCGCCCTGCTCGGAAGCCAATATTGCCCTTCAGGTAGATGGGCAAAAAGAAAAGACTTCCGCCTCTGGCCTCGGGCCTGTGAATGCCCTCGATAAAGCTTTAAGAAAAGCCTTAGGGCGTTTTTATCCTGAACTTAAAAAGGTGAAGCTCATCGATTATAAAGTGAGGGTGCTTTCTTCAGGGAAAGGCACCGGCTCCCAGGTTCGCGTGCTCATCGAATCTTCCGATGGCACCGATAAATGGGGCACAGTGGGAGTTTCTGAAAATATTATCCAGGCTTCTTGGATGGCACTCGTGGATAGTATTGATTATAAACTCATGAAGGATCTTGAAAACAAAGGCCTCCGAAAATAAAAATTCCCTCGCTCTGGCTGCGATTCTCACTCTTTTGCTTGCGCTCTTATTTTTTTGGATCCACCTTTGGCAGGGGCCCTTAAGAGATGAAGAGAATCTCTTGCCAGCAGAAACGAGAATTCCTGAAAGTTTAAGCGGGGCCGGCCAGCTCGTTTTGGGGCGTAAAATCGATTTGAACCGTGCGAGCCCAGATGACTTAAAAGCCTTGCCTGGCCTAGGCCAGAAATTAGCGGAAAGAATTGTTAAAGATAGACAAGAGAAGGGAAAGTTTAATAAGATAGAAAGCCTCATGAGGGTGAAGGGAATCAAAGAAAAGAAGTGGGGGCAGATCAAACGCTTTATTCAGGTGTGCTCTGACGCAGGATGTTAGAGTCTTTTAGCAACTTTAAGGCCTCTTAAAGGCGATAATAATGGAAGTGAAAAGGGTACACTCTATGCAATCTTTTAAAAATCCCTTACAATCAAAGAAGTTTCTTAAATTTTTTTGGAGGTTCTCGTGAAAAACATTCATCAAAAAAGCTTACTTTTTGGGTTGCTCGCCTTCAGTTTAATTTTTTCTTCCTTCGCTCAGGCAGGCACTCCGATTTCTTTCGAGGGGCCTAAAATCACCGATAAGCATATGTCGATTCCTGGAACCCCCGAGATGAAGTTTCCTGAAAATTTCACTGTGGCTGATTATACCAATGCAAACACGCGCAATGATGTAGTGGTGCCGCTCTTTAGACCTACTCCTGGCCCAGGAGGTGTTGTGGTGGGTGCTAATGGAACCTTCAATGCGCTTGATATTATGGGAATGGATAACCAAAATACTTGGTCGAACCCCATTAATCAATATTTTAAACAAGAATATATTTATTCGCAGCCTAATATTGTTCAAGTGGCGTTTGGGCAATTCGGCGGAGGGCCCAAAAAAGATCTCGTGATTGTCACCCAAGGGGGAGCCAATGGGGGAGGCCTCTATTTTTGTTATGAGTATACCGGAACAGCATGCACTCCCGGGGCCATTTCATATTTAGAGTTAGGGATCCAATATCCTGTGGGAGGCACCATCGATAAAGCTTATCATATTATTCCCATCCGTGTTGCTATTGCCGATTTGAATGGAGACGGACATGACGAAATTGTGGGAATTGGTTGGTCTGAGGCTTCTCAGGGTCGTCAAGGCTATGTGTTCCATGTTTTTGTGAATAACGATGCCAACCCTGTTCAAAAATCAGGCCTTGAAACGCCTCGTGGAATTCCTCTTTCACTCACCGTGGGCAACTTCGATGGAAGCCCAGGGCTTGATGTGGCGGCTGGCATTATGCCTTCCACAGGGGCTGCTGATCCTGCCTGGATCACCCTTTCTAAAAATGCAGCCGGAAATTTAGGGGCTCCGGGGCTTGCGAGCGCTCCTATTTCAGCCTGTTATTTACCCACCGGCCTCACCACCTGGAACCCCGATGCCAATGCTGCAGAAGATGTGGTGCTCACTTGCTATCAGCGCCCCGCGGCGGCTGGAAATGGCCCTGTGATTACCTTTAAAAATAGCGCTGCAGCGCCCTTGTTTGTTCCTCAGCAAACCATCGATAAGTTTAAAGCCCCTTATGAATCGACCGTGGCCGATTATAATGGAGACGGAAAGGCCGATATCGCGGTGGCAGATCATGGGGCAATGAAAATAGTGGTGATTGCGGGCGGAGGAGCCGATCCTTTTTCTTTTGATCTTACGTCAATCAATCCTATTTCAACGGCGCCTTATACGCCTAAATATATCCAAACCCATCAAATGGATGATAATCCAGCTTCCAATGATATGCTCGATATCGTTTCTACAGCGAGTGACATCAAGATTGTAGATAAAATGCAGAGCCAAACGAAGCGTCCTGCCCATGCCGTGTTAGTCTTGTTGAATCAACGCAATACGATTGAAGCGGAGGCGGGTTGTAAATCAGTCACCATCCATTGCGTAGCGACGCCGGGCAAAACCATTAGCGAATGTAAATTCACTACTCCTGAAGCATGGGGAGCAACGGCCAATGCCCAACTAGTAGCCAATGGAACCGGTAAAGACTTGAAGCTCACCGTTCCCGATGGCACGGTTCACTTTACGGCCACTTCTGTTCAAATGCCTGGAAATATCAGCGGCTCCAAAGATTTTACCTTAGAGGTGCCTTCGTGCTCTACTTCAGAAGGGGTAGGGGCATGCCCTGCTGCCAAGTTAGAAACAACGGTCTATGTGAATGATCCCTGGACGCTGTGTGTTCCAGATAATACGGTGGCTCAAGCCATTTCTGCTGCCGGCAATGTGGGAACGCAAATTGTTTGGACCCAAACAAGTGGGCCGAATCTCTTTTCCTTAGGGATGGGGAGCGTTTTAGAGCAGGCAACCACCGTGAGTGGAAATTGTATGAGCGGAAAATTCAGTTTTAATAATGAAGACGAAACGGTGGCAGAGGTGCAGTATAGTATAGTGAATACTGTCACTGGCAACCCTCTTTATCAAAAGTGTCCTGCTTATATTATAAATAAAGTTGCTAATATCCAAGGAGGGAGCGAAGGTGCAGGTGGCTGCAAAAGTAGCCTTCTGGAGGCTCCGGTATCGAGTGGCACAATTTCCCTATGGAGCGTATTATCTTCTAGCTTAATGGGAATGTATTTTTTACGCAGAAGTAAAAAATAAATTCAGTGAAACTTAAAATAAGGAATTTAAAAACCTCCCAAGATTATTTCTTGGGAGGTTTTTTATTGACACCCCCCCTTAAAACCATTACAAATCCTTAAACTTAGTTAAGTTTTTATAAACTTATTAATAATTGTTAATCAGTTGTATTATTCTTACATCCGCAAAAAAAAGGGGATTTATATGAAGAAAAAAGTAGGGCGGTTTTTGTTAGCCACCGCATTGGTGGGTCTGTCACTCAGTCCATCGCAAAAGGCTAATGCAAATTTAATCACCACTTTCGATGTTTTAAACTTCAAGCCGGCGGTCGATTCCACTCGCTTCATTACTCTTTATGATGCGGATACCCACAAAAAAGGGGAATGGAACATCGGTTTCTATATCGATTATGCCCGCCATCCTTTGGAGCTAGGAGCTCCCGTAGGAACCCGCCGAGTGGGGGTGGTTGATAACGAGTTAGTGTTTGATCTCATTGGTAGCTATGGTTTCACCGATTGGTTTACGGCAGGGGTGAGAGTTCCCGTCGTGCCCTGGAATGACTATCAAGGCTTAACCACCACGGGAAACAGAACCCGCGTTGCCGCTGGAAATGTCTTTTCCATGGGCGATATCGGCGTCGATCTTAAGTTTCGATTGTTAGATACCAAATATGTAGGACTCGCGATTATTCCCTTCATTAATGCTCCCACGGGCAAATCAACGGTGTTTGCCGGAGACGGTTGGGTGACGGGTGGAGGTAAGTTTGCCCTCGATTTTGATCCCCATGAAAGAGTGAAGCTAGGTTTAAATGCGGGTTTTAAGGCAAAAAACAATGTGACCATTCGTGGCGCTCGTATTGATGACATGATTACCTTAGGCGGTGCCATCAATGTAAAAGCTCACCGCATTTTAGACCTGATTGCAGAAGGCCATGTAGAAACGGTGGCTCAAGATTTCTTTAAAAGCAAAGTTCAGAGCCCCACCGAAGTAACGGGTGCTCTGCGATTTCATGCCACCAACGATCTCGATATTACCGCAGGTGGAGGCGCTGGGCTTACCATTGGTGTCGGCAGCCCTGATTTTCGTGCCTTCTTAGGCTTGAACTATACCCATCATCAGGGAGAAGCACCGGCTCCAAAGCCCGTCATTCAAGCCAAGAAAATCACCATCGATCAAATGGTGCATTTCGACTTTGATAAATACAATATCAAGAAAGATTCTTATGGAATTTTAAGCGACGTGGCTTCCATTCTTAAATCGAATCCACAAATCAAGAAGATTCGTATTGAAGGGCATACCGATGCAATCGGAACAGATGCTTACAATATGAAGCTTTCTCAACGTCGAGCGAACTCTGTTCGAGAATATCTTATTAAACAGGGTGTTTCGGCAGATCGCTTAGAAGCCGTGGGTTATGGAAAGAGCAGACCCATTGCTCCGAATAACACCGCTGCCGGCCGTGCGAAAAACCGACGCGTTGAATTCAATGTCATTGAACAGTAGATTGTAAATTAGGTATAAAAACCCCTGCACCTCGGTGCAGGGGTTTTTTTTTGACTCGATTTATTTTTTGATTATGAATGATTCGCTCGAAAAACTTCAAATGCCTGTCCAGTATATCAAGGGGGTGGGGCCTTACCTTTCCTCTCTCTTGGAAAAGCTGGGGCTCAAAACTTTAGAGGATCTGCTCTATCATATTCCGGAGCGCTATTTAGATCGGCAAAATATTAGTAAGATATCGGCTTTGGAGCTGGGGCCCAATCAAGTCGTGGAAGCAGAGCTTGTCACTTTTGGAGAAATTCCCTTGGGAAGATCGAGGAAAAAAATTTTCCAGGCCGTTTTTTCGGATGGGAGCGCTTTATTGCACGCTAAATGGTTTCATTACTATGAGAATTTTATTTCGAAGCAGTTTAAGGTCGGCAAAAAGGCTATTTTATCGGGCAATGTTGAATTCTACAAGAATGAAAGGCAGATGATTCATCCTGAAATAGAATGGCAATCTGAAGGGGAGGAAGAAAGCGAAGTCATTGCGCATCAAGGGATTGTGCCGGTTTACCCTTCCACAGAGGGCTTGAGCCAGAAAACTTTGAGGAGAATTATGCTGAATGCACTCCATAAAGCGCATTCCTATTTAGAAGAAACCTTGCCCGCCGATCTTATTTCAAGATTGAAACTGGAAGAATATAAGTGGGCCTTGAAAGAGATTCATTTTCCAGAATCGGGGGAGGTGAATTTACTCAATGAAAAAAGATCAAGTGCACATGCCCGCATTATTTTCGACGAATTTTTTTATTTGGAACTCGGCCTTGCTTTGAAAAAGAAGGATCAAAAAAAAATAGAGAGGAGCAAGTTGCAAGTGAGCGAAGAATTGCTAGAAGAATTCTTCAAAAAACTTCCTTTCCAAGCCACCCAAGCCCAAAAAAGGGCGATCGCCCAAATTCAAGAAGACCTTCAAAAAGATAGCCCCATGCATCGCTTGCTTCAAGGGGATGTGGGAAGCGGAAAAACTCTCGTGGCGGCCGCGGCGGCCGTGCTTCTTCTTAAGAACTATCAAGTAGCCATGATGGCCCCCACCGAAATTTTGGCGGAGCAGCACTATAAGAATTTCTCCAAATTTCTTTCGGATTTGAATTTTAAAATTTGCTTACTTACAGGAGAGATGAAAAGTTTAGAGCGGAAAAAAATCTTGGAAGAAATTGCCAGCGGAAAAGTGGGAATGGTGATTGGAACCCATGCGGTGATTCAAGACGACGTGCAATTTAAAGGGCTAGCTCTTGCCATTGTGGATGAACAACACCGCTTTGGGGTGATGCAAAGGGCCCAGATTAAGAAAAAAGGAGATCAGCCGCATTTGTTAGTAATGACAGCAACTCCCATTCCGAGAACTTTGGCGCTTACGGTTTACGGGGATCTGGATGTTTCAACTCTCGATGAGCTTCCGGCAGGCCGTCAGCCCATTGATACGCGCCTTTACTCGGAGAAGGATCTCGAAAAAATTTATCGTTTTATTCGCAAGAATTTAGAGCAAAAAAGGCAAAGCTACTTTGTTTATCCGCTCGTGGAGGAAAGCGAAGAGCTCGATTTGAAAGATGCCACACAAATGTATCAAAAGCTTAAAAATGAGATTTTTCAAGATTATGCGGTGGGGCTTTTGCACGGCAAAATGAAGGGAGAAGAAAAAGATAAAATTCTTCAATCCTTTGCTCGAAATGAAATTCAAATTCTCGTAGCAACCACGGTGATTGAAGTGGGGATCGATGTTCCGAACGCAACGATCATGATTATCGAACACGCCGAGCGCTTTGGCTTGTCTCAACTTCATCAAATGAGGGGAAGGGTGGGGCGGGGCTTAGAAAAATCGTATTGTTTTTTAGTGGCTTCTTGGCCTCGCAGTGAAGTGGCGAAAAAACGCCTTGAAATGATGTGCGAGACTAGCGATGGATTTAAGATTGCAGAGGCAGATTTAAATATTCGTGGGCCCGGAGATTTTTTAGGCACCCGCCAATCGGGCCTTGCCGATTTTAGAATCGCCAATTTATTGAGGGATGCCCCTTTGCTTGAAAAGGCCCGAAAAGAGGCTTTCGATTGGATTCAAAAAGATCCCCGTTTAGAACGCCCCGAATCCAAAATCATCAGAGCCGTTTTGAATCATCGTTGGAAGTCGCGACTAAATTTAACCCAAGTGGGTTAGAAGATTGACATTAGAGGCCATTCAATCATAAACTATTGAATTCTATCTACTTCTGCGAAGCAAATGCGCCTTTATTCATTTTGAAAGGATTGGCTTGTGGAATTCGAACGCATTCAAAGATTGCCCCCTTATGTTTTGGGTTTAGTCACTCATTTGATGATGGAGGCCCGAAAAAAAGGGGAGGATATCATCAATTTGGGGATGGGTAATCCCGATCTTGCTACCCCTCCGCATATCGTCACTAAGTTAGTAGAAGCGGCTCAAAAGCCTATTAACCATCGCTATTCCATGTCGCGTGGCATTCCCAAGCTACGAAAAGCGATATCAGATTGGTATCAGCGTCGCTATGGGGTTTCCATCGATCCTGAATCCGAAACCATTGTGACCATTGGAGCTAAAGAAGGCATTAGCCATCTAGTTCTTTCGATGTGTGGACCCGGCGATGTGGTATTTGTTCAAAGCCCTACTTATCCTATTCATACGTATTCAGTGGTGATTGCAGGGGCAGATGTTCGAGCCATTCGGGCGGATCCGGAAAGTGATTTTTTTGATAATTTAGAAAGGGCCACCAAAAGTATTTGGCCGAAACCTAAGCTTTTGATTTTTTCTTTTCCCTCAAACCCTACCACCATGACGGTGGATCTTCCTTTTTTCGAGCGGGTGGTAGAATTTGCCAAAGAAAATAAAATTTGGCTCGTTCATGATTTGGCTTATGCAGATTTGGTGTTTGATGGATATGTGGCGCCTTCTATTTTGCAAGTGAAGGGAGCCAAAGACATTGCAGTTGAAATGTTTACTCTTTCGAAAAGTTATTCGATGCCGGGTTGGCGAGTGGGATTTTGCTCTGGAAACAAGAGCATTGTTTCTTCTTTAGCAAAGCTTAAAAGTTATTTTGATTACGGGAGTTTTCAGCCCATTCAAATTGCCGCCACGGTGGCTTTGAATGGTCCTCAAGGCTGCTTGAAGGAAATCGCTGAGATTTACAAAGCACGCCGCGATGTTTTATGTGAAGCACTAGATCGCATTGCCTGGCCCATTGAAAAACCTAAAGCGACCATGTTCGTATGGGCGAAAATTCCGGAGAGCCACCGAGCAATGGGTAGTTTGGAATTTGCGAAGTTATTGCTTAAGAAAGCGAAGGTGGCAGTTGCTCCGGGTATTGGGTTTGGCGAGTATGGAGAAGGTTATGTACGCTTTGCTCTGGTAGAAAATGAAAAACGGATTAAACAAGCGGTGCAAGGAATTCGCCGGGCCTTAAAATCTTAGAAAAGTGATTTATGAAAAAAAATTCTGAAATTAAAGTGGGTTTGATTGGTTTGGGTACCGTAGGAAGTGGTTGCGCTGAAATCCTCCTCAAGCAAGCCTCTCTTCTTTCTAAAAGAGTCGGTGGCAGAGTGGCTTTAGCTAAAGTGGTGGATCGCGATGAAAGGCGAGTGAGATCATTGCATTTGCCTTCTTCTTTGAAGGCTAAACATTGGAAGGAAATTATCGAGGACCCCTCCATTCAAATCGTCGTAGAATTAATTGGGGGAACCCAGCTTGCTAAGGAAATTATTCTAGCTGCCTTAAATAAAGGCAAGCATGTGGTGACTGCCAATAAAGCTCTTTTGGCTTTGCATGGAAAAGAAATTTATGCGCTGGCGGCCCGAAAAAATAGGCAAATCTGTTTCGAAGCTGCGGTGGGAGGGGGCATTCCTATTCTTCGTTCCTTAAGGGAGGGTTTTGCGGCCAATGAGATCCAATCGATTTTTGGCATTATTAACGGCACCTGTAATTACATATTAAGTGAAATGGCCCAAAAGGGAGAAGATTTCGCGAGCATTTTGAAGAAAGCGCAAGCGCTGGGCTATGCAGAAAAAGATCCTGCTTTTGATGTGGATGGCATTGATACGGCTCATAAACTCGCCATTCTTATTTCTATTGCTTATGGGGTTTATATTCGTTTTTCAGATATTGATGTGGAAGGAATTCGCCATATCACGCCTTTAGACATTGAATGTGGCAAACGCTTTGGTTTTGCTATCAAGCTGCTCGCTATCGCGAAGAAAAAAAAGGATAAGATTGAAGCGAGGGTGCATCCTTGCATGATTTCTCTCGAAAATCTTTTGGCATCGGTGGGAGATGTCTTTAATGCCATTTTGGTGGAGGGAGACTATGTGGGTCCTAGCCTTCTGTATGGGAGAGGAGCGGGTAAAAATCCGACAGCCTCTGCCGTGGTGGGAGATATTATTGAAATTGCGCGGAACTTAAAACTTCATCATTCTCCAGCGCTTCCTCCTTTGGGCATGAATCCTCAATATTTAAGTGAAGTGAAGATCCAATCGATGCAAGATTTGGAATCTGAATATTATCTGCGCTTTTCAGTGAAAGATGTTTCTGGCGTTTTAGCCAAAATTGCCAAAATTTTAAGTGAGCATAACATTAGCATTTCTTCCGTCTACCAACATGTGCAAGATGAAGGCAAAAAAGTTCCGATTATTATTTTTACGCACAAGGCGAAAGAAGCCCAGCTAAAGAGAGCCCTGCAAAAAATTGATCGATTGAAAGTGATTCGAGCCAAAACTTTTTTTATCCGAGTTGAGAGATAAATGTATCAAGGAATTATCCATCGCTATCGCACTTATCTTCCCGTGAAGGCAGACTGTGTAGTTTCTCTTTGCGAAGGCGACACTCCTTTGCTTGAAGCCCCTAAAATAGCGAAAGAATTGTGCCCCGGCATGAAGGTGTTTTTAAAACTAGAAGGCTTGAATCCTACAGGATCATTTAAAGATCGAGGCATGACCTACGCGGTTTCTAAAGCGATCGAGGCGGGTTCAAAGGCCCTCATTTGTGCCTCTACGGGAAATACTTCCGCCGCCGCCGCGGCCTATGCAGCCCGTGCAGGCATTGAAGCAGCCGTGATTATTCCAGAAGGAAAAATCGCGCTGGGAAAACTTTCGCAAGCCATGATGCACGGCTCGAAGGTTTTTCAAGTGAAAGGAAATTTTGACGATGCCCTTCGCATGGTGAAAGAGATTGCCCAAAATGGGAAAATGACGCTGGTAAATTCGGTGAATCCCTTTCGCTTGGTGGGGCAAAAAACGGCTGCTTATGAAATTGTAGAGGCTTTAGGCCTTGCTCCTACTTATCACGCGCTTCCTGTGGGAAATGCCGGAAATATTACGGCTTATTGGGCAGGCTATCAAGATTATCAGCAGGCCAAAAAAATTGATCGTTTACCGAAGATGCTGGGCTTTCAGGCAGCAGGCGCTGCTCCCTTGGTGTTGGGCCATCCCATCACCCATCCGGAAACAATTGCCACCGCTATTCGAATAGGAAATCCCGCTAACAAAGAGGGAGCTCTTCAGGCTCTGAAAGAATCCAAGGGGCAAATCAACAGCGTTACGGATGAAGAGATCCTAGAAGCTTATCAAATGGTTGCCCATAGCGAAGGTTATTTCTGCGAACCTGCCTCGGCGGCCTCTGTGGCGGGCGCCTTTAAGCTCGCGAAGAAAAAATTCTTTAAAAACACGGATATATTAGTTTGCACATTAACCGGACATGGATTAAAAGATCCCGATAATGCGATACGAGTGTCGCCCAACCCCATCGTGATTAATGCAAATACCGAAGAATTAAGAAGCGCGCTCTCGCTCTAATCTTTCATTCAAATGAAATTTCTTTGAAACGAAGGAGTTTTCTGATGGATCGTAATCTCGCTCTTGAAATGGTTCGTGTCACTGAAGCCGCGGCTCTTGCAAGTGCCCGCTTAATGGGCCGGGGGGATAACCATGCGGCAGACCAAGCAGCGGTAGATGCCATGAGGAAAGCCTTAAACTCCATCCCTTTCGAAGGTACGGTGGTGATTGGAGAAGGCGAAAGAGATGAAGCCCCCATGCTCTACATTGGTGAAAAGGTGGGGAAGGGCAATGGTCTTAAAGTGGATATTGCCTTAGATCCTCTAGAAGGCACGAATCTTTGTGCACAGGGGGCTCCCAATGCACTTTCTGTCATTGCCATTGCGGAAGCCGGAAATTTTCTTCACGCTCCTGATACTTATATGGAAAAAATTGCGGTGGGTCCCGACGGAAAAGGAAAAATAGACATCACTCAATCTCCCACGTGGAATTTAGAATCTCTTGCGAAAGCGAAAAAATGTGAAATTCGAGACCTCACTGTCGTAATCTTAGATCGTCCCCGACATGAGGCGATGATTCGAGAAGTGCGAGAGGCGGGGGCTCGCATTAAACTGATTCCCGATGGAGATGTTTCGGCTGCCATTGCTACTTGTAAGGCGGAAACCGGGGTAGATTTATTGATAGGAGTGGGAGGGGCCCCCGAAGGGGTAATTGCTGCGGCGGCTCTGCGTTGCGTGGATGGAGATATGCAAGCCCGCTTGAAGTTCCGCAATGAAGATGAGAAGGAAAGGGCTAAAAAAATGGGGATTAAAGACTTGAATCGAGTGTTTGAAATTGAAGATTTGGCAAAAGGAGAAGTGATGTTTGCAGCCACAGGGGTCACCACCGGAGATTTCCTTTCGGGAGTGCGATTTTTTGGCGGTGGGGCCGAAACCCATTCTATTGTGATGCGAAGTAAAACCAAAACCCTTCGCTTCATTCAAGCGATGCATACATTTGAGTATAAACCCCAATATTAATCATCGTAGAAGATTATGGCAAAGACAGTGAGTTCGATCGAAATCAAGGCGCCCTTAAAAAAAGTATTTTCCGTGATAGCGGATTTTGAAAGCTACCCTGAGTTTTTATCTGGAAGCAAAAAAGTGAAGATTTTAAAGAAGAGCGCCCAGAAAATGCAGGTAGAGTTTCATATGGATCTCATTAAAACGATCCGCTATGTACTCGATATCGAATTAGATCCTCCCCATACGCTTCGCTGGACGCTGGTGAAGGGTGACTTCATGAAATCGAATTCGGGGGCTTGGAAATTGGAAGAGAAAAAGAAAGGGCATACCCAGGCCACCTATGAAATTGAAATGGACTTCGGCCTTCTCGTGCCCAAGGCTATTTCGGCAGTTCTAATAGGAAAAAACTTACCAGCCATGATGAAGGAATTTAAAGAAAGAGTAGAAGATGGCAAATAAAGAAAAAAAGAAACCCTTGCCCGAAAAAAAAGGAGGGCTCCTCTCCGAGATGGCCCGCAAGCTTTTTTTAACGGGTTTAGGAGCTGTTTTCATGACGGAAGAATCTATTCGAGGTGCCTTAGGAGAAATAAAACTTCCTAAAGATGCGATGGGCTTCGTGGTGGATCAGGCCAAAAAACAAAAAGAAGACCTCATCAGCGCCGTGGCGAATGAATTATCTCATTTTTTTGCTAAAATAAAAGTTCACGAAGAAGTTCAAAAGGCCTTAACAAAACTTCAAATCCATATCGATGCAAATTTAACTTTTTCTCCCCAAGGGAAGGCAAGTCTTAAGAAAGTGGAATTAGAAGTGGAGGAAAGGTAATTGGGTGGTTTTATTTTTTATTCGAGGAGGCGTTCTTAAATTTTCCCAAAGCCAGCAAAGGAAAGTAGTGCCGGTATCCGTGATAGCGAATATAGAAATGCCCCGGAAATCCAGTGCCCGTATAGGCTTCTTCTTCCCATCCTCCTGCAGCGTTTTGCGTCGTAAGTAAAAACTCGATTCCCCGGTGAACTTCCTTAGAATTTTCTTCCCCACCCGCCACGAGGGCCATCAGAGCCCACGCAGTTTGAGAGGCGCTGGGACCTTTCAGGGGGACATAAGTTTTTTGAACATAGCTCTCACAAGATTCTGACCAAGCCCCGTCTGCTCTTTGGATAGATTTCAACCACTGAACTGCTTTGCGAACAGAAGGCTCGTTTGAAGAAACGCCAATCTGGGCAAAGCCTTGCAGCACACACCAAGTTCCATAAATATAGTTCACTCCCCAGCGTCCTTCCCAAGAGCCGTTTTTTTCTTGCCGCTCGTCAATAAACTTTAAGGCTTTTTGGCAAGGAGGATAATCTTTAGAATGACCGATGAGTCCTAGAAGCTCTAGCATCCGCCCAGTAATATCGGGGCTCGGAGGGTCGAGACAGGCTCCGTGATCTGAAAAGGGGATTTTGTTGACCCAGTTTGCCGTATTATCCATATCAAAGGCCGCCCAAGCTCCATTTTTAGATTGCATGGATAAAGTCCAATCAAGGCCCCGTTGAAAAGATTCCATCATTTCTTCTCGGGGAAGATCGACTTTAAAAAGGAGAGAGAGCACTTCAATCGTGTCGTCTACATCGGGGAAATATTCATTTTCGAATTCGAAAGACCAGCCTCCGGCTTGGGCCTTTTTATTTTTGATGGCCCAATCTCCTTTGGTATCTAAAATTTGCTTAGAAATGAGCCAGCGAGCGACCTTCGTGAGGGCAGGGTGATTATTTTTTAAGCCAGATTCCAGCAAGGCCATGCCCGTCCAGGGGCTATCCCAAACCGGAGAGATGCAACACTGTTGGTGGATATAGCTCGCTTGCTCTTCTGAAATATAATAATTTTCGGGAGGAGATAATTTTTTTTGCGAAGTCAAAAGGGTGCTGGGGAGAGGAGGAAGATCCTCTATGCCGTATTGCTGAAAAAGAGAAAGCCCTTTTAAACACTTTTGAATCATAGGATCGGAGAGATCTTTATTGAAGCAATGAAGGGCCAGTAAAGAATAGGCAAGGGCAGGGTAGATATCTTCCGTCTTAGATGCGTGTTCTTCGATCCATTTTTTAGCTTTAGAAAGAGCCTTATTTGTAATAGGGTTATATGGAATAATGGGAAGAATAACTTTAAGTAAATTATTGAACTGAATAAAGAAATTCTCTAAAGTAAAAAATCCTTTTTCTGTTTTAAAAGAATAATCTCTTTTAAGAGGGCTTTCTAAGAAGAGTTCTTCCAGATGCCCTGAGGGAACTTGAAAGACAGGTTTTTTTTCTAAGATTACCAAAAGAGGAACAATGCAGGCCCGTGCCCAGCTTGAAAATTCATAGATCTGAAAGGGAAAGCCGTTGGGCAATAAGATAAAACTAATGGGCATCGCGGGACAAGCCTGCCAGGGAACAATTCCAAAGAGGGCCAGGTGTATTTTAGTGAAAACGCGTGAACGCATAATTCCACCATGCTTAAGAATAAATTCCTTGGCTTTTAGCATGTGGGGGGCCTCTGTTGAATGGCCTGCCAATTTGAGGGCCAGATAACATTCGATGCTGGCGGAGAGATCTCCCGCAGATTCGTGGTAAAGGCCCCAGGAACCATCTTCTCGTTGTTTTTTTAAAATTCGGCAAAGAAGGCCCGCCTCAATTTTGGAGTATTCTTTTTCGAGCTTTAAGAGACGAAGCAAGAGGACGAATTCGGCTGAGATCGATTCATTGGCTTCTAAGGTATACCACCAAAAACCCTCTTTGAATTGTTGAGATAAAAGCAGGCCTTGGGCTTTACTAATGCCGTGACTAAGCCGTAACAGGAGATTTTCCGGACCTCTCAAGGAGGTGATTTTGGCAGTGGCTTCGTTTTGCATCATGGTTTAGAAGAAGGCCCTGGAATAATTTTGAAAAACTTTAAACCGCCATCCCAGGGCCTTTTTATACAGGTTAAATAAGCTTCGAGGAGTATAATCGGGCTCGCTAGGCTGTCAAGAAAGGCTTTTCATTATTGTCGTATAATATATATTATGTAATATTATTAAAATAGAAAATAGGACATTGATTTATCCTGGCTTTCTCACTTATTCTTAACTAAAAGCTATGCCCCTCTCTTCTAAAAAGATACTACTCGGAGTTTCTGGCGGTATTGCGGCTTATAAGGCTTGCGATATTGTGCGTCGCCTTCGAGATCAAGGTGCAGATGTGCATGTGGTCATGACCAAGGCCGCCACTCAATTTATCACTCCTTTAGCCCTCCAGGCACTTTCGGGGCACGAAGTTCATACAGAACTTTTTAGCCTCGAACAAGAATCTAAAATCGGCCATATTCAATTGGCCGATCTGCCGGATTTAATTTTAATTGCCCCTGCCTCGGCAGATCTTTTAGCCAAAATCTCTCATGGCTTTTGCGATGACCTTTTAACTACCCTACTTTGTGCGACTAAAAGCCCTGTGGTGCTATGCCCTTCCATGAATGTGAATATGTGGAACCACCCCGCTACCCAAGAGAACCTGGCTCTCTTGCAGAGCCGGGGACTGGAGATTGTCCTTCCCAAATCAGGTTCCCTTGCCTGTGGCTACGAAGGAATGGGAAGACTTCCAGAAGCAGAAGAAATTGTGCAGGTTTTGCAAGCCCATTTTCGAGAAAGTGTTCTCCATCATAAGAAGGTTTTAATTACCGCAGGCCCTACTTGGGAACCCATTGACAGCGTTCGACATATTTCAAATCCCTCTACTGGAAAGGCAGGTTATCATTTGGCGATAGAAGCCAAAAAGCGCGGTGCCGAAGTGGTTTTAATTTCGGGCCCTACCCATCTAGAGGCCCCTTCGGGAATGAATGTGTTTCGAGTGAAAACGGCCGAAGAAATGGCGAAAAAGGTTTTTGAAGAATTTGAAACAGCCGATGTCATGATTGCCAGTGCGGCGGTCTCGGATTTTCGGCCTAAAGAACCACAATCTTTAAAGACTAAAAAAAAGGAAGCCGATTTGAATATTGAGCTCGGCTTAAACCAAGATATTTTAGCAGAACTGGGCCAGAGAAAAAAACCCCATCAAATTTTAGTGGGCTTTGCCGCCCAAACCCACGATTTGGAATCGGAAGCCTTAAGAAAGCTTCGTAGCAAAAAGCTTGATATGATTTGTGCAAATGATGTTTCAAAATCGGGAATTGGTTTTGCTTCAGATGAAAATGAAATGACCTTATTTCTTGCTTCCGGCGGAAAAGTGGAAATTTCCCTCTCCTCCAAACAAAAAATTGCAAACCTCATTTTAGATCAGCTGGAAAGCTTGATCTCTTCTAGGAATAAAATTCTTAAAATTAAGCGGTAATTTAATTAAGGCTCGTTAAACGACGATTACTGGCGAGGTGTACGAGGGCCAGATAAAAATAATGGAAGATTTGATCCACCATGGGAGAAGCCTCAGAAGGAACCCGCCTAAAGTGCTGGGCCACTGCCATGAATATCTTTTCGATATCATTTTTTACATCATGAGAAACATCGAGTTGGGCTTCAAATTTCCCCGTATGAAAAACCGGAGTTTCCAAAATATTTTTCACGTAATCTTTGTATTCTAAACAATAAATGGCTTGGGCGAGTTCTTTAGGATCCATGTGAGACAAGCAAGAATGTAAATCTTTGATCGAAGGAAGGGGGCCTTCCGTTTGGTAATTTTTGATGATTTTATCGAGAAGAAGTTTTTTGTGCTCAATTTGGTTGATCACGATGATGGCCCTTTTCATCTTGTAGAAGCAGCGTTTTAGCGGGCTGCCTCTATAGAAGAGTTATCGTTTTAGTCTTGGAAAGGTTGCTTTATTAAAACTGACCCCAAAATGAAAGCGAAATTTTGTTGCTTTCTGTGTTAAGAAAAGTAAAGAGATAATAGTTATTTTTGCTAAAAGTATCTATAAAAAAATTCATCATTCAATATTTTTTCAAGGGCATATGAAAAAAAATAATTGGGGTTCTTTTTTTCTTTTACTTGTTGTTTGCACTTTGCTGATAAAAGGCCTTTTCGCCGCCGAACCCTCTCCTGCTGACTCTTCTGGTAATGATGCAAAAAAAACAGCCAATGCAAAGCAGGCTTATATGGGCGACCCTGCCATGAAGCGTGGTTTTATATTAGGTTATGATTATGGAGTAAAGGCTGGGAAAGAAGACAAGAAGAATGGAAAAAAAGAGAGCCCTGCGGCTCATGAAGAATACAAAATGGGAGATAAACGTTTCCGTTCCGAATACGGGAGTTCGGCAAAATTTGTAGGGGGATATCAGGGAGGCTTTGTTAAAGGATATAAATCTGGCTACCATCGAGAAAAAGTCGATCCTGAAGCAGCAAAACTAAGCAAAATAAAGGAAAAAGAAGTTTCATCCGAAGCGAAGTCTAAAAAGACTATTGAAGAAAAAACAAGCAGCGGCACTTCCTTAAAAACAAGCCCCCCTCCTCCTAAACCTAAGCCAAAGGTATTCAACCCCTCCGAAGATGCGCTTTAATGAGGTGCGGGAGGAGCTACATTGGTTCCGTTTAAATCATTGGGAACGGCATCGGTTCCAGTGGGCGGAGTATTTGTATTGGGATGGATATTGGCTTGTTCAGTTGGAGCTGGAGCCGCCTCTGTATTAGTGGCAGATTCACCACAGCCACTCACTGCAAGCAAGAGAAAACCCATACAAACGAGAGAAACGAGTTTCATTTTTATTTCTCCTTTCAGATCATTTCACTTCCTAATTCTAACACTTTCATTTAAGAAAAACTTAAAAAAAATTAAAAAAATCACTCAGGAGGGATCGAAATGTTACTTTGGCAGTCAGTCTTGTTAGGAATTGTTCAAGGTTTGGGAGAGTTTCTCCCTATTTCGAGTTCGGCTCATTTGGTGATTGTTCCTTGGTTGTTCGGTTTTGAAGATCCCGGCCTTACTTTCGATGTTGCCCTTCATTTTGGAACCTTAATTGCGGTGCTGGCCTATTTTTGGAAAGATTGGATTTTACTTATTCAAGCAGCTTTTAACTCCCTTTTCAAAAAAAAGGATTTCCCTTATTCCCATGAGGAAAAGTTATTTTGGTTTTTGGTGTTTGCTTCTATCCCGGGCGCCGCGGTGGGGTATTTATTGGAAAAATATGCGGAGAGTGCCTTTCGCTCTCCCCTGCTCATTGCCTTTACCATGACGCTCATGGGGATCTTACTTTGGTGGGTAGATTCTATTTCAAAAAAAACCAAAGACCTTCAACAAATCACTTTTTTGGATAGTTTATGGATTGGTCTTTCGCAAGCCTTGGCAATCATTCCTGGAGTATCGCGTTCGGGCATTACGATTACTACTGCCTTAGCCTTAGGTCTTAATCGCACGGCTGCGGCCCGATTTTCATTTCTTCTTTCCACGCCGATTATCGCGGGAGCGGCACTTTTGAAAGCTAAAGCATTTTTCAAGACAGGCATTACGCCAGAATCGCTCATTGGCATTGGAGTATCGGCTTTGTTTGGGCTTTTGAGTATTAAATACATGCTCGCTTACCTTCAAAAATACACTTACCGGGTTTTTGTGGTGTATCGTTTTGCTTTTTCGATTTTGATTTTAGCGTTTTTCTTTTGGCGATCTCAGGCACACTAAAATTCGTCGGAAAGTGAAAAATCAGCGTCCAAAATTTCACCGGCGCTGCTTTCTTTTCTAAAAAACACTTCTCCCGGATAAATTTCAGCCACTTTCCGTTGCACATCATCGATTTGAGATTTAGGGGTGGAGGTTCCTGCCCCAATTCCTAAATGACTGATCCCTTGGAGCCATTCTAATTTGACCAATTCAGGTGAGTCGATGTGGTAAGTTCGATCGGGAAGATATTTTTGGGCCAACTTTGCTAAATTACTGGTGTTGGAAGATTCATAACCTCCGATAATGAGCATCGCATCTACCCATTGCGCTAGATCCATCACCGCCTGTTGCTGATTTTTGACCGGCTTGCAGCGAGTATCGACCGCCTTCATCTCTGGGTATTTTGTTTTTCGGATATAATCGACGAGGTTTTGAAATTTTTCACGGGTGATGGTGGTCTGGCAAATGGCAATGGTTTTTCCTAAATGATCTGGAAGTTGATCCACGTCTTCTTCAGAATAGATTACTTGAATATTGCTACCATAACTACGGCTCGCAATAATTTCTGCATGTTGAGGATTTCCCACCAAGAGAATGGTGTAGCCTTGCTCTTCAAAGGCGCTGATTTTTCGGTAAACCCATTTGAGTAAGACTGGGCACGTGGCATCATGGAAATGAATGCCTTTTTGGATGAGGTCTTCTTTTAACTCTTTGGGGTAGCCGTGAGCGGTAATAACCACTTGATCAATGCCGGTATTTTGAAGGGAATTTAAGTCTTGATATCTTTCTAAAATGGGAATGCCATCTTTTGCGAGATCCTCCACGATTTTTGGATTGTGCACTATCGGACCCAAAATGGGCTTTCGATGTTTTTGGGCCAAATCGATGGCGGCTTCTACACCGAAGCAAGTGCCTGCGCTACGCGCTACAATTACCTCGATGGGTTTGAAAGGTGAAGTCATCGAAGCCTTATTAAATGAGTATCGAGAATTGTCAAGGCCGCCAGGCTATCCTTGACAAGATTTCTAGAACTCTGTATTTCCTAAAATGAAAGTTACTTTCATTTTATGGCGAAAAAAAAGCTCATTATTCCGCTTATTTTACTTCTTACTCTCTCGTTTTTTTCATTTGCGACGGCAGAAGAAGCAAATCCAAGGCTTTTAATTCATATTTTAGATTACCTCGCGCAAGATTATGGGGGGGCTGTTTCTCATGGAAAAGTTCTGAATCCCTTCGAATACCAAGAGCAAGTGGAGTTTGTGGAAACGGCCCTCAAAACAGCGCACCAGTGGGAGAAAATAAGAAAAAATCCTGCCTTGCTGGAGGAGTTGGGTCGTTTACAGAAATTGATTTCAGAAAAGGATTCTCCAGAAAATGTTTCAAGCCTTGCTCGGAAGATTCAATCTGAATTGATCGACCTTTCTCAGATTGAAATCGCTCCGAAAAAATGGCCTTCTCTTGCGCAAGGCAAAACTTTATTCGCTCAAAACTGTAGCACTTGCCATGGAGTGAGCGGCAAAGGAGATGGCCCTTTGGCTCAAACGCTAAAGCCTTCTCCTGCGAATTTCTGGAATGAAAGCCGCATGTCCGAGCTCTCTGCCTTCCAGGTTTTTAATACGATTCGTTTGGGCGTTGAAGGCACTCCCATGCCTCCTTTTCAACATTTAAAGGATGAAGAAATTTGGGATTTGGCTTTTTATGTTTTGTCTTTAAGGCATCAAAATGTGCCAAATCTTCGCCTAAACTTTCCTCTTCCTTCTCTTTCATTAGAAGAGTTGGCGGTGATGTCCGACCAAGCCATCCTCCATAAATATCACTGGGAAGGCGAAAAAAGTATTTTGGATTTGCTCCGTTCTCAGGATCAGGGAAAGACCAACTCCTTAAACATCGCAAAAAAGTTTTTAGGAGAGGCCGAGACAAATTATTTGAAGGGGGATCTTTCCGAAGCTCAGCATGCTGCTTTGATGGCCTATTTAGAAGGAGTGGAACCCGTAGAGCCAAGGCTGAGAAGTTTAGATTCTCAAATGGTAAGGCGCCTCGAAGAAAAAATGGCCTTGTTACGTACAAGCCTTGCTCAAGACAAAGCGGAAAAAATACAGTTTAAAATAAAAGAAGTTCAATCTTTAATTTCCGAAGCGGAACTTCTCCTTTCTTCATCTTCTTCAAAATCGCAATGGTTTGTTTTTGTAATGGCCCTTTCTATCATTCTTCGGGAAGGTTTCGAAGCCGTTTTGATTTTGGTTACTATTTTGGGAGTGGCTCGTGCGATGGGAGCCAAAAAAGCCGTTCGTTGGACCCATGCAGGTTGGATTACGGCTCTATTCTTAGGGCTTCTCACCTGGTTTTTTTCTGGATTTTTATTGAATATGAGTGGGGCCAAGCGTGAAACCATGGAGGGCTTTACCTCTCTTTTTGCGGTGATGGTTCTTTTATATGTAGGGTTTTGGCTACATTCGAAAAGTGAGATTACTCGTTGGACTGTCTTCATTAAAACTAAAATGGATAGCGCTTTGAAAGGCTCTAAATTGTTAGGCATTGGAATGATTTCTTTTGTCGCCGTTTTTCGCGAGGTATTTGAAACGGTTTTATTTTTAAGGGCACTTTGGTTAGAGGGAGGCGCTTCTGAAAAGAGGTCGCTTTTGGGAGGAGTAGGGCTTGCCTTTTTAGCCATTTTTCTTTTCGCCTATTTCTTACTTAAATTTAGCGTGAAGCTTCCCATTACGAAGCTATTTAATCTTTCCTCGCTCGTGATGGTTCTGCTCGCCATTATTCTTACCGGAAAAGGCCTTCGAGCGCTTCAAGAAGCGGGTTATATTTCGGCGAGCGCGCTTTCTATTCCGCTCCATTTCCCATTTTTTGGAGTTTATCCTACTTTTGAAACCTTGGCTTCCCAGGCAATCATTTTGGTTTTAGTAATACTTCTTTGGAATTATGGCAAAAAGGCTTCTTCTACTTAAAGCATTTTCAATTCATCTTTTGCCTTTAAAAAGGCTGTTTGGAGTTCGGAGTAAGTGTGAGTGATCGAAAATTGTGGAAATTCCTTGATCACGTTTTGAGGGGGGCAAAATAAAATTCCAGCGTCGGCTTGGGCAAGCATTCCCGTGTCGTTATAAGAATCTCCCGCGGCAATGACTTTAAAGTTAAGGTTTTGCAAAGATTTGACCGATTGTTTTTTTTGATCACTCAAGCGAATTTTATAGTGAGTGATTTTTCCTTCGGGGCTTACCTCGAGCGAATGACAAAACAGGCAAGGGTAGCCTAAGGGTTTCATGAGGCTTTGCGCGAATTCATAAAACGTATCCGAAAGAATGATCACCTGAAATTCGCTCTTAAGCCAGTCTAAGAATTCGTGGGCTCCCTCCAAGGGCTTCATGCTTGCAATCACTTTTTGGATGTCTTTTAAGGCAATTTGATGTTGCTGCAAAATTTTTAAACGTTTTTGCATGAGCAGATCATAGTCTGGAATATCCCGCGTGGTGAGCTGAAGCTCTTGAATTCCCGTTTTTTTCGCTACATTGATCCAGATTTCTGGAACAAGCACTCCCTCAAGATCCAAACATGCAATCATGATGCCTCCAAAATAATTTTTTTCTTTCTGACATAAATCAGAGGGCATTTCACTCTTTTTTCATCTAAATATCTGAATAAAAAATTACTCTTTCCTTTCGTTGAAAATTTCGATAAACCTAATGTTCTTATGAAAACATTCGTGGTTTTGCCTACTTATAATGAGGCCATTAACATTCAAAAGATGATTCCCGCGATTTTAGAAGTTTTACCCCAAGCTTCTATCTTAATTGTTGACGATAATTCCCCGGATGGAACAGGGAAAATTGCCGATTCCCTGGCCCAAAAGTTTCCTCATGCGGTTTCAGTGTTTCATCGCGAAAAAAAGGAAGGCCTAGGCAAGGCTTATCTTTTTGGTTTTCAAAAGGCCCTTGATTTAGGGGCAGAGGCCATTATTCAGATGGATTCTGATTTTTCTCATCCAGTGGCCCTTCTCCCTCAGTTGCTGGCTTCTCTCAGGGAATTTGATTTTGCTATCGCTTCCCGTTACGTGCGGGGAGGAGGTACCCGAAATTGGGGAATGATACGGCAAATGATTAGTCGAGGCGGAAATTTCTATGCGAGATTTATTCTAGGCTCTTCCATCCAAGATTTAACCGGAGGTTATAAAGCCTTTAATAGGAAAGTGCTTGAATTTTTGCTTCAAGCTTCTATTGATTGCAGCGGTTATTCTTTTCAAATTGAAACCACTAGCTATGCTTTGGCAGTGGGCTATAAATGTGTAGAACTTCCTTTTATTTTTTCCGATCGGGTGGAGGGGGTTTCTAAGATGTCTAAAGCAATTATCTTGGAAGCTTTTCTAAAAACTTTTAAAGTTCGACAAAAGGTGAAGAAACTAAAAGCTTCTTTCCCTCTTCCCGAAGTTTCGGAGCCGGCGGTGCTTCTCGAACATTCTTAAATATTTCATGGATTCCATACGTCAACGCCTTTCATCGCTGCAAAAAACATTTTCTTTTGAAATTTTTCCTCCCAAAACTCTCGATGGAGAGGAGCAACTCTTCAAGCATTTAACGGATTTGAAGCTGCTGGCTCCCGATTTTATTTCGGTCACCATGGGGGCCATGGGGTCCAACCAACGTAATACCTTTGAAATCGTTAAGCGTATTGAAAAAGAGCATTGCATTACGGGGGTCGCCCATTTAACTTGTATCGCGGCGGATCAAGAAAAAATTAAAAAATCTTTGCAGGAACTTCAAGACAAAGAAATTAGGCATATTTTATGTTTAAGAGGCGATCCTCCTCAAAACGCTTCGCACTCTTTTTCTTCTGATTTTCACTATGCCTCGGACTTAGTCCAATTTATCAGAAAGCAAACGGGAGATTATTTTTCGATTGGCGTGGCAGGCTATCCTGAAGGGCATATTGAAAACCCTAGCAAAGAAGATGATCTGCTGAATTTAAAAAAGAAAGTGGATGCGGGGGCAGAATATATCATCACCCAGCTTTTTTTTCGGAATGAAGATTATTTTTCTTTCGTGGGGCGCGCCAGAAAAATTGGAATTCAAGTACCCATTATCCCTGGAATTATGCCAGTGACGAGTTTTTCTCAGTTGCAGACTTTTACTAAAGTTTGTGGGGCTAAGATTCCAGATAAAATGCATCGAGATTTATTGCTCATAAAAGATAAGCCCGAAAGAGTGCAAGATTATGGAATTGATTATGCCATTCAACAGTGCGAAAACCTTCTTAAGAAGGACGTGCCCGGTCTCCATTTTTATATTTTGAATCAAGCGGGGCCGGTCCGCAAAATTTATGAATCCCTCCATCTTCCGATGGAGGGATAAGCTGTTATTTCTCCATAATCGTAATTTTCTTTATGATATCCCCTTTTTGAATTTTTTCAGCCACCTCTTGGCCAGCGATGGTTTGGCCAAAAACGGTATAAGCGTTGTCTAAGAAGGGTGTGGGAGCAAGAGTAATATAAAATTGAGAACCGCTAGAACGGCGATCAGGATTGGCGGCATCTCCGAGGCGAGCCCAAGCCAAGGCACCTTTCGTGTGTTTTAAGCCGTTTAAGGCTTCGCTTTTTACCGTATAGCCAGGGCCTCCAGTGCCATCGCCTTTGGGATCTCCCCCTTGAATGACAAAACCAGGTTCTACCCGATGAAAGGTGAGCCCATCATAAAAGCCACTTTTGGCGAGAAAGACAAAATTATTCACGGACCACGGTGCTTTTTCGGCCTCAAGGCTTACTTTAATATCCCCTTTGTTGGTAGAAATAATGGCTTCGTAATGTTTTTTAACATCGATCTTGAGTTGTTGAGGTTCTTGGACCGATACATTTTTTGACATAACTTCTCCTATGTAAATGAAGTTGAGCGCCAACAAGGCGCTCAGAATTATTTTTTTCATATTTTCTCCTCTCTTTTAAGAAAAACCTTAAAATAATTTTTCAAAACTTCAAGACGCTATTTATTCTTTATAAAGATGCTTTTTATAAAAAGACCCGCCTTAAAGTTTTTCAAAATTGTTTTAAGGTTTTTCTTATTTACTACCTAACATCACTTCAACGACTTCTTTGACCGATTTTGGCAGACCTTCTAAACTATATCCACCCTCCAAAGCATATAAAACAGGAATTTTCCCACAAGCTCTTCTCATCTTTTCGATGGACACGGCCATATTTCGAAAACCCTGTTCTGTGAGAGCCATTCCCCCCAATGGGTCTAGACGATGCGAATCAAAGCCAGCAGAAATAAGCAACAAATCTGGCTTATATTGAATTACAGCGGGTTCAATGTATTCTGAAAAAACTTGGAAGTAAACTAAATCACCACTTTGCCCCTTCAAGGGAATGTTGAGAGTGTAGCCCTCCCCTTCCCCCTTTCCCCGTTCACTGGCGGAACCCGTGCCCGGATAAAAAGGATAACGATGCGTGGAGATATAAAAGACATCCGAACGCTCTTCGAAAATATGTTGGGTGCCATTTCCATGGTGCACGTCAAAATCTAAAATAAGAATTTTTTTTAAATAATACTTTTTCAAAGCATATTGGGCGGCGATGGCCACATTATTGAATAAACAAAAACCCATGGCATGATCGCGCTCGGCATGATGGCCCGGAGGCCTAGGAAAAGCGAAGGCTTCATCTAAATGGCCTGCTAAAAGCAGGTCAAGGGCCGCTAGTAAGCCCCCGGCTGCTAATTGAGCGGCTTGCCACGAATGCCGCGAAGCATGGGTGTCTGCATCTAAATCAGTCGAATCCCTTTCAGCTGTTTTTTTGATTTGATCGATCAATGCTTGGGTATGAATGAGAGCAAGTTCCTCTTCGGTGGCTTTTCGAGCCTCTAGAGAAAGCGCTTGAGAGAGCAGATTTGATTCTTCTAGCATTTTATGGATGGCCACGAGGCGTTCTGGGCATTCGGGATGCATCACACCCGCAAGGTGTTGGAGGTAACGAGGATCTTGGATGATGCCAATTTTATTCATATTCCACTTTTGATACTTCAAACATTATTGTAGGGAAATAATATAGACCATAATGCGCCAATCTTAAAAGGGAGAAAAACTTATGCCTCTCATTCTCTTTGAGCAACAAGGGCCTATCGGGAAAATTATTTTAAACAAGCCCGAGCAACTCAATGCCATCAATCCTCAAATGGGAGATGAGTTGAAAGCCCTCGTTACTGTGCTCAACCAAAAAAAAGATTTAAGAGTGGTGCTTGTTACAGGCTCCGGAAAAGCTTTTTCGGCCGGAGGAAATTTAGATTTTATTTTAGAGAGAACCCAGCGCGGAGTAGATCAAAACAAGCAAGACATGATCGAATTTTATTCGAAGTTTCTCTCCGTGAGGGATTTAAATGTTCCTAGTATTGCTATGATTAATGGTTCTGCGATCGGAGCGGGATTTTGCCTGGCCCTTGCTTGTGACCTTCGAATAGCTTCTGAGCAAGCAAAGATGGGAGTTAATTTTGCAAAGCTGGGCTTAAGTTCTGGCATGGGGGGGCTCTATTTTTTAACCAAGCTTTTGGGCCCTGCCGTGACGGCAGATCTTCTTTTTACGGGTCGTAGCTTAGAGGCCAAGGAGGCCAAAGCATTGGGCCTTCTCAATCAAGTTCACCCCTTGGCAGATCTTGAAAAAGCAACTTCAGAGCTTGCTTGGCAAATTGCAGCCAATGCCCCTCTTGCCATTCAGATTATGAAAAAAGGAATTCAAAAAGCGATGATGGGCGATTTGAACGACGTGTTTGATTATGAATCTTCCGGGCAAGCTCAATGCTTCAAAACATCAGATCTCAAGGAAGGCATTCAAGCGATTCAAGAAAAGAGAACCCCTCACTTTAAGGGCCTTTAAGAGGGGAGCAATAAAGTTTTTCAAAATTGTTTCAAGGTTCTTATTTTTTTACCCACCCACTCTTCTAACTCTATTTGATAGTGGTCTTTATCCCTAAAGATGATGAGGGGTTTTTCTACCTCCATTTCACCGGAAACCGATCGGACTGCTTCTAGCATAAAATGAGTTGCAGGGCGATCTTGATAAGGATGAATAAAACAAATGCGTTGGATTTTAAGTTTTTGTTTGGCGAGCTCCGTAATGAGTTCTTCCAATCGAAGCGTAGGATAAATGACCACAAACCTTCCCTTTGCCTTCATTAAATAACGGGCGGATTGCAAAAGATCGCCAAGACTCCCTTCTAGCTCATGACTCGCAATCGCTTTCAGAGATGTTTGAGATATTCTTCCTGTTTTAAGCTTTCGGTAAGGTGGATTGCTGATGATCAAATCAGCACTGTTTGGCCGAAGATGTTTTTTTACTTCTTTCCAATTGGCTCGAATAATTTCCATTTGAGAGCCGAGCTTTAATTCTTCTTTATTTTTTTCTGCATATTGAGCCAGTTCTTCTTGCACCTCAAGGCCCCACACCTTTCCAGCTTTTCCGCGCAAAATTGCTAAAATTCCAAGCAGACCTACTCCCGTTCCCAAATCACAGACTTTCTCCCCTTCTTTAAATTGAGCAAAGCGCGCGAGTAACATGGAATCAATATTGTAACGGTAGCCTTTGGGAGGTTGATGGATTTCAAAACTTGAGCTCTTGTGAAAAGTCATAAATGGCGGGCAGTGGGCGCTCTTTTAAGGCTAACGAACGCGTTCGATTACCCCACAAGCGATTCGAGCCCCCGAATTACCAGCGGGGTCTGTGACTTCGTCATCGTAGGAAGCATGGATGACAAGGCTGGTGCCCGCTGCTTGAAGAAGGGAGTTTTTAGCGTCTTGTAAAGTGAGGTCTTTGAGCAGGTATTGCAAACGACCTAGCTCATTTTCTTCTACCTTGAGATTGGGTAAATCTCCCCCGTGCGAGCCTGAGGAAGCTTTGAGGCCGTGTTTTTTGTGTTGAGGATTGAAGTGCCCCCCTGCTGTTTTGAAATCCGGAGCATCACACATTCCCACTTCATGAATATGAATACCATGATTTCCAGGGGGAATTCCCGAGACTTCGATGGAAACATTTACGCCATCGCCTGTTTCTGTAAAGATGGCCCTCCCCACTTTTTGCCCATTCGAGTTTAAAATTTCGGCGCGGGCCTTTAAAGGAGCCGCAAATGCAGCGTTTCCGATCCCCCCCATCAAAAGCGCTGCCATGAAAAGATAAATGAGCTTTTTCATAGGATCCTTTCTCTTTTAAGAGTAATCTTCAATTCCCTTAATTTCTGGGATTTGCTTCATGAGATGAGTTTTAATTCCGTCTTCCACAGTTCTTTTTTGAGATCCACAACCCACACACGCCCCTAACATCTTTACCTTGATAATGCCAGCCTCGACAGCGAGAATTTTCAAATCGCCGCCATCGCGTTTCAATCCAGGCCTTACATCGCGATCGATGATTTCGATCACTTTTTTAATGAGCGCTCGATCTTCCCCTTTGATGAAGGATTCATCTGTTGCATCGAGAGTAGGAAGCTCCAGCGGGCCTTGGTAACCCGCCATTCCACCCAGGGCGTTGAAGATATACCGGTAGCCCTCGCGCGCTAAGGTTTGGGCCACCGTGAGCGCGGTGTTTCCATTGGCACAAATGGTAAGAATGGGGCGGTTTTTGTCGGCAAGTTCCACCAGGCGTGAAAAAACCTGTTGAGCGGGAATATGTTTGGCATGAGGGATGTGCCCGTTCATCCAGCCTTCATCCCCTCTTACATCGAGAATGAGTAAATGAGGAATATTTTGGATGAAAGCAGGAACTTCTTCCTTGGGAATTTCAGAGTAGGCAATTCCAGAAAAAATAGCTTGAGCAGAAAGGGGTAAGCCTAAGGCAAGCGCCGACAGTTGATTTTTCAGAACCTTGATTTGTTCATCGTAGGAAGCTTGAATCTCCTGAATTTTTTGATTCAGTTTGGCAATTTTCGCTTCTTGCATTTCAAGTTTTTTTTTGTTTTCACCAAACATTTAAATACTTTGCCAGTGCTCAGTTGCTAGTTGTCAGTGTCTTTACTGATAACTAAGATCTGATAACTGATAACTCCAATACGACGGGGCAATGATCAGAGCCCATCACCTGCGTTTGATAATAGGAGTTTTGGATCATTTTTTTGAGTTCGGGCGTGGCGAAGAAATAATCGATTCTCCAACCCACATTTCTTTTTCGAGCCCCTGCCCTATAAGACCACCAGGAGTACCAACCCCCCTTTTTTTCGAATTCACGGAAGGTGTCGAGGTAGCCATGACTCATTAACTTATCGAGCCAGGCCCTTTCATGAGGAAGAAAACCGGTGTTCCCCTCGTTTTCCTTGGGGCGGGCAAGATCAATCTCCGTATGCGCCGTATTAAAATCTCCACATAAAACGATGGGCTTATTTTTTTTAAGTTTATTGGCAAAGCGTAAGGCTTCATTACTATATTCAAGTTTAAAATCTACGCGTGAAAGATCGTCTCGTCCATTGGGGTAATAGCCATTGATGAGAAAGAAATCCTTAAATTCTGCAATGAGAGTGCGCCCTTCTTCATCAAACTTTGAAATTCCTAAGCCTTCTTGCACCTTGACATTTTTCTCTTTTACAAAAAGGGCGACGCCGCTGTAGCCCGGTTTTTTGGCTGCCGCCCAAAAAGTTTTGTAGCCCAGAGGGGATAGAGTTTCTTCGGTGAGTTGACTGGGATGGGCCTTAGTTTCTTGAAGGGCCAAAACATCTGGCTTTTCTTGAGCAAACCAAGCCCAAAAACCTTTTTGAAGCACGGCTCGAATTCCATTGACGTTCCAACTAATGAGTTTCATAAATTTTTTTATTCACCTTCCAGCGGGGGCTCACGTCGCCCCCTCCACGGGCAAAGCCCGCGGAGCCTCCCCCTCAACGGCTATCGCCTTATTCTTCTTCGTCGTTTTCCATGAGCTCGATGAGTCGATTTCTTTGTCTTTTAGCATCTTCGTAGCCTAAATCAATCAGTTCTTTAAGGTATTCTTTAGAAAATGTAAGATAACTTAATAATTCTATAGCACCTTCTGTATTCACATCTAAAAGCCGGGTGAGGAGTTTCTCCATGCTCGAAAATTCGAGACTGCCTTTTTTCTTTGCTTGATTAAACCAACGCTGAAAAAGAGCGCTGACAAACTCGGAAGGAAGAATTTCCACATAACGAAGTTTGCGAAGCCCTCGTGCGGCAATGTCTCCATCGATTTCGCATTTTTTAAGATAGCGATTGATTTTATTTAAATAATCGCCGCCAAATACCTCTTGGCTCCACTCGATAATTTTATTAATGCGCTCAATTTGTTCTAAATCGAACTGGATCCGATCCAAAAAGATTCCGTTCATAATGCGGCCCATGATTTCGGCCACCGAAGGGGGATGTTTCATTTCTTGACTATCGTAGTCTACAATTTCTTTGTAAGTGGGCCGATGGCGTAAACCAATGATGATGATGCGATCGGCTCCCAGCTGAATGGCCGGTGCCATGGGCGTGAAGAGGCGAAGCCCCCCATCGGTGTAGTAGACTTTGCCGATTTTGATGGAAGGAAAAATCACCGGAATGGCAGCCGAAGCCATGACGTGTTCCGCCGATAAAGGGCCTAAGTGATGCACGAAATCTCCGGTGTATTCCACCTCTGTGTTTTTTTGCATGAAAAGTTCGCTTCTCCCGCTCCGAGTATTCGTAGCCGTAATGGAGACAGCCTTGAGGTGGTGCTGGTCAATATTTTTTTGAATCAAATCAAAAGGAATGATTCGGCGCAAATGGTCAGAGAGAGGGGCTGTATCAAAAAAAGCGCTTAGATGAGGCCCGCTTTTTCTGCCGAGATCAAAGGAACTAAAAGTGGTGAGATTTCGAAGGATGCCCACGAGCGAGTTCATTACAAAACCCGCCGTGCTTGAAAAATCGCGTTTATAAATATTATTTTGAGTGAGGCTCAGCCAAAGGTTTTTGATTTGCTCCCCTTGGTAAATAGGATCGTGCGCAAGCGCTGCAAGCCCTACGGTGTTGATC